>Ga0075163_10007542_pt1 | contig 14384 bp, 23 predicted proteins | sample JI1023141ADNA_FD_71478 | JGI IMG/M metagenome (GOLD analysis project Ga0075163, IMG submission 71478) | Wastewater effluent complex algal communities from Wisconsin, to seasonally profile nutrient transformation and Carbon sequestration -... | ecosystem: Engineered > WWTP > Effluent > Algae...
TTATAATCAATATGATACTCATCTAATATTTGATGATTATTATATAGCATTACACCAGCATCTCCTAACATGTGAGATCTAGTATAAATATTATGAGCAAGCTTAGTTTTCTTATCAACTCTTTCAACCCAACGACATTTATATAAATAAGCACCTTTAGTAGATGCGTAATATCTATTTAATCTTTGTTGTTTAACTTCTCTCCACTCAACCGTATAACTCTTATCAACTTTCTGACTAGCACAAAATTGATATATATCATAGTCTGGATTCTTTATAGCTACTTCAGGTTTTATGTCGTTAATAAAATACTGTTCTAATAATTTAGGAACTATTAGAAAATCAGTACTACTACCTAACTCTGGAGCAGTTAAAAACAATCCTTTCTTCTTAAGTTGTCCATTCTCTAAAACGGCTATATAATCATTTACTGAACTATAGACGATCTTAGAATATTTCTCTCTTTCAAACTGAACATTAAATTGCAGTTCGACTTCTTTAACTAATTCTAAATATAAGTCTATTTTAGAATTTTCTATTACTATCTCTAAACCATCAGTATTCATACTAATAACATCAATGTCATTAAGAATACATTTCTCCATCAAGGTTAAAAGTATTAGCTGGCCACCACATCTTACTTTCATAATACCTTCTGGATTATATAGCCAAGAATGTTCCATATCAAGTAAACCACTCACACCATTCAAGATTAATTTATAAAACAAATCTTGCTGAAAGAAATTAGTCCATTCAGGGCTTCCTTTCTTGTGAGCTTTCATACCAGGTTTAGTTTCAATAATCCTCTTAGTCTTAAATTGTTTATAAGCCTGAAGAATTTCTGGAAATCTAAAGGCATTCCAATTATCAATGTTAGTAGGATACATAGCTGCAATATCATCAGTAATTACTGAATGACTATCTGTGCTATAATATATCTCATTAGTATTAACCGAGTGTATTCCTCCTACACCAACAGTTACTTTAAGAGGATGTCTTTTAGTGCCTGTAATAAACGTTTTATTAAATGTATCTACTGAACCACACCATTCTAAATATAACAGTTTCAATTCTGGTAATTCAAACTTTATATTCAGATCTTCAAACAGTTTACTAAAATGTATCTCAGATCTTTCAAATCTTAGGTTTCTGACAGTTTGTAGATCTTGCTTGGTGATCTTACAATAATCTTGTAAGAGTACCTCAGAAGCAATTTTAGGGGCATCCATTGACCAAGCGTTGATACCATAAGTATTAACAACTTGCTGTCTTAATTGAATAGTTCCTAATGGCCCAAGTGGTACAGATTTACCTTCAAAAGCTAATGTTAAAAGATTAAGAATGCCTAAATCATGCTCAAGATTATAATGTTTAAGAGCAGCTCTTTGTTCTTTATCTAAAACTAAAGATGGATCAAATGGTAATTCCTGAACTACTGAATATCCTAACTGAATACCTAAACCTTTAAGACTAATCTTTTTACTTAATCTTAATAGTTTAGACCAATACAGATATAAATCAATATTAGTAAACTTCCACTTATAATACTTTTCGCTATTAAACTTACCAAAATCTGCTTCTTCAGCATTAATAATCCTATCTGAAAACTGTTTAAGTTTTGAACAAGCATCCTTAACAGATAATCCTGTCCACCACATATTAATTTGACCATGAGCTAATACCATATTGTCATAATGAATTCCATTAAACGAAATCCAAAACTTATCATAAGTACTTAAGAATTTATATAATTCTTTTCTCTGATCCAGGTCTTCTGAAATTTCAAAACTAAATCTTTCTCCAGTTTTGAAATCCCAGATACCTAATAAAAAGTAATTAGTGTAGACTTCTATATCAGCAAGAGCTTGGTTTAAGGTTTGTACTTCCATGTTCTAGGATTATATTTATTTGGTAATTTTTGTTTTCCATGCAGAAACTAAATTAGGATCATTAGGAAGCACGTTTAACACAAAATCGCTTACCCTTGAGAATTCAATGTCGATTAAAGCTTGGTTCATTATTGTAAATACTTAGTAATTATTTCTTTAGCTTTCATCCAATTCACATAATATACTACTCCGCCACAACTTAACATAGATTTGCCATTATGATGACAATAGCTAATAGTCTCCTTAGATATTAAATTAAGATGGATCGGCTTTGGGCTAGTTCTATCCAAATAATATTGCAAATTATAAACAGTACTATTTATAATAATTTTATTTTTAATAAGCATAGTTTTATACTTTTTTTATTTTAATAATTTCTAATGGTTCTACTAAAGTACTCATAGATTCAAAGTGCTTTCTAGCATCTTTTCTAGAACCCATAAATGTAGCAGAGCAAAGACCTTCATTGGTCTTAAACTCAATCTGGTATTGTACCCCATGTACTATCGTCTGGGCTATCCCATCTTCTTGTAGTTTCATCTTTTTTTTCATAATTTACGTTTCTTAATAAGTTATCTAGCGCAGTACCAGATAGATTATCTGGAACTAAACTTGTTCCATGCTGCTGTCTCCAAATGGTTTCTCTCTGTTTTTGAGTAAGTTGATTCCATTTATCTTTTGACGAATTATGGCTCATGTTCTGGCAATTCTATTTGATATTTAGAAACAGGTTTAAACTTAACAATTTCTACACCTATATTTAAAGATAATGAAAGTTGAGCAATACATCTTTCAGCGTAAAGTTCTGCGTAATCTTTCATATACTGATGGATGATTTTCATTGATGGTCGAGGAGCGTACATATTTTCATGTTGATCATTAACCTTTTCAATAACCTCTTCTATTTTAGTCATATAATTTAGGTAAGTTTATAGAACCGGGTTTATACGGTTCCCAATTCATGTATTCATGATATTTTTTCATACATTCATCCCAATTAACTCCCTCTATTCTTGTAATCAATTCGGCATCACCAGAAAAATCATAAGGATTATCTCCTGCTATAATTGCAGTATAAGACAGCTCTCTTTCCGAATAATAAATTTCTATAATCATAGTTTATCTATAATTTGTTTGTAATTTGTACAATAAATAAATGATACATTAAGGTCTTCGGTCATACTTTCAAACCATTTTTCTTCTTGTGTTCCGCTTGTACAAAAAATAATAACATTTCCTATTGCTTTATCCATCCTACACCTTCCAATCATTTGGACAAAGTCCTTAGTTTTAGAATAATAAGCTAATAATACAACATTGTCTAACCCAGGAATATTTTCCCCCTGTTTTAGAATTTTGTTACTACAAGTTAGCATAGTCTTACCAGCTTTAAAGTCTGCTAAATCCTGAACATAGTTCTTGTTTTCAGACACAATAGCTGTTGGACAAATATCTAATAGAGTTGCTGAATCTTGTCCAAATACTAAAGTCTTACCTGGAAGATCATTAAGCAAGCTCTTACAAGCTAAAACTTTACTTGGTAAACTATACAGAAATCTAGCTCTTCTAGTAGCCACTTCTATAACTCTTTTTGTTTTAGCCAAAGCAGATGGATACTTTGCGAACATAGCTGTTCTAATAGCCTTGTTTAAATGAGCATAATTCACTTCTTCAGTATTATAGAAGTCATGATTTGCCGTTTTTATGTGAATAGTTTTACCAACACTGTTTAGCTTGTGCTTGAGAACAAAGAATTTAATGTCTCTAGTTGTTTTATTATCCATTGAATTTTGCAATGAATAAGTATACACAACAGGACAAAACGGTTTAAGTTTGTTAAACTTAGTAATTTCTTGCCCTTGAATAAGATATAGTGTTTTTCTATCAATAGTAGCAGTTAAACCCAATTTAGGTATTACTTGAAATTTAAGTGTACCTTTTGCATTAGACTTTTCAATAAACTCTATTCGTTTATCACTAAGTATATCATGAATTTCATCCATGATTACAATAGTATTATCCATATTTGCATTAGGAAAGTAATCCCAAACATCATATTTATATGCTCCTTGGTATGTAGCAAACTTAAACTTGTACCCCTTTAGTGGATCTACACCATAGAACTTAAGATATTGTTTTGCATCAGCTAATACAGTATTCTCCCTTACCACAGTTTCAGCCAAAAATAAAACGTTAGATCCTTTAGGCATACTTAAGATAGCTCTAAAAGCTACAAAAGTTTTACCAGTACCAGTTGCCATTTCTGCAGTACCAATTTTACCATTAGCTAACCACGCATTAAATGCATCCTCTTGCACTTTTTCTTTAATCTTATTTATCATGCGTAGTATATATCTTTATTATAAAACCAAACAGTTGAAGTAATTGGAGTAGTTGCAATACAGCATATACAGGGTAATCTATTCATGGCAGCTAACTGTATCATATCCTTATTACCATATCCAATAAACCATCCCATATTACTAAAACTAATTGGTTGGTTGAGTATCTTCTTTCTTTTCTTCATATTTTGGCATAAATCCAATTACAACTCCTGATTTAATTTCATCGTTTTCTAAAAATACGGGTCTGTTATCAATATTAGATTCATATTGAATATCAATATCTATAACTTTTCTAACATAGCATTCTACAGCACCTTGTGTAAATGCATGTTCTGTAACAAATACTTCTTTATCTCCACCTTGATTTTCTTTAATAATTTGAAGTCTTTCAATTAATGTATCTAAGTTCATCCTCCAGCACATTTAGAAATTGAAATTATTAATACTAATATGCAAGCTAGGTAAAATGTAACTTTACTTAGTTCTCCTATATCATTCATCTGAACCAATGTTTTATTTTGTTAGAAGTTTTAATCTTATGTCTTTTTACAAACCTTCCATGAGCACATGAATGATCGGTAGTGCCTGCCCAGTAATAAATACGTTGTGTACTAATTCTATAACCGGCAATAATTGCGTTTGCCATCTCAAGATTTTGTATACTAAGTGTGTCATTTGAATTATATTGAAATTGTTGTGAATTGTATTTCCATAAACCAGTAAACTGCTTAGGAGCTAATAATTGCTCCTCTACACAATACCCATTATTATTAAAGTTGTCTTCTAATCTATTCATAAATGCTTCCATAACTAACCACCTTTCAGTTTGAGTTAGATTATAGCATTCATGATAAGCTATTGCCGACATGACTTCGTTTAATGGATAATATTGAATAGAATCCTTGTTCAGTTTATAGCACTTATCTGGCATCTCGACTATACAGTGTTCATTTTTTTGAACAGCATATTCTTTACTGGTTGGCACTAATAGTATTAAAATTGCTACTAGTCGTATAAACATATTCTTGTAATTTAGTGAAAAATGCTGGAAACTCTTTTTTCCAGATGTTAAAATCTCTCCTAGCCAAATGATTAGGATTCTCTTTATGAATTAGTTTTAGTCTAATTCCCACTCTGTAATTTGGATCCAGTGTATTATCGGAATCCAGATCTTTAAGCTTTTGAATCTGCTTAAAATGTCTATTGTTAATAATACTAAGATGGAAGTTTTTTCCATCTCTCTTACACTCTGCTGGCACACTAAGTGTACAATAATCTAACCAACAATTATATCCATCTAACAATGAAGTAACTTCGTGCATGTCATTAATAGTTACTAATCTATCTTGTTCCAGAGTTTCTTCTGGAGATTCTGAATAACTATATACTGGTAACTTTTTGATTTCTTTTAGACCAGTGTTTAAGTTTTGACATTCCCACACCTCAAAGATACATTGATCTCTACCATCTGGTAATGGTGTCTTTAACTTAAATGTTGCTACTCTATTGGAGTTTCTAAACTCTCCTAAGTAGTTTAATAGTAAATATTTAATTGTAGTTTTTGTTCTAACTACAGTCTGGGTACTCCCTTTTTGATAGTATATCATATTTTAATATGTGTTTTGCACTATAAGCATCTTCTGGTGTTTTTATACTTTCTAACATAAAAAGGTTTGAAAAAAGGTAAGCAAAATATAACAAGATTTAGATTTTCTAAATCTTAAAATAAATTGCTTACCTTATAGGTTACTAGACACGCGAAACTTTCTTGAGTTTAGCAGTGTAATTATATATTGCAATACCCTTTCCCAATCTCGCAGCTTTCTTTCTAGGAGCATATCCAACACTTGTATGCGTTGAACTGTGTTCTATTTCCCAAGTATGGACATTTCCACCTGGGCATTGACAAATATAAATACCAGGGGTTAATGCCTTACGTCTACAAGCCAACGCAAGTCCTCGTACAGTTGAATGTGGAACCTGTTTCCCACTTTCAGTCCTAATGTTTGAGTATTTCATATTTTAAATTAGGCTTTCTTACCCTTTTTAACGGTTTTAGGAGTTACATCACCAAATGATTCCATTTGTTTTTGATGCCGATCCCACAACGTGTCTGGTGTTGCATCAGTCAATACTCCTGAAAGAGCAGTAACCTTACCTTGCCAGTATTCAGCCTTTTCAGGAACATCTGGATTACCTCGGTAACCAATCTCACCTAAACATTCGTGGATCAACCCAATAAGAGCTGTATCACTCAAACCTCTTACAATTATACCAAATTTTGGATTTGGTGGAAGTATTTGTTTGATCTTACGAATGAGTTCTTCAGCATCATTGCTAGAACCTTTGTTATCAAAGTAATGTACTCCAGCCGTAGTAGGACTAAAGATGCTGTTAATCTCTTGGATCAAACCTGCGCTTAATAATTCGTTAACACCTTTAGTGGTGTCTTTATTCGGATCTTCAACCCAGGCTCTAAAACCTAGATCAGGATGAGTTTGAGCATTCAAATTAGCAAGCAAATAAGCTGCTTCTTTGCTCAACCGTACTGGTGTCTTTACAAATTTGTTCATATAATATATTTAGATTTTTATTAAAACATAGGCTTACACCTTGGTACCTATTATGAGGCTCGTTTGAGGCCAACCTTCATTCACGGATTTACAGATATCCTAATGAATCTTGCTGTACATATCTGTGTCAAGCAAATGCTGTAGAGAGAAAGGGACTTGAACCCTCAAGGTCATTACAACCGTGGGATTTTAAGTCCCATGCGTTTACCTATTTCGCCACCTCCCCAACTTATAAATAATGGGCTCGAAAGCTTTCACATAAGTAACTCCCGATATCATTCGTCTATGACTCTTGTGGGGAAAACCCATTATTTATTACATTACTTCTTCTGAACCAACTTTCACTTCTTTTAAAGCAGTTTTAAAATCAAATCCAAAATCCTCTTTAGAAGATATTGGAGTAAACTGCAGTGGGCTAATACTGATAATTGGTTCATCAGGTCTTTCTTCTGTAATTGTTACATTACATAGAAATGTTTTACCAATTTCTATTTTAGCTATATTTACAGTCGGGCATATTGCCTGACGTATTACAAGTTGATTACTGTCATCAATAAATTCAACGGCACCTACTACATAGGTTTTACCGTTCTTGTTCTCTTGAACTACCTCTCCTAAGCTAACAACTTTAGCACAAATACGTGCAGTAAAATTATTATATTCAGGATTGTGGGTGAATTTGATCATTCTTAATATATATTTGACTTATATGATACCAGCTATTTGGTTTCCCTTCAACTACTACTGCTGGCAAGTTTGTATGAGGATTTGTTTCTACAGATCTTATAATACCCAAATTAACAAATTTTTTATTAATTCTCCTATATACTTCCATACCAGATTGTATATCTTCGATATCTTTGAATCCTCTATTGTTAGCTCTCCTAGTACGCTTTGGAATAAAATATTTAGACTTATTCACATTACTATGAGGTTTATCACCATTTCCTTTTTTCCAATTACACATACAACACATTGGTTGTAAGTTGTCTAAATCATCCTTTCCACCTTTTGATTTTGGAACAATATGATCCACTGTAAGTGGGTAAAAATCATCTGTATAAACATCCCAATGTAATTTACCTCTACCATCACCAAGAGCTAATTGTGTAGCTTCTATACCACATTCTACGCATTTACAGCCTTTGTGGTAGAATACTTGTAATCTTCTATGAGTCTTAAACTCTTCTAAATAAGATAATGGTTTTGTTTCTATTATCTTGTAATGGAAATACTGCGCTTGCATAATAGCTTAGTTTTAAAATAAAAAATTAATCCTGTCCAGTTTCAGTCTGGAATAATTATCATGTCTACATGCAGAATGGCTACCGCAGTGTGGAATCGCGCCACAAATATTTGCGTTTACAGGTTATAAGCCTTTATTACAAATACCTCGAATTTCTATCAATAATAATCTTTTTATAAATAACGATGCTGAAACATCTTACAAGTTGTCACGTAACAGATCTTACGAGATGGTGATAAAAATCTTGTATATTTACTTAAAAGCAGGATTAATATATTTTTTACATAACATTTGATTGCCCGAATACATTAACATAAAGTATCACAATCGAACCGCTTTTCAAAAATACCCGTAAAGCTTATATTACAAGATGTAACCTTGTATTCTTATGACATTTAAGTCTGACAGCTATTCCCCAGTACATCTCTGGTTGTATGGTTTTATATTTCTATGTTCATGTTATGTAAATTGTTGCGCAGGTGAGACTCGAACTCACAATACTAGAGGTTATGAGCCTCTCTAGCCTACCCAGGCTTGTCCGCGCAATTTTATTTGGGTGAATAAACGGACTTGAACCGATGCTAATTGGACCACAACCAATCGTGCTAACCACTGACACTATATTCACCATATAATCATTATTGTTGGTCTATCAGGACTCGAACCTAAAATGCTTGATTCAAAATCAAGAGTGTTACCATTACACTATAAACCAAAATTCAAGTTGTTTAAGGTACAACTTGAAAAACCATTTTAATTACTCCTCAATTCCATTAGGAAACAGTTCATTACGCAGAGCTTTAAGATCTGCAACAACTGCTAGATAATGGGTAATCAAACGTCGTAGTTCTACACACCGAACAGGCGAGATTGAACGTGAGTTCAACTCATTATTCAGTGCATTCTGATGAGCTTCCAATTGTGCCTCATTGGCATCAATATCTGCTCCGAATTTCCGGTAGGTTGATTTCACAAGAAACTTGTCCTGTGTATCTTTCGCCTGATCGGATGTCAGATTCAATCGGTCTACATACGTTACTGCTGGTACTACTGGTGCTTTCGCCATTGTTGTTTAATTTATTTAAAATGTGTGAATTTTCTACTTCTACTTTTGGAACTGGAGATAACCATCCCCAATTCAATACTTTACTTTTTAACTCGCGACCTTCACTGTTTGTACCACTAAAATATGGACAACTCGAATTATCATTTTCAGCAAGTTCAAAAATTAATCCTAATTTAAGATCAAAACAACTTAGATTATCTATTGATCCATTTAAACGTCTATTACTAGTAACAATAAATTTATCACCAACCTTTACATTAGTCGGCCTTTCAGTATATCCAGTTAATTCAACTTCAGTAGACTCTACATCAAGTTTTTCTATTGGATATAAACTCGACCAATATATATAATGATGATTACCAGTATCAGTTGCAAACTTTGGACAGAAACTTTTATCATCTCTAACCAATGTAACAATATCTCCAATATTATATGCTACTCCTAAATTACTATCATCATACCCACCACTTGGACATCCAGTAATCATAAACTTCATTCCTACAGAACGATAGTGAAGTTCTGCTATATCAGCAAATGGACTTTTTGGATATTTTTCATAAAATGGTGTAATATCACCATTTAAAACAACTCTCCAAAATTCACTTCCTTCTGGAGTACCATTCCACGTAAATCCATCGCTGCGAGTATCTCTTTGAGGATCGGCATTAAAGCGACGTTCACTGAATTCATTGCCTGCCTCAACAGTTCTTCGTGTAATTAATAATTGTATTTCCTTAGGATATTCGTTAAATTTCATAGTATATCATTTTCAATTACAAGAATTTCATCAAGTTGAATGTAATATTTAATTCCATCTGCAACTTGATCAGTATTATATAATGTTAAAAATCGATCATTATCTAGATCAGTTTTATATACAGACATATAACCTGTATAAGTCCTGGTTATACCAGCTGTTCCAATAATAATATTTACTTTGTGCATAATTTTTATTTGTGACTCCAGCAGGATTCAAACCTGCGACCTATACATTAGAAGTGTATTGCTCTATTCATCTGAGCTATGGAGCCGATTGTTTAATTAGTTTGTGTGGTTACCTGGATTTGAACACAGGGACTTCAGCCTTAAGAGGGCTGCGCTCTACCAGACTGAGCTATAACCACATAAAATTGTTAATAACGTGCGTACTACCTACTTATAAGTAGTAGTCCTATACACTAGAATTTCTTTTATTAACAGTACTAAATTTGACAGGGATTAGTATTATTCAAGTTTAACCTTTTCTTGACCCTTAGTTCACGGTGTATTACCTAACTAATTTTAATGGCGATATTACATCGTATCATTAAACTAACTCTAATTTCTTTTAAACTCCTGCAGGAAATAATTCTGCTTGAAGTTCAATCAACTCTTTCAATCCATTTTCCATGTTACGCAATGCTACAATAGCACCAATAACGTTGGTACTATAAGATTGAGATGGTGCGGCTGATTTGGCTTGTTTCACACGTTGCTGCAATTGTGCAATTGATTTCTGTGTAGCTAATATATCCGCTTTCAATTGCAAGCTCAACTCCTGAGCTTGAAATTCCAGATTCTCCGCCTGCACATTCTTGGGATCCTGTTCTTGTAACTGTTTGTACGTCATTATTTATTAATTTTAAATTTTTGATATTAAATCTTACGCAAGGAGTTCTTTTTTCATCGCACCTCCAAGTAACCATTGCATATTCACCATAAATACCTACAATAACTCCTTCATTTATAGGAATTTCATAAGAACCATTACCATTATAATAATTGTATAATGGATCTCCAGATTTATGCTTACTATTACAATGAATTTCGCGCAAATTGCGTTTACATAATAAACCGTCGTCATCTACGAATTGAATTTTATCTCCAACTGAGAACGTAGATGTTAATTGTTTAGACAATCCGTATGGCTCAAGAACACCCCAATTACAATACTGGCGATCGCCATTAGGATATATAAACTCTGGACAATCTGTATTATCATTTCTATGCAGAGTTAAGATGTCACCCATTCTAATTCCACCTTCATCAAGTTTCTCATTGAACCTTGAATATATCGCACCAGAATCAATTGCACAGTTATTGGAGACAATAAATTTATCTCCCGACTTTACATTACAATCATACGGCTTTTTCATCGGCAACTTAAATTACAATCTGCAACAGTTTCACAGCTCCGAGTACATCCACTTTTGTATTTGTAGTAGAACTCGGCAATTTGAGTATGCAGATCCTTATTGAACAAAGATAATCCTTTTGGTTTCATAATTTATATTTTGGTTATGAATAACAATTCTACATTTAGGACATGGTTTGCCATTTACCATACCAGTATCTTGGCAGTTAACGCAAAGATATTTAGTCATAGTCAATCTCGACTATTTCAATATGATTTTCCTCGTCCAATTTAATCAGAAAGGTGTAACCTTCTTCATCTGTATAGACTGGACAACTTTGTGCGACATCTCCAGGCTTTTCAGCATCAATTCTAATTCTAATCTTAGCTTGAGTATATCCCTGAGTAAGAGATGTAAACAGGGCATACTTTGTAGAGTCTGAAGCTAATTTAGCTTCAACCTTCATTGTTGTCTTTTGTGCAAATACACTGAAAGATAACAACAATATAATCATTGTAATAATATTCTTTTTCATTTTATTGATTTTTGTACAAAATAAGTTGTGATTGAACTGGTAACAAAAGATAGTATTAAATCTTCAAAGGCTGTCCAACCTAATGGAAAACCAAAATGCAGTAGTAGAAATACTGCTAACCACACAAACAGAAATCTTTTAAATACTTCAGCGGTCATCATAGTGGAATATCACCAGGAAGAACTGTGTATCCAGTTTCTCCCCAAAGTTTTAAATCACCAATTTTTTCTAGAGCTACAACGGATTTACCGTCATACTCATTAACTTCTGAATCAATTACAATTGATCCACTTTGAGCTAAATGTACAGACAGTGCATTATTAGCTGCAGGAACTCCTTGGAATCCCTCTTCCTTTTCTTTTTTACCATCCCACGTTTGCACATGGATAGTTGCTTTCTTATTTCCGAACATAAGTTACGATTTACATGATTTAGAACAAATTCTAACTTGTCCTTTATCATCGGTTAAAATGAAGCATTTTGTACACATAATATTTTTATTTTAATGTTAGCACCCTCTTTCTTATTATTCACCAGATCAATTCACATTTTCACTACTGTTTATATCAGCAGTAGTCCCGTGACAGGAATGATCATAATAAGAGTAGGGTCAAGCTGAGAACTCATTAGTGTAGTTAGGTAATTTAGTTATTCGATTTATCATCCAGCTTCTGCACTGTAACCTTTTTTCTCAATTATCCTACTTATAGTTAATTCCTTTCTCAAGGGAACTACACTTCATACATTACTGTATGTATTTTTATATAAGAACTATCGTCGTGACTGTACACATCGTGCGAGTTCTTATAAAGGAATCAATGTTTAACCTTTATTTGGTTTTCAATATTGTTTTACAAGTTTGATACCGTTGTTTAAGCTTACAACAACTGATACACCATGAAGTGTACCAAATGCGTTATATGCCCAATCAGCGGCATTGCACCACAATTCTTCCTCTACAGAAAGATTCGGGTACTGCATTTTGCCACCTGCTTTATAGGTTGGCTTTTTACCAGTAACTTCAGCAACAGTGTGTTGACTGCATAATCCCATGAACATCATAGGATTAATATGCTTCAACAGTGTTGATTTGTTTACCAATATTTGATTTGAACGTTGTTTACGACCAAATGTACGAACCCTTCCATCTTTTGATATTACATCAAAAGAATTCCGAGCAGCTTTGTCGTAATCTAATTGAGAACATTTAATCCCCATACGGAGATCAAATCCACTCATTAGAGCTTCAAATGGTCTAAAAGTGCTTAATTCGCCTGTACATAACAAGCTTACTCCTCCTGTACGAGTGATGGTAGCAATACCACTCAGGTCAGAGATATTTATAGTTGGTTGCATTTTTAAAAGAAGATGCAATATCCTACATAAATCCAGAATATTACACAAAATAATAAGAAAAGAAATTTACTTAAAGTTGTCATACGGCTCCACATAACTATTGTGTTTTAGGTTTACGGTATGTCATTCCTTTACTGAAACCAATAAAGCGGTTTACAGTCATTTGACTACCTTCACTAATAGGCATGTCAATACGAATTGGTTTCTGAGACTCAAATACAAGAGTCTTTTTTTGGGCTTTAATAGCCCTCTTTTGACGTGAATTACGTGGCATATAATTTATAATTTAGGTTTAAACATTCCACCATCCAGGCTCTTCAGCCTGTCTAGCATCTTTCTGTTCTGGTGTTTCAGTATCCCAGAAAGTAGATTCTTTAGATACAGCATTTTCTTCTGGTTTCTCTTTTTTTTGAGGATAAGCTCCCATTGTATAGTCAGTGACTATATCATGGATTATTTCTTCATCTGTTCTTTTATCCTTCTTCATTTGTTATAAGTTAATTTTTACCAGAAAAGTATTTCTACTTTTCTCTGCACAATTACCAACAAGATTAATTACTTCTTGTTGATATAGGATTATATATCTGTCAAACATTTAGTAATGGTCAGAATCAAACTGACTCTCATCCAATAATGGACAGCTCCACCCACAGAGCTTCTATACTAACTATTTAATTTTACAATATATAAAACTGACCCATCCAGAGTCATGCCATCGTTTGAGTATTGGATGTTATTATCATGTCGTGCTTTTTATAATTAGAGTATAATCTTCGTCTAACTTTATTTACACTATTTTTCAGAGTCCTTTTTTCACGTAGATTCTGGTGTGGCCTCACTGATAATTAAACTCAAACTTATCCTGATTTAACAGGCTTGTAGGATCTATTTCTAGTCTATACCGTGGAGAGGTTATTTATACTGGTAACTCTCCAATCCAGGGTGGTATTACATTTCACTAATAAAACGCAGCCCAATAGCTGTAATACCCAAATACCATATCATAGAATCTCTACACTGCGACTATCTATGTATATAAGTATTTGTTTACTTCAACATCTTCCGTAAGTCTTCAGCAGACATTGCTTCCAATGCTTTATCCTCCTGTCTTGCAATTAAGTCCATAATCTTTTGATTATGATCTTTATTAGCAGCTTCAGTTTTTGCATCCTCTTGTTCTTTGATACGAATATCCAAGATAGAAGTTACAATAGCAAGTCGAAGTTCATCCATCTCTTGGGCTTTAGTCTTACGACCTGC
>Ga0075163_10007543_pt1 | contig 14383 bp, 7 predicted proteins | sample JI1023141ADNA_FD_71478 | JGI IMG/M metagenome (GOLD analysis project Ga0075163, IMG submission 71478) | Wastewater effluent complex algal communities from Wisconsin, to seasonally profile nutrient transformation and Carbon sequestration -... | ecosystem: Engineered > WWTP > Effluent > Algae...
TCCATGGTGATCACCTCATTGCCTCTGCCTCAAAAAGAGGCAGGGAGGTTAAACACCCTGGTCAGTTTTCAACCGGAATCTACCCGCTTACATGGTCAGTTTTCGGCCGGCAACAACACATCGTGGCCGCGCTCTCGACGCTGCTCAGCGGGTTCTTCTGGCTGAACGCGGGGGAGGCTGCTGCGTGGGGCCTGGTCTGGCTGTGTGCAGTGAGTGGCTTCAGCCTGCTGCAGGCGATCGAGAGGAATAGCGCGGAACGGAAGGTCGAGCCGCAGGGCGAGTAGTTCTTCATTGGGTAGGGACGAGGGAGCGTGGCCTCCTCGTCCCGGTGTCCGTTCCTACTTCCTTCAGCACGATGAAAAGGCATTAAAGCGAGTTTGGAGGCCGCCATCACATGAGGCATGATGGCGGCCTCCGATTTCATAGATTTTTCGACATAGACCATGGACCTGAAGAGCCTCTTCCCTGGAGTGGTGGAACGTCGGCGGGCTTCAGATGTGCCTGCGTTCGGGCACCTTTGCCTGTGATCGCAGTCTGGCCTTACCGCAGTGCAAGGCGATAATGACTCCCGGAATATGCGCCGGCGTGCAAGCGACACACAATGCCGTGCTAGGTCAGTTGAAGGGCGCAGCGGTCCTCTGTCAAGAAGCCATCGCACAGAGGTTCAGCAAGGCACGCAGAGGGTTTCGGTGGACATGCTCCGCCTCGCTGTCGTCGGCCCACGTTGGCCTAGCCGCGGATAGATGCTGGGTGCTCGTAGGGGCTGAGTGTGTCGCGGCAGCTTGCACAACCATTTCACGGAACTCGCCCCGATGCCTCCCCCCTGTCCTGCTCGACGATCGTGTCGAAGATCTCCTGTGCGATCCCCGGCCCGGCATAAAAACTAAGACTGTTTAGCTCTGGGTGAGGGCATACGGCGCCTTGCCCATCAAGCGCAATTCGACGAACCAGTGGTAAGCCACACTGCCCCTGATCTCGCGCATCAACTGGCGCTCCGACCTAAAGCGATAGTCCTACTTTACCCAGTTGGAATGATCTTGGTTGATCCCGGCAGGCGAGTCAGATCACTTGGGCATCGTGCATCGGCACCTTAATTCAGGGGCTACGGCGCCTTACGAAGAGGTGGACATTCGGCTTGCGCATTGTAGATTTCTGATCAAATTCTGTGATTATCATAAAAATATATTCGATATGTCGGCATTTGTATCGATTAACTCATTAACAGTCACCTCTGAGGTTAAACGTAAAGTCCCAAACTGGAGAGTATCTCCAGTCAAGCACCGTGCTGACTGGATGAAGTATCCAGTGTTAAAATTCGAGCATGACAATTGCTGCTGTTTCGCCGGGATACGTCCCGCACTTCTCTGGCCACGAAACCTTCACCTTGAGGCAGATGTGGCTAAAAAAAGTCTTCGATCAAAAAACAGAAGGCAACCGGATCAAGAAGTCAGTGTTTAGCGACGACGAGTCGATTGCGCGCTTCGGCGTCGGCAAGAACATGGTCGCCTCGATGCGGCATTGGGCTCTCGCCACCAATCTGATCAAAGAAGGTCGTTCCGACGATTACGAGCTCTCACCGATCGCGCAGAAGATTTTTTCGAATGACGGCTTTGACCCCTACTCTGAGAGCCCGACCACAGCTTGGTTCGTCCATTGGCAGCTCGCCGGATTGGGAAATCGCTCAACGACTTGGTTTTGGCTGTTTAACAAGGTCACAGCGCCAAGCTTCACGAAGGCAGACCTAGAAAAGCCCTTGGCCGACTTTGCGGCCAAATTCAATACGAAGCGAGGCATATCAGCCTCGACCTTGGGTCGCGACGTTGATACTTGCATCCGCAGCTACGCCCCGAGGTCTGGCGCGGGCTCGCCAGAGGATTTCGCGGAACCCATGCTCGGAGAGTTGGGCTTGATCGGGGAAGAGACTAAAGGCACGTTCGCCTTTCGGCGGGGCCCGAAGCCTACGCTCAGTAACGGCATGTTCGTCTACGCGCTTATCGACTATTGGGAGGCTCTGGATTGGACTGCTAGCTCAATGGCATTTGAGTCTATCGCTTACGGCGAAGGTGCTCCGGGGCGCGTATTCAAGCTTGACGAGGAGTCTGTTGCTGAACGCCTGGTTGCTTTGAACGAGTTCACCTTAGGTTTGCTTTCTTGGACCGACACTTCCGGTCTTCGGCAGGTGCTTAAAAAGAATTGGGACAGTTCGGCATTGCGAACCCAAATGCTCGAGAAGGCCTACGAATGAGCACTTACGAGAGAACAAAGCTATCCGAGCTCGTTCAGATCCGGCCGCAATACCAACGCTCTATCCGTTTGGACCTAGACTTTGGGCGCATGGACGCTTTCGAAGGCTATGTGTGCCATAAGACGGCCGCAGATGTGCTGGACACCATGGCCAAGCAAATCTCCGGGAGCAATCAGCGAGCCTTCACTTGGACGGGCCCGTTCGGCGGCGGCAAATCCTCATTGGCCGTTGCTCTGGCGTCGGCTCTTGGCCCCAATGAAGGCCTACGCGCCAAAGCGCGAGAGGCATTGCACCTGAATGCCCATCCGAATTTCGACGAAGCCTTCCCGGTAATCAACGGCTGGCTCGTTCTTCCGGTCGTCGGCCGGCGGGGGTTCGTCTCCGAAGAGATCTCAAAGACTTTACGTCAAGCGATCGGTTCGCCCACATCTCCCGACTCCACCACGGAAGTCATCGCAGATCTGTGCGCTGTGGCTGCCGATGAGCGACGCGACGGCATCCTTCTCATTGTCGACGAGATGGGGAAATTCCTCGAAGCCGCCGCCCTCGGTTTCGGCGACGACGTCTATTTCTTTCAAGATCTCGCGGAGTCTGCGGCCCGAGCCCAAGGAAAAATCGTCGTGGTCGGGGTTCTACACCAATCATTCCGGCAATATGCGTCCCGCCTCGGCAGCGAGTCCCGCGACGACTGGGCGAAGGTCCAAGGGCGCTACGTGGACATTCCCTTGGTCGCAGCAAGCGACGAGGTTGTAGAGTTGATCGGCCGTGCTGTCGAAACGAATGCCCGTCCCCAATCCAATCTGGCCGGCGCCAGAGCCATTGCGTCCGCTATGGCGGCCCGGCGGCCGGCCATCGGCGTGGAGGCCTTCGCCCAGAGCTTGGACGCGTGCTGGCCGTTGCATCCCGCGATGGCTGCGCTTCTCGGCCCGGTTTCTCGTCGGCAATTTGGCCAGAATGAGCGCAGCACCTTCGGATTCTTGGGGTCTGTGGAACCCCATGGATTCCGCTCTTTCCTGAAGGAGCAGGATCTGTCCGATGAATGCCGCTATCGCCCGGACCATTACTGGGACTACCTCCGTGTGAATCTCGAACCGGCCATCCTTTCTTCGCCCGACGGCCATCGCTGGGCGCAGGCAGTGGATGCTGTCGAGCGGACGGAGGCTCACCATAGCCCTCTTCACTCGGCTCTGATCAAGAGCATCGCTGTAATTGACCTTCTTCGCAGCGCCTCTGGCTTAGCCGCTGACGCCGAAGTTTTACACTCTCTCTTCCCCGAGAAACTCAGTACAGAAGTCAATTCGGCATTGGAGCAGCTTTCAAAGTGGCGAGTTGCGATCTATAAAAAGCATCTCGGAGCTTGGTCGGTCTTCGAAGGCAGTGACTTCGACATCGAAAAAGCCCTGGCCCAAGCAAAGTCGACCCTTTCTGGCATCGACTTCTCGATCCTGACGAGCCTCGCCAATCTCTACCCTGCGATTGCCAAGCGGCACTACCACAAAACGGGAACGCTCAGGTGGATGGATGTGGCTCTGTGCAAGCTTGAAGACGCGGAAGGGATCGCCACCAAGTTCTCCCCCAAGAAAGGTGAGTTCGGTCTCTTCTTGTTGGCCCTTCCATCCAAGGGAGTTCGTTTGGAGTCTGCTCTCCACGAATGCGAAAAGATTGCCCGCAATCGCCCTTGGCCAGTAGCTGTCGGAATCCCGCCCAACTACGCGCGGATCGAAGAACTGGGCTTGGAGCTGGTTTGCTTGCAGTCCGTGCAAGGGCGACCGGAGTTGGAAGGCGACCAAGTCGGGAAGCGCGAAGTTACCGCACGAATTTCAGCTGCTCGCTCTGCCCTTGAAGATCAACTTCGGTCCGCCGTAGCCCGAGCAACTTGGACCCTAGCCGGACGGACATGCACAGCCGGAACACCAATCGCCCGCTGCGCATCGGATCTAGCCGACGATCTTTACTGTGACTCGCCTCGCCTTTGGAGCGAACTGATCAACCGCGATGCGCCTTCCAGTGCAAGCGTCAAAGCCCGTCGCGATCTGATTCATGCGATGTTGGAAAACGAGCACTTGGAAAACCTCGGTTTCGAAGCCTTCCCGGCTGAGCGGGGGCTCTATGAGTCCCTGTTGAAAGGGACGGGGTTGCATCGCAAAGACCGCGATTCTGAGGTCTGGCGCATTCAGCCCCCGGACGAGCTGCGCGGAGCAACGCTGATCCCTTTGTGGGAGGAGACTAGGAAGTTGTTCTTCGACGCCTCCAAACGAGTGGAGGCCGTTGAGATCGAGAAGTTGTGGGCCGACGAGCCCTTTGGAGTTCGCTCCGGGGTCAGACCAATCCTTGTGACGGCCTTCCTTTTAGCTCACAAGGGGAACCTCGCGGTCTACAAGGACGGGATGTTCATTCCCAGCTTAAACGACGCTCACCTCGACGAGTATTTGCAAGACGAGAGACGCTTCTCGTTTCGCTGGGTGATCGTCGACGACGAGAAAACTCGGATACTCTCCGGGATCTCGCATCTTCTGACGTCAATTGGCGCAGCAGCGCCCGCAAGCGATCCGTTGGAAGCGGCAAAGGGCTTGGTTGCCTTGGTTTTCCGCCTTCCCAATTGGACGAAGCGAACTGCGACCCTAACGGCTGAAGCCCGCGAAGTGCGCGATATTTTGTCGACGGCCAGCGACCCGCACAGGGTTCTGTTCATGGATCTGGCAGCGGTTTTTGGTGCGGCCAGTGGCTCCGATTACGTCGATGCTTTGCGAGGCCCGATTACCGAGCTCGCTGGGGCCTACGAGGCGATGCTGCGCAAGATTGAATCGAGCATGCTCGAAGCTCTCGACGCACCTGTAAATGCTTTGGAGCGCCTGCGGGCACGAGCGGAGTTAGTCAAAGATTTGGATGGCGAGCTGCGCCAAAACGCTTTCGCAGGCCATTTGGCGAAGCACGACGGCAGCCTTGCGAGCATCGAGCGGATCGTTGGCCTGGCAGTTAATAAGCCGGCTCGTGACTGGACGGATCGGGATTTTGATCAGGCCCTGCTTGAAATTGCGCGCCTCGCTTTGCGTTTCCGCCAGTCGGAGGCGCTGGTGTCCGTGCGTGGCAGAAAGCCAATGACAGACGCGTTCGCCGTCGTCATCGGGGCGGGCTCCTCGGCGAGGACGATTTCACGCCAATTCGATCTTTCCGAACGCCATCGCGCGACTGTCGACAACTTGGCCGAGGAACTGGCCAGCAGTCTTCAATCCAAGGGCTTGGATATTGATGTCCTGCTTGCCGCCCTCGCTCGCGCGGGCTTGAAATTGACGACAGACGACTCCGCGGAGATCAAGCATGGCTGAGCGGCACGTCCTCGGAATTTCAGGCGGCAAGGACAGCGCAGCTCTGGCCGTGTTCGTCCGGCACCATCACCCAGAAGTCGACGTGGAGTATTTCTTCACCGACACCGGCAAGGAGCTGCCTGAGGTCTATGAGTTCCTGGGACGGTTGGAGGGCTTTCTCGGAAAGCCAATCCTGCGGCTCAATCCCCAGCGGGATTTCGATTTCTGGCTACGCGAATACAACCATTTCCTGCCTTCCGCCCAGACCCGCTGGTGCACCCGCCAGTTGAAGCTCGCGCCATTCGAACAGTGGGTACGACCGATGCTCGCGGCCGGCGACACTGTCGTCTCCTATGTAGCCATTCGTGCCGACGAGGACTACCGCGAGGGATACACTTCCAAGCACAAGAATCTCAAAGTGCGCCTTCCGTTCCGCGAGTCTGGCGTCGACAAGCGTGGCGTGATGGACATCCTGGAATCCTCCGGAGTGGGGATCCCGAAATATTACGACTGGCGCTCTCGAAGCGGCTGCACCTTCTGTTTCTTCCAGCAAAAAATCGAATGGGTTCGCTTGCGTGAGCAGCATCCAGAGGCCTATGAGGACGCCAAGGCCTACGAGAAGAACGCCTTGGAGCACGGTTCGCCGTTCACCTGGACCAAGGGCGAGTCACTGGTCGACCTTGCCAAACCGGAACGGGTTCAGCAGATCGTTGACGACTTCGAGCGGCGGAAGCAACGGGAGTTAAGCCGCAAGCCGATCAATCCTCTGCGGCCAATCGAGAACATCGTCGACATCGATTACCTCTTTGGCGAAGATGAAGGTGGTGGCGCGTGCGTGGTTTGTCACAAGTAGGCATCTTCATCGAAATCGATTTGTTTCCTTCGGAACAGTAGCCAGGATATTGATCCAACTGTTTGCCTTGCTTCTGCAAAGTCTGTCCTCGGTCAGCCAGCCCTTGTCCACACTAAAATCAGCAGCCTCGACAGCTTTGGTGAACTCTTCCAATTGGTAATGGGCGAAGAACCGACCGTCAGGAGCGGTTTGCTCACCCACTCCTTCTTGGACTGATGCAAATAACGTCCCGCCAGGCACTAATGCCTTTTGAAATCTCCGTAGCACCGACTCTATGTCTGCTTTTGGAAGATGAAGCAATGATGCGCATGCCCAGATTCCATCAAACCTGCTTATGTCGGAGATTTCCTCAATCCGACCGACGGTGCAGTTAGCTCCGGAATATTGTTTTGCGATTTCGACAAGAGATGTAGATGCGTCAATGCCGCAAGCCTGGTAGCCACGGTTGATGAAGACTTTTAGGTCGCGGCCGGCTCCACAACCAGCGTCTAGGATGCGTCCACCTGCTGGTAGCCGGGCCAAAAACTGGTTGTGCAGAAGCGACATATCTGCATCGATAGTGCGGTCCGCATATTCCGTTGCGTTGTCGAGGTAATATTGATATGTCTTTTTCAATAAATTTTTTGTCATTTTCTCTGCTTCGCCAGCCCTAATCGATCACGGCAAGAGATCAACTTATACCAGTCACGCTGGGCGACGACAAAAATTTCGTGCGCCACTCACTCAATTCCTGGTTGATGGCCATGAAGTCCTGCTCGATCAAGCCATGAATCTCATGAGGAAAAGCAGCCCGTCCATCCACAACAATTTCGTTGTCGATTGAAGAATCACCTTTTGAAAGTTTGACTTTGATTTGGCAATGCAGACGCTCAAGAACTGAGTAATGCGCAAGATACCGCCCAAATATGACCAACAACTCAGATGAGCCCGGGCGAGTATAGCCAGCCTTCTCTGAAATCACTTTCGTAATTAGCCCGCCAATTTTTACGATCTCGTCAAAATACTCTTCAATTCCGTATCCGCAGCCATATACTTCGTTGATGTGAAGAACGGTGCGGAATCTTTCCCAGTTGCCATTCATGCAGATTTCAAAAACTTGACCATCAAATCCTTCACCAGTCGTTGCCTGCAGCAAGCGAAATTTCGCCGCATTCTTGTTTGCCAACACCACATTCATGTGCCGATATAAGCCGATTGATTGGCGAAATAGTGCATGCAAAGGACCATAAAGGTCAGACAGCTGCTTAAGCTGCCACTGCGCAAATGAGTTGCCGATATCGAGCCCAGCTTTTTGACGAGCTAACTCCCTGTCAAATTGAGCCTTGTTTTCTGCTATTTTATCTTGAAATTTAAGGTTACGGTTCGCGATTATTATCGCAATTACAGCACCCAGCACAGTCCCAATAAGAGCTAGAAATGCCGGCCACATAGTTACGGCGGCTGATTTTTCTGTGAGTTTGATGATCCTTTTCTCAATCTCATCCAGCTTGCCATCCATAAGCCTCCACTCTTGGGTCGTTGGTGTGCTTACTAACTGCGCTGGAGTTACCCCCGTTTTTTTTATTGTGGGCGAATTGACTCCGAAGGCAATATGAGGCCACGGAAGCATGACGAACAGGAGCGTTAGCAAACGAAAAAATTTCATATTTTTTTCCAAAGCTTAGTTTCCGGCGTCATACAAAAACCGCAGGATCAAATTTCGTCTTGGCGAATTGCTTCTACCGCAGCTGAAATATCCTCGTCGCTCAGGAAAGGCGCCTGCGCAAAGACAAGCCCCTGCTCGCCATTGAGCTTCGCGGCCAGATGCCCCTTGCCTAGCAGAAGCTCGGCCCCCGGGCGATCCAAAGCGATTTTTGAAGTCGCTTCGCTGGCCACTTTCAGGATCAGTCGATTGCCCAAATTTTCCCGTAACTGCATCGGCATGACATCCTTGTCCGGGCGCTGGGCAGCGAAGATCAGATGGATGCCGGCAGCCCGGGCTTTGACGCCCAACCGCTGAACGGCCGCACTGACCGCACCCTTGTATTCATCATCGAGCATCCAGTCCGCGAACTCGTCATGGACGAGGAAGACCATTGGCAACCTTTCTCCGGGAGCCATTTTGGCGTTGTAGGTCGCGAGATCCCGGGCGCGAGCAGGGGCGAACAGCCGATACCGGCTTTCCATCTCCTCAACCAAAGCCGTCAGGACCTCCGTCGAGCGTTCCCTTGTCGTAATGATTGGCTCGCGCATGTGCGGCAGATCCTCCAAAGCCGCGTAGTCGACGCCCATCTTGGGATCGATCAGGATGATCTGCGCCAAATCCTTTGAGTTGGTCGCGGCGACGTCCAGGAGCAATGCTTGAAGTAGCACCGACTTGCCGCTGCCGGTTGCTCCGGCGACCAAGGAATGCGGCTCGTGCGACTGCAGTCCGCCGAATTCCTTGCCGAGATTCAGGTACAGGAGAGCCCCGTTGATTTCTTGCAGGCCAAGGATGAACGAGGTGTTGATGCCGGCGGCATTGCGATTGAGCTCGCGCCGCGCCCAAAGATCCCACATCGAGACGGATTGGCGCTTTTCACCGGCAATGGTTACCACGATCTCTCCCGGCTTGGGCTGAACCGTAACGAGGTTGATGGCGTGCGTTGTCAGAAGCTGCGTGCGCTTTGCCTCAATGTCCTCAACTCGAAGCTTGTCGGATCCGGCCAGCCGGACTAAGCAGCCGTTTGGGGTCAGGCGCGTGCCAAGGGCCGCGGCTTGCAGGCCATATCCGTTGAGAGCCGTTTTCAGCTTGCGCGTCGTCTCCTCGGCCCAAGTCTCCCGCTCGTCCGCCGCAGAGGAACGGTCGGCCATTTTCATTTGAACCAGGGCTCCAAGATTCAAGCCGGAGCTCGAAAGCACTTGTAGATTCACTGGCGGAACAACTTCCGCTATCGCCTCCACAATTTGAGGCTGAATCCCGGTCGCCTCGCTGCCGGGAACTTCCACGGCTTGCACCTCCTCTGCCGTCCCGGGGGGCTGCCCCAGTTGCTCCATCATGGCCGCCCACGCGACCCTAGGTGCCGGAGGCTTCACCCCAGCGGAGTCCCACGGGTTATCTGGGCCAAGGCGCGAACGCAGCAAAGCCGGATCGGATCCAATGGCGTAGCCGCAGATCAATTCGCGCAGTTCCCCGCGCTCGAACACTTCTTGAAGGGCTTGCAGGCCGCCGGCATCGGTGATGGCAATTTGCTCCGAGCCCGGCTGAGTGGCACCCGGCTCCGCCGAATGGACGAACACATGGGAATACCCTCGCAAGGAAATACCTGCCTCCCCGTCGCGAACCTTAGCTCGGACTCGTTCCAACAGTGGAGTGCAGCCCGGGGGAATGTCCGCATCCAAGAGCATGTCGGCTAGGCGCGCGAGCCATACATCGCGATCCAAACGACCCGGATCTCCGAACAGGGCGGCTTGGAAGGTCGCCAAGGTCGCCAAAAGCTGGGCCTTCGACGAGCGCTTGGCCTCGGCGGCGCCGAGATGCGAGACATATTTGGATTCGACGATCGCAATATGCAGTCGAGGGCCTTCTTCACCTTCCTCTACGCATAGGCCGAGGATGTCAGCGATACGACTTTCCTTCTGGGACAGCCAATCGGCGTAATCGTCGAGCAGGAAGAAGACGCTGAATGCCTGATTGCTCCCCGTCAGAGCTTTGAACTCCTGTTCGAGCAAATGGCGGCTAAGAACCAAGCCGATCATCTCGCCAGCAGACACGCCTCGCTTGGCCGCCCGCAGAACGATGTCGCCGGAGACGGACAAAGCGTCTTTTTTCATCCGACCAGCTAGCGCAGCCATTTGATCGGAGTCTAGAGGCAGGGCCAGCCCATCGAGGCGACGCTTCAGCAGAACTCCGAGCAGGCGCAGCTCCGAAGTGGAACTTACGATCATGTTGCGGCCATTGGTGCTGGCTCTGCGGTAGCGGACGACGGTCACCTTATTGGCTTGAAGCTGCCGTTTGTCGAGCAGTTCATCGTAGGTGGCTACCCACTCGGCCAGAGCATGTGCGTCGTCGAGCGCGCCTCCGATCACCTCGTCTTGCAAAGAGATGCGACGAGCGGGAAGGAAACGGGCATTGGCCGCCGGATCGGTCCGGCGGGCGACGGCGCCAACGGCTCTGACATATTCCCAGCCGGATGAGGTCTGCCTTGGGCAAGTCAGGAAGGTCGTTGATTTGAGCTCGTTTTCCCCCGAGACGCTGCGGTAGGACCAACGCGAAGGCGCGTGCTCCAAAGTCGGCCGCTCGTTCGTCCAATCCACTTGGACCCACTCGACGGCCGCCGTGCGGGAAACAACGTCATGCAGGAAAGCAATGTCAAACGGGCGGAATTCGTTTGCCGATCGAGCCGGTGTAGCCGACGGTGGAATCACCGAAATGCGCAGCTTGGACATGAAATTGTCCGAGGTCTCGCTGACGACCGGAAGGTCGGGGTCGTCTCCCGATTTGTTGACCAGTTCCGCATAGACCCGACGCAGCTTGGCTTGGTCTCTGTGGCGTACGGAGACATTGCACTGAAAATCGGCTTCTGTGTTCAGATTGGAGAGTTCGCGAACGGCCGCAAGCGGGAGCTCCGCGGCATCTGCGTTGTAGAGCAGGACGCTGAGGTTCGCCCCTTCATGGGGCTGCAAGCCGACATACCGTTCAAGCAATTCCCGTATCTGTTTCGCCGCGGCTGCAGGATCGACGTCAGAAAATTGATCCTCGGTGCCGCGCTCAGGGGATTCAAGCAGGCTGTAACCGTTGACCGTGCTGGTCTCCGAGACAAGACTCGGAGTTGCTCCGCGCATCACGACACCGATTTCCGGATAGAACGGATGGGCGAGCTCTTCGGAGAACTCCCGGAAGAAAATGCCGCGGTCGCCAAACAGAACGTCCTTGCCGCAAAGCATATGAGTTACCAGGCCGGCGACTCGCCGGGTTTTGACGGCCAAGGCTTTCATGCGCTCCGGATGCCAAGGCGGAATGATTAGGCAAGCCTGAGCGCCAGAAAGCCTGACGGTTCCGATTGAGAGCACCTCGGAGACGAGTTTGGCGCGACACACATCGCCTCGCGCGTGCTCCGATAGAGTCCTGAGCAGAGTCCCAAAGGATTCAGCCTGTTTCAGGACAGCTTCGCCATGCAGGCCATAGGAAAGGAAGTCATCCAAGGCTTTGATGTAGTCCTCTTCGAAGCCGTTCCAAGCGGCGCGAATTTCGTTTCTTTGCTCCGCGGAAAGGCGCCCGTCTGTCGCCAACTCGTCGATACGGCGTTTAATCTCGGCGCGCAGGCTGCGCAGCTTGTTCGGTGGCGGAACGAGCGATCCGGCGTCGCGCGAGTAGCTCGCCTCCAACGAAGAGGTATCCAGAAGGGAGACGCTTTGCACGCCGCCCTTCTTGCTGACGAGGCGTCGAGGCACTTCCGTGCAACCGACCGCCCCTTTTTCCTTTAGCCGTGCCATGTCGGCCGCCAACGATAGGCCAATCGACTCCGGCCGATATGACCACAGGAGCTGGGTCTTGTCCAAAGTCTCCGTGGCCGTCCCCTTGCGCTCGATCAAGGCAACCTCGAATTTGATTTGGAGAGCCAGCTTAGCGAGCGAGGATGAGGTTTTCAGCTTGTCGCCGCGAATTTCCTTTTCCTTGGCGAGGAACCCCGGGTGCTCGAATAGGGGATCCGGCAGGTTGCCAGAGCCCATGCGCTCGACGACCCACTCGACCTTGTTCCCCATGAGCTCTTTGAGGCCTCGGTGCATCACCGAGAAATAAGCCCCGACGTCACGGTTGAACCGCTCGCGCCACTCGGTGCGCCCCTTGGAAACCGTCAGCCGAAGAACTCGTTCGCCCTTCGGCTCGTCCGCCCCGGCGACCAGGCGTTGGGCCGCGGTTGCGAAGCCTTCGAGAAAGTCGTGGCAATCAATCGGCTTGCCAAATATCGCCTTTTCCCACCTTGCGAGCAGCTTGGGGGCCTGCTCAATGTAGCGACGATGTAACTCGAAGAACGCCTCATCCTCCTCGTTCGTTTCAGCTCGACGCTCGCGAGCTTTGAATTCTTCAAGATGCTTGCGCCAATGCTCTTCAAGAACATTGGCCTCTTCGCAGTCATGGTCGAAAAAGTGAATCGTCGAATCCGCCAACCCCTTTTGCTTTTCCCTGGGCTTGTCGAAGATGAAGTGGACGCCATCCACTTCCCATTCCAGCAAAGCAATTGCTTGGGCCGTCGGCTCGTCGCCGGCAGGAGCGTTGATGAAAGCCTCCAAGGCTACTCGGGCATGGTCTTGAATGGCCGCCGCGTTCTCTTCCAAGAGCAATAGCATCTCGGCGGCTTCAAGGGGCTGTCCATTGGGTTTTAGCCTGGAGAGCAGCGGGTAGCGATTGACGAACAGCTTATCGAAAGCCTTGCGCCATGGACCGGCGGCGGTTCCAAAGGTCCGCGCGCTCGAGAAGAATGAGGTATCCCGAGGAAGCCCCACCGCTGGCAGAGCCCAGCCAATTGACTCGCGGATCGGGTACCCTTGGGTCTTATTCGCCTCGCTCAGTAAGGCGCAGAAGCTGCCAATCTGGTGCAAGCTCAGATCAAACGAAGACACCATTCCCTTCAAGGCCGCCAAGAAGATTTTTCTATCCTCCGGCGTGGGAGCGATGGCGGTTACATGGCAAGTTGCCTCAACCCAGCAGTCTTCGTTGGCTCGGAACTCCTTGGCCCCGAGCGCGGTGACATGGCCGAGCGTGTCGGCGAGGTTATGCTCGTTGCCGTTGGCAGTGAGCAGGGCCTCCTTCGAGGTTCCTGAGTTGCGCACCGCCCCAGCGTTCTGGGCAGTAAGGACGCTTTCAGGAAGCCCCTCACCTTCAACCAAGGCGGAGGGGATACGCAACTCGACACGAGCCGAGAGCTCTGGGTTGGCGAGAATCGCCTTCACCACCGACGCAATCTGCCCTGAGGAAAGCTTATCTAGGCGAAAGAGCGCCGAAGAGTCTGGAAGCTGTCCGTCGCTTTGGCGGCTATCTGCAATGCGACGCTGGAGAATGCCAGCGCCGACGCGCCCAACGATGCGATCAGGGAACATCAATTGCTTCCTTCGTTGGCGAACGGATTCTCGACGAACGAGCAGGAGTCCGAGAGCCTTCTAACCAAGCCGAGCCCCAGCAGGCGGGCTTCGAGATTTGATCGGTTTTCGCTGAGAGCTTCTTGGTCGACCAAATTTTGTTTGACCAGATGTGCGCCTTCCGCATCACCGACGACGATGCCGTAACGCCTACGAAGCTCGTGGAGGAATTCGTCGAACTGCATGCGCTCGTCGACGACGGTAACCACGAGAGTTTTCAGGAGGCGATCATTCGGGGCATAGCGATTGCGCCGCGCGAGGCGACGCGAACTCAGACCAATGGATTTGGACCACGTCGAGTGGATCTTCCCGAAGTGTTGGTCATGTCGAGTCTTGGCTTTTTCGACTAGCTTGAGCACCAATTCGTCACCGCGTTCGCGCTCATAATCGTCATCGTCATCGCGGTCCATCGGGGGCCATTGGAAGCGTTCACGCATCAGCTTCAAACACTCACCTTCCGGGTCCGAGGATTCGAGCGCGTTCGACCATTCCGGTCCGAGTTTGATCGATTCGATAAAGGAGATCACGGCACGCTCGGAAACAGCTTGATGCGTTTGATAGGACTTACCAGAGAGCGATCGAACCTTGGTGCGTTCCCGAGAGATGATCTCACAGACCATCTCAACCGGTTCGTCGTCGCCGCTATGAGCCTTGGCGCACTCGAGGAAATACAGGAGCAGGTTGAGGCCGGAACTGGTTATCAAATGCTCCAATGCATCGTAGATCGGAATGTCCCGGGACAAGATCGCAAGCCAGTTATCGCACATCTGGTCAAAACGAGGATGAGTGGCATAGGGCAAATAGCGTTGCCCTATGGTTTTCGTTGCATCCGCATACTGAGGCTCGCCTTGAAGGACTTTGACCAAGCGATTCATCGGTGCG
>Ga0075163_10007544_pt1 | contig 14383 bp, 9 predicted proteins | sample JI1023141ADNA_FD_71478 | JGI IMG/M metagenome (GOLD analysis project Ga0075163, IMG submission 71478) | Wastewater effluent complex algal communities from Wisconsin, to seasonally profile nutrient transformation and Carbon sequestration -... | ecosystem: Engineered > WWTP > Effluent > Algae...
CTGGGGCTGTAGCCAGAAGCGAAAACTCAGGCTGCATCTTGTCCGACGGAATCTTGATGGTGAAAGAGCCAAACTCATCGCTTCGGGTCGAGAGGTCATCGACGCTGATTGAAGCGCCGCTCAATGGAGCCCCATTCTCATCCAGGACCCGGCCCGTGATGAGCCCTGCCGTTCGTCGGACTGGCAGATAGATACTGGCGTTGGTCAATCGAACTGGTTTGTCACCATAAACCGACTCGTACCCATCGGCATACACGGAAACGTGGACCTCTTGGTTTCGAAAAGTAGACGGAATTCCTGGAAAAAATGCTTGGCCCTTATCGCCAATCGCTTCGCTGCGACGATTAGCCCCAAGATCAAGAACTACCGATCCTGTGCTTCGCAATACGGTTTGAAACGGGCCTTGCTCACCATGAACGAACACCGTCATTGGAAAATCAGATGCGTCCGGCTTCGGCAGCCAGAAACCTAGAATGAGTGTCAAGAGTACAACCACAATAGGCCCCCCTAACTTAAGGCCACCACCCAATTGTCTCCCGTTGTAACTCGCAAATGAGTTCAAAACATTAAATAAGAAGGCGCCTGCCGAGAAGCTCAATGGCAAAAGAGCGATGTAATACATTCGGCCAATGAGGCCGAGTCTAACCAATGTCTCCTGGTTCCAGATTATAAAGACTAGAATAAGCATTCCAATCAGAAAGAAGACTAGTGATAGAATTGCGTGTTTTATCCAATCCCTATCACTTCTTCGCCCAATTAATGACTTTGTCATGATGCAAACATCAATTTATAGGTTTGTAGAGGAGCAAATTCCCCCGAATACTTACTTAAGTCCTACTTTTTTAGTGTATTGTCTAATTTTTCTATGAGTGCTTTTGTAGCTTTAACACTATCTTCATATCGGGCAGGGTTAACTGCGGCGAGGTTAGTGTAGATTTGTAAAGCTTCAACATAGTCAGTTCGAGCATCGTGTATCTGGTTCTGTTTGCTAAGAAAAATTCCCCTATTGTAAAGTGTTTTGGCGACCTCAGGAAGGTAAGTGTTAGGATTAAAAGCTGCGGTCTGGCGGGAGATTTTTAATGACTCCGAATACGCGTACAAAGCTTCATTTGTCTGATTGTGAGTTCCATATAAATTTCCGATGTTAATCAGAATTGTGGCTACATGGGGAAGATAGGTTTCCGGAAGGACTTCAGACAGACTGAGAGAGATGTTGAGAGCCTCTTTGTGGGATTCTAGGGCCTCCTTCGGCTGATTTTGAGCGCTGTGCAGAATTCCGAGGCTGTCAAGGGTTGCAGCGAGGTTGTGGAGGTCATAGCTGCGGTTGCTCTGGGCCAATTGGCGCCGTATGTTAAGCGACTTATCTAAGTTTTCTCGGGCCTTATCCAGCCGCTTCTGTCTGTAGTGTAGCAATGCAAGGTTATAATGCGTTGTCGCAACAGCAGGTCGATAAGTGGCAGGATCGGTAACAGCAAACTTGCTACGTATGGAGAGCGACTTCTCAAAATCCGCTCGGGCATCATCCCAACGATTTTGATCGGAGTGTACGACCCCCCGATTATTGAGCGTTGTTGCGACGTCTGGGAGATACCTATCGGCATTGGCTTGCGCCAACTCAAGGCGAATTGAAAGAGCCTCGTTATGCGATTCAAGGGCCTCTTTTGCCCGGTTTTGGTCTCGATATATTGTACCTAAATCGTTAAGCGTATTGGCAACATCGGCTTGATTTGAAGATAACCGGGCCAGCGCAAGAGCCCGAATGTACGCAGGTAGTGCCTTTTCGTAGTGATTTAATTCCAGAGAGAAAGACGCCAACGCAAAAGCGGCTTGAAAATTCTCTGGCGCTGCCCGCACGGCTAACTGGTAAATGTTCTCCGCCTCCTCAAACCGAAATTGCGTAGTCAATATTCGGGCCTTCAGGAAGTAGTTCTCCACCACCTGCTGGACCTGCCGCTGTGCTGCTTGCGCGGCCTGCAAGAGTTTGGCGTCATCCAACAAAATTAGGGCCTCCTCGACTTTACCCTGCACAAATAGCTGCATAGCCTGTTGGTAAAGAATCGAGCTATCCTCAGGCTTCACCTTAGCCAGTTCTTTGGCGATCTGTTCAGCTGTTTGTAAGGCGAGGTCCCGGTCCTTGAGCGCATGGGCAAGCTCGGCCGCGGTCGCTTCCCGACGCGCTCTCTCCTGCTTGTACTTCGCCTCAATCGCTTCAGTGCTAGCAAGTTGATAGAAGCGCCGAGCCATTTCCTCGCGCTGATCACGCTCACAAATGTAGATGGATACCGGGCGAATGTCAGGATCCCGCGGCAATTCCCGCGTCAGTTCAAAGTGGTTTATGACTTCGTAACCCGGCTTGGTAACTCGAATGAGAACTACGTCTCCGGGTTCCTTATCGAATTTTAGGAGAAAACTTCCATCAGAATCTGACAATGTTCCATTCCCAGGTGGAACTCCACTTACCTCGACGTTGGCCAAACATTCGCCGCCCACCCCGTTAGCCGTAATCACGCCTCGCAAGCTTGCCGCCCTCCCTGACACCTCGACCGCAAAGTGCATCAAGAGAACCGTAACGACGAAATTGAGTACTGCCTTTCGGCCTTCCGAAGCAGATTGATTGGCCTTGGACGAGTGCACCTAGCTGGTCGTAGCATCTGGCGAACGGAAGCACAATAGATCAAGTGTTTCGGACAACTGTAGTTCTAGGAAGCAGCTCCAGGCTCCTTGACAGCACCCGCGAAGTCAGTGGCAAGCGCCGAGCAACACTTGCTTTTGTGCTTCGATCACTCGGAGTGCGCGGGGCGAGACATTGACAGGCTCATTTCCCAACCGGCCTCGGGGGGAGCATCGGATGAATCCACTGCGGATTCTCCCAGGGGGATGAATGATGCCGATACAATGGAGCTGTGTTTTTCGCCAATGGGATTATCGAGGTCTGACCGGCCGGGTCTTGCATTGCTAGAATCCTCGAAATGAGATCACCCCTCTCGGGCAAGACGACATGCACGTTGCAAAGTGAGAAACCTCCGAAGAGTCCAAGGAGCCCGAACACCAGGGGGATACTCCAAATTTCATATTTTGCAGCAGTTTCTGCGGAGATCCATTCCAAGCAACTCCAAATCCAGCATTCGGATAACCATCACACGCATTGCTGTCGGGGAGGAATTGGTGAGAGCGAGAGAAGCCCTGGATGATTTTCCCACGATTTCACACACTCAGGACTGATTTTCCTTGCATCTGCTTGCATCCGGCACTTTCAAAAACCCCAGGAAATAAGGGGTTTTTGAGGGTCGCCCAAGGGTTCGAATCCCTCCCTCTCCGCCATTTTCTGGCCCAGTTCTGACGGCCGGTGATTCCTGAGACTAAGTCGTGACCCGGGTATTCTGGGCCAAGGCAACATCGGCGAGCCACAGGGGTGCCATGAGAACGAGGCTGGGTGAACGACGGGTGAGCGTGTTCGGGAAAGTGTGGGGCGGACCTGGATTTTAACGTGCGTCGGGTGCGCTTTTTGCCTCATCGATGACCGCATGGAAGGCGGGCTTGGGCTGGTTCTCGCCATCGAATACAAGTGGCTTGCCTTGGGACCGCCAGGAGACGGCGTCATTCACGCCCCAGAAGGTGACCATTTTCACCGAATCGCGATGCTTGAGGAACGCCCGGAAAGTGCCCGCGTACGCGTCAGCCAGCTTCCGGTCGGCATCGCTGACCAGTCCGCCTTGAGTAGTCGCGGCGTTGGCGGCGACATCCGCGCCGGTGCCGCGCTGGCCGCTCTGCGCGCTGTTGATGTCGAGTTCGGTGACATGGATGGGCAGTCCCAGCTTGGCCAGTTCAGTCAGCGACCGGTCCATCTGCTCGAATCCAGCAGTGGAGACATTGAGGTGGGCCTGCGTGCCGATCGCGTGAACGGGCACTTTCTGTTCCTGAAGCGACCTGATGAGTGTGATGAGCTTCTGGGTTTTCACCGGATTCTCCAAACCGTAGTCGTTGTATCGGAGAATGGCGTCTGGGTCAGCCTCGTGGGCGTATTGAAAAGCCTTGGAAATGAAGTCGGGCCCTATGATCTCCAGCCAGAGTGAGTTTCGTAAGACATTCTCGGGACCGCCGTCCGCGAGTGCTTCGTTCACCACGTCCCATACCTTGACCTTGCCTTTGTAGCGTCCGACGACGGTGTGGATGTGATCCCGCATGCGCTGGAGCAATTCGTCGCGCGAGGCACGCGGACCGTCGTAACGGCCAAAGCCGGGTCCGAAACGCCCGCGTCCGGGTCCGTTGGTGGCGGCGGGATTGGTATTCGCCACGGCGACGCTCGGAGCATTGGTGAGGACCTTGGCGGCGTTGGTAAGCGCCGGGGCCGGATTCGTGCCGGCGAAAACCCAATTCGGGGTCTGGCTGTGCCATACGAGCGTATGGCCGACGATCTCCATCCGATTGCTCAGACCAAAGCTCACGAAGGCGTCCGCTGGGACGAAGTCATAGCCGCCCGCGCCTTCCCGCGGATGAATAAGCTGCCACTTCATGTCGTTCTCCGCTGTAACCTGGTTGAAGTGGCGTTTCACCAGCGCGATTTCCTGGGTGACCTGCTCGGCGCTCCGCCGACCGCCGCTGCTGGTGGCCTGGGATCGGTTGATGGCCGTGCCCACGGGGAAGTGCGCCGAAAACGCATCTTTAAGTGAGGGCGGTTCAGCGGTGGCCAGCACCGCTCCTGCCACAAGCACGAGGACTGCGAACCGGCCGGTCCGAAGCGCATGGTTGACGTGAGGAAGTTTCATCGGCTGCCCTTTGGTCCCATGGTTGTTCTCCGGCGAGAGCATGTGCATTCAGGGAGTGGTTTTGATTCTTACATTCGCCAAGGGTTTGCCCGACAAGTCGGTAAGCCGCATGGCCCCCTGCCAACTGTTTTGCAGGTTTACGACCTTGAACACGAAGACGTTGACGCCCGGTTTCAGGGTAATCTTCCCCCGGTCGGCATCGAGTGTGAGTGGCCTCGCCTCGGTGAATGCATAGATGTCCACGCCGTTGAAGTAGATCCGGCCCTGATCATTGCTGCCCACCGCGATGATCACGTTGGGTATCTCGCGGTCGCACTCAACATAGGTCACCATGAAACCCGCCGACAGATCGTTCTGGGATTTCAGGACCGCGTTGAAGTCGAAGAAGTTGGTAGTCGCGGTGACGGGTTTCCAGGTCAACTGCCGGCCATTGACGGTCACCTGGTCGCCGGCCTTGGGCTTCAAATGGGCTTCATCCTGGAGCTGCGAGCGAAGCAAGAGATCACCGGCATCGGCGCCTTCGGGCAGCACGATTGGAGCGAGCATGAGCCAGTCGCGGATGTATCCATCCGCATCAAGGCCCGTGGTTTCAGCGGCGTGGATCGGTGAACTTGCCAGTGCCCACAGAGTCACGAGTCCAAGAATGCAGGATCGTTTCTTCATGCTTATTCGTAATTTTCAACCTTCCGCACCGGAACCGTAATGCCGTCCTTCGGTGGGGTCTTCAGCGTGGCTAGGTAGGCCAGAATGTCCTCCAACTCCTGTTCCTTCAGCAGGGCACCCAGGGGTGGCATGGGTGAAATCGGGAGATTCTCGAATCCCTTGGCCAGTTTCGCATTGGGTTCCATGAGACTCTCCAGGAGGTAGGCGCGGTCTCCGCGGACGGCGATGCCATCCAGGATCGGGCCAATGTCGCCACCCTTGCCACTCACGGCATGACAGGAGGAACAGGCCGCCGTTGGACTGGTGAAGAACAGTGCCTCACCCCGTTTCGGATCTCCGGCTTCCAGGGTCACTTCATTCTGGCCCACGCCGGACACTTTGTGGATGCGCCCCAGAAGAGTGACGGTGTCGTTGAGGAATGGATCGCTGCTGTTGATGGGCGTTCGGGGCAGATTGGCCACGACGGTCTGAATTTCCGGAATGGTGGGGAACTCCAGCAATTTGACGAACGCCGTCTGGCGCGTGATGAGGTCCGGATCCTGAATCACCGGACTGCTGAAGTAGAGCTGCCGACCGGCGTCGCTTGCCGGCAGGGCGCGAATGGCATTGCGGCGCAGGGCTGGATCCTTGGATAGCAGGGCCGACTGGTGGGTGTCTTTGTCGAGCACGCCAAGACCGGCAAGGGACCACAAGGCATGAATCGCCCCTTTGCCGCCGGTGCCAGAGCGGACACGCTTCCTCAGTGCCGGGGCGGCGTCGGAAATCGGCTGGTCCACGATCAGCCTCTGGGCGGTGAGGCACCAGAACTGGTTCCCACTGTCGAGGGCTGACACCAGTTCAGCAGGGTTGGATTTCGAGAGGGATCGGATGGAGCCCTTGGGCCCATCCTTCCAGACCACCCGATAGATCCGGCCATGGGAACGGTCGCGCAGATTGTTCTCCGTCTGGTATGCTCCGCCAGGCCCGGTCGTGGCTTGAATCCCTGCGGACTGTGGGCTTGGAGTCGGATTGTGCTGGATGATGAAGCTGTAGAAATCGATCACCCAGATGGCTCCATCCGGACCGACATCGGCGAAGATCGGCGACATCCATTCGTCGGTGCTGGCGAGTAGGTTTCCGCCATCGCTCGCCCGGTAGCCCCCGCCATCGGGTTGAATGTCCAGGATGCCGATCAGCTTGGCGGTCGGTTCGGTGACCAATGCCTTGCCTTGGAGTCTCGATGGCAATGCATCGCTGACCATGAAGGCGTGTCCCGCCGCCGCTGTGTAGCCGCCGAAGTTGTCCACCATGCGGACGTTCGGGGTGTTGGGATGCATTCTCAGCCCGGGTGCCAGTGATTTGGCGGACGGCAGTCGGCGAACATTCGCGACCGGTGCCTCCACGGCATTGTTCTGATCGAGTCGGTAACCCGGGCGAAAACCACCGCCCCCGCCACCCCCAGGGGCTCCGCGCCGTCCAGAACCGGGCTGCGTCGGGTTCAGGATGTTCGCCGGCAGGTAGCCGTAGAAGCTGGGATTCCCGTTGGCGGTTGAGCCGAAGACATCCCCCTGGGCATTCAGTCCGAACCCCCAGGAGTTGTTGTTGAACTGATGCAGGAACTCGAGAGTTGAACCATCAGGTTTGAAACGGAACACGCCCTGGCCGAATTGGAGGTCCTTGCCCCCCACTGTGCCGCGGAAGTTCGAGTATCCCACAATGCCGTAAAGCCAGTTGTCGAAACCGCGGCTGAGGTTGTTCTGGGTCGCATGGGAATCACCCACCCCCCAACCCGGCAGAATTGCCTCCCTTATATCGGCCCGGTCATCGCCATTGGTATCCTTGAGAAAGAGCATGTGGCGCGCTTCCGATACCAGGATGCCGCCATTCACGAACACCAGGGAGGTGGCGAGATTCAATCCTTCGGCGAAGACGGTGAATTTGTCGGCGCGTCCGTCGCCATCGGTATCCTCGCAGATCTTGATGGTGTCCTGTCCAGGCTGGCCCTCACTCACCAGTCCGTGGGGATAGTCGCGTGACTCCACCACCCACGCCCGTCCGCGCTCGTCCCAGGCCAGGTACATGGGTTTCACGATGTCCGGTTCTGCAGCGAAGAGTTGGAGATCGAAGTCCGCCGGTACCTGGGTGTAGCGCATGCTGTCCTGCGGTGAGAGCGGTTCCTGGTATTTCACAGGCGCGGGGCGGCGTTCGTAGTTGGGCACCTCGCCCGGCAGGCGCTGCAGCGACGGGCGTGCGGCCGTCGCCGTTTCCCATTCCGTCCGCGCCTTCCTGCCGACGGCGCCCAGCACGGCTTCCCGGAGAACGGCGTCGGCTGGCCGCTGGCCATCCGCGTATTGAATGAGCCCGTGGCCCGTACTCCGGAAACGGGACAGGAGCTGTTGCTGGGCCGGACTGATCTCCGTCTCAGGCAACACTTGGACCACGGCATCAAAGTGACTCAAATACGCCTCGGTGAGATGGGTGACGTCGGCGTGATGGTCGAAATAAATCGCCTCGGGGGCCAGGGTCTGCCCCGGCAGATAAACATAATTGGTGCGGGATCCTCCGCCACCAGGCCCGCCGGCCGCTGAGCTGACGGGACCGAGGTAGAGCACCCGCAGCGGACGGTCTGGTCCCTCCGCTGCCAGCGAGTTCAGCACCGCGAGTCCTCCAGCGAGGAGCATCAAAATCGGCGTCACGTACTTCATGAATTATTTGCCGGGAGGTTGAAAAATCAGCTGCGAGAACTGGAACAGCGCCTTCTTCCAGTGCTGGAAGTCGTGGGCGTGTTCGTCCACATGCCAGACGTGCGGCACACTCTTCTCCTTCAGGTAGGCGTGGACGCCCTGGCTGATGCGGATGAGTCCATCCTGGTTACCGCAAGAGACGTAGAGCAGTTTCAACTGCGCCTTCGCCTTCTCGGGATCGGGCACCAGTTCCGTCGGTGGTTTCGTGTTCGGTGCGGACGAAAAGCCTCCTACCCACGCAAAGGTGTCGAGATTGCCCAGGCCGAAATTCAGCGACTGCCCGCCGCCCATCGAGAGCCCCGCCAGCGCCCGGCTCTCGCGGTCGGCCTTCACGGAATACTTCGCCTGGATGAACGGAATGAGGCTGCCGAGCAAATCCTGGTCGAAGACGCCGAACGCAGGCGCGGTGGCCATGGCGTTGGAACCCGCGCGATCGTCAGCCTGCGCGCGGCCGTTGGGCATGACGATGATCATGGGCACGGCCTCCTTGTCCGCGATGAGGTTGTCGAGAATGACATTGGGCTGGCCGCCGCGGCGCCATTCTTCCTCGTCGCCGCCAATGCCGTGCAGCAGGTAAAGGACGGGATACTTCATGTCGGCGGAATAGCCGGGCGGCGTGTAAACGAGTGCCTTGCGTTTGTTGCCTACGGACTTGGAGTCGTATTCCACCATCTCCAGCTTGCCGTGGGCGATTCCCTCGCGAGCTTGGTCAAAGCCGGCCGGCGCGTCCGGGAAGGCCGCCTTGTCGTCGGGGCCAAGTTCAATCGGCCCGCCGAATCCGCCGCGTCGGGGACGCGGGGCGGCGCCTGCAGGGGCGCTGCTGGCTGCCGGCGCAGCGCCGACGCGCGTGGCGAGGAACTCCTGGCTGCCAAAGTCGCCGGCCTTGCGCGTGAACTGGATGCCCTGGTCGCCGACCTTGCCCGTGTATTCGATGCGGATTTCGTTGTCCTGAATCTGCCGCATTTCCACAAAGGTGATTGTGTCGCCGGAAAGGTTGGGTTCCTTGAACTCCACGTCGCGCTTCTCATCGCGGGCCTCCGCGACGGCCCTGGCGGTCAGCTTCCCGTCCTTCAACTGAAAATCGAACAGGTATTTCTGGAGGCCGATCCGCGAATCGAACTCGCCCTGCCACTTGCCAGCGGCCTTGGCGGTGGCGGGCGCGCCAGCCGCCGTTTCCCGCCGCGCGACCAGTTCCTCGGTGGCGAAGTCGCCCACCTTGCGGGTGAACTGGATCTCGTCGCCCGCGAGCTTGCCGGTATAGCGGATGACCAGTTCGTTCCCCTGAAACTCGAAGTTTTCGACGAAGGTGACGGTGTCGCCGACAAGACGGCCGTCTTTGATCTCAACCGTGCGTTTGTTTTCGCCGTTGATGTCGCCCGTAGCCTTGCCGGTGACTTTCTCGCCCTCAGATTTCAGATCGTAGAGGTAGGTCTGTTTGCCGGGCTGTGTATCAAATGTGGCCTTCCATTGGCCGGTGAGGTCGGCGGCCAAACCGGGGGTGGCCGCAAGGACCAGGGAGAGGAGGAGCAATGCTTTCATAAAGGATTAAACCAAAGTGGTGACGTCAGGGCTTGAACAGGAGAGGGGCGAATTCGCGCAGGCTGCGCCGCCACGTTTGCCATTCATGCGCGGTGTCCGGTGAAACGTAGAAGTGACTGTTGATGCCCGCCTGCCTAAGCGCTTCAGCATGGGCCTTGGGATCGCCGCCACGGGTGGGGCGGTCGCCGCCCAGTTCCTTGCTGCCGTAGCTGACGAAGACCAGCCGGTTCCCGGCCTTGAACGCCGCCAGGTCGGTGATGTTGGTCACTGCGATGCTCCCTCCACTGAACACACCAATATGGGAGAAGGTATCGGGGTTCCGCAGGGTGATCGTCCGCGTCTCCATGCCACCCATGGAGAGACCGGCCATGGCACGGTTTGGCTGATCGGAAAGCGTTCGGAAATTCGCATCCACATAGGGAATCAACTCCTTCACGAGCACCGTCTCGAAGGGGCCGATGTCAAAGTCCCTCATCCCACCCATCCGGGTCTCGTTGGTCATGCCGTAGATCATGACAATGATGAACGGACGGGTTTTGTTCTCTGCGATCAGGTTGTCCATGATCTCCCGCGCGCGGCCCTGGACACCCCAGCCGTACTCGTTCTCGCCCCAGCCGTGCTGGAGGTACAGGACCGGATATCGCTGTTCCGGGTTCTGATCGTAGCCGGGCGGCGTATAGACAAAGGCCCGGCGCTGGGAGTCGGTGCTCTTCGAATAAAAGAAGACCTCGCGGAGTTGCCCGTGGGGGACGTTCCTGAGCGCGTAGAAGTCCTGGTCTTTGGCCGGAATCTCCACAGCGCTTCCCCAGCGTTGCGCGCCGAAGAACATCAGGCTGCTCGGATCCGGTACTTCGGCCCCGTCCAGCTTGATGGCATAATAGTGAAAGCCCTCGTCCAAGGGCCGCGTGTAGCCATACCAGGCGCCATCCTCCCCCTTGGTGAATGGGCTGCTGTCCCGGAAGGTTACACCCACGTTTTGGGCGTTGGTGGCCACGATCCGGAATTTCACCCGGCCCTCCGAGTTCACCTTGGGATAATCCTTGCCCGGCTGATTCGATGAGGCGGGTTTCCAGTCCTCGGCTGGGGCGTTGGTTTGGGTCTGTGAGTGGCCGGAGGATGCGGCCAACGAAACGAGCAGCGCGAAGGGAAGGAGACGAAGTTTCATGGAAGGTGGGACTGAGGGATGACCGACCGGACGGGATTTGGTTTCAGTGTTCTGTGTGGGTTGGCAGTTCGGATTGTGGTCTGCCGTCGGAATAGAGCGCCCGGATTTCCGCCTCGCCGAGCGCCCGGCCGAAGAGTTGGAATTCGTCCATGGCCCCGCTGAAATTTCGGATCAGGAAGGGGTCGTTGCCCGGGAAACCCACCGAGTTCCAATTTCCAAGTTCGGCCGTTCCAATCCGAAAGGGCGGGGAGATGCGGACGGGATGCTGGCTGATGGGCTGTCCGTTGACGTAATGGACCGCCTGACCGCTCCGGCCGTCGAGTACCACGGCAAGATGCGTCCAGAGTCCCAGTTGATCCACGGTCAGCACGGGTGGGCTGGCCAGAATCTGATGCGCCCCCTTGGGACCGATCACGGTCAGCCCCAGAACCCCATCATCGCGGATGACCCAGTGCACCGTCCCGGGGGCAAATCCATCCGACATGAAGAGGGAATTGATCTGTCGGTCCAGGCCCTGCACGCGCACCCAGGCGGCGAGCGTCAGGGCGTCTGCGGCGCCGGGCACGCTCAGTCGAACCCGGTCACTGATCCCCTGGAATTCCAGTGCCGGCTTGGTCGCCCAGCGACCTTCCTGCCATTGGCATCCCACAATGGTGGCGTCGGGAACGGCGGTCCGCAGGGCTCCGGTGTTGGAAAGGCGCCAGTCGGATGGCCCGCCATGCTCGAAGTCGAAATGCACCCACAGGGAGGGATCGCGCCCGAGACGTTCATTGGCCCTGCGCCATTGATCATAGCGCAGGGCATCGGCGGCCACGGATTTTGCCTGAAGCTCGAACAACGAGGTGAAGCCATCTCGGTTGGCAGCCACCCGCAGGGGTGCACCGTTGCCTTGCGCGATGGCTCCATTCCCCGCGGCCAGACTCCGGTTGGTCGCTTCCCGGTCGGCACGGAAATCAACCCGCCCTTCAAACACATGCAGCTCGGTTTGGCGGTCCGAGACGCTCAGTCCGAAGGAGGTGCCCAGATCGGTGACGTCCAGCCGCGGGGCAGTGACCCGAAATCCCCGGGCCTGGGGGGGGACTTCCGCAGTCAGCCTGCCGGCAACGCACGCCGCCTCGCTGGAGGATATCACACGCAGATCGGCGGGCCCCTCGATGGCCACCCGTGCTCCGTTGTAAAAAACGATTTGGGCCAGGCCCGCCTCCAGCCGCAAACGTCCGGGTTCCAATGGGGCACCCAGACGGGGCGGGGGATCGTTGGGATTCCATCGGGCGTTGACCGTGCGATTGAGCATCGCAACGGCCCGGCTGGTCGCCCCCGGGCGATCTGAGGACAAGCGGTGGCGCAGCCATCCGCCTCCGGCCAGGAGCACCACCAATCCTGCGGTCAAAGCCACGGCCCAGTTCCGCCGCGCCCAGTCTGACGGGACCGCGCGGGGCGGCGGCAATGAAGCTGGGAACGACATCTGGTCGTCCGTGCGAGGCCGTTCCGGTGTCTCCCGATGTGCCAGGGCGAAGAGGTCTGGATCTGACGCCAGCCGGGAATGCAGTTCCACGCGGACGAGGTATTCATCTCTTGCCGCGGGATTCTCGCGTAGGGCACCGTGCAGTCCCTGCAGTTGTTCCTCCGAGGCGGTTCCGTGGCAGATCGCCGCCACCGCATCGTCAAAGTCGGCGGAGGGAAATGGAAAAGGGAACGTCACGGGGCACTCCCTTCCGGTTCGCCCGTCTTCTCCATGCAGGCCTGAAGGGTGTGTCGAATTCGCTGCAATGACTTGTAGGCCGCGGCCACTGACCGGCCGGATTGACTCGCAAGGTCATCGATCTCCTGGCGGTGGTAGTAGTATCCCTCGACCAGCGAACGCTGTTCCTTGGGTAGTCGGTCAAGGCAGCCTTCCAGTCGTCGCAACCGGATTTCCAGATCCGGACGCAGTTCCTCGCGGCGACGAGCCAATTCCTCGGCAAGGTCGCCATCGAGAAGCGCCCGCCAGCGCTGATGACGTTCGATCCATTGACGGGCCTTATTGAGGGCAAAGCGGCAGGCCCACGGCGTAAACGGCTGGGCTGGGTCGTAGGCATCAAACTTCTCCCAAAGCGCCAGAGCCGTCTGCTGCACGATGTCCTCGGCGTCCGCCACGTTCGGCACAAGCGCCGCCACGTAGCGGAAAACCTCGCGCTCGCTGCGCAGGAAAAGCGACAGGAACCGCTGTTGTGCGGCGACCGGGTCAGTGTTGCGCGGTGAATCGGATGACATCGGAAGCCGTGTGTTTCTACTTCCGACGAATCCTGACTCTTGGACAGGAAATGTTCGAAGAGTTTATCCCTTCCTCCAGTGGCGCACTGAGTGAACGAAGCAGTTTCCTTCGATCCCGGATCGAGAAACACCCCTGGGTAATCGATCGCCTCCTGACGGCGCATCTGACTTGCCGGACCTTCGCGTGCTGGCGGGGTAGGGTGGGCAAGCCTGTAGATGCCACTCCCCTGTGGCTCGCGCCTCAGCTCGGTTCAACCGACTCTTGGGAACCGTCGCTGAAGCGCCTCGGAGCGATACTGGAAGATCCGCTCAATGTCCGGACGCACAAACCAACGATGCACGCCGAAGTCCATCGCCAACGCGTATCGGACGTGGTCCCGGGCCAGTGTTCCTCCCTTGTGGGGCTCAAACGTGTGTTCGTGGATCCATTGGCGGTAAGGGCCCCGGAGCTGTTCGTCCACGAAGCGGTGGGAAGGTTCCCAGGCATTGATGCGAGTGCGCCAGCGCATCGGGACACCATGCACGCGGATGCGGTAGTCAATCAGGGCACCCTCGCGCATGACCACGGGAAGAGGCGTCAGGATGTGGAAGTGCAGCCAGGGCGGGGTGATGGCTTCCAGATTTGCGGCGTCCGCAAAGAACGGAAACAACTGCTCCGGGGGTAACGGCAACCAGAGCTCGGTATGAAATTCGTGCACACGCATCGTATCGGGCGCCGCTGGGAGTCGCGGGCGCTTCAGACGGCAACTTTCCCTGGAACCCACCTCAGTCAACCCATCCTCAATCGACCGCGGGGCGTGGCTTCCGGTCATGGCACTCCGCTTCGGCTGTCGGGATGTTTCACGGCCCGTGTGTTCCGAGATGCGGCGGAAGCATTGGGGCTCGTTGAAATCCGGCCCTAGCCCGGATATTTCACGAGCTTTCGTCACGAGGCGCAGCGAATGCCCGTGTGGCAAGGCGGCCGAAGCGATTCCGAGCCGGGCTGTATGGGGACATACTGTCCAGTGAGGAACGCGAGGCCAACGCCGCCAGACGGGCTTGCAGCCAGCCGCAGTAAAAAGAGTGTGAAATATCCGGGCTGGCCGCCCGGTCCCTTGGGTGAAATAGGCGTGCATGAAGCGCAAGGGAGTCAGACCATCGTTCCAAGCAACGACAACCCCATGAACTCCGTCGAAGAGACCCGGCTGGAAGAGGCACGCGAGCAGAAGACTCCTTGGAAGAAGTGGGGGCCGTATCTGAGTGAGCGGCAGTGGGGGACCGTCCGCGAGGACTAC
>Ga0075163_10007545_pt1 | contig 14382 bp, 14 predicted proteins | sample JI1023141ADNA_FD_71478 | JGI IMG/M metagenome (GOLD analysis project Ga0075163, IMG submission 71478) | Wastewater effluent complex algal communities from Wisconsin, to seasonally profile nutrient transformation and Carbon sequestration -... | ecosystem: Engineered > WWTP > Effluent > Algae...
TTGAACGCGCGATTGGTGGTGCAACAAATAATGGAATGGATCACCACGGCCGGCGACAACGCCATCTGGGTGCAGCTCACGGTGGTGCCTGTCGTAGCCGCCGCTTTCGGCCTCTTGTTGTATGTGGCCTTGAAGCCGTTCTTCAAGCCGGACCGACGTGCCGAACAGCACTTGCACCAAGCAGTGCCTGATCTGCTTCCTCCCACAGGAAGGCGCCTCACACGCATCTGTGTAGCCGTCGATTTCAGCAAGGTGGACCAAAGGAGCATCGATATGGCCGTTTCGCAGGGGGGGGCTGAAGCTGAGTATATCCTGATCCATGTAACCGAGTCCGCCGCCGCCCGTTATGCCGGCCCTTTGAGCGGTGATCAGGAAACGATCGGCGATGCAGAGAACCTCCAACGCTATGTGGACCGGCTACAACAACTTGGCTACAAAGCGCAACCACGGATCGGTCAGGGCCACGCCGTGGATGCCATTGCCGCCATTGTCAACGAGAGCCGATGCGACCTTCTCGTGATGGGTGGTCACGGTCACCGTGGGCTGAAGGATATCCTGCTCGGAGCCACCGTGGACGCGGTCCGCCACCGGGTGAACGTGCCGGTATTGATCGTGCGGTGAGGTTGACTGGCAGGTTGTCCAGCTCCCTGCCTATCCGTCATCCTCTTACCGAACGCGGACGAGGAGGGACCAAGCACGGACCGCACCGCCGTAGTTTCGCAGCCCGTTGCCGCATCCTTACCGATGTTGCAGCCCGTAGCCATGTCCGCACCCACCATCGACGTCAAGAACCGCAAGGCCGGGTTCGAATACCACCTGCTCGACACTTACGAGTGCGGTATCGTGTTGATGGGATCCGAGATCAAGAGCATCCGGAACAACGGCGCCACGATCGGAGAGGCGTTCTGTGCCTTCGTAGGTGATGACCTCTTGGTGCGCGGCATGCAGATCAACCCGTACGGTTCAAATCCGCATTATGTACACGAGCCCAAGCGTGATCGCAAGCTGCTCCTGCATCAAAAGGAACTGGACAAACTGCGCAAGAAGCTGAAGGATGTGGGCATGACCATCGTTCCCGTGCGGCTGTTCATTGCCAAGAACGGCTTCGCCAAAATGGAGATCGCTTTGGCCAAGGGCAAGAAGATGTACGACAAGCGCGATAGCCTGAAGGAGAAGGACGTGCAACGGGACATGGACCGAGAGCGCTGAATACATGGACTGGCGCGGCCACATTGCTCGTTATGGCCAAGGATGGTTCCCTGGTGAGCGGTGGGTGCGGTGGACCTTGGGGTTGCTCTTCCTCCTCGCCGCGATCCTTCGCTTCTGGGATCTTCCGCATATCCCCTTAACCCATGATGAACTGAGCGCGTTGGTGCGCATCTACCCCACGCTGTGGGAAACGATCCAACGCGGCGTGATCGAATTGGACACGCACCCGCCCGGCGTGCAGGTCTTCGAATGGTTCTGGACAAAGGCCTTCGGCATGAACGAGCATATTGTGAAGCTGCCTTTCCTGGTGGCCGCACTCCTGGCCCTTTTCCTGCTCTACCGCTTCGCGCTTGCATGGACCTCCGCTCCCACCGCACTGGTCGTCACCACCTTGCTCGCGACCTTGCAGTACACCGTGATGTATGCCCAGATCGCAAGGCCCTACGCGATCGGCTTCTTCACCACAGCGCTGCTTGCGGACCAGTTGACACGCTACCTCGCGTTCGGCAGCCGAAGGGCTTTGACCCTGACCGGCGTTGCAGCGGTGATGAGCGCTTACACGCATCACTTCTCCTTGTTTCTGGCCGGGCTTATGGTAGCTACCGGCCTTCTACTCGTCCGCGCTGATCAGCGCAAAGCCTATCTGATCATGTGCGGTGCTAGCCTCATCTCTTTCCTGCCCAACGTTCCGATCTTCTTGAAACAACTTTCCCTTGGCGGTCTCGCCGGATGGCTGCAACCTCCGGATCGCTTCTGGTTGGCGGACTACCTCCGCTGGCTCACTCATTTCTCTGTACCGTTCGCAGCCATGATCGGTGTTGCGCTTTTGACCTCATTGGTCTTGCGCGTGCGCAAAGGGGGATCGGACGGCCGCATCGTATGCGTACTCCTGACCTGGGGCCTCACGCCATTGATCATCGGTCTGGCATACAGTATCTGGCGCGCTCCAGTGATCCAGTATTCCATGCTCCTCTTCAGTTTTCCGTACGTGTTGATGGCCTTGTTCGGCGGGTTGCGATGGCTCGATCGCACCACCACGATGATCGTTTGCGCAGCATTGGCCATTGTCTCCATCCACACCTTGATCTTTCAACGCCACCATTACACGGTCTTCTATGCCTCCAAGTACGAAGCCATGATGCAGGCTGGTTTGCAAGCAGCGAAGATCCACGGTACAGACCACACCCTTGTCCTCTTGGGCGCACCGGATCCACAGGTCGTATTTTACAAGCGCCAGTGGCATCTCGCGGATACGGACTTGGCCTACACCTCCCTGCACAAGGAGATCAACTCGTGCGACCTGGACAGTGTGCTGCGCAAGGCGGCAGGCAAGACCGTGGTAGTGGGGATCACCAACGGAACGCCGCCCGAACAGATCGCACTTGTGCAGGAGCGTTTCCCCTTCATCCAGGAGCGAGAGGATCTGGTGGAAGGGCAAGTGTTCGTATTCGCAGACAGCCCCGGTGCGATCACCGTTGAAGATCGCGCGTTGGTGGCGGATGCCACGCCGAACGGTCGCGCCGGTGGTCGCTGGGATATCCACCAGGACCTCCCTACAAAGTTGGACAGTGCAAATGGCCGCACCTACTGGGACTTCAACGGTCGAGAGTTCGGCGCCATGATCGATCTGGACATGACGGCGGCCATGACCCTGCCCGACGATCTTTTCGAAGTGATCGTGGATGTCGACAACCCCGCACCAAAGACCGACATGGCCGTGATCTTGGAGATCAAGGTGGGTGACAGCCTCGCGTTGTACAAGGGCGGCGACTTGGACAGATACAACGCGACAGGACCGGTAAGTTTGGTCGTCGCTACCGCACGAACGCATGCCTTACGTCGCGGAGGACGCGTGCGTTTGAACGCCTATATCTACAACCGTGGGCTTGCGCCGGTGAAAGTGTATCGCATCCGCGTCTACAGGCGCGATGCCAACCCTTTGCAGAATGCGCTGTTCAACCCGGTCCCTCGCTTGGGCCGGACCCGATAATGAACAAGGGCCGCTGTTGGCGGCCCTTGAACGGATATTGTGTGTGGGGATCAGAGCTTGAAACTGAGCCCGATGCCGAGCGTTTCCTTGAATTGCGTGGCAGGCCCCAAGTAAGGGATCCCTTCTGCATCAACCTTCGGAAGGTTGGTATCGTGATCGTAAAGCAGCAGCGTGTTCAACGTAGCGGCGAACCACTCGTTCACCTTGAAGGTCCACAAGGTCTCCCATGTCACGTCCATGTTCTGCGGGTTGCGCAGGTAGTTGCTGAACACATCACCCCGGGTCATGAAGGTGATGTTCTTGGCCAGTTCCGTCGTGTATTGCAAACGGAAATAGCCACCCAGTTCCAATTCGGTCGTACTGCCGTTCTTCACACCGTAGACGCGCAGCTCGGGATCCGTGGAACCTCCCCAGAGCGTCTTGTCCGTAACCGTCACAATGCGAGCCGTGACCGGGGAGAAGAACGCCGAGAACTTGTCATTGGGCTTGTGATCGATACCAAGGCCCAATAGAGTGTAGGATGGCGCCATCAGGTTCGAGATACGAACACCATCGGCGTTGAAACCTTCTGTGAACTGCGTCTTGAACTGGAACAGGCCTGCCAGGTACCAGGACTTGGCCAACTCGTAACCGTACTTCGAGTTCAGCTCGATACGGTCATCTGTCTTCTGTGGGTCGGTGCCATTGTGGACGTGCTGCCCACCGAAGGCGAGCACCAAGCTGTTGTCCCATGCCTTACGCTCCTTTTTCCAATTGGCCGTACCGTTGAACATGGCGATACCACTGACCGAACTGAAACCACCGGCGGCCCAGTTCGTGAGGTTCACCTGGGTCATGTTGATATTGAACACACCTGTCTTGGTCCACAGCTTGCCCGTGGTATCCGCCGGTGTCTTCGCCGTCAGCGCAGCCGACGCGGCCTCGCGGGCCTTGGTATCGATGTCGTTCTGGGCTGATATGGCCGATGCCAACGCCAGTGCGAATAGAATGGAAGAGGTACGCTTCATGGAGAGTGTGCTATGCAGTTTGGTTGGTAACGAACATGCTTGGTTGTGGGCCTTTGATGCCGGCGGCTTGCAGGGCTTGGATGCCTTCTTCCAAGATGCCAAAATAAACGGTCCAATAGTCTTTGGGATCGCACCACGGACGAACGGCCAGTTCCATGCCCTCGATGTTCAGCTTGGCTACCGTGATCGAAGGCGCAGGGTCTTGCAGGACGTTCTTGTTCGCCTTCATCACACCTTCCAGCACCTGTCGGGCCTTGTGCACGGACTCGTTGTAGCTCAGACCGAAGGTCAGGTCCACACGCATTTTCCCATCTGCGCTGTAATTCACGATGTTGCCGTTGGCCATGGCCCCGTTGGGGACGATCGCCGTCTTGTTCTCGGGCGTGAGAAGGACCGTGGTGAAGATCTGGATCTCCTTCACGGTGCCCAACACGCCTTGGGCCTCGATCAGGTCACCCAGTTTGTAGGGCTTGAAAAGGAGGATCAGCGTGCCGCCGGCGAAATTCGCCAATGTGCCTTGCAACGCCAGGCCGACAGCCAAACCAGCTGCACCGATGATCGCCACGAAACTCGTTGTTGCAACACCCATCATTTGGATCGCCGTGATGAAGAGCAGGATGCGCAGCGAAATGGTGACCAAGCTGTGCAGGAAACGCTTCAGCGTGGGTTCCACGCCGCGGCGGTCGAGCACCTTGCTCAGCACCCGGGCCAGCATCTTGATCAGCAGGCCACCGACCCAGAGGACCAGCAGTGCAATGATGATCTTGGGGGCATACTCCAATGTGAGGCTCCACGCTTTGTGGCTCCACTCGCTCATTTGTCCGATGGGTTCGTTCATGTTCGTGGGATCCGGTGTGAAAAGTAGTTCGCGTTCAACATTCACGTTGTCGTTGGTTCTCTACTCGGGAAGTTTCGTATCCACATGCAACACCTCGATACGTTCGGTGACCAAACGGCTCGATGGGATCAGGACCTCCTTGTTACCGACGCGCAAGGTCATGCACACGCTGTCGATGCGCACGATGGTGCCTTCATCCTGCGCCACCCGCACCTGCATGCCGGGTTTGAACCGCTCGGAACCGTAGTAACTGCCGAGAATATTTGTTAGGATGTCGCGCGCCGCGAAACCATAGGCCACGGCGAAGGCGAGCAGCAGGCCGGCCAGGATGATCTGGATATTGGCGGTTATCAAGGTGGTGTCCACCCCGGCCACGTTCAGCGCCGTGATGGAGGCGAAGATGATGGCGATGCCGGCGAGCACCCGGGCCACCACCCGACCACCGACAAGACCGGTGGCATGGCTCAGTTGCAGGATGAACTTGTTCAGCTTATCGCCACCCCAAATGCCGAAAACGAAGATGGCCAATGCGGTGAACAGCGTCGGCACATAACCGAACACCTTCTGGATGGCCACGCTCACCAGGTCCATGCCCATTATGTCCGCAGCGGCCAGGACAAAGACCAGCAGCGTGATCCACGAGACCACTGCGGCCAGGAACTTCCCGAAGGAAAGCCCGCCGAACCGACCAACGGCCTTGTTCAGGCCCGACCGGTCGGCCAGAGGGTCAAGCGTGCTCGTGCTGATCCGTTCAACCATCCACTTCAGCAACTTGGCCATCAACCAGCCGATCAGCAGAACGACCAAGCCGCTGAGGATGCCGGGGATGTGGTCCATCACCCCACCGAAGTAGGTGAGGAAGGCCTGTTGGATGCGGTGTCCAATGAATTCAATGTCCATGATCACGAGGTGGTTTAGGTGGGGTCCGAAGTGGGAGTGGTCGGATCATCGGGCCGCGAAGATGCACTTCGCCCGAGAATACGGACATTCTCGAAGAGCGCGCTGCCGGGGTCCGCAACGAAGAGCTGCACCACGCGCATAAGCAGCATCACGAGCTTCACACTACCGATGACCTCGGTGCGTAGCGTCTCTGGCGGCAGGTCGGTGGACCGGATGATCTTGAAGGGGTTCTCGCTCATGGCTCTTCCCGGTACATCAGGTGATACTTCGCCAAGGCCCGCTCACGGGCCCGAAGGACCCTCATCTTCACGGCACTTTCCGACAGTACGAGCACCTCCATCATGTCCTTGATGGAGAGTTCGTCCTGGTATTTCATCAACAGGATCGCCCGGTCCGCCGGATCGATCGCGTCCAGCACCGAGGCCAAGCGGTCGGATCGAAGAGAAAGCAGTTCCGTCTCGTACCTGTCCTCCGCCCCTTCTTCCACCCCCGCATCGTCGATATCGCTCGTTCGTTGACGCTGGTTCTTGCGCAGATGGTCCAGGCAATAGTTGTAGGTGATGCTGTACAGCCATGTGCCGAACTTGCTCCGGTGATCGAACTTTGTGAGGTTCACGAACGCCTTCAGGAAGATGTCGTGGGTCAGGTCATGCGCCAAGTCCTTGTCGCGGGTCATGCCAACACACTTCTGGTACACTTTCGCGACATACCGGTCGTAGAGCACGCCGAAACGTTCGGCGTCCATGGAGCGCTGAAGCTGCAGAACGAGGTCCTCGTCGCTCAGCGGTTCTTCCGACTTGACCTTCTTCTTGAATAGCACCTGGGGGAGCGGTGTCGGCTTTGGGACGTAAGAGCGAAAAAAGGTCACATCCCCAATGGGGCGGCGTCCCGATCCGGGAAGGCCAGCGTTGTGACCTCTGCTTGCACAGCCTCGCCTCCCGACGAATGGGGGTTCAGGGCAGATCGAAGATCCTCCGCCCGTAGGGGGTCATCCGCATGGTGAGACCCTGAGGCAAGTGCTTGTCGGATCATGTCGGAATGAATAGGCCCCGGAACTGGAAAGACTCCAGTGCCGGGGCCGTGTGGGCAATACTGGATTCGAACCAGTGACCCCTACCTTGTCGAGGTAGTGCTCTGAACCAGCTGAGCTAATTGCCCGTTCCTTTTCGGAAGCGGCGCCAAAAGTAGCGATGCGGATGATATGAACGTACGTTCGGATGTTGGTCCCCGTCATAGCTGACGATCCTCAGGCAGGCTACAAAGCGTTGCGGCTTACATTTGCAACGAATTACGATACCCGACCATGGCAACCGCCAAACCCGAAAGCGGACAGATCTTCAAAAGCCCCGTGCTGGAGGCCCTTACCAAGACGCACATCGCTGTGCCCTTGGTCATGTTCTTTGGCATTGGCGCATTCTCGGGCTACGCTTCGGTACATCTCTTGGGTCTTCGGGTGCTTTCAACCCTCTCGCTCTATCTGGCCGGTGCCCTGTTCTTCACATTCATCGAGTATACCGCCCACCGCAAGCTTTATCACATGGGCACCGCTGGCAGTGCCCGCAAAGTGCGTATGCAGTACGTTATGCACGGCGTTCACCATGACCATCCGCGCGACAAGAAGAGGCTTGCCCTCCCTCCCGTGGTCTCCATTGTTCTTGCATCGGCCTTCATGGGCTTGTTCTACTTGGTGTTGGGTACCGGTGGTGTCGCCTTCGGTGGAGGTTTCATGACCGGCTATGCTACTTACCTCATGGTGCATTACGCTGTGCATACCATGAATCCGCCCAAGAACTTCTTCAGCATCCTTTGGAAACACCACAACATGCACCACTACGTGGGCGACCAAGGTGCTTTCGGCGTCAGTTCCCCACTGTGGGACCACATCTTCGATACCATGCCCATCGATCCGCGTGGGAAGAAGAAGGTGGTGAACGCATAGAACGGGACGGTACGCCGTTGCCTCGGTGGATCATCGAGTAGCTCCCGATAGCGGACTGTAACGCGCCAGTCGGTCAGGTAATGACCCATGCGGGCAGCATTCGGTACATCGTTGCGCTCTGCGCAAAGCCCGTTCTTTTCTGCACCCGCCGGAATGATGCTCTCATGCACTACTTTATGGGCAACTACCCTGACGAATATGATGGCGATCCCCACGACCCCCTGTCCGGTGAAGGGGCTGGTGCCTTGGGCAAATGGAATATGGCCCATCATGTGGCGCGGACCGCATCCGGTATTGGGCTGGGTCTACACCATACACGAGAAAGCCCCCGACCGTGCGCTGCAGATCCATTGGAATGTCAGCCAGGCCGATATCGTACGGTCCATGGAACACGTTGCGCTCTATGTACCCGATCAGTTGGTCCAAGTGACCCCCTTGAAGCGCTGTCGCATCCGCGCGCGCAAATGGGACTTCGACCGTGGCACCTTCTTTTACATAGTGGAGGGCTCGCGCTCGGGCAGCGAATGGATCGTTCCTCAGGAAGAACTGCGACAGCGCATCGAGGGTGCTTAGGGAGAAGGGGCGAGATGGAGATGTACTTCATACATCACTGGGCCTGATCCGCCTTGACCGATCGTTGACTAGAAGTCCGAAATGCTTGCGGGCCGAGGCGTCATAACACGGCACCACGGATCAGGCTACCGCGACCGCCAGCACCTCTTCCATGGGCATTGCCCTGCCAACAGCATGCTCGCGCGCAAATGCATCAGGCTCCATGTCGGCCTTCACCGCATCCTGCGCGCCCCTGTGAACATGGCTGGTCACCGTCCATTGCGTGTAGTGGATCGCAGCCCGCAATGCATCTGCGGCGCCAAGCAATCTGGCCCCTAACTCGGCATCCCCACGCCGCGCGGCGACCCAGGCCAGCCCCATCCAATGGGCCATCATCGCGGCGCGATAGCCGCCTTGCCGGGCCGCCTCGATGCCTTCAATGAAAAACGCCCGCGCTTCCTCGTGGCGGTCGAGCTTCATCAGGCAGTAACCGGCCCCGTTCAGCGCCCAGCCGATGGTGCCGACGATACGGTTCTGATTGGATACTGAAACGCACTCCCGGAAGATGGACAACGCGGCCTCGAAATTCCCCAGCACCGCACTCAGGTTCCCTTGCGCCAGCTGAAGGCTGCTGGTAAGTAGCCGACGAGGGACTTCGCGCGCGATCAGCGCTGCTTCGTCGAGCTCTGCCTTTGCCAGTTCCAGATCACCTGCACGCACCCGCACCTCGTTCGCGTAGCACAGCGCCATGGCTTCCAGGAAACGGTCGCCCGATCGGCGTGCCAAGGCCAGTGTATGGTCCATGGTCTCAGTGGCCTTGGGGTCGTTCGCGCCGATGCGCGCCATACCCATGAACAGCCATGCATAGAAGATCATGTGGTCGGGAACATCGCCTTCCTTGTACAGTTCCAGCGCCCGTTCCAGATAGCCCACACCCACTTCGAGGTGTTCGGCGTAATAACACATGGTGCCGGCAGCGAACAGTACGCCACCGCGCAGGATCGCAGGGAAGTCAGCGAAAGCAGTCGGGTCCTTGGCGAGATGGTCCAATCCCGTCTTCCGCAGCCACTCCAGCGCTTCGCCACGGTAGCCGCGCAAGAGCCAGAAGGTATTGAGGTGTGCGGTCAGCGTCCATACGGTAGGTACATCGCCACGATCCATCGCATCGCGTACCACCGCACGCAAGTCCGGATAGCTGGTCTCCACACGGTCCATCCAAGGGATGACCGCATCGGTATTGGCGTGCTGGTAGGATTCCTTCACGAGCAGCAAGCACCATGCAAGCAGGCGCTCCATCGTTGCAGCGCGCTCTTGGTGGGCATCAAGTTCCTCTGCAGCGAATTCGCGCACGACATGCAACAGCAAGAAACGCGGCTCATGCGCCGTGTCGTGAAGTTTCACCGGCGCCGGGCGGACCAGGCCGATCTCCACGAGCTGCTCCGTGGCCTCCATGGGATCCAAGCCGAGCGCAACAACATCAGCGATCGCGCCTGCCTGTTCCATCGTCCACCGTTCGTTGAGGACCGCAAGCCGTCGGAAGAAGATGCGGTAAGGATCGGACAATAATTACACGCTGCTGGCGATGGCTGCCCGCATGGTCCGCTGGCGTTCGGGTAGATCGCGAGGACCGCGGGCAAGGAGATCCAATGTGCGGTCCATGCGTGCGACAAGCGCTGCCGGAGTGAGCGTCTTGGTATGGGCCGCTGCGAGTTCAATGGCCAGGGGCAATCCATCCAGTTGACGGCACATGGCGGCCATGGCCTGCACGTTGGCATCATCCAGCACCAGATGCGCGGCACGCGCATTTGCGCGTTGCACAAAGAGGTCCACCGAAGGTTCAGCGAGCAGGCGTTCGCGGTCGTATTCCCCTTCTGCGGGCGTTTCCAACGGCTGCACCTGGTAAAGCTGTTCACCCACCAGATGAAGTGGGGCACGACTGGTCACCAAGATGGTGAGACGAGGCAAGCGACTGAGCAACTCCGTCATCCGCGGGGCCGCGTCCAGCACATGCTCGAAATTGTCCACGACAAGGAGGATGGCCCGGTCCGCGAGTTCTTCACTGATCGCGTCCAGCAACGTGCGGTGGCCGCTGTCCACCACACCCAGTGCAGCAGCTATGGCGGACAAGACCTGTTCCGGGCGCTGCACGCCTCCGAGTGGAACGAAAGCAACGCCATCCGCAAAGTGGGATGCCATATCGTGCGCCACGCGTAAGGCGAGATGGCTCTTGCCCGTGCCACCCGTGCCGGTGAGCGTGACAAGGCCGGTGTTCGCCCGCAGGAGTAGTGCTGCTATCTCCGCACGCTCCTTGTCGCGACCGATCGTAGCGGTACGCATCGCGGGCAGGTCGAAGCGCTTTGTCGGATGTTGTTGGTGCTCTGGGTCGAAACGCTCACTGAGCAACAGGGCCAGATCGTTCTGCAAAAGGTCCGCTAGCTGTTCCGGGGCACTGAACTTCTGGTAGCTCATCGCACCGCTGCTGCGGATGTCATCCAGCAGGGCGGTCAGCTTGTCGTCGCGTTCGCCATCGACCTGTTTGATGTAGATGAGCTTGGGCTTATCCCCGCTCAGTCGGTACTCATCCTCCAATCCGCTGATGGACATGTCAGGTGCTACCCAGCCATAGCTCTTCGCATAGATACCGATGAAAATGTCGCTCTGATCCAAGTAAGCACGGTACAACTCGCGGGGTGGATGCGGCCGCGCACCAGCCTCGAAGAACACGGGCGTCAAGCGCAAAGCCTCGATCGCCTGGCGTAGTTGTTTCCGCTCTTCACGCAGTTCCTCGATCGTGGAACTGATGAAGACGCGGAGACGTTGATCGGGCGTGCGGATCATCGCCCCTAATCTAAGAGCGCCGTTCAGACCTCCTTGCTATCGTTGGACTTGGCGATGCGCATGATGCCTAAAGTCCAACAATGGCGTCTAGCCGCAGGTCCCGCACGACGAGCACGAACCGCATGTCGTGTTCCGTTGATCACCCCAATCTGCAACTTGCCCAACGCGCTTGGCACGCCATGCGGGCGTCCATGTCCACACCAAGTAGGCCACGGCCAGGAAGACGATGAGTGAAGCCAGGACGGTCTGCATCAGGGGTTGGTCAGGGCCGTAGTGAGTTGGAAGGTGATGAAGCTTGCAAGGTACGCCAGGCCGAAGAGGTATCCGCCCATGATCCACATGTACTTCCACGAGTTGGTCTCGCGCTTCACGGCGACGAAGGTGCTCAGGCACTGCGGCGCGAAGACCAACCAGAGCAGCAAGGAGAGTTTGGTGGCCAACGACCACTCCACCGTGATCCGCTCGCGCAGTTGGGCATCTACATCCTCTTCGTTGCCCTGCATCGCGTAAACCGTGCCCAACGAACTCACCACCACTTCACGAGCGGCCATGCCAGGGACCAACGCGATGGAGATCTCCGCGTTGAAGCCGATCGGTGCGAACACATGTTGCAGGGCTTGGCCCAATTCACCTGCCAAGCTGCGTGATATGGGCGTTCCTTGTGCTTGTCTGCGAGGCGAAGGGGTCGTTGACAAAGCCCACATCACGATCGTCAAAGCGAGGATCACGGTACCCACCCGCTTCAGGAAGATCATGGCCCTTTCGTAGACCCCGATGGCGAGGCTCCGCAGATCCGGCCACTGGTAGGCCGGTAATTCCATCAACAACGGCGAGCGTGATCGGTCGCGGTCCGTGCGCTTGATCACCCAAGCCACGGTCATGGCCGATACGATCCCGAGAACGTAGAGCCCTACCATCACCAACGCGCCATACACCGGCTCGTTCGGGAACAGTGCAGCGATCAGCAAGGTGTAGACGGGGATGCGCGCGGAACACGCCATCAGCGGTGCGATGAGGATGGTGGTGAGCCGGTCGCGCCAATTGCTGATGGTGCGGGTGGCCATGATGCCCGGTATGGCACACGCGAAACTGGACAACAACGGAATGAAGGACCGACCTGAAAGTCCGGCCTTGCTCATGGGCCGATCCAGCAGGAAGGCCGCCCGTGGCAGGTAGCCCGACGCTTCCAAAGCGAGGATGAAGAGGAAGAGGATGAGGATCTGTGGAAGGAATGCCAGTACGCCGCCAACACCAGCGATCACACCGTCAACGATCAGCCCGCGTAGCGCACCATCGGCCATGTGGTTCCGCACCAAAGTGCCCAGCGCGCCGGTCCCATCCTCAATGAAGCCGGTAAGCCAGCCACCGATCGAGAAGACGGCAACGAACGTGATGAAGAGGACCACGGCGAGCACGAGGAAACCCCAAACCGGATGCATCAGAACACGATCGATGCGATCACTTTGGTCCCTGTCAACGCTGGGCTCCGTCACCACACGTTGGAACAGGCGCTGCACTTCCCGCTGCGTAGCCAATACGTGTTCCAGCTTGGGCGCTCTCCACGGAACAGCCGTCGCGGCTTCCACGGGCCGGTCAAGAAAAGTGCGCAAGGCATCGGTTCCGTGGGTGTGTACACTGATCGTGCCCACCACAGGTACGCCCAACTCACGCGAAAGGGCATCCTCGTCGATGCTGATACCGAGCTTCTCAACCCGGTCCATCTTGTTCAACACCAACACCATGGGAAGGCCCAGGTGACGTGCCTCCAGCACCATACGCAGATGCAGGCGCAGGTTGGTGGCATCGGTAACGCACACCAACAGGTCCGGAAGGGCTTCGCGGCTATGCCCGGTGATCACATCACGCGTCACTGCCTCGTCACTGGAAAGCGCATTGAAGCTGTACGCGCCCGGGAGATCGAGCACCGACACCCGGCGACCTTGGGTCGTGAGCAGCGTTCCCTCCTTCCGCTCCACCGTCACACCGGCGTAGTTCGCCACTTTCTGGCGGCTACCGGTGAGCTGGTTGAAGAGCGCGGTCTTCCCGCAGTTCGGATTGCCGAGCAGGGCGATGCGTGCCGGAGGTGCGAAAGTCGCCACGTCCATGATCAAGGGTGCGCGTTCACCAGGATGAAGGATGCTTCGTGACGACGTAGAGCGAAAGTCGTGTGGCCCACCCGCACTGCCAATGGTCCACGTCCCGTAGCATTGACGGACACGATGCGCACCCGCTCACCCGGCACGAAGCCGAGTTCCACCAAACGCAGCACCAGATCGCGGTCCGTGGGGTCGCTGGGGACCGTCACATCCACCACGACCGCCCACTGCTCCTGGGGCAATTCATCCAACCGGATCGGGGACATGCTGGCTGCGGTCAACATAAGCGGCAAAGGTCCGTGCAAATCGCCTTGGTCGATATCCCCCGATCGAGGTATCGTACGGAGCACGGCGAACATCACCCGCTCTTCAGCACATTCTCCATTCGATCGATCATCCGGGCTTCTGTGCCGCCCTGTTCCCTACATTTCCAGCGTGCAGGTGACCGAACGCTTTCTACTGACAGCCGCATGCATGATCCTATGCGTTTTTGCCAACGCGCAGAAGATCATGCTCCCGAAGGACATCGATCCCAAAGCGATCGATGCGCTGGAACTGCGCGACGAGCATACCCATGTATCCGCCGTGGGCGAAGAGGTCCCGGGGGTAGATCTGGGCAGCTACGGTGATCCTGTCTTCCATCTGGGGGATGACCCATCCTTCGCCGTACGCGACCTGGTGGACAGCACGTGGATCTCGCCCGACTCGTTGCGTGATCTACCGAATGATACCGCCCGCGTGCATTGGGTGCGTTACACCTTGGCCATCGACGAGGACCTGGTGGCGGTGCCGTTGTTGTTGATGGTCGGTTCCTCTTCTCCTGTTGAGGTGTTCCTGAATGGTCGATCGGTCTTGCGGTCCGATCCCCGCTCGGTGACCAAAGGGTCGGCGGTCCAAGAAGAGCATTTGCACCCGTTTATCCTGCCCGTGGCGTTCCATTTGGATGGCGCAATGGACGTGATCGCCATCCGCGTTGTGACTGAGGGCACTGACAAGGGTCCGTGGACACCACC
>Ga0075163_10007546_pt1 | contig 14381 bp, 7 predicted proteins | sample JI1023141ADNA_FD_71478 | JGI IMG/M metagenome (GOLD analysis project Ga0075163, IMG submission 71478) | Wastewater effluent complex algal communities from Wisconsin, to seasonally profile nutrient transformation and Carbon sequestration -... | ecosystem: Engineered > WWTP > Effluent > Algae...
TCGACGGCCTGTCGCTACAGCAGAGCAGCCACGGCATGACGCTGACCGACAAGGTGCAGGTGATCAAGGAGGTCGCCGAGGCGCTGCACACCGCCCACGAACAGCAGATCATCCACCGCGACATCAAGCCCTCGAACATCATGGTGGAGCTGGTGGCGGCTGAGGGCGGGGGGGTGCGCTATCGGCCGGTGGTGATGGATTTTGGTCTGGCGCGCGAGGCGGGCGAAGGCAAGGGGCTCACCGAGTCGGGGGCGGTGATGGGCACGCCGGCCTATATGTCGCCCGAGCAGGCGCGCGGCGAGGTGCGCCGCCTGGATCGCCGCACCGATGTGTACAGCCTGGGGGCAACGCTCTACGATCTGCTGGCCGGGCATCCGCCGTTCGAGGACGAGACGGTCGTCAACATCCTGATGAAGGTGCTAAACGACGACGTGCCGCCGCTGCGCTCCAAGGTGCCGAGCGTTCCCGCGGCGCTCGACACGATCGTCAACAAGAGCCTGAGCAAGGAGCCGGAGCAGCGCTATCAGTCGGCCAAAGAGCTGGCCGATGATCTGGGACGCTACCTTGCAAACGAGCGCATCCTCGGAAAGCGGGCCAGCCTGAGCTACCGGCTGCGCTATCGGGCGCAGCGCAACAAGCCCCTGGTCGCGCTGGGCGGAGCGCTGCTGCTCAGCGTCATGGGGCTGGGCGCGTACGGCGTGAACAATTATGTGCAGAGCGCGCGCAAGGAGGCGCTGGCCAAACAGCAGGCGGAGCTGGCGCAGCGGCTCGGGCAGGAGCTGGGTCAGACCGTCAAGGATCTGGAGTGGCTGGTGCGCACCTCGTACTCGCTGCCGCTGCACGACACGAGCTACGAAAAGGCGATCGTGCGCGAGCGCATGGCCGAGCTCGATCGCGAGCTGCGCTCGTATGGCGCCGTCGGTGCGGGGCTGGGGCACTACGCGCTCGGGCGCGGCCACCTGGCGCTGCATGAGTGGGCGCAGGCGCACGAGCATCTGAAGCAGGCCGCGGCCGCGGGCATCAAGGATCTGGAGCTCGACTACGCGCTCGGGCGGGTGCTGGGCGAGCTGTTCAGCAAGGCGTTTGAGGATGCGCGCAAGAGCGGCGACAAGAGCTTCGTGGAAAAGCGGCGCCAAGAGCTGACCGCCGAGTACCTTGCGCCCGCGCTCCGCCACCTGGAGCGCAGCCGCGCGCTCAAGACCGTCTCGACCAGCTACGTCGAGGGCCTCATCGATTATTACAACCAGCGCTACGATGCCGCGCTGCTCAACGCCCGCATGGCGCGGCAAAAGACGCCGTGGCTGTACGAAGCGACCAAGCTCGAAGGCGATGTGCATGTCGCCCGCGCGCTCGAACAAAAAGATCACGGCGACTACGACCAGGCCGAGCGCTCGTACCAGGAGGCCATCCGCAGATACGAGCAGGCCGCCGAAGTGGGCCGCAGCGACTACCAGATCTACGAAGCCATCGCCGAGGCGTGGATCCGGCAGGAGGAGATGGATCAGACGCAAGGTCGCAGTCCAGAGCAGAAGATGGCGCAGGCGCTGACGACCGCAGAGCGAGCTATCGAGGCGGCACCCAAAGAGTCATACGGGTATACCAAGAAGGCTTTTGCTCTATATTTTTTGGCTAAATTTCAACAAGGCGCCGGGGATGTCAAACACCTGCTGGAGATAATCCCCAGGCTCATCGCCGCGGGCCGCCAGGCCATCTTGGTACATCCAACTGATGAATATGCTCACGATGCTACCGGCACCGGTTTTCTCCTATTAGGAGCATATCAAAGCAGCTCTGGAAAAGAATTCAAAGATACCTTTGCTGATGCTCGCATCCATTTCCGAACAGCAAATTCTTTAAATAGCGGATTTCCTTGGGCGTACAACGATCTTGGCATTTCGTATATGCTTGAAGGCTCTGCGCTTATGTCTAAAAATATCGATCCTTCTGATCATTTCAAAAACGCTATATCATCTTTCAAGAAGTCCACTTCTCTAGACAGTGACTATTACTATGCTTATGGGAACGAATCTTATGTGTATAACATGCTCGCCCTGTGGCAATTTGAGCATGGGCAAGATCCGGTGCAGTCGACTCGGGGCGCAGCGCAGGCTGCGCAGCGGGCGACCCAGATAAACAATAAATATGATGTGCCTTTCTGGAATGCCGGCGCAGCCTACGTAAGTGAAGTGCTTTATAAATATTACAGAGCCGAGGACACCACCGAATCGGCCAACCTTGCGGCTCAGAATTTTGACCGTCTGTTTTCACTGAATCCGAAAATGACTGATGCATATGTCGATTATGCCTATAATTACTATATCAATTCTTTGAACTCATTAAGTAAAAACAAGAACATCAATCAAGCCAGCTTTGACATCATTCAAAGATGTTACAAATCGAATAATGGTCCCCACTATGGTTGTATGGCTGTCGAAGCACTATTATTGAGTGTTCGTGGCGAACAGCAGCACTTGCAAGAACAGGGGCGTTTGGCCGCCACAACCTTATCGCAAGCTGTTCTAAAAGCGAAAACAGCCAGACAGCACGCTCCCCAAGACCCAAACGTGGCTTTGGCTGTTGGTGAGGTCTGTCTGCGTGCTTCCCGGGTAAACATCCAGCTCAAGCAGCGAACCGCCGACGAGCTGACCGAAGGGCTGGCAGCGATGGAGCAGGCGCTGAAGCTGGCGCCCAGTTGGCCGCGCGCGCAGGCGATGCAGGGAGCCCTCTTGCTGCTGCGCGCCCGCAGCGAGCGCGGCGTCGAAAAGAGCGCCGATGCCCAGCGCGCTCGGACCGCGCTGATGCAGGCGATTCAGGGCAACCCGCTGCTCAAGAATATGTATGGGGATTTGCTGCGAGAGGCAGAGGCGCTGGCCCGCTGAGTCCCAGCGACCGCCAGCGCGGCGGAGCAGGCAGAGCGGGCTTACTTCGGATCCAGCACCGAGTCGGCCAGGATGTCCGTGTTCGGACGCTCCCAGGTGCAGATCGGCTTGTACCCGACCATGGTGTAGGGCGCCTCGCGGTACAGCTGGGCGTGGCAGTCGGGATCCTGCTCCAGGAGCTCCTTGTGGCGCACGTTCGCGGGCACGACGCACGAGACGCCGCCCTGACCCCAGAGGGCTTCGAGGTTGGGCATCATGACCCGGGCGTCGTTGGTCACGGTGGGAATCAGCCAGTCGGCCGGCCAGATCTCGGTGCCGCTCATGGTGTGCGACTTGCCGGTGCCGCAGTAGTCGGCGCGCTTCAGCCGGGTGCAGACCTGAAGGATGTTCCACATGTTGGCAGGGTGGCACCGCTTCGGGTCGACGGGGTCGTTGCACTCCAGGTGCGTGTCCCAGGGGTGATAGCCGTACTCCATGCAGCCGGCGACGGCAGCGGTCTGGCAGGCCAGGGAGATCGAACCCTCTTCGACGACCATGGAGCCGTCGCTCATGTTCCAGATGTGTCCGCCCACCGGCACGGCCGGCTCGTCGGCGCCGTCGCTGTTCTTGCACAGGCTCTGGGTCACGACGGTGCCGCTGCTGTCCGTGTAGCTGTAGTAGATCATGTGCAGGCCGTAGGCCGTGTAGGCCGAGTCGCCCACGTCTTTTACATACAGCGAAACCGGCGTCAGGATCTTGTCGCCATCCAGGGAGATCCTGAAGTTCAGGGTCAGCCCCTTGGCGTCTTTCCCGTCGACAACGATGCTGTTGCCATAGGCGAAGTGGAAGAAGCCCTGGTTTGTAACAAGGCTGTAGGGGGAGACTGCCTGGCCGTTGTAGATCGTGCTTTCGACCTTGGCGATGCTGGCGCCGCTCTCGCCGATGATGAACGAGCCGCCCAGGGCGCGATTGACGCGGATGCCCTGGACCAGCTGCTTGCCAATTCTTCCGTGGACCAGATCCGGACCGTTCGCGGACCAGCCGCCGCCCTTCTGCTGGAGGTTGGCCGTGCTGTCTGCATCGAGGTTGCCCGGATCGCTACAGCCGCCGCAGAGCGCCGCAGAAATCGCACAAATACCAAAAAACTTGTTCATGAACATCGACATCACTCACTCCTGGAAAGCCCGTCTCTTCATCAGCCCTGCGGCGATCCCCTTCGGACCGTCGCTCACGTCAGCTTCTTATTTCAATTGTTGTGCCAACCGGGCCGCACCGGCCGCAGACCTCCCCGTATGAGCCCTGCCCCACCCGCTCCTCGCTGGCACCGGGCCAAGCCCCGGCAGCCACTGCGCTTTTCGCCTCTGACAGCCTGCCCCTGACCTCGGGTTGCAACCCACACCGGATCCGACTGGATACATCCAAACGTCGGACCTGAGCCAGCCCCCTGGCACAGTGTGCCAGCCCTGTGCCAGGTACATTCGGCCGCTCAGGCGCTACTCGGTCTGGTCGGGTGCGCCGGGGGCAAAGCGCGCCGGGTCGATTCCCAGACGGTCCAGCAGGCGACGCAGCTGCGTGCGGTGCAGGCCCAGGAGCCGCGAGGTGCCCGACACATTGCCGCCGGTGCGCTTGAGCGCCTTTTCGATGAGCTCGCGCGACGGTGTCACCCCCGCAGCGCAGATCGCGGGGTGGTCGGCCGGCGGCTCGGCGACAAAGGCCATGCCCGCGGTGGTGGCCAGGTGGCGGGCCTCGACGGTGCCGCAGCTCTCGGGCTCGCCCTCGCCGACGCCGCCCAGGGCCTCGTGGCCAGCCGCCCGCACCTCGGTCAGAAGCTCGCGCACATTGCCCGGCCAGAAGCGCAGAAGGCACGCCTCGACCAGCGACGCGTGCGCCCTGCTCTCCGCCGAGACCAGGCGCAGCTCCTGATCGATCAGCCACGGGATCTCCTCCAGGCGATGGCGCAGCGGCGGCAGCTCGACCTCGGGCCGGCTCAGGCGGAAGTACAGATCCTCGCGGAAGCGCCCGGCACCGACCTCGACCCGCAGCTCCTTGTTGCTCGCCGAGCAGAGCTGGAGCTTCACCGAGCGCGACCGCGTCGCTCCCAGCTGCGCCACCTCGCGCGTCTCCAGCACCCGCAAGAGCTTGGCCTGCACCGACAGATCGAGCTCGGCGATCTCGTCGAGAAACAGCGTCCCGCCATCGGCCGCCTGCACGTAGCCCTCGACATCGGCGACCGCCCCGGAAAAGGCGCCGCGCTTGGCGCCAAACAGCAGCCGCTCGGCCACGCCCTCGGGGATCGTGGCGCAGTTGACCGCGACAAAGGCCCCGGTGCTGTGCGGACCGCCGGCGTGAAACGCAGTCGCTGCGCCCTCTTTGCCGACGCCGCTCTCGCCGGTGATGTGCAGCGTGCTGCTGAAGCGGGCGGCGCGGGCGATCTGGGTCAGCGCGCGCTGTAGGTTCGGCCCAACCACGCGTCCGTCCTGGGTTTTTACCCCGCAGGCCTGAAACGGCCGCAGATCCGCTGCCAGCAGGAAGATCGAGTCGCCGGTGCGCAGCACCCGCGCCGATGGGCTCACCGCCTCGGGCTCCACGGCCGCACCGTCTAGAAACGTCCCGTTCTGGCTGCCCAGATCCGTGACTCGGAAGCGCCCGCCCTCATAGGCGACCCGCGCGTGCCGCCGCGACATCCGCCGGTCGGCCGGCATCGCCCCCAGGCCATCGCCGCGCCCCAGCTCCAGCTGGCTGCCGCCCGAGCGGCTGGCCGGTTCCAGGGGCAGCGGCACACAGCGCGGCTGGCCCATCGCGCAGATCAGGATCAGCCCGGGCTGCGGCGTCCCGCCCGTCCCGCCCGGCTCGCCCTGGGACGGCACGCGATCTCCACGATCCTTCAGGGTCGACTGGTGGTCAGACATTGCGTAGCCCCATCGTACCGCGACCTGGGCCTCGCGCGCACTTGCCTGGGAAGCCGAGGCCGCGTAACACTGTGCGGTATGCAAGCACCGCCGCATGGCGCGTCAAACCCTGCTGCTGGCCAGGCGCCCCAGAGCCACCCCCATCCGCAGTCCCCTGAAGAGCGCATCACCCCCCTTTCCGCCATCAGCGATGAGCAGGCCCGTCGCCTGCTGGAAGTCGCCCTGAGCCGCGGCGGCGACTATGCCGACCTGTACTTCGAGTACTCGGACGACGCCAGCTACAGCTACGAAGATGAGCGCGTCAAGACCACCAGCCGCGGCATCACCCTCGGACTGGGCGTGCGCGTCCTCAAGGGCGAAGCCACCGGCTACGCCTACTGCGAGGAGCTCACTGACGAGGCGATGAGCGAGGCCGCCCGCATCGCCGCCCAGATCGCCGACGGCAGCAAGCAGGGCCGGCCGACCCCGGTCAACATCAGCTGGCCGCCGCTGCCCGCGTTCTACCCGATCCCCGTGCCCAGCCTGGCCGTGCCGCCCGAGGACAAGCTGGAGCTGCTGCGGCGCGCCGACCGCGCTGCCCGCGCTGCCGACCCGCGCGTCGCCAAGGTGCAGTGCAGCTTCACCGAGTCCTGGCGCGAGATCCGTCTGTACACCGCCGACGGCCGCGCCAGCCGCGACGTCCAGCCGCTCATCCGCTTCGGCGTCAGCGTCGTCGTCGAGCAGGATGGCAAGCGCCAGGGCGGCTCCGGCGGCGGCGGCGGCCGCTACGGTATGGACTACTTTGTGCGCCGTCCCCCCGAGGAGCATGCCGCCGAGGCGGTGAGCGTCGCCCTGGCCATGCTCGACGCCGCCGACGCCCCCGCCGGTGAGATGGAGGTGGTGCTGGCCGCCGGCGACTCGGGCATCCTGCTCCACGAGGCGGTGGGCCACGGTCTCGAAGCCGACTTCAACCGCAAGCAGACCTCGAACTACTCCGGCCGCATTGGCCAGAGCGTCGCCTCCCCGCTCTGCACCGTGGTCGACGACGGCACCATCACCCACAGCCGCGGCTCGATCAACGTCGACGACGAGGGCGAGCCCGGCCGCCGCAACGTGCTCATCGAGGACGGCGTGCTGCGCGCCTACATGCAGGACAGCCTGTCGTCCAAGCTCACCGGCGCCGAAGCCACCGGCAACGGCCGCCGCCAGAGCTTCCGCAGCGCACCGCTGCCGCGTATGACAAACACCTACCTGCTCGCCGGCCCCCACGATCCCGAAGAGATCATCCGCTCGGTGCGGCGCGGCGTGTTCGCCCGGCGCTTCAGCGGCGGCCAGGTCAACATCCAGAGCGGCGACTTCGTCTTCTCGCTCACCGAGAGCTACCTCATCGAGGACGGCAAGCTCACCGCCCCGCTCAAGGGCGTAAACCTCATCGGCAACGGTCCGGACGTGCTCACCAAGGTCACCATGGTCGGCAACGACTTCCGCCTGTCGGAAGGCGTGTGGACCTGCGGCAAAAATGGTCAGTCGGTGCCCGTCGGCATCGGCACGCCGTCGGTCAAGATCGCGGCGATCACCGTCGGAGGCACCAAGGCATGACCCAGTCCACCAAGACCTCCGCCGTGTCGCACGAGGCAACCAAAGACCATCGCCACGAGATCCGGGCCCTGGCCGAGCGCGTCGCCGAGCAGGCCATCCGCGCCGGCGCCCACGCCGCCGAGGTGCTGCTCGGCAGCGGCAGCGAGCTTCACGCCCAGGTCCGCGGCGGCAAGCCCGAGATGGTCCACGAGGCGTCGAGCAAGAACCTCGGCCTGCGCGTCTTTCGCGACCACTGCTCGTCGCTCACCTACACCTCCGACTTCAGCGACAGCGGCCTGCGCACCTTCATCGACAGCGCCGTCGCCCTGTGCCGCCTGTCCGAGCCCGATCCCCTAAACGAGCTGCCCGGCCGCGACGAGCTGATTCCGCGCCACGCCGAGCTGCCCGACCTCGGCCTGTGGGACGACACCACACCCACGCTCGATGCCGCCTTTGCGCTCGCCCAGGCCCAGGCCACCGAGGCCGCTGCGCTGGCCGCCTCGCCGCTGCTGCGCCCCGACGAAGGGGCCAGCTTCAGCCGCCAGAGCGGCACCAGCGCCTTTGCCTGCGCCGACCGCACCGGCATCCTCTTTGCCGGCGCCACCCGCGGCACCTACCAGTCGCTCAGCGTCGAGGTCCTGGCCGACGACAAGGACGGCAAGAAGCGCAGCGGCTCGTACTGGAGCGGCGGCCGCTTCCTCGACCGCCTGCACACCCCCGAGGCCGTGGGCCGCGAGGCTGGTCGCCGGGCGCTCTCGCGCATCGGCGCCGAAAAGATCGAGACCTGCGAGCTGCCAATCATCTTTGATCCCGAGGCCGCCAAGGCGCTGCTGCGCCTGCTCAGCCAGGTCATCTCCGGCGGGTCGATCTACCGCAAGGCCAGCTACCTGTGCGAGCGCGAAGGCACCCAGATCGCCTCGCCGCTGGTCAGCGTGACCGACGATCCGCTGCTGCCCGGCGCCCCCGGCTCGCGCCTCTACGACGGCGACGGTCTGCCGGTGCGGCGCAACGTCATCGTCGAGCACGGGGTGCTCAAGACCTTCCTTCTCGACACCTACTCGGCGCGCAAGCTCGGACGGCGCAGCAATGGCTGTGCGGGCCGCAGCGGCGCCGGCGCCCCCTACGTCACCACCAGCAACTTCATCCTGGAGCCGAGCTCGCTCGACCCGCGCGACCTGTATCGCGACCTCGACCGCGGCCTCTATGTCACCGAGATGCTGGGCTTCGGCTTCAACCCGGTCACCGGCGACTTTTCGCGCGGCGCCAGCGGCTTCCTCATCGAAAATGGCGCGCTCACCCGCCCCGTCGGCGAGATCACCATCTCGGCCAACTTCGACGAGCTGCTCAAGCGCATAGACGCCATCGGCAATGACCTGGACCGCCGCGCCTCGACGATGGCCCCCAGCCTGCGGGTCTCGCGCATGATGATAGCGGGGAGGTAGTGGCGATGGTGAAGGCGCCCGATAAGGAGATCGAGATGTCTTCCGGCCCCGCCATCGCCAGCCTGTTTGGCAAGCTGCCGGGTCGCGTCACGCTCTACGAGGTCGGTCCCCGCGACGGCCTCCAGAACGAGTCGCGGCCCGTGCCCACCGCCGACAAGATCGCGATGGTCAACGAGCTGTCGCGCACCGGGCTCCAGCACATCGAGATCACGAGCTTCGTAAACCCCAAGTGGATCCCGCAGCTTGCCGATGCCAGCGACGTGGCGCGCGGCATCACCCGTGTGCCCGGCGTCCACTACTCGTGCCTGGTGCCCAACCGCCGCGGCCTCGACTCGGCGCTCCAGGCCGGCATGCGCGAGGTCGCGGTCTTTCTGTCAGCGTCGGAGACCCACAACAAAAAGAACGTCAACAAGAGCATCGCCGAGACGCTGGCCGCCTTCGAGGAGGTCATGGGCCCGGCGCTCGCGGCCGGCGCCCGCGTCCGCGCCTACGTCAGCACCGTCTATGGCTGCCCGTATGAGGGCGACGTCGACCCCGAGCGCGTCGTGGAGCTGGTCGAGCGGCTGCGCAAGCTCGGCGTCTATCAGGTCTCCCTGGGCGACACCGTCGGCGTCGCCACCCCGGTTCAGGTCGACTACGTGCTGCGCCGCCTGCTCAGCTTCTGCCCGCCCGAGGAGCTGGCGCTGCACTTCCACGACACCCGCGGCACCGCCCTGGCCAACATCCTCGTCGGCGTCGCGCTGGGCGTCACCACCGTCGACAGCGCGCTCGGCGGACTCGGCGGCTGCCCCTACGCCCCCGGCGCCAGCGGCAACGTCGCCACCGAGGACGTGGTCTACATGCTCCACGGCATGGGCATCGACACCGGCGTCAACATCGAGGCGCTGGTCGACTGCTCGCAGCAGGTCGCAGCCTGGGTCGGACACGAGATGCCGTCCAAATACCTCAAGGCCCGCCTCGGCGAGCGGCGCCGCGCCCCCAAGCACTAATAGGGGGGCACTTTCCCGTGCCCCCTCAACTGGCAAAGCCAGTTGAGCCTCCCCCCCGCCGCGCGTTTCTCGCGCGAATAAGGGGCACCTTCCCGCGCGCTTCCCAGGCGAGTAAGACCCCGGCCTGTCCCTGGCCGACGCGCAAGCCCTTGCGCAACCGCCTCCTGGGCGTTATGACGCAAGTAGGAGGTGGGTATGGAGTCAGTGAGATGGTTTCGTCGTGTTTCCTTGGGGGTACTCCCAGCTTTGATAGCCATGACGGGGCCGTCGGCCTGGGCAAGCCCCGACGGTCCAGCCGAGCCAGCGGCGCAGCAGCCCGCCAAGCCAGCCGCAGCCGCCGTCAAGCCCGGGACCGCGGCCAGCGCCGTGGCCAAGCCCACCAAGGCGCAGTCTGCGCCCAAGCCGGTCGCAGCCAAGCCCGCCGCCACCAAGTCAGCCACTGCCCGGGGCGATGCCGAGGCGGCCCCCGGCTGGGAGCCCCCGGCGGGCAGCGCTGCAAATACCGCCGGCACCGTCGCCAAAAAGGGCCCGGGCCTGAAGCTCGCCCCCAGCGCGGCCGAGATCGAGAGCGAGCGCCAGGCCAATGGCAACGCCCCGCAGAATGCGCAGAAGCCGCGCGATCCGCGCGAGGGCACCCCAAACCAGGATCAGCGCTTTCCCACCCACGTTGACTACACCCGCGGCCCCGGCTCGCCGCTGGGCGGCGGCACGGCCGGCGACCGCAAGGCCACGGTCCAGGATGCCAGCGGCCCGCAGACCGGTGTGGTCCGCAACCACTGGTAACCACCCCGTCCCACATCTTCAGCGACGGCAAACCTTGCCCGCGAGCAACTCTTGCCCGCGCCTTCGGGCAATTTTTGCCCGCCCGGCTCGGCTAGGATGAGGTGATGCTGAAGTAGCGGGCGGCGGGGTGGTGGGCAATGATGGCTGCGGTCGACTGCTCGGGGACGATCTGATACTCCTCGGACAAGGTGAGGCCGATGCGCTCCGCCCCGAGCAGGCGGAACAGCTGCACGTGGTCCTCCAGGCGCGGACAGGCGGGGTAGCCAAAGCTGAAGCGGCTGCCCTGGTAGCCCTGGTTGAACAGCTGCTCGATGAGCGGAGCGTCGGCGGCGCCGATGCCGAGCTCGTGGCGGTAGCGCTTGTGGACAAGCTCTGCGAGCGCTTCGGCCGACTCCACGGCAAGGCCGTGGAAGTGCAGGTAGTCGTCGTAGCGGTGCTTGGCAAACAGGTCCGCCTCGACGCGCGCCGGCTCCTCGCCCATGGTCACGAGCGACACGCCGAGCACATCGAAGCCCTCACGCTCGGCCTGCTCGCGGCTGCGGAAGAAGTCGGCGATGCACAGGCGGCGCCCCTGCGGCTGGCGCGGAAAGGCGAAGCGCTCGGCCACGCTGTGGGCGTTGGGCGTGCCAGGGGGGTGCAGCACCACGAGCTCGTTCTGCTCGGAGTAGCAGGGGAAGTAGCCGTAGATGGCGCGCGGCTTGAGCCAGCGGCGCTCGATGACGCGCTCGCACCAGCGGTGGAACTTGGGCTCCACGGTCTCGGCGACGAAGTGGCGGTATTCCTCCTCGGAGCGGCGGCCGCGCCGGTACTGCCACTGCCCGCGGAACAGCACGCGGCGGTTGATGAGGGGAAAGATCTGGCGCACGTTGAGCTCCGGCGCTTCGAGCAGGTGCGTGCCCCAGAACGGCGGCGTCGGGACGTGCGCGGCGGGGACCACGTCCGACGGTGCGTAAGCGGTCGAGGCGGCCAGCGCAACCTCGGTCTTTTCGGCGCGGGCGAGCGCTTTTTCGGCGGCGCGGGCGGCCAGGCGCTTGCGGCCGGGGCCGGTGAGCGTGCGCGCTTCGGGCGCGACGTGGCCGCACAGCTCGTCCATGAGGCGCAGGCCCGAGAAGGCATCGGCGCCGTAGTAGACCTCGCCGGTGGTAAACGACGCGCTGAGCTGGCCTTCGACGTAGCCGCGGGTGAGCGCCGCGCCGCCGCACAGCACCGGAATCGACAGCCCGCGCGAGGCCATGAGCTCCAGGTTTTCCTTCATGACCACGGTCGACTTGACCAGCAGCCCCGACATGCCGATGGCGTCGGCCTTCTCGCGCTCGGCAACTTCCAGGATCGCGTCGACCGGCTGCTTGATGCCCAGGTTGATGACGCGGTAGCCGTTGTTCGACAGGATGATGTCGACCAGGTTCTTGCCGATGTCGTGCACGTCGCCCTTGACGGTGGCGAGCACGATGACGCCCTTTTCGCTACCCTCGGTCTTCTGCATGAAGGGCTCGAGATAGGCGACCGCGGCCTTCATGGTCTCGGCAGATTGAAGCACGAACGGCAGCTGCATCTGCCCCGAGCCGAAGAGCTCGCCGACCTGGCGCATGCCTTCGAGCAGGATCTTGTTGATGATGTCGAGCGGCACGTAGCCGGCGTTGAGCGCCTCTTCCAGCGGCTTTTCGATGCCGACCTTCTTGCCGTCGACAATGCGGCGGGCCAGCCGCTCTTCCAGCGAGCCGGCCTCGGTGCGCGCCACCGCTTCGCCGCTGGTCTTGTCGCCGAAGCGCTCCATGAACACGAACAGCGGATCGTAGCCGGGGCGGCGGCGGTCGTAGATGAGGTCGCGCGTGAGCTCGATGTCCTCGGCCGAGAGCTTGGAGAGCGGCAGGATCTTGGCCGGGCTGACGATGGCGGCGTCGAGGCCGTGCGCGATCGCCTCGGCCAGGAACACAGAGTTCAGGATCTGGCGCGGGTAGGGCTTGAGGCCGAAGCTGACGTTGGACAGGCCGAGCAGCGTCTTGACGTCGGGCATCGCCTCCTTGATGCCGCGCACGCCCTTGAGCGTCTGGAGGGCGGCATCGCGGCTGTCCTCGTCGCCAGAGCCGATGGTGAAGGTCAGCGGATCAAAGAGGATGGAGCCGGGATCCAGGCCCCAGCGGCCGACGGCGATGTCGTAGAGGCGGCGGGCGACCTCGACCTTGCGCTCGGCGCTCTTGGCCATGCCATCTTCGTCGATGGTGAGCGCCACCAGGCCGGCGCCGTACTCGCGCGCCAGCTGGCAGATGCGGTCGGCCTTGCCCTCGCCGTCCTCCAGGTTCACGGAGTTGACGATGGCGCGACCGCCGAGCAGGCGCAGCCCCGACTCCAGCACGTCGAGCTGGGTGGTGTCGAGGAGCAGCGGCAGGTTGATGCTGGTCGAGTAGCGGCGCAGCACCTCGCGCATGTCGCGGACCTCGTCGCGGCCGACGTACGCGACGCAAACATCGATGAGGTGCGCGCCCTCGCCGATCTGCTCGCGACCGACCTCGACGATGCCCTCGAAGTCCTCGCGCAGGAGCATCTCGCGAAACTTCTTGCTGCCGTTGGCGTTGCTGCGCTCACCGACGATGAGCGGCGGCGGATCCTGGCGCAGGTTCACCGCCAGATAGAGCGAGGTGGCCTGCGACGGTCCAGGCGATGGGCGCGGCCGGGCCTTGGGCACCTTGCCTTCGCCGCGCAGGCGGGCCGACAGGGCGGCGATGTGGCGGGGGTTGGTGCCGCAGCAGCCACCGACGAGCGAGACGCCGTAGTCGCGCACGAAGCGCTCGTGGTAGTCGGCCAGGCTCTCGGGGGTGAGGTCGTAGGTGGCGACGCCGCCCTCGTTGCGCGGCAGGCCGGCGTTGGGCAGCACCGAGACGAAGCGGCTGGCGTTTTCGCCGAGGAACCGCACGTGCTCGTGCATGAGATCCGGCCCGGTGGCGCAGTTGAGGCCCACCACATCGACCTCCATCGCTTCGAGCGCCGGCAGCGCCGCGGCGACCTCGGTGCCGATGAGCATGGTGCCGGTGGTCTCGATGGTCACCTGGGCGATGATCGGCACCTCGCGACCGCTCTTTTCCATGGCGCGGCGGGCGGCCAGGATCGCGCACTTGACGCCGAGGAGGTCCTGGGCGGTCTCGATCTGGATGATGTCGCAGCCGCCCTCGATGAGGCCGCGGCACTGGACGAGGTAGCTCTCGAAGAGCTCCTCGAAGCTGACGTGGCAGAGCGAGATCAGCTTGGTGGTTGGCCCGACGGCGCCGGCCACAAAGCGCGGCCAGCTGGGTGTGCTCAGCGTGTCGGCGACCTGGCGGGCGATGGCGGCGGCGCGGCGCGAGAGCTCGTAGGCCTCGTCGGCGATCGCGTACTCGGCCAGGACCAGCGGCATGCTGCCGAAGGTGTTGGTCTCGACGATATCGGCACCGGCCAGGAAGTACTCGCGGTGGACGTTGGCAATGACCTCGGGACGGGTGCGGCAGAGGATCTCGTTGCAGCCGTCCTTGCCGTCGAAGTCTTCGGGCGTGAGGCCGGCGCGCTGGAGCATGGTGCCCATGGCGCCGTCGCAGATGAGCACGCGCTCGGCGAGCGCGGCCAGGATTGGGAACTTTGCCGCGCGCTCGTGGAGGTTCCAGCGAGGGCGCGGCCGGAGAGTTGGCGGGTTGTCCGGGGTGGGCTCGGGGGCGTTGGGCGACATATGGACGCAAACGTACCGCGATCGCTGGGTGCGGTCTACCGCGCATTGGTTTGGCGCGCATTGGTTTGGCGCGCATTGGTTTGGCGCGCATTGGCCTTGCGTGCACTGGCCTCCGTTGGCATCTCCAAAATTTGATGATAGGTTCCTCG
>Ga0075163_10007547_pt1 | contig 14380 bp, 16 predicted proteins | sample JI1023141ADNA_FD_71478 | JGI IMG/M metagenome (GOLD analysis project Ga0075163, IMG submission 71478) | Wastewater effluent complex algal communities from Wisconsin, to seasonally profile nutrient transformation and Carbon sequestration -... | ecosystem: Engineered > WWTP > Effluent > Algae...
ATCACGATGGCCCCGACGACGAGACCGATAGCCGTACCACGCGTACCAGACTCTAGCAGTGTGAACGTGAATAGTAAGGCGCAGAGTGCGTAAATGGTACGCAGGAGCGGTGAACGATTCTCCACAAAGAGCCAGAAGGCAATGAAAATGTGGAAGTACATATAGATAGCGAAGTACGCTGCGTTACCGAGGAAACTCTCGATACGACCGGTATATCCCGCAATCGATCCGGCGTACTGTCCAAGACCATAAAGGGCTACCAAGAAAGCAACGCCAAGGGTCGTATGAAGAAAGGCTCCCCACTGCCGCTTCGTCGATAAGACACTACCGAGCACTACCGCATAGAGGAAGACGTGCACGAGCGTAACGTAGCCATCCATGCGTTCGAAGTTACTCCAGAAACCTGTACTTTGGTGTTCACCAAAGAGGTTCGCAAAGAACATGACGAGAAGGAGGCTGGCGAAGCTGGCAATCAGCCACGAAAACTTCAGACGATACTTCGCCTCAACCAACATGAGGAGGGCCCAAGCCACGAAGACCACTTCGACAATAATACGAAAGGCGAAATTTTTACCAGTAATAAACGGAAAGAAATAATCATTAACCACGAACATTGTCAGAAACGGGACTGCAAAGAGACCACCGTAGACAATCACCTTTAAAAAATCGTTCATATGACTGCAAATATACCATATCAATGAACGAGCCTAGCCCTAGACAAAGCACCTATCTATATATGAAAAGGCCGGCACGCTGCGCGTACCGGCCCCACCCCTCTCACACCCGCGGTGGCACCAACACCTCGACGCCACAGAAGTTCGTGAGCATGGTCCGCTTCGAACCCTCGAGCCGCACCCGCACCCGCAGCTGGCCTTGGCTCATGAACTCCTCGATGATGGTGCCCGTGCCAAAGACCGGCACCCGGACTGGAACCCCGAGGACTCCCCGTTCGACCTTCCGGACTGGTACTGTGACACAGCGCGACGCTATGGTCGGTATACTTTGTTTGGTTGCGAAATCGAAGACCCAGCCCCCGCTCACGTCATCGTCACTGGTCGCATAGAAGAGGCCGAGGGAAATCTCGCCGCCAGGCTCGTTCGGTTGTCGGTTGACGTACTTGCCAACGAGTCCGTCAGCGGTAAGTGCGGCTTTGAGTGCAATCATTCTTTCCTCCGTCTGTGTGGTGTGTTGAACAAAATGGCAAACCACACAATACGTACTAAATCGTCTTTTGTCAAACACAGCTTCGTCGACCTAGGTACCGGTCTCTACTTCTTCTTACGTAAGAAACCACACCAAGATACAATTTAAATATACAAAAGAAAAAGCGGCGCCAGGCGCCGCTTTCAAAACCTCCTTTCTTGAAGAACTTCACTCCACCTTGATCTTGCCTTGCCCGAGTGCTGCCAGGACCAGACCGACCATGATGAGGACGATACCCACCCATGTCCACGGATGAATCTCCGTGGCCACGAAGCGACTTGGCCACAGCTTGGCGGCGCCAATCGTACCGAAGATGACGAGCACTCCAGCACAGCTTGTGATGGCCACCGGAATGCCCGGATTGACTCCTTTACCTTCAAGCGAGTTGAAGACAAGCATGTTGATGATGCCGCCAACCAGGATGCCGAAGCAGACCATGGCGACGAGAACACCCTTGCCCGGCGTCCTGACCTGTCCGACTCCCGTCGCCTGCACCAGGTACAGGTAGGTCGAGACGAAGACGACCACCCCTGTCATGTAGCACAGCAGGAACCATTCCGGCCGCACATCATGGTTCTTGGCGAAGTAGGGCGCACCCATCCAACCAGGAACAAGAAGGACTGTCACGATGAGCGTCCTCGACAACCATTCGTTCTGGTCGCTCAAGTAGTTGTAGAAACCCGTCCACAAATTCATTTTGATTTCTCCTTGGTGTTAGCGATTGCGAATTAGCGGGAGCGAGACAGCTTCTGTGCTGCCGGCGACTTAGTGTAGAGCCATGTCACATAACTTTGCAGCTGTTCCGGTGATGCAATGTCACGTTTCTTGACGTAATCACAAATCCGAATCAACTCACCCGGAAACAGGTCAGCTTGGCTATAAGCCTCACCTTCCCAGGGTCCGGTCAGCGGAAATATTTCGAACGGATTAGCTGTCGATGACCACGGCAGAAGCACTACCTGAAGGTTCCGACGTTGAAATTCAGCCAGCTGGGTCAGGAACATTCGCGGAAGGTGGAAAGCTGGGGCACGGAGGGCCACCGCCGAGAGCGACAACTGCTCCACTTGGTCAGCCACCCACACCGCCGTGTCAGGTGCGATGTTCGCCGCGACTTGCGAGTGGACCATCACCTCACAGGTCCTGGTCGATAGCAGCGTGCTCAGGTACTGGACCGAGAGCTGATATTCCGTTCCAGCCTCTTCGTGGTGGCCAGCCACCAGGATGTGTTCGGTATGAGAGAAATGACTCCAGTCGTGTGCAGACCGAAGAAACATCTTGTTGATGTCCCGGTCGAGCATCCCTGGATACACAACCGGTGTTACCGGCATCACAAGGCGAACTTCTGGCAGACACTTCTCCAAGGCGAAGATGCCGAACACCGCTTTGAGCACCTGATCGGCCAAGAGTTTATCCTCGTCAGTCAGTTCTGGCACAAACGACCGGACCTTGAAGCCCGGAGAACGCCTGAAGTTCATGTCAATTCTCCTTTGATTGTTTGGTTATTTCGAAAAGCTGAGAGATCAGTCTGCCGCAACAATACAACAAAATTGAAGAAAATCAATACTCAGTGAAGGCGTCGTCCTAAACGAGCTTCTTAAGGGCGAGGTCGAAGAATTGACCGGTGTCCCAAGCGACATAGCCTTCTTTGGTCAGGTCATAGACCATCACCTTCGAAGTTGGTCCGAGCGACGTCATAATGAGCGTCTCCCCTTTTCCGTACTGCGCTGCTGTCCGCTTCACTGCCTCTAGAATTTGCTCGTAGCTGTCCCAAGCATCACTCGCCGGCCCTTCGACATAATCAGTAGTGAGTCCAAACTGCTTACCCGCGAAGCGGGCCGTGTTGCTCGCAACAATAATTAGATGCCTCTGTCTCAAATGCTCAATGAGACGGTCATACGGAAGGGCTGTGTTATACCGCTCATGGAAAGAGAGCGCACTCCCATAAGTACGGTCGAAGTGTATGTAGTCCTTGAGGTGCACCCGGCTATTCGTCCAGAACTGGTGTTGCCAACCAATACCGAGAGTGTCCATTTCAGCTTTAGTTTTAAAAACAAGCTCAGGATTGAAGCAGACGAGCAGCCGATCGTCAGCTGAAGCGAGGACTTCCTTGAGCCGCGCGGCGAGTTTCTCGTCATACTGCTGTCGCCAGTCATTGAAGTAGAGTCCGATACCAAGGAGCATATCGAAGACCTCATCGCCGAAGCGAACGATGGACCGATGGTTCGCGAGGATATCCTCGATAGTTTCTGTATAGGAAAGAAACCGAACATTCTTATAGAGCGGAATGTAGCGGTCGCTCACCCATCTATAGTAGAGCTGCTTCTTGAGAAATGGGATAACCGCCGCCGGATGGTCACGGAATTTGCGGAGTCGATTGCGCCAGAACTTCAGTTGTTGCATACGGGTTTTAGTATACTATTACTATATCTATGGAGCCATCATTCGCTATCATCATGACGACCTATAAGCGCCCAACTGAAGTACTGCGGACCGTAGGGAGTATTCGTGCGCAAAGTTACCCCACCTGGCAGGCCTTTGTCGTCATCGACGATACCGAGACCGATTACAGCGAACTCACTCGCGAGATTGGCAGCGATATACGCTTCACGATTCTCAAGAATACTGAGAACATCGGCAAAAATGCCTCCGTAAACCGCGCCCTTGCCATACTCCGTCGCGATAACTTTCGTGGCTATGTCGTCTTCCTTGATGACGATGATTGGCTCGCCCCAGCGTGCCTCGCTGACTTCGCCTCTGCTATTACGAAGTATCCCGAGAACCACTGGTTCGTCTCACAGCGAACTCATCACGAGACGAACGTGCCATATACCTTCAGCAAGACTGACCGCGACCTCATCCACTACGCGAGTGATTGTCTTATTGAGCGACGTTTTGGTGGCGACGCTACCCACTGTATCGACTTCACCTTAACCACGACCGCCGAGTTCCCTAACCAAGTGAAGAACGCCGAGGAGTGGCTCTACTTCGCGACCGTCGGCACAACCATTCCGAGCTTCCGCTACCTCGCCTTGACCGGTACCTACTCCGCTGGTTATGCTCCAGGTGGACTTAGTGATGAATATCATAAACATACCGAGCAAAAACAAAACGCGCCGAAGTTGGCGCGCGAGGTCTGGGAGCGAAAAATCTTCGACCCTTACATTCTCCTCTATATTAGTCTTCGTCTTGTCCGGGCTATCTTCTCTTAGAATCTACTTCGGTGTCACCACATCAGCAGGTACCGGTGTTGTCGGAACAAAGCCGGTATAGAGCGCCGTGGCAACGAGCTTCGCTCGTTTGAAATAATCGGCCGTCAGTCCCCACTTAATGAGTCCAATGATGCAGAGTCCAAGGAACCAGACAGACACATTGAGTGCGAGAACGAAGGATGACTGGTCACTATGCCGAAGTGAGATACGCACTGCGTTTCGCATGCGGTAGTACACCTTGTAGGCCGGAGTCTTTGGATTGAAGAGACCGAAGATATGATCCCCATACTCTGGGAAGGTCATATCGAGGTCGCGAATGATAGGCCGAGAACACGCATAGGACTGATACCCAAGCCGTCGAATTCGCCACGAGTAGTCGAGATCTTCACCATAGATGAACATACTCGCATCGGGTACATCGACCGTTCGTACGACCTCTATCGGCAAGAAAGTACCCCCAGTCACGAAGGCTTCAGTCGGCACGATTGGGATAAAGGGGTGGTCGGCGCGTGGTTCAATTCGCAAAACCAACTTCACCGCATTTATGAGCTTGCGGAAACTAAAGACCTCAAAGAGTGTGCCGCGTGGTGGAGCATCATGAAGCGGCCGGGCGGTGAAGATGTCCTTGTTCCCGGGTACGTCAACGCGATTACCAACCAAGATAACCTTCTGGTCATCACCAAACATGGCCAGATTCTTAAGGAAATGGTCGATAGCACCCACCTCTGGCACTGAGTCGTCATCAAGCACAAAGACATAGTTACAGTCGGTCTCACGAGCCCGAGTCAGACCCTGACTAATAGCACCCGAGTAGCCTATATTCTTCTCCTGACGGAGGATGACGATTCGCTCGCCGTAGCTTGCGGCATACGCATCCATAGCAGCAGCGTCGGCACAGCCATTGTCGACAATAATGAACGTCGTATACCGACTATCCTGGAGACAGGCATCGGCCACCTGACGGAGAAGCGGCCAGCGCGAGCCGTACACCACCGTAACTACTGTAACTTTGACGTTTTCCATGACGCTTGCGTTTGGGGTCATAATACCATACATTAGGCATATTAATATCCAGGTTTTTGGCCGTTATTATGCTCAGCGACGAAAAAATTTTCATCACCGGAGGAGCCGGCTATCTCGGCAGCAACTTGGTCAAACGTTATTACAAGGATAACGAGATCACGGTCTTTAGTCGTGACGAGGCCAAGCACTACTACCTGAAGAAGCAGTTCCCGAAAGTGAAATGTGTCATCGGTGACATCCGCAATGAGAAACTTCTTAAAGAAGCCTCTCGCGGTCACACCATCGGTATCTTCGCCGCGTCGCTGAAGCAGATTGAAGCCGTCGACCAAAATGTTGATGAGTCTCTCCAGGTCATCGTGCATGGGGCCCTCAACTCGAGACGAGCTGCTATCGAAAACGGTATGAAAGCTGCCTGCTTCATCTCAACGGATAAGAGTCGTGGTGCCACCACCATCTACGGCGCCATGAAGTATGTCGCTGGGGAAGCCTTCGTCGTAAACTCCGAGGAGACTCCAACTCGTCTTACTTCGGTTATTTATGGCAACGTCCTCAATTCAACCGGCTCAGTCATTCCACTTATCTGGGACTCTATCAAGAACGACTATTCACTCAACCTCTATGGTGAAGAAATGACCCGCTTCATGATTGATATCGAGGACGCTATGGATACGATCGAGTACGCGCTGCGCAAGGATGGTTTCAATGTCATCCCGAATTTGAAGGCGTTTAAAATTAAAGATCTCTTTGAAATCTACGAGCAAGAATTCCGCCTCAAGTGGAAACTCGGGGAACCCCGCCTTGGTGAGAAGTACCACGAACAGATGATCTCGCCATTTGAAAAAGAGCGTGTCACCTACGACAAGGAGCATGATATGTTCCTCCTCCACAACAAGACCGTCTATCACGAGAATATCATTGGACCAAACGGACTTTCGTCAGAGGAATGCCTCGTCAGCAAAGATGAGCTCCATGCTATTCTTAAGGGGTATAATTTCTTTGCTAAGTAAATGAAAATACTTGTACTTGGTCACAAAGGTATGCTCGGACGCGCGGTCGCGCAGTATTTCGAGGGCCAAGGTCACGAGGTGCTCACCCTTTCTATACGCTTTGGCGAACCTGGCTTTACCGAAGCCATTCTCGCTCTCGCTCCCGACTATATCGTGAACGGCATCGGTAAAATTCCCCAGAAGAAGCCAATCTCTGATACTGAGTACACTACTCTCAACACCGACCTCCCTCTTCTCTTAGACACTCTTGGCATCCGCGTAGTTCACCCTACGACAGATTGCGAATTCAAGGGCGACATAGCGCCCGGTACCGCCTATTCTCGCACTGACGTGCGCGATGCCGATGACGTCTATGGCATGAGTAAAGCCACTTCCTCAAAGTGGCTCGAGGAGCAAGGCGTGAATACCAAGATTATTCGCACCTCTATCATCGGCCACGAGGAAGCCACCGCTCTCTCCCTCCTCGATTGGTTCCTTAGCCAAGAAGGCAGTGTGCGTGGCTATACCAACCATTTCTGGAACGGTATTACTACCCTACAGTGGGCCAAGGAATGTGAGCGAGTCATCACTGATTGGGACAACCTCCCGACCCTCAATCAGATTGGCACCGCCACTCATTACAGCAAATTCGAGATTGTCACGCTCGCCAAGGAGGTCTATCAGAAGGACATCGAGATAACTCCGTTTGCGACCGAAGTCGCTGCGAACAAGTGTCTAGAAAGTGACACTCCTGTCCCCGAGCTGCGCGATCAACTCATCGAACTCAAAGCCTTCTTCGGAAAGTAACAGTCGTAGAAATAAAAGAACGGTCCCCTTGGGGACCGTTCTTTTATTATTTCATTGGTATACAGAGCAAATTTGTATGGAGTGGAGCTAGCTGACCGGAGCGAAGTTTATCCTCGATATCTGAAACCTGTTTTTCGATATCGGTAATTGTGTAGCCGAGCGAAGTGAGATATTCATAGAGAGCGAGTGACTTGCCAGCATAGTCTTTCTCGTACACATGCGGACTAAATTCAAGAATAATGACCGGCTGGTACATACGAAGGATGGCTTCTCCTCCTTTTAGGGCTTCAAACTCACTTCCTTCGATATCGATTTTAATAAGATCAAGTCGATCTAGTTTGTCCTGATACGAATCCAAAGTGCGAACTGGAACTTCAACCGCACCTCCCACCGCCCGGTCACCTGCCACATTTTGAAGCGAAGAAGCGCCGATATTTTCTTCGACAAGTGAGAGCGTAGCTACGCCGGAAACTTTGCCTAGCGCGACCGGTTCAATCGTAACCTGAGTAAAATTATTTTCTATAAGACTCCGCTCCAGCTGCTGTTGTAGTCGTGGCAAGGGCTCAAATGACAGTACCGTACCTCGTGCTCCGGTGACACTCGCAGCAAACAATGAATGGAAACCAATATTAGCACCAATATCAACAAACGTTCCGCCTGGCGGTAAGTACTTTTTAATAAGATCAATAATCTCTGGCTCCCAGGTACCAGTCTCGTAAATCACCTCGTCGACCCCACCATTAAGGTACGGATTAAGATAGATAGAAAAAGATTGTTCTAATGCTTCAACTTTATGTAAAAAATCTTTTCCTTGGCTGATAGCGAAGCGCTTGTCCTGACGCTGTGCCTTTCTTTTCTCCTTAATAGTCTGTACCAGTTTATGTGGTAAAAGACGCTTTAGGAATTCTCTGAGAACCTGCTGCATGGCACTACTGTAACACACGAATATTATCACTCAAGCTGTGGTCGAACTCAGTATAGGCAGCCGTTATTCCCTGCCCGACATCTAGTACTTGAATGCCAATTTTTGACAGCTCATACGCAAGCACTTTAGAAGCCGGTCCAAAAGCCGCCAGAACAACGGTATTCTCCTTCCCAGCTTTATCAGTAAACGAAATGACTTCGTTCTTAATACGATCATACTCCGCGAAAGAACCTGTCTCTGGTGTCTCGATAAAGTTTACTCCATGAAATGGAACTTGCCGGTTCTCCTTGAAGGTGGCACAGCTACGTGAATTTGAAACAAAGAGTATCTGCTTGGTCATTAGATACGTTTCGAAGTATTTCGGGATAGTATCCTTAAAATAAAAGAGGGCCGCGTCTGCATATGAAGCTTTATGATTAAAATACAGATTGTAGTACACCTTGCTTGGCAACCAGCACTCGAGCAGTCCCTTATCCTTAAGCTCTCGATTAGACTTTTGCAGTGGGGCTTTATTAAGAGCGACTATGTACGGACTCGCGGCATTATACTCTGTAATACTCGCCATCATGAGCGACCTCAGTTCGGGTGTCGAACTTTCAAACGGAATGTCGCCATGATTAAGAAGATATATCTCTCCATCCCCCAGACGAATGAGCGACTTACCCAACGCCACAGCGCGAGCCACTTCCTCTGTATCACAGAAACGAATATCGGGAACGTACTGCGGATTTATATAGTGTGCAAAATACGAAAAGAAGTACCGCGGATTACGCATGAGATGCAACTGTATGTATCGATAAGCACGTTCTCCAAAACTCATGTATATACTATTATTGGACTGAGCAAAAAAAACCAAATTTAAGTATACTACGCTTGTGCTGCTTTCAAAAAATTCAATACTAGCCAACCTTAAAGAAGTCCTCGGTCACGGAGGATTCAGAAAATATCTCAAAAGTACGGGCTGGATGCTTTTTGGAAAAACCTCCACTATGGCAATATCTTTAATTGCCACTTTTTATATTGCCAGAAATCTTGGTCCTGCTAATTATGGCGAACTCAGTTACGCTCTTGGTGTGATTAGTTTAATTGGATTCATTGCCCCACTTGGTCTAGATGGGATTCTCTACCGTGAACTAATTAGACACCCGGAAAAAAAACATATTCTACTGGGAACAACTTTTTTACTACGATTTTTCAGTGGTCTTTTAGTTTGCGTCGCAACTATTAGTTTCGCTTTATTTTTTAATTTTGACGACGTAAGTAAAGTCCTGATTTTAGTACTGTCAGGGACATTCTTATTCAATTCATTTCATATTGTTAACTATGAATTTTTATCAAGATCCCAAGCTCACTATCAGGCAATTATCTTAACCATAAGCTCAATAATACTAAACATACTTAAAATTTTAGTTATTTTCTATGGTCAAGGTGTCATCTACCTTGCTTGCGTATTACTTTTTGAGTCTATTCTACTCGCTGGTTTATATACTAGTACATATTTATGGAAGAGTAACGACAAACTAAGTGATTGGTCTTGGAACCTACAGTGTGCAAAAGAAATGTTGCGTGACTCGTTTCCAATAATATTTGTTACTGGATTTACACTAATCTATGCCAAAATTGACATAGTATTTATTAAGAAAATTCTAGGTGCAGAACAAGTTGGTCTTTATGACGCTGCTGTAAGGTTAGTGGATGTTTGGAACTTTATACCAGCGGTACTTGGGACAGCCTTATTTCCAGCAATTGTAAATGCAGAAAAACATTCTTATGATCTTTTCATTAAAAGAACGCTTTATGCCACACTACTATTTTTCTTAGCTCCGTTATGCATATCAACACTTGTTTGGTTTTTTTCAAAAGAAATAATTTTACTTTTATATGGTGACCAATTTTTTGAATCAGTAGCCGTATTGAAAATATACATCTGGTCGCTCATCGGGACATCGCTCGGTATTCATGTACAAGCCTATCTGACACTTAAAAATTATCGAGTGCTACTGATACTTTCATCACTGATACCAATGATTGTCAATATCTCACTGAATTTGTTATGGATACCCTCCTATGGCATCATAGGAGCTGCATACGCTACAGTGATTTCGTACTCTTTAATACCACTATTTCTAGTGTTTAAATACAAATCTTTTCTGCATAAAAGCAACAACGACCCACATGAAAAACATTAAAGCTATATTATTTGACCTTGACGGTGTCTTGGTCGATATGCCCCAAGGACACTACGAATCGCTAAATAGAGCCCTAAAACTATTCGGAGTGGAGATTTCAAATGAAGAGCACTATGCATACTTCAATGGTTTACCGACACGAAAAAAACTAGAAGAACTTGAGAGACAAGGACGTCTACCAGAAGGCCTTATAGAGTTCGTCAATTCTATAAAGCAAATATATACGAAAGAAATCATACCAAAATACTGCGTGCCTGATTACTCAAAAATAATTATGCTCCAACAACTAAAGCGGCATGGTTACTTATTGGGTTGTTGCTCGAATTCAATCAGAGAGACTCTCCTATTGATGCTAGAAAGTGCTAAAATAAAGGACTTTTTTGATATCATCATCAGCAATGAAGATGTAACCAAACCGAAACCAGATCCTGAAATGTATACTACTGCTTTTAAGAGATTTAACATCACTCCAGAAGAGGCTGTGATTGTGGAAGATTCTCCACACGGAGTTCAGGCAGCAAAAGAGAGTGGTGGAAATGTATTTGTTGTCAGAAATACTGACGATGTACATGTAGGTCTATTCGAAGCGTTATTAAAATAGTTACTAATAGTATGAAAACGACAAATCTCGATAAAAGAATTAACATTTTGATACCTATGGCGGGCAGAGGATCAAGGTTTGCAGATGCTGGGTATGCATTCCCAAAACCTCTAATTGACGTTCACGGGAAGACCATGATAGAAGTCGTAACAGAAAACCTAAAGCCTACTTCCCCGTTTAGATTTGTATTTGTCTGCCAACGAGAGCACTACGAAAAATTCGACCTACACAACATTCTTAAGAATGCTACGGGAAATAATTTTGAAGTCGTACTATTAGACGGAATTACGGAGGGTGCTGCCTGCACTGCACTATTAGCAAAAAAATACCTGGCAAGTGACGAGGAGTTACTCATTGCAAATTCTGATCAATTTATCGAGGGAGATATTCAAGACTTTATTGATTCAGCAAGAAGTAAAAATTTGGATGGTTTGATCATGACCTTCGAAGCTAGTCACCCAAAGTGGAGTTATGCACGAGTAAATGACAAGAACGAAGTAATTGAAGTTGCCGAGAAAAAAGTTATCTCAAATAAAGCGACTGTTGGTATTTACTATTACAAAACCGGCAAAAGCTTTATTGAAGGAGCAGAGTCAATGATTAAGAAGAACATCCGCCATCAAAATGAATTTTACGTTTGTCCTGTTTATAACGAGCTTATTTTGTCTGGGAAAAATATATCAATCTACGAAATTCAAACCAATAAAATGCACGGTTTGGGCACACCAGAGGATTTGCAAGAATTTCTTAAGCTCGATTTGGTGAAAAACTGAAAGACATGATTATAATTACTCACAGAGGTATAGACTGTAATCGACCTGAAGATATGGTCGAGAGCAGTTATGAAGCCTTTGTGGACCATCTCAAAAAAGGCTACGGTTTAGAGTTTGATTTACAGCTGACTAAGGATTCCCACATAGTGGTATCACACGACAGTAGCTTTAAGCGCTTATCGGGAGGTGTTATCACCGAAGACATAAGCGAAATGTCGATTGATGATTTTCTATCAGTCCGAATAAACAGCAATCGATTCGTTTCTCTCGACGAATTATTATCTCTTATAGACATATATCGACAACCAGGATCAATTTTCTGCATTCACTTGAAGGGCGCTTTTCAAGTGAATGCAAACCTCCAAATCCTATCAAAAAAATTATTGACTCTTAAGGAAACGAGTCATCTAATTTTCTTTGATGTCACAATAGAAAGTGCAGAATATTTAAAAGTTTTACAACCAGACATAAAACTCGCCCCATCAATTGTTCACCCTTACGACAAAGAGAGATATTCCCAATTTACCCAAAACACGCTCTACACCTTCAGTGATATTGAAGACAAGTTGCACTTATTCTCTCATGTTTGGCTTGATGAATGGGACCGAAAAGCATCTCTCAATAAATCTAAAACCCTCTATAACAAGGAGTTATTTGATAAAATTAAATCAGTGGGATTAAAAGTATGCCTTGTATCGCCCGAGCTGCATCGCACATCACCAGGGTTACTAGGGACAGAGATGCATGAAGATGCAAGAAACCTCGATGTTCTGAAACTCCGACTAGAACAGATACTTGAACTATCACCCGATGTAATTTGTAGCGACTACCCTGATATGGTCAGAGACCTGGCAAGTAACTACGATTTAGTATGAAAATAGGCATAGTACTCATTGGCATATCGTTTGGACACGGCCGAGATTTTAGACACTGTTACCAAAACATTAAGTCAAATCTAATCGACGGGTTCTTAGACAATCATTCAATTTCTATATATACCTGTTCATACAATTCAGAACTAAATAACGAACTACTCGAGCTATATAAACCTAAAAAATTTAAGTTTATAGATTTTAAAGAGTCACACCAAATAACCACTTATAAGCAGGGTCTAGAACTAACATTAGGTGAAGGTCTGGATTTTATAGTTTCAACACGGTTTGATATTCATTTCCATAAAGATATTTCACAGCTCCCATTCGACTATAAAAAATTTAATGCTCTTTTCCCAGAATTAGGTTACTCAAGTTGGTGGAAAAGACTTAAATTTACTACGGATAACTTATATGGTTTCCCAGAATCATTTACTAGTGATTTTATCGATGTGCTTGATGACATGTATTTGCGACCCGCAAGAAAAAGTAGCACAGACCTTCATCATGCGTACCAGAGATTACAAAAAAAAGTTGGCAGAAGAAATGTTAATTTAATCTCTAAAAAACCCGAGTTAAGTGACTTTAATAGCTACTATTCTCTTTGTCGAAGGAAATAAATTTAACCTAAATACCGTGATTAAAACTACAAAACTACAAAACTGCCCCGCCTGCCAGAATATCGGGATTATAACTTACCAAGGACTGAATGATTCAATGCTTGACACAGAGGGTTCGTGGTCAATGCGAAAATGTTCTTCTCCTGTGTGTGGAACTTACTGGCTTGACCCTACACCAATACCAGAAGATATTCCAAAATTATACCCCGACTACCAGACACATACCGATCCGCCAGCGATAAAGCCCACCAAACCCAGGGGAGTAAAGCTATTTATGGAAGTAATGAGGCAATCTGTGTTGGCTCAAGAACTAGGATACCCAAGCGACATACCTAAAAAGTACCAGCGTCTACTATCTAATTTTTCAAGAATCCATCCGGGTTGGCGAGACGAGCAACTTAATCAAGTCCTATACGTACCATATGTAATTAATGGGGAATTTCTTGACGTTGGATGTGGAGGAGGATATGCAATGATGTCGCTCAAAAACAAGGGATTCAATGTTACCGGAACTGATTTCGACGAGGAGGCAGTTAAAAACGCCCAAAGAAAGGGGCTTAGGGTCTTTCATGGGGACCTTAAGAACATTAATTTCAAAGAAAATTCATTTGACGTGATACTTCTATGTCACGTTATAGAACATGTCCCTAATCCAATCGAGTTCTTAAAAGAGTGTCGTAGAATTCTTAAACCTGGTGGTTATTTAATAGCAATAACCCCAAATGCGGCTTCTCGCGGACATAATAAATTTAAAGAGAGCTGGCGCGGTCTTGAAGTCCCTCGTCACCTTCAAGTATTTACACCTCACTCATTAAGCACAATTGGTGTTCAAGCAGGATTTAATAAAGTAATCGGAAAAACCTGTATTCAAGGTTTTTCATATCTAACGGAGGCTTCAAAAATGCACTCACGTACTGGTTCATTTGATCTACAGGCTCAAACAAAGACTGAGCAAATTGTATTAAAAATAAAATTATTTATTTTCGGAATATTTTTTGCAATTAGCCCAGGAAAAGAAGAGACTGCCTTACTTGTCTGCCAAAAATAGTTTTCTGGACTTACTTAGTAAACTTCTTATTTTTTTTAGACTCAAGACAATAACGAACAAGACTCGCTTCCAGCTCTTTAACCTTTGATTTTTTGATAAGCTCTTCAAATACGCCAGATTATTG
>Ga0075163_10007548_pt1 | contig 14377 bp, 12 predicted proteins | sample JI1023141ADNA_FD_71478 | JGI IMG/M metagenome (GOLD analysis project Ga0075163, IMG submission 71478) | Wastewater effluent complex algal communities from Wisconsin, to seasonally profile nutrient transformation and Carbon sequestration -... | ecosystem: Engineered > WWTP > Effluent > Algae...
ATAATTGGGTTGGTGTTAAAGAACATAAAACTAGTAATTATGTTGTTATAGTTACATTTACTAAAAATGGTGTGGAGCAAGATGCTTTTTGGATTGTAGATTTAGAAAAAAAGATTTGTACTCCAAGTAATAACTTAGCAAAACAATTCTCAAGTCACTAGCTTAAGCTAATTAAAAAACCCTCTTAAATTTTCTAAATAATATTGTAGAAAACCATTACCCTCTAAAATTAAGACTTACTGGCTTGCTTGAAAACAGTTTCTTACCTAAAATCCTTTTGGATTTTTCCAAAAACAAAACTAATAAAATTTTTCAGGAGGACATTTATGGTCGTTAGCGCAGAGACTTTTCAATTTCAAGCAGAGACTAAACAACTTCTTGATTTGGTGATCAACTCGCTTTATACAAACAAGGAGATCTTTCTGCGTGAGTTGATCTCTAACGCTTCAGATGCCATAGATAAATTGCGCTTTGAAGCACTGACAAAAACAGAATTGTTAGAGAATGATGATAAATTTGAAATTCGTCTTGAGTCTGATAAACAAGCTCGTACCTTAACAATTTCTGATAATGGAATAGGGATGAGTCGTGATGAAGTAATTAGCAATATTGGTACTATTGCTAGATCTGGAACTAAAGAATTTAGAGAAAAATTAAAAGATGCCACGTCGGATAAAGGGTTAGTAGAGTTAATAGGTCAATTTGGAGTTGGGTTTTACTCAGCTTTTATGGTAGCTGATAAGGTCAGCCTAGTTACTAGAAAAGCAGGAGAAACAGAAGCTACTCACTGGGAATCTGTTGGTGATGGGCAATATACAATAAATACTGCTGAAAGTAGTAAACGAGGCACAACCATTACTCTACATCTTAAAGCAGTAGATACTGATAGTGGTATTGAAGATTATACAGACGCTTGGACACTTTCTAACATTGTTAAAAAGCATTCAGATTTTGTTGGCTACCCAATTATTTCTAAGGAAGAAAAAGAAGAAGTTGAGCGGGATGAAGAAGGTAATCCTAAAAAAGATGGCAAAACAACCACAGTAATTGAGGATAAAACCCTTAATTCAATGAAGCCTATTTGGACTCGTTCACAATCAGAAGTCACTGAAACCGAATATGCTGAATTTTATAAGCATATTGCTCATGATTGGACAGAACCTCTAAAAACTATTTCTCTTAGAGCAGAAGGCAGAATTGAGTATCAAGCCCTTTTATTTATCCCTTCAAAAGCTCCTTTTGACCTCTATTATCATGGAGCAGAATGGGGGCTTAGACTTTATGCTAAGCGTATAATGATTATGGAAAAATGTGAGGAACTAATTCCTAGGTATTTACGCTTTGTTAAAGGTATTGTAGATTCTTCTGATTTACCGCTTAATATCTCTAGGCAAATGCTACAACAGGATCGCCATATAACTCAAATTCGTAAATGGCTAACAAAAAAAGTGTTAGACACTCTTAAAGAACTTCAAGAAAAAGACGATGAAAAATATTTACAAATTTGGAAATCTTTTGGCGCTTCTGTAAAAGAAGGTGTTAGTAGTGATTTTGAAAATAAAGATAAAATAGTCTCCTTGCTTTTATTTGAATCTTCTCAAGATAAAGAAAAGCTTACTTCTCTAAAAGACTATGTTAGTCGTATGAAAGAAGATCAAAAAGAGATTTTTTATCTAACAGGTGAATCTCGTACAGTAGTAGAAAATTCTCCTCACCTAGAAGCTTTTCAAGAAAAAGGCTATGAGGTACTTTACTTAGTAGAACCAGTAGATGAGCTTGTAGTTGATGCTTTACATGAATTTGAAGGTAAGTCCTTAAAGTCTATTGGTAAAGGCACTGTAGAGTTAGGCAGCGAGGAAGAAAAGCAAAAGGCAAAACAAGAACTAGAGGAAAAACAAAAAGCAAGTGCTAGTTTACTGGAATTTATTCAGAAGAAACTAACTGAAGATATAAAAGAAGTAAGACTTTCTAACCGTTTAACTTCTTCTCCTGTTTGCTTAGTTGGTGCTGAGCATGATTACAGCCCACAACTAGAAAGACTACTACGCCAGGCTAAAAACACACCTAAACAAAAGCGTATTATGGAACTTAATCCTAAACATTCTATTTTTCTAAAGATGCAAGAGCGTTATGAGAAAAATAAAGAAGATTTATTGCTTTCTGATTATTCAGAACTCTTATTAGGCTATGCATTACTTGCTGAAGGGTCTGAACTACCTAATCCTGCAAGGTTTAATCAGTTAGTAGTAAGTTTAATGACTAAAAACCTCTAAAAAAATAATGCCAGAAGTTATAAAAAACTTTAACTTCTGGCATTTAAATGTTCTTAGGATTTCGAGAAACTATTTAGCCTAAACGATAATTCCTAACCCATCATCCTTAAACTCTTAAACTTTTTACAAACTATCTACGGTCTTTATTGCGATAAATTATGTAACCAATACCAGCACCAGCGCCAGCACCAATTAGTGCACCTTTTTTACCGCCAATTACTGCCCCACCAACAGTGCCAATAGCAGCACCAACTAATATATTTTTGGTTTTACTAGGGCGTTTTTCATATTCTCGATTGTAGTCGTAATCGCGAGAATCTCTATTTGTATCATAGCGAGGACGTCCTTGATCATAACCATAATCACGGTTGCGGTCGTTGTTGTAGCTACGATCTCTATCTCTATCTCTATCATTATCACGGTTACGATCTCTATCATAATCGCGAGAATCCCTATCTCTATCTTGATAATTGGAACTACCTTGATAATTAGAACTATAAGTTGGTTGGCAATTTTGAATTTTGCGTTGGCGTGTTTGAGCAAAACTACTAGTTGATAACAGAAGTAAGGAAATTAAAACCATTAGGCTAATAGCAGATTGACGTTTAATTGTATGTTTCATAATTTTGACTCCTAAGTCTTTTGATTTCTTTACTCTATGCTTGAGCACATGTTGTGCCAAATAAGAGATTTGAAAAATAAAAAAATTAAGCTTGTTACTGAGTTAATAATTGAACTTAAACGCGCTATGGTTGATTGGCAAATATACAACTCAGAGTAGTTTTCAAACTAGATAGTGTGATATATAAACGATATGGTGTAAGAGAGTTTTTAGTAAAGGAAGCTTTTATAATGACAACAGTTAAACAAGATGTTTGGCAAGAACTAACTTGGCGTGAGTTAATCTATCAATCAACAGAACGTGAACTTGGTAAAATGATGAGTAATGAACAGTTTAGCTGTTATTGTGGTTTTGACCCTACTAGTGATTCTTTACATGTTGGTAATCTAGTACCACTTTTAGCCTTGGCTAGAATGCAACGTGCTGGACATCGGCCTATTGCCCTAGCAGGCGGGGCCACAGGCTTAGTTGGTGATCCTAGTGGTAAAAGTGATGAACGAAACCTACTTTCACGTGAGACTCTAGCCTCTAATGTTGCAGCTATTCGTAAACAACTAGAACATTTCCTTGATTTTAATGCTGGTGAACAGTCTGCTTTACTAGTAGATAATGCTAGTTGGTTAGATGGTTTTAACTTGCTAGATTTTTTAAGAGATGTTGGTAAACACTTTACTATCAATGAAATGATGTCTAAGGATTCAGTAAAAAACCGTATGGAGCAAGGAATTTCATATACAGAATTTTCTTATATGTTATTACAGGGTTATGATTTTCTACACTTATTTAAGACTTATGGTTGTCGTCTACAAATTGGTGGTAGTGATCAATGGGGTAACATATTGGCTGGAATGGAGTTAGTTCGTCGTATTGAACATAAAGAAGCCTATGGTTTAACATTTCCTTTAATTACTAACTCTGATGGTCAAAAATTTGGTAAGACCTCTAGCGGAACAAAATGTTGGTTAGATCCTGCTAAAACAAGCCCTTATAAGTTCTATCAATTCTTTATTCAAGTTGATGATCGTGATGCAATTCGGTTTTTACGTTATTTTACTTTTCTATCTCAAGAAGAAATTAGTGATTTAGCCACAAAGTTACAAACTGAGCCAGAAAAACGCGATGCTCAAAAAGCTCTTGCTCGTAGCTTAACAGAAATTGCTCATAGTAAAGCTGAGCTTGAACGGGCTGAAGCCGCTTCACAAGCCCTGTTTGGTGGAGATTTAACTAGTTTGGATGAGCGTACTTTATTAGAAGTTTTTGAAGAAGCCCCATCTTGTCAATTATCTAAAGAATGGTTTACTGAAGGACGATCTTTAATAGATGCTTTAGTAGAAGCAAAAATCGAGTCCTCAAAAGCTGCTGCTCGTCAAAGCATCCAAGGTGGAGGAATTTACTTAAACAATAATCGAATTACTGATGTTAAAGAACGATTATCAGAAAATCGGTTGATGTATGGTAATTACTTAGTAGTGCGACGAGGTAAACGAAACTACTATTTAATTAAGATAGAAAGATAATAAAATATATGTTGTTGTTTATCAGTAGGGGCGAACTGTTCGCCCCATTTGGATATGCTATATCTTGCCAAAAAATCTCATTACCCCAAAAGCAAGTTTTTCAAAAAATCCTTTTTTCTCTTTAGTAATCCCATCTCGCTTTAGTTTCTTTAACTCATCAGGAGAATACCCCGCTATGCTGGTTAAAACATCATCAGTATGTTCTCCTAGGCGAGGAGGAGAGTTTTGCATTTTTACAGGAGTATCAGAAAACTTAAATGGTGATCCAACTTGTTTTAATGGGCCTTCAACAGGGTGATCCATCTCAAAGATCATTGCACGATGTGCAGCTTGAGGGCTAGAAAGTGCATCTGCCATATTAAGCACAGGTTCACAACAAACATCTTTATTAGCAAAATGTTTTAACCATTCATCACGAGTTTTACTTAAAAACAGGCTACGGATTTCTGTATAAAGCCTTTCTTTGTCTTTACCTTCAACAAATTGTTTTTCAATAAAATCTTTTCTATTTACAGCTTCACAGAAGTTTTTCCAAAATTTTGGTTCTAATGCGCCTAAGGAAAGAAACTTACCATCTTTTGTTTTATAAATGTTATAGAAAGGATAATGGCCTGTTAATTGTGAGTGAGTGCCTACTTCTACTTCTTTACCAGCAAAAAAGTTAGCGCTCATTACTGGTAACATAGACAAAGCTGCATCCATCATTGCAATGTCAATATATTGTCCCTTACCAGTTTTTTCACGAGAAACTATGGCTGATAAAATTCCTATTGCAGCCATTAACCCCCCACCTAAATCCCCTATTTGTACAGCAGGAATTATAGGAGTACCTTTTGCATCAACAGTTAAACCTAAGACACCACCTAAGGCAACATAGTTAATATCATGCCCAGAACGCTCAACCATTGGCCCACTTTGTCCATAACCAGTAATTGAACAATAAACTATTTTAGGGTTAACTTGGCTAACTTGTTTATATCCAATACCTAAACGATCTACTACACCAGGGCGAAAACCTTCTAGTATTACATCAGATTTAGCTACTAGTTTCATAAAGGCTTCTACACCACGAGGATCTTTTAAGTTTAAGGAAACACTTTTTTTATTACGATTAACTGTAAGGAAAAGTGCTCCTTCTTCTTTAAGACGGGGAGGAACTAAACGAGCAGGATCGCCATAGTTTGGTTCTTCAATTTTAAGGATTTCTGCTCCCATATCACCTAGTATCATTGTGCAATATGGCCCAGGAAGCAGCCTAGATAAATCTAATACTCGAATTCCTTCTAGTGGTGCAGCCATTATTAAGATTTCTCCCTATAAAAAGTGTAGATTAACTTCTATTACTAACCACTCTGACGTGAAAAACGACGTAGCAGTAGTGGATTTTCAAACATTGCATTAGCACCATAAACTACTGACTCACGTGGATTTTTTGCCGTTTTTACCTTTAGGTGTAATTCATTAGCAATACGTTCATCAAGTTTAGCTAATAAAGATCCCCCACCAGTAAGTGTAAGTCCACGTCCATGAATATCACCACCTACTTCTGGAGAAAGATCTTCTAAAAAACTTCTTAAAGCATTAATAATTTCTCTAAGTATTGGTTCTATAGCACCATGAATTTCATTAGGAGTAATAGTCATCATTTCTGGTACAAAACGGACAATGCTTTGACCACGAATTTTGGTATTTTCCAGTGCAGCAGTATTAAGCTTAGAAAATGGTAAAGCACAAGCTAGTTCCATTTTAACTCGTTCTGCTGTACGACTACCAATTAAGAGATTATGATAGCGTTTAATATGTTCTAAAATCGCTGTATCAAGGTCTGAACCGCCTTTGCGAATTGAACGAGAGCCGATTAAGTGAGAACGTGTAACAGCCGCAATTTCTGTAGTTGCTCCACCAACATCAACAATCATACTTGCACGTTCATCATTAGTAATAATATCTGTTCCTAAAGCAGCTAAATAACCTTTATCTATTAAATAAGCGCGATTTGCTCCAGCAGCTTGTACAGCTTGAAATAAGGCATAGCGCTCTACACTAGTAATATCACTAGGAACGCCTAAAACAACCCGACGAGAAAAGGCTGATCTTCCTCCACGAGCTTTACGAATATAATGAGCTAACATTTTTGCTGCTAAGTCAAAATCTGTAATTACTCCGTCTTCCATTGGGCGATAGAGTTCAACTTGTTCAGGATTTTGACCAAGCAGTTCCAAAGCCTCATTTCCAACTCCAGCTACTTCACCATCATTACGATCTATTGCTACTACAGAAGGCTCATTTATAACAATGCCACGTCCTCGAACAGCAACAAAAGTATGTACTGTACCTAGATCTATTGCTAAATCTTCGGTCATTAATCCACTTAGAGAAAAGGCCACAACTTGTCCTTATTAGCAAAAATTAACATAGGATTTATAGATTAAAGCTAACCAAAAGGCTATAAGAAGATAATATTTTCCTTCATTATTTACAATAGATGTTTGTGTTTAGAACACATTTCCAAAGGTTAGCCTTGAAGCTAACCCTTAGTATGTGTTTATTCTTAAAGACTAGTTAATTGGTTTATTCTATTACGTAAGGCTAAAACAAACTTTTGAGATTGTTCTGGAGAGTAATTAGCAGCACGAAAAGCATCATGTAATTGTTTATCGGAGAGTTGAGAGAGTAGCTCACCTATCCATTTAACATGACTTAGAGGAACATTTTTTGCGATTTTACCAGCACTAGCTCGCTCAAAATAGTAAGTAGGGTAGAAAATAAGAAGGATTAATGGTCGAGTATGAAATGAAAAAGTGACTTTTTCATGACTTACTTTTTGAACAAATTTTGAACGGCTAAAGTCTTTAATATTGTTTTTTGAACGTCCAAATATTTCAAGACCAGTTTTTCCCAAGCAAGCACCTAAGTCAGCAACATAGTATTTTGACTTACCTTTATTTTCTAGGATGACATTATTTTCCTGTTTTAGATCCCAATTGTTAATTAGCATCATCATTACTTTTAAGCCATCAAACTCTTTTGTACCAATAAAAGGATTTTTATGCCATTTCCAACGGTCTATCTTTTTTTCCTTTCTAACTAGTTCCATTCTTGCACCGTAGAAGGTTTGAGTTGAGAATTTTTTTAAGCCTGTTGAATTATCATCAAATACTCCTTCTACTTGAATTTCAGGCAAATAATAAGTCATATCTGTATAATATCCCATTGACCATAACAAACGAACTGCTACAGTTTCACATTGAGATTCTTCTCCAATTTTAACTTTCCACTTTATACCATTTGCATCTTCAACTGAGAATTTCTTTTGTGAACCACTAGTATCTTTTTTTAGATATTTAAAAGGCGCTAAAGGTATATTTTTACTACCTCCTTCACCAAAATAAAGATCTAGTGATGAGATATTCTTAGGCTCTTGCCATAGTGATTCAATACTAGGGATATTAGTTTGTTGCTTTAAGTTGTTTGCTTTAGGCTGTGCAATCAAAGTACTCGCTAGTATAAACATTAAAAATATGGTGAAAAGTGCTTTAAGCATCTTGTTAAACATGGACTGTTTCCTCCTTTTTAGTACCGGTTGCATATAAGCCTTTATATGTTTTTTCTATTTCTTCCTCCTGGTTTTGTATTTCATATAGATGTGCATATAAATTATTTTTAGCTAAGAGTTCTTCATGAGTACCAGATTCAACTATTTCGCCTTGATTTAGCACAAAGATAACATCAGCTTTTTTGATGGTGGAAAGTCGGTGTGCAATAACAATAGTTGTCCTACCTTCCATAAGCCGTGCTAATGCATCAAGTACAACTTCTTCTGAAGCAGCATCAAGCCCTGATGTAGGTTCATCAAGAATTAGTATTGGGGCATCTCTAATAATAGCGCGTGCTATTGCGATTCTTTGGCGTTGACCACAAGATAAAGTAACTCCTCGTTCCCCTATTATAGTGTCAAAACCTTTTGGCATTTTCTCAATAAACTCAGTGGCATTAGCAAGTTTAGCTGCACGATGAATTTCTTCACAGTTTGCCCCTGGTTTACCATAAGCAATGTTTTGCCAGACAGGAGCATGAAAAAGATATGGATCTTGGAGTACAAAACTTATTTGTTTACGTAAAGAATCTATTGTGTAATTTTTAATATCTTTTCCATCAATAAGAATTTTGCCGCAGAGCGTATCATAAAACCTAGGTATTAACCCCATTATTGTAGATTTACCACTACCAGTGGGACCAACAAAAGCAACAAATTGCCCTGGCTTAACACTAAAATTTATATCTTTTAGTACAAGTTGTTCTTGGTCATAGCTAAAATGAACGTTTTTGAAATCTATCTCACCAGTTACTTTTTCAATAGCAGTAGCATTTGGAAGTTCTGGTACTTGGTTTTCTGTTTTCATTATTTCCATAATACGTTCAAGCCCAATTTGTGCTTTTGAGGTTGTATCTATCATTTTAGAAAGCTCTCTCATAGGCTTATACATCATTCGTAAATAAAGTAGAAAAACGATTAGATCACCTGCTGATAAATTATTACTAAGAACTAAACGAGCGCCATACCAAAGCACAATACAAGTACCAAGGGCAATAAGTACGTCTACAGTTGGTGAAAGTCTTGCTTTTAGGCTACGAGCAAGTAAGGAAAGTCTTATGCTTTCTTCTGTTTCTTTTCTTAGTTTTTCAATTTCAAAATCTTCTCTACCAAATGCTTTAACAATACGAATAGAAGAGATAGATTCTTGTACTAAAGAAAAAATATCGCTCTCTTTTTTTCTTACCTCACGAGAGGCTTTCTTAATACTACGAGTAAGACGGTAAACTTGAATAAAAAGAAGAGGTGTTATTGAAAGGGCTATCAAAGTAAAACGCCAGTTAAGATAAAACATTATCCCAATCATGCCTATTAACATAAAAATATTGATAACCATTCCAAGCAAAGCTGTTGATACAAAACTTTGTACTGCATCAACATCATTTGTTACTCTACTAAGAAGATCTCCTGTTTTGGCACGATCAAAGTAGGAAAGAGAAAGTTTTTGTAGATGATCATAAAGTTTTTGCCTAAGGTCAAGCATTACCCATTGTCCAGCCTTTATTGTTAAAGACTTTTCAACATAGGACATTACCCCGCCTACAATTGCTACAGACAAAGCAGCAAAAAGAGCAAAGTTTAAAACTCCCATTTTATCATTGTTAAAAAAGGTAAAAACATAGTTGGCCAACCATGGGGGGAGGTGTTTTGAGCCAATAACATAGTCTATTACAAGTTTTATTGGCCAAGGTTCAAGTAACTCTGCTCCTCCTGCTATGATGACTGCAAATAAGGCAATAACCAAAGATTTCCAATAAGGTCTAATTATCTGTTCACCTAACAGCGATTTTTTCATATGTTTCCATCGCTTTCTATTAAGAAATTTTTACTTAGACTGTAACTAATAGCTATAAATAATATTTAGTGTCTTAAGATAAATTTCTTAATATCTGGCCCAAACTCCTTAATAACAATAAAACGTATAATATCAACGCCAATTGTGTTACCAAAACGTCGAAAAGTTGGGCCAACGCCAACTCTTTCACGGGTTAGACTATTACGCTCCCACACATTAGCTATTGCGCTTGCGGAAAAATCCCCAACTATTTGAGAATAATTAAATTGTCTATCTCCATTGTCTGTTTGCCCAATAAAGACTCGACTAGCCGCATGTAAGATACGTCTACCAACATTTCGTTTTGTAGAAGGTTGATAGTGAGGGTTTTGCTTAAAAATAATTGGGTATACACCAGAAACTAATAAAGCTTTAGTGCTTGCAGTGCCATAATTAATAGCATATCGAGAAAGTCCATCTGCTGCTTTATCACCAGTGTCTTTATTTGGCGACCTTTCATTTATTTGTTGACGAATGGCTGTTATTGCAGGAAAAATATAGACATTAGGATTAAAAAAAGCTTTTTCTAACCCTAGCTTAAGCTTTGCCTTAGCACTAATTGGTTTTTGTGGGTTAGTAACTATATTAGCTTGTAGATTGTTTGAATTATTGTTATCTGAACTCTCAGTAAAGGTTGAAGGTATGATTTGAACAGGCGCTCCATAAATCTTTACAATTTCTGGGGCAGTTTCTATGCTTTTGGTTTCTTGAGAAAAGCCAAGTTGACAAAAAAACATCGTAATTATGATAGTAACAAAGATTTTTAATAATCCCCCTTTTTTCATAATTTATACTCCTTTTCTCTAAAACAAATTAGAAAGAACAAATTGAGAATTTTTCTCTAAAATCTCAATCCGTTTTTTCTAACAGCAACGATTGTGCCAAAGCCTAGTATTTTCTTAATGGTCTTTTTATAAGTAAGCTAGAGTCTAAGTGTTTTTAACTAGTGGATTAAATTATCTGTTAGGGGGGGGTTGAAAAGTTAGAGAAAAATTAAAAATTAAAGGCTAGTTCATTCTAGAAAAAATATAGATAAGGTTGTATCTTTTAGGTTTAATAAATAATCCCTTTTATTATCAATTTAATTAATTGCACCATTCCGGAAAATTTTATACTTTCAAATGTAACTAATTAATAACTAGCTAGCATCTAAATTCTTAACCTTCTCTTAAACTTCCATAGAGGTATAACTGTGATAAAAAAAGAAAATTCTCACCTACTTATCTCTCGTCGTGAGATGATAAAATCTATCGGAGCAATTGCAGCCAGCACATTAATCAGCCCATTAATTAACTCTTCTTCACTAATTAGCGCTAGTCCAATTAAAAACCAATTTCGCTTTATTATAATTGGAGATTGGGGTTGTGGTAGCCCAGAACAATTAAGAGTAGCTAATCAAATGTTTCTAGCTCATCAAAACAAACCTGTAGACTGTGTTTTAACTGTTGGGGATAACATCTATAGAACAGGTAATAAAAAACACTATCCTAATTTTTTTGAGAAAACTTACGATAATTTGCTTAAGGATGATGTAAAGTTTTTTGCTACTTTAGGTAATCATGATGTTATTGATGGGCGCTATGATCAAATTAACTATCCTATGTTTAATATGGGTGGACGAGAATTCTACACAATAAAAAGAGGTCAAGGGTTAGTAGAGTTTTTTATGCTAGATGCTACCAACATGAGTAATCAGCAATTAGCTTGGTTTGAGAATGCACTTAAAACTAGTGATGCTATGTGGAAAATCGCTTTATTTCACTTTCCAATTTATTCTTCTGGCTCTCATCATGGTTCAGACTTGGGTTTAAGAAAAATACTAGAACCTTTACTAGTTAAATATAAGGTTAAAGCAGCATTTGCAGGACATGAGCATATTTATGAACGAACCCGTTTACAAAATGGGATCCAACATTTTGTTACTGGTGGTGGTGGAGCATCACTTTATGGCATAGAATCAAAAAGCCCTATTACTGCTGCTAATTATGTAGGTTGGCATTTTATGGTGATAGAAGTTGATGATAAAGGTATTACTTTCCAAACAATTAGCGACTCTGGAATAATAGTTGACAGTGGTTTAATTAAATAAAATTAATCTTAAACAGCCTGTCTTAAAAAGGCTCTTTAAGATTAATAATAGGTTAGAAACAAAATCTTGGAAAAACCTGGAAAAATTTTGTTGACAGCAAATAGGAGCAATGTTAAATTAGCGCTTCGTTTGGAAACAAACGAATTCTTTGGAGCTGTAGTTCAGTTGGTCAGAACGCCGGCCTGTCACGTCGGAGGTCGCGGGTTCGAGCCCCGTCGGCTCCGTTTACTAAAAAAGCCACTTGTTATCAAGTGGCTTTTTTATTTTCTACAAACAAAATCTACTTAAAATAATACCTATGACAGAATTTTCTCACCTAGATAAAGATGGTCGCGCTCATATGGTGGATGTTGGACAAAAACAAGAAACCTCCCGCCGAGCAATCGCTAGTGGATTAGTAAAGATGTCTCCTAGTACTATTGCCGCAATTCGCGATCAACAATTGCCTAAAGGCGATCCTTTTGAAACAGCCCGTATTGCAGGTATATTAGCCGCAAAACAAACCGCAACGCTTATTCCTCTTTGTCATCCTTTACCTATAAGCTATGTAGATATTAAGTTAGAGTTAATAGACGAAGGTATTTATATTAGCGCTACAGTTGCAACACGTGGCCCTACAGGAGTTGAGATGGAAGCTCTAACTGCTGTAAGTCTAGCAGCACTAACTATTTATGATATGTGTAAAGCTGTAGAAAAAGGCATAGTTATTACTAATATTCAACTTGAGAGTAAAACAGGCGGTAAATCTGGCGATTGGCAAAGATAATAGTAGGAAACCGTAACAAAGTGGGGGCAAGCTAAGCCGCCAGTTGGTTGTCCGTTGAATTTAGAGAAGGAAACCAACGAGAAAAACAGCCATAGAGTTCATCGTTCAAAACTTTAGTTCTAGTCTGCAAAAGTAAATGCGCCCCCCGTTTAGACCATCTTGTCCCCAAAGTCATATTCGTAGATGAAACGCTCGTTAATACGAAACTTGAAATCTGATAATTTAACTTTCCTGGCATCGTCTCTAAAGGACATTCTACCTATACGGCCTATCCCATATTGCTTGCCACGAATGTTAAAGCAATGGAGATGAAAGTCTTCCCATTGCATAAGAACTTGGATAGTTTCATGAAGCTCTGCAATAGAGCTATCACTAAGAACCTGAAACCTTCTCCAAATGGTAGGACTTACACCTAAAAGCCAAGCTCTAAACTGATAAACTTTAGTTTCAGAGTTGGTTGGCATAGTGTTTACTAATCCCCTAAAAAAATCACCTGCTAAATAATTGAAAAGTTTAGGGCAAAAATAGAGATTTTTGATGTTAACAAAAGTATACTTTTATAAAAAGTATACTTTTATAATTAGTTACTAAATTTTCTGTGCAACTTTTGTGACGTTTGTGGGATCGTATCCAAAATTTAAAAAGTGTAAGTAAATTTATAAAAAAGAACTTAAAACACAAAACTTGTCTGAACAGTTACTCAAATGATATCTTGATAAAGTGTATAAAATGTAATTACCTACATTCCCATTGTGATGGCACGTTTTTTATCATTATGAAAACAGGCCAATTGTTGATTTGCACTAGCAACTTTAACCAATTGTTCTGTTGCTTTTGCAAATTCTGCAACAGGTACGACCAATAACATTTCTTCATGAGGTAGATTGGTATAGGTACGTGCACCAATACAACCAAGACTAATAGTTGAACTATTAAGTTGTTCGGCTTTTGGCAAAGCAGCACAAGCAGGGCGACCAAAAGTACCTAATGGCTGATTTTCTGCCCAAGTTGCCCCTCCAAGCGATTCAATCGCAATCATCATTTGGTAAGGCGTTAGTAATAAAAGGATTTGATCCGGTTCAGTAGGGAACTCTGATAAGGGTCCATAAACAACGACTTGATGAGATTTCTTGATGGTTTGTATATGTGCGACTTCCGCAGGGTTAAAATAATGAAGGTTGGCCATTGTACTTATTAGCGATTCTGCTTCACTACCTTTTTCTGTTGTCATAGGAAAACCCATTGTCATTAAACCAATTGGACAATTTTCATGATCTTCAGCAGTAGCATAAAAAAGTTGTTGTTGGCCGCGTCGCCAGAAAGTACAGGCTGATGGCGCTGCCTCGCTTGATCGTGCTACTTTTTCAGGTGGATGTTCAAGAAAGGCTATTGCCACTATTGGCTGTGTTAATGAAAGATGTTTTTCCCAAATTTTTGCGATTTCTATCAAATTCATATTTCTCCTTTTAAATCTTATCTTTACTAAAATCTCTATTTTTTAGTCTATATCTAGAACTTAAAAACTGAAAGAAATTTGAACTGATCCAATGGAAGGCGATATTGGCTTAAGTTCAACCCAATCAGGAACGGATACTGTTGCCGAAATCAAAAGGAAAAAGAAGGTAAGGTATAATAGTACTAAGCCAAAGAAAAAAACAAGGAGTAGTACTAGCCATGTGTT
>Ga0075163_10007549_pt1 | contig 14376 bp, 12 predicted proteins | sample JI1023141ADNA_FD_71478 | JGI IMG/M metagenome (GOLD analysis project Ga0075163, IMG submission 71478) | Wastewater effluent complex algal communities from Wisconsin, to seasonally profile nutrient transformation and Carbon sequestration -... | ecosystem: Engineered > WWTP > Effluent > Algae...
CCGATGCATCGGCCCTCAGGCAATCGAACGGGGTCCGCGTGCACCGGCGAACGGGTGCCACCCACCCGTCCATAAATACTTAGTAATATTGTAATGTTGCGATACTTTTGCGCGGGTCGAGGCGCGGCGCGGGCAAGGCGGAGTGCGAACCGGACCGGAGCGTAGCAGCGCTACGTGAGGACCGGAAGCGCAAGCGACAACGCAGCCCCCGCCAGCGGATCGGCCCGTGCCCACGAGGCGCGGCGCGGGCAAGGCACGTGCGGACCCGGACCGGAGCGTACTCTTGTACGTGAGGACCGGAAGCGCAGACGCAACGCCGAGCGTGCCGATGCATCGGCCCTCAGGCCTACACGTCAAAAGCGGCAGCCGGCAACCTCGCCCTGCTTCGTACACGAGCCACCGAGTGGACACAGCGGTGCAGGCCCGGTTGGGTTGCAGGTCGGTACACAACGGGGCACGTTTTCGCTGTCACCAATACAAACTAAACCATCGGTACACAGCGCTTTGCCAGTTCGACAGTCGGCGCCGAGCGTGCCGGACGCGTTGTTGTACGCAGGATAAACAATGCGTGCGCGCACCGCTGACCCTGACGTGTCTGGATCTGCGTGGCTATCGTCGTTCCAAGCGAACGCATATACCGGCGCATCACCGGCTGGGCCAAGCCGAGTCACCGACGGTGTATCTTGCAAGCCCGTGGTTGTAGTGTTGACGACAAACGCTTCACCCATCGGTTGGCCCGTTGGGCGAAGCAAGCGGCCATAAATTTCACCACAGTTAAAGTCCGTGCTGTCGGTACAGCCGCGCCACGTGACCATCAATGGATCCATATCGCCGGTGCTAAACAGCCCCATGGCTTCAGAATCGGGCGTCTTGATATCGGCAGCAATAACGCTCAGCGGCCCGTCCTTGACGCCGCCGACCGAGAGCTTTTGCAACACCAACCGAGTCGCGCCTGGGGCGCCCGACATGCTTTGATTGAACACCGCTGCGAAGCCAGCGCCAAACGGCGCCAGCCGCACAAAATCGTTTGCCATGATGTTGGGGTCGGAAATCTTGGCGAACAAGGTATCGTCGGCGGTGGCAGCGGAGCCAGAGATTGTAAAACGGCGATAGCGAAAATCATCGCCAGCGCGCCACGCAAAAAGAATCCCGCCCGAGCGCGCCGCCACCGTCGGCCGTGAAATAGTCGCGGCGGCCAGCGTCGATACTGCGAACGTTGGTACTACTTCGGTGCAATTCTCGTCGACGATCAGTGCGCGAATCAACAACGAGCCACCCATGGTTGGGGTGCCGCGCCATGCAATAACAAAGTTGCCATTAGGCAACGGCGCCAAGGCAACAACGTCGGGTTGCCCGTCCGCCGACACCAACACCGGCGCGGCATTGAGTGCGCCCGCAGCCGAAATCGACCGACACATGATGCCGCTGGTCGCCAGCACGCCGTTGGAAATGTCCCACGCTGCAAGCGTGCGCCGCGTGTTGTTGGCGACCGCGATCGCCGACTCACTCTTCGTTGGCGCCGTGGTGAAACTCCAAGGCGTATCTGCGGCGGCAGCTTCCGTCACGACGGTATCGCTGGTGATGGTAAATCGCCGGCCATTTTGCGCGTACTCAGTATTGTTGGGCGTCCGAAATCCAACGTCCCAATCGCCATTCGGGAAACTCGCAAGTTGGTAGCCAACCGCTTCGTAGTCAGACACTAGTTCCTGGTCACCGAGCACAACATCGTGGACCACAAAGTCCGCCGCCTCCAGCATCAACTCAGGATCAGTTGCCGTAAAGCTAGTGTCGAGTTTACCGAAGCCAATCAGCTCGCCGCCAGCAGTGGCTTCAGCGGTGATCGAGATATTGCCACTCGCAAGCGATGTCGTCGAAACGCTGAACGTTTGCGGAAACGTTTTGTCGGTGATGGTGTAGGTTTTGTCGCTGCCAACACCGTCGACAGCAATCTTAATTTTTAGTGATTCGGCGCCAATCACCGCAGGCCGCGCGGCAACCGTGACCACCAACGTGGTCGCTTGATCAGGACAGCCAGCCAGTTGCGTCGCAACAAAGGCGCCAGCCATCGTGTGCAAAATCGTTCGCAAAGCGTGCATTGCCTTCATCGATTGATCGAAATGTCGCCGAGCGTTGTCGACGGTGCGCCTTTTTCGCGAGTGAGGATATACGCCGTAGTTCCGCCGGCTGCGGCAACTGCGCCAAGGCCGGTCCAAAACCACCACTTTTTATGGACGGGTTTTGACTTCGGTTCGACGATCGGCTTGGTGACGATCCGCTTTTGCCCTTCTTCACGAGCTTTGCGTTCTTCCAGGTCATCGATCAAATGCTGCACCGCTTCTTTGTTCGGCGCGTTGGGTTCTAACGTGAGGTATTTGCGAAACGAAAAGATCGCTTGGTCAAAGTTACCCAAGTTCCGATGGCACTGACCGATGTTGTACAAAAAGCCTGGCAACGGCTTCGCTTCAAAGGCTTGTTGGTATTGCTCCAACGCTTCGTCAAATTTGCCCAACGCAAACAGTTTTTCGCCATTGGCAAAATACCGTTTGGCTGAGCGCGTGATCGCGTCTTCGGCATGGGCGGGACGCAACCCCACAAACGTGGGCGCAATTGATGCAATCGCCAACGAACCTACAGTTACAATGTTGATCAGTACACGCATACTTAATGTGGCTTGAACGGATCAATTGTATCCGAAGGCGGGATCTTTGTCGGATTTTGCGGCGTCTTCGGTTCAACCTTTACAGGTGGCGTGTCGGGCGTCACTTTGATGTCCGGCTTAACGTCTGGTTTGACGTCTGGTTTGACGTCCGGCTTAACGTCTGGTTTGACATCCGGTTTGACATCTGGCTTGCTGGAGTTGTGACGATGCTTGCTACCACCCGTTGAACCTTTTTCAACCGGGGTAGCGCTGCCGCTGCCAGAGCCCTCCGAATTAACCAAAGCGTCACTGCCATTGTTATCCGGCGGCAGCGGCGTGGTTTGCAGCTTCATCGCAAGTTTCACCGCGTATTCGCGCCGGCCCGTTGGCTGAACATCAACTACCACGGGTTGGTCAACCCGGCCTTCAGCGCGAATCATGAAGGTGCGCGAAACAGTTGACCCGCCATCCGCCAAGTCGATGCTCACCGAACACGGAGTATGGCAACGCTCGACGGAGCCGCCTTCTAGATAGACGCCGCCAGGCGGAGTGGATTCGAACCGCACTTCGATCAACTTCGGTTGCGTTGTTGGAATCGCCGCCGTTGCGTTGTCCGACCCCGGCGTCGTGCCAACAACATTGATGCCAGTGCTCGTCGGCTCGGTGTTGTTGGAGAGCGCATACCAACCAACGCCTAGCGCCGCGCCAGCGACCAGCCCAAGCGCAATAATCCACGGCCACGGTGACGACGTGCGCTGCACGATCACTTGCGATGGCATCACTTGGGATGGCGTTAGCTGCGAATAGTGCGAGTTAACACTTTGCAACGCCGACTGGGACAGCTGCATGGTGCCACTGCTGGCATCGCCTGGTGGTTTGGCGATCGGCGGCACCGTCGTTGCGCGAACAGCGACCGGCCCAGAGCCTGCGCCGCCTGCACCGCTTACGACCGGCCCCGACAACACCGATGGCACGCCCGAACGCATCAATGAAGCAATCGATACCGGCGGTTGCGTTTCAAAGCCGGCCAGCACATTGAGCAACGCATCGCGCAGCTCAGTAGCGTCGGCAAACCGGCGTGCAGGTTCCTTTTCGACACAGCGCAAAATAACGGCTTCGACCCGTGGATCGATGGTTGCGCCGCCTGGCGTCTTGTGTGGCATGACCGGCAGTTCGGCGAGATGTTTGCGCACATACTCGCCAAACGAGCGTCCGCGAAACATCGTTTGCCCGGTGAACAGCTCGTACATGATCGCGCCCAGCGAATAGATGTCTGAGCGCCCGTCGATCGGCATGCCCCCAGCTTGCTCAGGCGACATATACGCTGGTGTGCCGATCACCGAGCCTGCTGCAGTCTGAAAGCCAATATCTTCGTCGTCGCGATTGAGCAGCTTGGCAACACCAAAGTCGAGCAGCTTGGCCATCTCGGTGCCATCGGGTTGCGGCTCGACGAAAATGTTATCTGGTTTGAGATCGCGATGGATCACCCCAACGGCGTGGGCAGCTGCCAGGCCATCGCAAATCTGCACCAAAATGGTCAGCGCACGTGGCAGATCAATCTTCGAGCGCGACCACTTGCCTAAGCTGGTGCCGCGCAAAAATTCCATGATGATGAACGTAGTGCCGTCTTCGAGTTCAACGAAGTCGGTAACGTCGACGATGTTGCGATGCCGAACGCGATTTACCGTGCGCGCTTCTTGAAAGAAGCGTGCAACGGCATCACGCCGCTTGGAGTAGTCGCTGCGCAGTAGCTTCAACGCAACTTCGCGACCAAGCTTCACGTGCTCAGCGCGATAGACATAACCCATGCCACCTTTGCCGACGATTTCGATGACTCGATAGCTGCCCATCGTCGAGCCCAAGTTCGCATCGCCTTCAACATCGATCTTTTTTTCGATCTTGATTGGCGGTGGCTTGGTACCGACCGGCCCACTCGCCTGCGCTGGTTGCGGCGTACGCACGCGGGCTAGCGGTGTTGCAACTTTGGTGTTGTCTTCGACGGCGTAATCAGGCGCTTTGGGATTGTGCGTGCCCATGGCCAACGAGCTGCTTTTGCCGTCGTAGTCACTTTCACCATCGGGCTGGTCAAACGCTGGATCGAATTTACGATCCGGCTCAACCACAATAGACTCCGTTACTTCACGGCCGCCTTCATTGCGGGGAAGATCTACACTGCCCTTCGGTGATTGGTTGCGAATGGACATGCGCCCCAGTGGGTCTCGATATTGTACGATCGATCGGAGCACTGCGGCAACTCAACCTGCGAGCACGCCATAGATTCTTGCAACAGCAGCCGCTTTTATTGCCCAAGTGCATGTAATGCTGTGGATATTTCCACTTTCACTTGGGCAGTTTGCTCACTTCTAAAGCGGGTTCGCAGTGGTTCGACGGCGGTTTGTGCGCCAATTTGGCCCAATGCACGGGCGGCGCTGACGCGAACATCGCGACTGTATTCGGCGTTGAGGTAGGTAACCACCAATTCGACATCTTCAGCTTTGCGATAGCTGCCAAGTGCTTCGACAGCAGTGCGCTGCACAACCACCCCGGTGCCAGCACGTGCCGTCGCAATTTCGCTGCGAGCGAGTACATCGAGCACGGTTGTCCGACCTTCGGGAAATAGCACTAAGGCCCGAATCGCCCGTACTTGCACTCCGGCATCGACGGTATCCAGGGTTGTCGTAGCAATGCGGCGCAATTCAGCAAGCGCGTTGTCACCAAATGCGCGTTCAACTTGGTCACGCGCTGGCACCGAATCGATCGCATTGAGCATTTCGAATCCGGGCAGCGGAATGCTGATTTGCACGGCGCGCTGAGTTGCTCCGACCACGCCGCTACCGAAGGCAGCCGCCACCGCCGCGATCGCAATCAACTGGCGCGCGCGTTTCATCGGAGCGCTGGGCTCCGCCGCATGATTTCGCCTTGGCCAGGTGACAAGGTTGTGCCGCCAAGCTCTGAGTAAAACATTAAATTGTCGCTGCCGTCGTCGGAATCTTGGATAGGATCCAACCCATCTTCGATATCGCGATTGGGGTACAGCCCCAGATACGCCGCGATTTCGTGGGCTGCGGTACGCGCGAGTTGCTGCCAACTGCGATAGCACATGGCTTCCATCGTGAGCGCAATGCCAGACCTTGGCGTGCCAGCCAACCCTACCGGACCCGGTGCTGCGCCAATCGCAGCAAGCCCAGCCGGTGAGATCGTGCGTACAAAGTACATGGTCACACCGTCGGTGGCTGTCGTGGTAGCAAACAAGGCGCCAGCGGATTCTTGGGTGATGGCGTCCAACTCGGGGTGGCCAACAACATCTTCAAAGGTAACCGTACCGATCGTGACCGAGCCGCGCCCCAACAGCGTGCGCAGGGTAGCGATGAAGTTCTGTTGAAACGCTTCGTTGCGTTGCGCGCTATCGGCATCCACGACGCCACCCAGTTGCGCACCGCATGCGTGGCTGGACAGGTCGGCAAATTTCAAATGCAGATCGAGCAACGCGCCGTCACCAAGTTTCATCACCACGGTGGTGCGAGGCGTCGCCGAACCTGAAGGTCCCAAGCGAAACGATTGCAACTCTACCGCATACGGTCCACGTTCAAATTCGTTGTCCAAGCTCGATGGAATCAGCGCCACGGACTGACCTCGCGCTGGAATGTGGCGCACCAAATTCGAATAGTATTCAGGACGTTGCAACGGCAGCGTGTACAGCTGGCGGCCCTTAGGTGAAATCAGCTTGGTCAGCCCAACCTGTTGATTTTGGTCATCAATTGTCATCAGCAAGGATACCGAGCGGGCATTGCCAGGCACTGCAAGCAACGTTTTTTGCACGGTGCCTTCGGCATTCAATGCGTAGCTCAGCGAACCTTGGTTGATGAGGCACCCAAAGAATTGCGCACCGCCCGCCTCAACGCGTGGAATCGACGTGCAAACTTGCCCCGCGCCACAGTCGCGGTCATTGACGCAAATATCGATGCAGTGCCCAAGTGCGCAATTGCCGTTGCGGCATTCGCTGTCGGCAGCGCACTCAGCAGCGAGTGGATGACCTTGCCGATCGGGCCGACACGTCGCTTGCATCACACCATCGTGATCTACGTCCGTGCGGTCGAGCACGCAGGCAAGTCCAGGCCCGCATTGGGTTTCGGCGATGCACGTATCACCGGCTCGACTGGTTGCAGGGAGACAGTATCCACCAGCGGTGCACGCAGCGCCGTCGCCACAATCCAGGGCACGTCGACACAACGGGACGCAGACGTTGCTGGCGCACTGTAGTGCTGTGCGGCAATCCGAGTGAGAATCACACGCACCGCCGATGCCCGCACCATCGGCGCAACTCGTAAGCAAGCCGCCGACGCCACTGCAAAATGCCAATGCGATCACAGCCAAGCGGTGCCACGCTGGGGTAGCGTACGAAGCGAATGGGTGGAGCCGCAGCGTAGTCATAGAAATGTCGCTGTGATGATGCGAGTAACTAACAAAGTATAGTATGCCGCAATGGCCGGAGGATACATATGAAGCTGCACTCAACGATTCTCGCTGCTACGGCTTTTTCGCTTGGGACGTTGGGCGTAGCCCACGCTGACGATGCGCCAGCAACACCTGAGCCTACCACCACCACCGCTGAAGGTACCCAAGTTACCGAAGACGGCGTGATCGCGCCACCTGCCGAAGAAGCGCCCGGTGCCGAATTCGGGGTTGGCATTCGTTTGCGTAACGTCCGGTTACCACAAGGTATTTTCGAACTTTTTGTCGATTCGGCAGCAGGCGCATCAAGCGAGCTGGGCATCGGCATTGACTTGGTTCGGCGCAAAGCAAATTTCGAACTGCACATCGGCTTGGAATACGAAAAGATTGGCGCGCCAGACGGCATTTGGGTCGAAAAGAACAAACCGATTCCCGCCAACGAAGCCGACTTCGTGCAGTTTAACGATTTTGGCTGGGTGTCAATCGAAGCCAATTTCATCAGCCACTATGAATTCACCAAACAGCTAGCGCTGCGTTACGGTGGTGGCGCTGGCATCGGGATTTTGTTTGGTGATGTTACCCACGTCGATCGCGCGTGTACGTCGAGCGATCCTGCGTCGTGCAACTTCGACACCAACGGCGGCGTCAAGGTGAAGTACGACTTGAAGTCGCCAGTGTATCCGGTCATCACCGGCCTCATTGGCCTGCAGTACCGGCCAGCCAAAAAGGTCACCGTCAATTTCGAAGGTGGCATTCGCACGGCGCTGCCGTTCTTTGGCTTGTCGGGCACGTATTTCTTTTAGGTTCGTCGCGGCCTGCGACAGCTGAGACAGCTGAGACATTCCAAGCACCGTCGAAGAACGCGATTTTTTGGCAGCATATAGGGGCCAAAAGCACGGCGGTTCTGCTATGCCCGCGGCATGAAACGAAACACTTTGCTTTGCGGATTGCTGCTTGCGGCGGCTTGCGGCGGCGGTAACAAAAACACCAAAACTCCCGTCGGTGCAGGCGCGGGCGATGCAACCGGCTCTGGCTCGGCTACGGTTGTAGCTGACCCAGTTCAGCCACCAGTTGAAACCAAGCCAGACCCAAATCTGCCCAATCGCTTGGCTCACTCCAACACGGGTGGCATGTGGTTGCCAGCGCAAATGACGCTGCCACAGCACGTCGAAACGTTTCAGAAGCTTGGCGTCGCGATCGACGCCAAGACGCTTTCGGATCCACTGAGTGCGCCGTTGGCCGCGATTGTGTCGCTGGGCGGCTGCAGTGCTTCGTTTGTTTCACCCGAAGGGTTGATCGTTACCAATCACCATTGTGTGCAAGGCGCGTTGCAGCTCAATTCAACACCGCAAAACAACTTGGTTGAAAATGGCTTTTTAGCCAAAACCAAAGCCGACGAAGTAACCGCCGGCCCGACCCAAAAAGTCATGGTGTTGCAAGCGTACAAAGATGTCACCACCGACATGCGCAAAGGTCTTGAAGCGATCAAAGATCCAATCGCACGCAAGACCGAAGCGGAAAACCGTCTCAAGAAATTACAAACCGCCTGCGAAAAAGATCGTCCCGGCGTGCGTTGCCAAGTAACCAGCTACTTTGCTGGTGGCCAATACTCGTTGCTCGAATACTTGGAAATTCGCGATGTGCGCTTGGTGTACGTGCCAAAACGCTCCGTTGGTAACTACGGTGGCGAAATCGACAACTGGGCATGGCCACGCCACACGGGCGATTTTTCGTTCTACCGCGCCTACGTTGGCAAAGACGGCAAGCCTGCCGACTTCTCGAAGGAAAACGTGCCATTTGCACCGAAGCACTTTTTGAAAGTCTCGGCGGCAGGCGTCAAACCCGCCGACTTTGTGATGGTGACCGGCTACCCAGGCCGCACCGAACGCACTGCAACCGCAGCGGCAACGCATCACGATGTTGATTGGTACTACCCGTACATCGTGCAGTACCTCAAGGAACGCTACGCATTCGTCGAATCGCACATGAAGGATGCAGGCGAAACCGCGATCAAAGCCAACGTTGCAAAGCAAACCGTTCAAAATGGCTTGGAAAAGAACGAAGGCGTGCTCAACGGCCTGAAAAAGAACGCGGCACTGCTCGCACAAAAAGATGAGCTCGAAAAGAAGATCGCTGCGTGGGCCGCCAAGCCAGGCAACGAAGCCTACAAAAAAGCCATCACCCGGTTTAATGCACTCGAAGCGGAAACCTTCAAAACCGCGCAAGCCGATTTCGATCGCAGCGTTGCCTTTGGCGGTTCGCGCTTGCTTGGCACTGCGCTGACCTTCATTCGTTTGGCTGACGAACGCACCAAAAAGGATGAAGCGCGTAAACCAGGCTTCCAAGAACGCGACATGCCACGCATGGAAGGCGGCCAAAAGGCCTTCGCGAAGCAATATGATCGCGTGCTGGACCGCGGCGCATTTCGCTTGGCACTGACGCGCGCGCTCAAGCTGCCAGAAGCGCAACGCCCATGGTTAGCAACGTTGCTCGATGCCAAAAAAGGCGTGAAGATCGACGAGAAATTGATCGATACCACGTTGGACACTTGGTACGCGGCAACCACGATGGAAGATGAAAAAGTCCGCATGGAGCTGTTGAAGAGCGGCACCACGGCACAGCTCAAAGCTTCGAAAGATCCATTTGTACAAGCAGCCATGCGCATCTTCCCAATCTTCAAAGCGGAAGAGAAAAAGACGGACAAGCGCGCCGGTGAATCGATGATGTTGCAGCCAATGTACGTCGAAGCCATGCGCCAAGTACTCGGCGGTTTCTTGTCGCCCGACGCGAACAGCACGCTGCGCGTCACCTACGGCACTGTGAAAAGTTTCAAGCCAGCATCAAAAGACAAAGCCGATTGGCCGTTCACCGTCACCTCGCAAATCGCTGCGAAAGACAAAGGCGCCGATCCGTTTGATGCGCCAAAAGAAATGTTGGCTGCCATCAAAGCTAAAAAGTACGGCAAGTACGCCGTGGCTGCGCTTGATGGCGAAGTGCCGGTCGACTTCTTGTCGGACCTCGACATCACCGGCGGCAACTCCGGCTCGGCGACGCTCAATGACAAAGGTGAACTGGTTGGACTCGCGTTTGACGGCACCATCGAAGGTGTGTCGTCGGACGTCGTGTTCGATGGCTCAACGACGCGCGTCATCCATGCCGATGCACGCTACATGCTGTGGGTGATGGACATGCTCGATAACGCCGATCACCTGATCAAAGAAATGGGCTTAACCCCAACGCCATAATCGAACGTAGTTCGATGGTGTGAAAGACCCGGGCCATCCCGGGTTTTTTTTTTGAGCGTTAGCGTGCTGGGTTGCTAGCCACAATACCCATGAACGCAAACGCTTCTGCCAAGACGTTGGCGCGGACATTGTCGTCGGCGTAAAACAGTTCGTGGCGTGTATTGGCTAACGGCATTAGCTTGCAGTTGGTGGCCGCCGCACAAAACGTTGTTTGCGCTGCCGGGACGACGACGTTGTCGTTGAGCGCTTGAAACAGCAATATTGGCTGCTTGATGAGTTCAGGATGCATGCGCTGATCTTGGTTGGTGCGAATCGATTCAGCCAACCAATTATAGGTAGCGCGGCCTACCCGACGCGTAGGGTAGATATTGTCGACTTCATTTAGCACGGCGAACCCGGCAGGATTGGTGGTCAGATAGTTGCCTGAGAATTGGGGGTCGGTGGTGCCATCGCCACCCAGTGGTACCGTTTCGTCAGCAGGGACGCTGCTGGCATATGACAACGCCGTTTCTTCGGTCAGCGGGCCCATATCGATTTGCAGCATCGGCGCCGACAGCACCAATGCATCGAACGTTTCGGGATGCTGTGCGGCATAGCGCAGCGTGATTGCGCCGCCCATCGAGTGCGCAACGCCAAACACATGATCATAACGCTCGGGGTGCACCACGTCGCGCACAAACTGATCGTAGTCGGTGATGTAGTCTTGAAACTTTACAACATGGCCTTTAAGCGGATCTGGCAACATGCGCCCCGACGCGCCTTGGCCACGATGGTCGATCACAAAAATGTCATATGGCTGGTCGCGCAAATCGTAGAACAATTCCATGAAGCTGTGGCTGCCTTCGCTGCGGCCAGGTGCAAAGACAATGGCGGAACGTGCGCCTGCATGACGAAAGGTGTGATGCGCAATCTTCACGCCATCCACCCCAATAAAACTGCCGGCTTGGCCCGATTGTTCGTAGTACGGCAGCACTACTTCGTGCAGGTTGCGCAGCCGGGCTTCGGTGATGCTCACGTCCTCCGGTGCTGCGGTACAGGCGCTCGAACCGATGGTTGCAGCAACCGCGAGGCCGCAAAGTGGATGCAGTGGCGAGGACAAAAGACGCATGCCTTGGGGTTTTGCAATGCAAATGCCAGGGCCCCATGCGTTGCCACCAGCGCCTGGCGCGCTTGCAGCGGTTGGGGCCGGGGTTTGTTACCCGTAGCAACTCGATCAGCCGGCCACCAGCCCCACGCCTGCCGCGCTTTGACGCGTTGTGCCGTGAAACCCGCGAAGCTGGGAGCCGCTATGCTAAAGTGCAGTGTGCGCTTTTTTGAAAACACCGTCGGTGTGTACTTCGACGATTTGGATCCGTTTCAGATTTTGCATAACTCGCGCTACTTGCTGTTGTTTGAACGCACCATCGGCGCGTTTTGGATGGAGCTTGGGCTTGGCGGCTTTGCCGATTTACATCGCCCCGAACAGATCCACGTAGTCGCTCGCAATGAGATCGATTACGTGTCGCCGGTGCGCGGCGTGTGCAAGGTGCGCGTGCGTGTGTGGGTTTCACGGATCGGGCGCACGTCGCTGACGTTCGGCATGCGCTTGCTTGCGATGGACGAAGACATTGATCGTGCACGCGGCAAACGCACGATCGTGCACGTTGATTCAGGCACGCTGAAGCCGGCACCATGGTCGGCAAGCGTGATCAAAGCGATTGCACCGTACTGCGAAACCCCGCCGACGCTGTAGCGAACTTTACGCGCGCCGAAGACTGCCGTGCTTTGCCGGAATTTGAATTTTCGCATGCTGCATACGGGTGCTAGTTACACGCGCATGCAAGTAAGAACAATTCTTCCCATGGTTTCCCTGCTCTGTTTGTCGTCGATCGCCAATGCCGACCCGAAAGATGGTTGGACCTTCGAGGCAAATATTGGCACCGGCGCGATCTCTGACGGTGTCGAAACTACCGCCGCTTCCGCTGGCCTTAACCTGAGCGTTGGCCGTTTCCTAACGCCGAAGTTGGCTGTGCTGTTGCGCGCTGCAGGCGGCGCCGATAAATCGTTTGACTACAGGCAAGTGTTCCTTGGACCTTCGGTGCAATACTGGACGTCACGCAATGTATGGGTTGGTGGTGGCCTCGGATTTGGCTCGCTACTCAATACTGGTGATCAGCTCGACGGCCTGGGCGTCGACGCACGCGCAGGCTACACGCTGAATCCAGGTTCCACTCACTCGCTGAATCTCTCGGTGGAACTTACCCGCACCCAATTCGGCGGTTCGGCAGCGACGCTCGGGGCTGTGCTCATCGGCTGGCAAATGCTCTAAGCGCCAGCGCACTTTTGACGCAACGCCGCTTGGCGTTCAAGCGCTGGCATGGCTACAACCCCGGCGTGTTATTTGAAGTCTTGGCCCAAGCGCCTGATTCGCGCGCACGCGCAGGGCGGTTGACCACGGCGCACAGCGTGATCGAAACGCCGGTGTTCATGCCCGTTGGTACACGTGGCACTGTGCGCAGCCAAAATCTGACCCAGCTCGAACGCTTGGCACCGCAGATCATTTTGGCCAACACGTATCACTTGATGATTACGCCGGGCATCGAAGTGTTTCAAAAATTCGGCGGCTTGCATCCGTGGATGCGTTGGGGCAAGTCCATTCTCACCGACTCCGGTGGCTTTCAAATTTTTTCGCTATCGCATGCGCGCGCGATGGCGGAAGAAGGTGCCGAATTTCGCAGCCACACCGACGGCACCAAGTTTTTGCTGACGCCGGAACGTTCGATTGCGGTGCAACGGGCCATCGGTTCCGACATCATGATGGTGCTCGATCAATGCATCGATTCAACCAGCCCACGCGCACAGGCGGTTGCGGCCATGGAGCTCACCCATCGTTGGGCGGCGCGCTCACTAGCAGCGCGTGCCGATTCGCCGAATGCGTTGTTTGCGATTGTGCAAGGCGCGTGTTTTCCAGATCTTCGCCGGATCAGCGCCGATGCATTGATCAATCTAGCGCCCGACGCAGCTACCGGCCGCCACTTCGATGGGTTTGCCATTGGTGGCCTTGCTGTCGGCGAAAGCAAAACCGAACGCGAAGATATGTGCGAGCTGACGGCCGCCTTGTTGCCGCTCGACAAGCCGCGCTATTTGATGGGCGTTGGCACGCCGCTCGATTTGCTTGAAGGCGTTCATCGCGGCGTCGATATGTTCGATTGCGTGATGCCAACCTCGTGGGCGCAGCAAGGTGAAGTATTCACGTCGCGTGGCCGGGTCAGTTTGCGCCGTGGCGTTTACAAATTTTCAAGCGTTCCGCTCGACGACAAATGCGACTGTGAAGCTTGCACGCTGTATACGCGGTCGTATTTGCATCATTTGGTGAAATGCCGCGAGCCGCTTGGCTGGCACTTATTGGCGTTTCACAATTTGCAGTTCTATTTGCGTTTGATGACCGAGATCCGAGCACAGATTCGAGCTGGCACATTTGCGAGCTACTACGCAGCCAAGCGGCAAGAACTCGGTTTGACCGATCAAGATAATCCGCCAGGCGTGCAGCCCAAAGGCAAACACACAAGGTCGGACACGCTTGGCAATTTTCGCGTGCATCGAGCGCCTGCTAACCGAGGGCAAGATGACGGCCCAACGTTTGCCAGCATTGCGCACATTGCGTCGGGCGAGATCATGCATTCGGTCAACGACCCAAACCAAGAAGCCGAGCGTATCTACATTGCGCAATCGACTTGGCTGCGCAATCTGGCCGATTCGTCGACGGAAACCGCGGCTTTGCCGAATCCGCTTGTAGTTTGGGATGTTGGCTTAGGTGCAGGCCACAACGCCATGGCGCTCGTGCGCGCCCTGCAAGCTGCGCCGGGCCACCCACCGGTTGAACTCGTGAGCTTCGAACACGATCTCGACGCTCTAAAGCTTGCGCTCGATCATCTCAAAGGCTTTCCACACTTGCGCCACGAAGCGCCGCATCGTTTGTTGCATGCCCACGCCGATGGCCAACCGTGCGAGCTGCGTCACGGCATTGCAGCGGATGCGGCGCCTAACTTTACGTGGCGCTTA
>Ga0075163_10007550_pt1 | contig 14372 bp, 13 predicted proteins | sample JI1023141ADNA_FD_71478 | JGI IMG/M metagenome (GOLD analysis project Ga0075163, IMG submission 71478) | Wastewater effluent complex algal communities from Wisconsin, to seasonally profile nutrient transformation and Carbon sequestration -... | ecosystem: Engineered > WWTP > Effluent > Algae...
CGCGACGATGCGCGCCTTCCACGCTTCACTCCAGTCGATATCGGCCACCGGCGCCGTCTCGATCGACACGCCCTCATCGGCCTCGGTGAGCGCGCGATGCACGCCTTCGAGATCAGTGCCGGGCGGAAAATGGGTCACGAGGCTGCTGCCGTCCTCATGCACGCCTTGCGCGCCGACGGCAAACAGCGCCGCCAGACAGTCGCGTCGCGCGTCTGGATTCTCAGGCGTGGGTGATACGCGCACGCTGATCCACGGAGCCACCGATTCAGGCGCCAAGGGCTTCCTTCATCTTCGACCAGATACTCTTTTCGCGCTGTGGCGGCGCGGAGCCCTGCAATGACGCCAACTGGGTGATGAGCGCTTCTTCGCCGGGTTGCAGCGTTTGCGGTGTCCAGAGCTGCACTTTGACATGCAGGTCGCCGGTCCCGGACGCATTGACCCGCGGCAACCCGCGTCCGCGCAGATGAAATACCATCCCGCTCTGCGTGCCCGCGGGCACACGCAACGACAGATCACCCGTCAGTCCTGGTACACGAATGTCCGCGCCAAACACCAACTGCGGATACGTCACCAGCGCTTCGCAGAACAGATCTTCGCCGTCGCGATCGAAGCGTTCGTCGTCGTCGACCTCGAAGACGACCAGCACATCGCCGCGTGTCCCGCCGCGTGGCCCCACGTTGCCCGCGCCGCGCAGCGTCATGTACTGCCCCGTCGCGACGCCAGCGGGCACGGAAATCTTGAGCGTCCGCTCGGCACGCACCCGCCCTTCAGCGCGGCATTTCTTGCACGGTGACGACACCACCACCCCTTCACCCGCACACGTGGGGCACGGCGCCACTGACACGAACTGACCAAAGAACGAGCGCTGTGCACGGCGCACCTCGCCCTGCCCGTTGCACGTGCCGCAGGTCTGGGGCTTGGTGCCAGGCTCTGAACCGGAGCCTTCGCATCGATCGCACGATTCGAGCACCTTGAGCACGACCGTCTTTTCGACGCCGGTCGCCACTTCCACGAGTGTCAACGGCAACGGCAGCTTGATGTCGGCACCGCTGCGCGGCCCCGACTGGCGCCGTCCGCCCTGGCCGCCGAACAGATCGCCGAAACCGCCAAAGTCGCGCATGAAAATGTTGAGCGCCTCGGACAGGTCGACGTGTTCGTACTGCTGCTGCGAACCACCGCGCAATCCCGCCTCGCCATAGCGGTCGAATGCCGCGCGCTTCTGCGGATCACGGAGCACATCGTACGCTTCCGTGATCTCCTTGAATTTCTCTTCGGCTTCCTTCGATCCGCCATTGCGGTCGGGATGCCACTGCATCGCGAGGCGACGGTAGGATTTCTTGATATCGTCGTCAGACGCGTCGCGCGGTACGCCGAGTACCGCGTAAAAATCAGCCATGTGAGTTCAGTTCAGCAGAGCAGCTCGGAGACGAGCTGCGACGTGTGGCCTACCAGCGCAATGACCTTGTCGTAGGGCATGCGCGTTGGACCAATGACACCGATCACGCCGCTGAGTGAGCCAGCGGTGTACCCGGCAGTGACCACCGTAAACGCGCCCAGCCGCGGATCACCATGTTCGTTGCCAATGGTGATGCTCAGGCCGTTCGCGTCGGGCCGTGCTTCCAAGAGTGTCGCCAGCTGCTGTCGCGTTTCGGTGAGTTCGATCAACTGCCGCAACCGTTCCCCGCTCGCGAACTCGGGCTGGTCGGCGAGCAGTGACGGTTGTCCGATGACGACCGCCTCGAGTGGCTCGGCCGCGAGCGTGAACACCTGATCGCCTTCCTGCACAAAGATATTCAGCAGCTCGGCGGTTTCCGGACGCATCTGCACATCGCGTAACCGGGAGACCAGTGACAGGCGCACCTGATCGAGAGTGAGGCCGGCGAGCCGCTCGTTCAGCACGATGGTCACCTCGACGAGCGCTTCGTCGGCGATCGTCCCTGGAACCTCAACGAAAATCGTGCGGACCGCACCGCCGCTCAGGCCCAGCACCATCAGCAGACGATCGGAGGAGACGCGCACGAGTTCGAGCCGTCGCAAGATGGCATGATCGAGTCGCGGTCCGAGCGCGACCCCGAGCTCTTGCGTCAGCACACCCAACGATTGTGCGGCCCGGCGCAAGATCGCCTCGATGGCCGATCCACCAGACGCAATCTCCTCCTCCAGACGCCGACGCTCCTCGCGCGAAATCGGATCGACACGCATGAGGGAGTCGACATATACACGATAGGCTTTGTCCGTGGGGATCCGTCCCGCGGACGTATGCGGATGAAAGAGAAAGCCCTTTTCCTCCAGATCACTCATGGTGTTCCGGATGGTCGCGGGCGAAATGCCGAGGCCGAAGCGCCGGGAGAGTGTACGCGAGCCGGCAGGCTCGGCGGTCGCCACATAGCTGTGGATGACCGCCTCGAGCACTTGCCGTTCCCGCTCCGAAAGTTCTCCTGAGTGCGCCATAAGTGTAACGCTATGAATGACTTGGGAGTGCTGTCAAGTCGGCGGCGAGCCGATCCAGACGCAGCCACCCCGTAGGGGTACATCGCACGCGACCATTTTCGGCGTCACCAACGAGCTCGAGCCACCCCGCCGTGAACCAACTGGCCACGCGCGAGCGAGTGGCGTCGCTCATCCGCAGTCCGTCCGAGGTGCGTAGACCCAGATACACCGACTCGGCCTGTCGGCTATTCGCGGTGAGCATTTCTTCGCCTTCGGCGGGGTCCTTCCCGGCCTGCAGAGCCCCGCCCCAGGCGGGATACGACGCGATGTTCCATCGGCGCACGCGCCCGTCGAAGCCATGGGCGCTGGGCCCCACGCCGAGATAGGGTACCCCTTGCCAGTACGCCGAGTTGTGAACGGCCCGGGCCCCCGCCTGCGAAAAATTGGAGACTTCGTAGTGGTCGTATCCAGCGGCGCTAAGACGGTGATGGGCCAGCAGGAAATCGCTCTCGTACGTCTCCTCGGGACTCTCTGCCACCTCGCCGCGCGCGCGCCAGTGTCCGAGTGGGGTGTGCGGTTCGATGGTGAGTCCGTAGAGCGACACGTGCGGTGCCGCAATGAGCAGGGCCTCGTCGAGATCGCGCGCCCAGTCGCGCTCGAGCGATTCGGGCACCGAGAAGATCAGGTCGATGGAGAACGAGGACAGTCCGGCCGCGCGCGCGACCTCGATCGCGCGTCGCGCCGTGTCCGCGTCATGCACCCGGTGCATCCAGCGAAGGACGCGATCGTCAAAACTCTGGACGCCAATGGACAGACGATTCACGCCGGCGGTCATCCACGCGCGAACCGCATCATCGGTGATGTCTTCCGGATTGGCCTCGAGCGTCACTTCGGCGCCACTGGCGATCGTCACGCGTTCGCGCACGACGTCCATCAACTGCGAGATACCATCCGACCCAAGTCGCGACGGGGTGCCGCCCCCGAGATACAGCGTGTCGAGCACGGGCGGCGCCGATGGATCGACACGTAACGACAACTCCCGGCGGATGGACGCAATGAAGTCCGCCACAGGGACCTGTCGTCGGACGACGATGGCGAAATCGCAATAGCTGCATCGCCGAGCACAGAACGGCACGTGCAGGTAGAGATGTCGATACTCAGTGCGCACGCGCGACGGCACTCCGGATGGCGCCGTCGATCTCGACGTGTACCAACCCTTCGAGTTCAAGCGCGGAGAGCGCGGTCGCCGCTGCGCGAACCGTGAGTCCCGACAGCCGGGCCATGGACGTGATGTCGCGCGCGCCATTCTGCAGCGCGTCCCAGCACGCCGCTGCGTCGGCATCGAGGAGGGGCGCCGGAAGCGGCTCCGCACGCAGGGACAGCATCTCGAGCACGTCGTCTGGCGAGAGAATCGGCTCTGCGTACTCTTTGAGCAGACGATTGCTGCCGACCGCTGACGGTACGTCGATGGCGTGTGGCACGACCGCGATTCGTCGGTCGAGTGTGTGTGCGTTGTCTGCCGTGATCAGGGCCCCGCTGCCGACTCCCGCTTCAACGACCACCGTGATGTCTGCCAGTGCCGCAATGATGCGGTTTCGTCGCGGGAATGTGCCGCCGTGTCCGGATTGCGCCGGCGGCAGTTCGGTGAGCAGCAGCCCTTCGTTGCCGATCCGTTCCTGAAGCGCACGATGACGCGAGGGGAACACCACACCGAGTCCTGTTCCAAGGACCGCAACGGTGCGTCCACCGGCGGCGAGTGCTGCCTCATGGGCGGCCCCGTCGATGCCTTGCGCGAGCCCGCTCACCACGGTCACACCGGCACGCGCGCAGCTGGTGGCGATCGCACGCGCGACACGGATCCCGTAACTGCTGGCGTTTCGCGTGCCGACGATCGCAACGGCGGGCGGCTCCGCGATGGCGAGCGCGCCGCGCGCATACAACACGATCGGGGCATCGTGCAAATCGCGCAGTCGCGGCGGATAGTGAGCGTCGCGCGCCGTCAGCACGGAGGCGCCGATGGCGCGCGCCGCCGCGAGCGATGCGTCGGCGCTGTCGTACGCGGTCCGTTGCGCGGGCGCCGGCCACGTGGCGAGCAATGCGCGTGCGGCGCCCTCGTGCTCGAGCAAGGCGCGCCCGCTGACGTCGCCGACGCCGGGCAGCGCGCGAGCGGCAATCAGATCGCGCGCCGAATCGACCTCATGGAAGCTGCTGTGCATCCTGCAGTGATTTCTCGGACGCCGCGCGCATGGCCAACAGTTGACGCCACCACGCATCGAGCAAATCGTCGAGTCCCATGCGACCGGGAGCGCTGATGGCGAACTTTCCAAACGCACCCGGTGCCTCGATCTCCGGCACATACGACTCGCCAAGCAGATCGAGCTTGGAGAAGACCACGCAATACGGCTTCTCGGCCAGCGCCTCAGAATACGACCGGATTTCGTTGCGCAGCTGGTCGAACTCGGCCTGCCAGTCGTCCGATTCGATGGGGATGACAAAGGCAAGCAATCGCGTGCGCTCGATGTGCCGCAGAAACTGGAGCCCGAGGCCCTTCCCTTCGTGGGCACCCTCGATGATTCCGGGAATATCGGCGACGACGAACGAGCGATGATCGCTCAGGGGCACCACGCCGAGATTGGGCGAAAGCGTGGTGAACGGATACGCGGCAATTTTCGGACGCGCCGCCGAGATCACCGACAGCAGTGTGCTCTTGCCTGCATTGGGTTGCCCGACGAGTCCGATGTCGGCGATGAGTTTGAGTTCGAGTTCGAGACGTCGCGTCTGTCCCTCTTCACCCGGCTGCCATTCACGAGGGGCTTGGTGCGTTGGGGTGACGAAGAACGCGTTGCCTTTGCCGCCGCGACCGCCTTTGGCCACGAGCACGGCATCGCCATCGTTCATGACTTCACCCAGCAGTTCGCCGGAATCGGCATCACGAATGATGGTGCCCGGCGGTACCGGCAGGAGGATGTCATCACCCGAGCGTCCGGTGCGATTCGAGCCTTCGCCATGTTGTCCGCGTTCGGCCTTCCACGAATCGCGATACGTGTAGTCGAGCAGCGTGGTGAGATTGCGGTCGGCGCGCACGGTCACATCGCCGCCACGCCCGCCATCTCCGCCGTCCGGTCCGCCAAGTGGGACGTATTTCTCACGGCGGAACGAGCTGTTGCCCGAGCCGCCGGTTCCCGCTTCGACGTTGACGATTACGCGATCTACAAACATGAACACCCTGACGACGATGAGGCGGCACGTGCCGCGATGAACCGACTGAGAACCTTCGTGCGCGCCTACTTGCCCTGCACGCGCGCCCACAATCCGGCGTAGCGACGGACATCGTCCGCGGACAGCTGATCAGCGATCGCCTGCAGCGCCGCCGACACCATCGCTGCGGATGCACCGGCATGCAGCGCACCGTGCAGGTGCGAATGCAGCTGGCGATCCTGACGCGCCACGGCGCATGCCGCGACCACACACAACTCACGACGGGCCAGATCCAGCTGTGGCCGCCCCAGCACCTTCCCGTAACCTTCGACGATCATCCACGCGTCAAGCGCCGGATGCAGTTCGCGGATGTTGACGCGCAGCCGGTGGTAAAACGGCCCATACACGGTGGCACAGGTCGCCTCACCTCGAACGGACCACACCTCGTGATCAGGCAGCACCCCCTCATCGTTTTCCGGAGCGGGCAGTCCTGAAAGGCGACGCCATTCCCGAGCCGCGTTGAGTGCCCGCGGGAAGCCGGCGAACAGGTACGTCTGTAGCACCAACTCTTCGATCCATGCCGGTCGCACCACGCCGATCGTGGCCGTGAGTGCTGCGCGCACCGCCGGTTCGTCGCCGGCGGCCAGCGCGGCCGCCGTTCGCACCAACGCGATGGTCTCCGCGTCCAGTGCCTGCAGAATAGTCGTGTCGGATGCCGTGTGCGTCATCGATTCGTTGCGCGGCAGATCTTCCTGGTGCGCGGCAGAAGCGGAAGGGCTATGGTCGTTCACGCGGTGCTCCCCCCGGACCCGTCGTGTGTCGATTCCCCGTGGCTCCCGGAAAGCGCGCCCACGCCGAGTGCGCTGATCCGGAGCTCACCGACAATCTCCCCTCGTGTGTTGCGGACCAAGCGACCGGTCAGCTCTCGCAGCGGTTCGGGAAGTTCATGCGGTAGCTCGCCCAACAGGTCGAGCAGAGCCAGAACCGCCGGATACTGCGCCCGTTGACCACCGTCTTCGACCTTGAGCGCGATCCCGATTCCCCGATCGACCACCGCCAACGTGTGCACCCCTTCCGCGCCGATCTTGCACAAGACCCGGCCGCCACACGCGGTCATCAGCAATGTGTCGAAGCGATCGGTCCCGCCGACGAGAAACGGATTGGCCGTCATCGCCGAGACGATCTGTTGCGGTGCCGCATCGCCACGCGTGGCCGCCGCGACGAGGCGCGCATACGAGAGCGCCATGTTCGCCAGCGGTACGCCGAACACGGTGACGCCGCATCCATCGACGGCAAGGGCCAGCGCCTCGTACGGCACACCCGTCCAGGTACTGACGGCGGCGCGCGCCGCCAGCTGGACGCGATGATCGTGTCGTTCGTAGCCGACCGTCGGCCAGTGTTCCAACACGGCGCGGGCAAGCATCGCGGCATGTTTGCCCGAACAGTTGTTGTGCAGTCGAGTGATACGTTGCCCGCTTTCGCGCAGCAATCGGGCGCCGCGCGCCGACAGCGGCTCATGTGGTCCGCAGGCGAGGTCACCCTCTTCGAGCCCGATACGGGTCAGCATGGCGCTCGCAATGGCCACATGTTCGGGCTCTCCCCCGTGCGACGCGCAGGCGAGCGCCAGTTCGTCGACGCCCCACCCCAATCGGCCGAAGTCACCCCGCTCGACCATGGGAAGCACCTGAAACGGTTTGGCGCAGGACCGCCACCAGACCGGCAAGTGTGGATCGCGCGCGGCGCGCAACAACTGTCCGCGCGCATCGACGACGGCCGCGTGCACACGATGTCGCGATTCCACCACGTCACCGCGCGTCACGATCACATCGAGCGAGGTGGTCGAATCAGGCGGTCCGAAGGCTATGGGCGACGTCGGCAGCGAAGAGTCAAAGGCGATGGAATGCATCTCCTTTGAAACATAACGCCCTACGGCTTTCGGGCGGCCAGAAAGACGCCGGCGAGGACCAGTGCGCCCCCCACGACCGTACCGGGGCCTGGAACCTCAGCAATGCCTGGCAAGAGGGCTGCGATCACGGTGGCCCCGATCGGCTCGCCAAGCGTCGTCAGGTTGACCACATACGCCGGGAGGTGGCCCAACGCCCAGTTCATGCCGGTGTGGCCAAGCAACATGGGGCCGAGCGCAAGCCCGGCGAAAATTGCCAATTCACGCGGCGGTTGCGGTGCCAACGTGGCTCCGGTCAGCAGCGCCATGACGACGCAGCCAACAAATGCCGCACCGTACACCAGGCCCACATACGGCCAGAGCGCGAGTATCTGACGCACTCGGCGCCCGATCAGGTAATAAAACGCGGCAGTGATGGCACCGATGCAGGCCAGCAGATCGCCGAACAATGCGCGCATGCGCCCGCCATCGTCTGCAGCACCGCCGGCCAACGCGGACGCAATGCCGCTCACCCCACCCGGGACATCGGCGAGCCCTACGATCAGCGCACCAATCACGGCAATGGCGATGCCAATCCACTGGCCGCTCGAGGCCCGCTCATGCAGCCAGCGTGCCGAGACGATCGCGATGATCACCGGCTGCAGGTTGACCAACGAGACGGAGGCGGCGACGGTGGTGTAGCGCAGCGACGCGTTCCAACTCCAGAAGTGGAGCGAGAGCAGGAGGCCCGCGGCGACCGACAGCCACACATCGCGTCGAGAGAGTCGGCGCCAGTCCCGCCATTGGCCCGTGACCAGCAAGGCGATGGCGATCAGGCACAGCGAGAATCCGAGTCGCCACGCGGCAATGACCAGCGCGGGGGCATCGGACAAACGCACCAGCGGTGCGGCAAACGAGATACCAAGCACGGACAACGCCAACACCGCGAGCGGAGAGCGCGAGATCCGCTGCGGCGGGGTGGACTCGATCGTGGCTGTCACAGCGCGAGAAGCTAACGCGCGTGCAGGAGAGACGGCGACCCGATTTGCCTGCCCAAGGACCGACCGACGGCTTAGTTTGACATCCCATGACCGTCTCTTCACCGCCCAGTATCTCGCGCGCACGACTGGTGGCACTGCTTGCCGCCGCCGCCCGGCAGCACGTGGTCATCATCGGTGACGCCATGCTCGATGTCTATCTGCGTGGCGACGTCGATCGCATCTCTCCTGAAGCGCCGGTGCCGGTGGTGCGCGTTCGGGAGCGCAAGCTGGCGCTGGGCGGGGCCGCGAATGTTGCCCAAAACGTCGCGGCGCTCGGTGCCGGCTGCGATCTGGTGGCTGTCGTGGGAAACGATACGGCGGGTGCCACCTTGCGCACCGCGCTTGACACGGGACGCATGCGATCCCGATCGCTGGTCACCGTGGCGCGGCCAACGACCACCAAGACGCGCGTCATGGCGAGGTCCCAGCAGTTGGTGCGCTTCGATGAAGAAGAGGACGCCGACCTGACCCCGGACGAGATTGCACGCGTGCTGGCGGCAATCGAGCAGGCACTGCCCGATGCGACGGCCATGGTGTTTGAGGACTACAACAAAGGGGTGCTCGTCCCAGCGGTCATCGAGGGCGCCATCGCGTTGGCGACCGCCCGCGGCCTGCCGGTGGTCGTCGATCCGAAATTCCGCAACTTCTTTGCCTATCGCGGTGCGACCGTGTTCAAACCGAACCGGCGAGAGCTCGAGAGTGCGCTCGGCGCCGCCGTCGATCTTGAACACCCGGCCGCTCTGCCAACCACGTTCGCCCGTCTTGGCGTGGACCACCTGCTGCTGACGCTCGGCGAACATGGGATGGCGTTGGTATCAGCCGATGGCGTCGTCCATCGCGTCCCCACGACCGCCAGAGAGGTGTACGACGTGGTGGGCGCCGGCGACACCGTGACCGCCTATCTCGCGACCATGCTGGCTGCCGGCGCAAGCGCGCTGGAAGCCGCCATCGTGGCGAACTTCGCGGCGGGCGTGGAAGTGGGGAAACTTGGAGCGGCAACAGTCTCCGCGGATGAAGTGCTCGAGGCGTACGATCAGCATCTCGCGGAAAGTCAGGACGTGTCGCCAGATTGAGAGGGAGCGGGGACGGCGTCGGCCCCCGCGAGCGGTCCGGTAGCTCAGTCGGTTAGAGCAGGCGACTCATAATCGCTCGGTCGTGGGTTCGAGTCCCACCCGGACCATCACACGACAGCGGGGGCTTCCGTCGTCTCGCTGTCACCGTTACTGTTCCGATCCGCTGTCGGACGCTCAGAATGGTCCGCGGTTGCGGGCGCGTAGCTCAGCTGGTTAGAGCGCTGCTTTCACACAGCAGAGGTCCGGGGTTCGAGTCCCTGCGCGCCCACTTCACCAACCGAAAAAGGGCCGATGATCTTGCGATCATCGGCCCTTTTTTGCTGCCGGACCGCCCCGTCAGGCGGCGGCGGTCACGGTGATCCGGGCACCAGCATGCCGCAAACGCCCGATCGCCCGTTCGTCCAACCGGGCATGAACGACCAACACATCTTCGTCGGTCCGCTGGTCAAGCACTTCCCCCTCGCGGTGGACCTCGGCAATGAGCCGCCCGTTCGCCGCGGGGATCCGAATTTCCAGCACGGGTCGCTGCTTTCGCATGGCCGCGCGCAGCACTGTCCGGAGATCGTCCAGCCCTCCCGGCTCGAGCGCCGACGCAAAGATTGACCCTGGGGACAGGTTGCCAATTCGCGCCCGGAACGCGTCAACCTGATCCGGTGGCAGCGCATCCATCTTGTTCAGCACGTAACGCATCGGCCGCTCCGAAAGCCCCAGATCGGCCAATACGCCATCGACGACATCCCGATGTTCTTCCCACGCGGGGTGGCTGGCATCGATGACATGCAAGAGCAGGTCGGCTTCTTTGGCCTCGGCTAGCGTGGCCCGGAACGATGCGACCAGGTGGTGAGGCAACTTGCGGATAAACCCGACGGTGTCCGTCAACAGCGCCGCATACCCGTCGCCAAGTTCGACTTCCCGCGTCAACGGATCGAGCGTGGCAAACAGGCGGTCTTCAACAAACACCAGGTTGTCGTTGGCCATTGCCCGAAGCACCGACGACTTGCCGGCGTTGGTGTAGCCGACGAGCGCCACGCGGAAGTGTGTCTTGCGGCCCTGTCGCTGCACCTCGCGGGCACGCTCTACGTCAGCGAGCCGCTCCTTGAGGATGCGAATGCGATGCTGAATCAAGCGCCGGTCGGTTTCGAGCTGCGTTTCACCCGGGCCACGCATACCGATACCACCGCGCATCTTCTCCAAGTGCGTCCACATGCGCGTCAATCGGGGCAACAGGTACTCCAACTGCGCCACTTCCACCTGCATGCGGGCTTCGCTGGAGCGCGCGCGCGTCGCAAAGATATCGAGAATGAGTTCCGCACGATCCATCACGCGCGTGTGCACCACTTCCTCGATATTCTTGCCCTGCGCCGGCGTCAGCTCGTCATCGAAAATGACCAACGTTGCGCCGAGCGACGTGATCAATTCGCGCAGCTCTTCCACCTTGCCCTTGCCGAGGTAGGTGCCCGGGTGCGGCTTGTCGAGCTGCTGCGTGAGCGTGCCGACCACGATGGCGCCTGCCGTGTCGGCGAGGCGCGCCAACTCTTCCAGGTGCTCGTCCATGTGATGCCGGGCACTGCTGCGCTTTGAGGGCGCACTGACCAGCACGGCGCGCTCGATCGGCGCCGTCAAGGAAATCGGTTCGCGACTGATGTGTCGATTCCTGTGGAAGAGAGGGAGCCGGCGTGGCCCCGTGTGAATCTAGCGTCCGTTGCCGCCGATGGACGAGTAGCGTCCGTTGCGATCGTACGGCCGGGTGAAGTTTCCGATCGGCGTGGCCACCGTGAAGTCGCCTCGCACGCGATAGTTCACCGTGCCCGATGTGAGCAGCGAACGCCCCGCTGCGCCGAGTCCGGCGTACGTGAAGCGGATAGGCAATCGCACGGTGGACGAGTCGCCTTTGGGGACGACGAAACGCGAATCGAGCGCGCCGTCGCCAAGCTGGATACTGTCCACATCGACGCGGTAGGTCATCTTGAGTGCATCGAGATTGTAGCCGTTCGGATTGTACACAGACAGCACGACATCGACACTGCCGCCGGTGAGCCCGAGTCCGGTGACGACGAATTCCTTGAGCGACACCACGGGTTCCTTGAAACTCGCCCGCCCGAGCGATGCGCAGCCGGACGCCGTGATCGCGATCACGACCGCCAGCGCGGCACGCGCGTGCCGCCAATGGGTGCGCGTCGAAGGGTGCGCTGCGTGAGCCGACTGCGTACGCCTCATTCCGATTCTCCTTCTGCAGGTGCCGACTCCGTCGCCGCAGCCCGTCGCTGCGCCCACCAAGCCAGACGTTTCGCAATGTCCCGTTCAAACCCAAACGGTCCAGGCTCGTAAAACGTGGCATCGGCCATCACGTCCGGCAGGTAGTCCTGCGGCACGTACGCGTCCGGCACACGGTGTGCATACTGGTACCCGGCACCATAGCCGAGTTCCTTCATGAGTTTGGTGGGCGCGTTACGCAGATGCAGCGGCACTGGTGCGGCCGGTGATTCGCGTGCCGCCGCCAGCGCGGCCGACCAGGCCTCGTAGACGCGCGCCGACTTGGGTGCGGTCGCGAGGTAGACGGCCGCTTCGGCGAGTGCGAGATCTCCCTCCGGCGACCCCAATCGTTCGTATGCCTCAGCGGCCGTCATGGCGACGCTGAGCGCGTTGGGATCTGCGAGACCGACATCTTCCATCGCCATGCGCACCATGCGGCGCGCGATGTACCGCGGATCTTCCCCGCCCTCGATCATGCGCGCCAACCAGTACAAGGCGCCCTGGGGATCACTGCCGCGCAGCGCCTTGTGAAGTGCGGAGATGAGGTTGAAGTGCCCTTCACCACTCTTGTCGTAGTGCGGAACCCGGTGCTGCAACGCCGCTTCAATCTGCGCACGCGCGATCTCCGCACCGTCATCGAGCAAAGCGGCGGCCGCTTCCAGCACACCGAGCGTACGCCGCGCATCGCCGTCGGCCTGTTCCGCCAACAACTGACGCGCGTCCGGTGCGATACGCAGCTGCCGCGCGCCAAGACCGCGCTCCTGATCCGCCAACGCGCGCGAGATCAAGGCTTCGAGTTCCTCTGCGGGAATCGGCTGCAGCACCACCACACGAACGCGCGACAACAGTGCGCCCGTCAGTGCAAATGATGGGTTCTCCGTCGTTGCGCCGACCAGCACAATCGTGCCCGCCTCAACATGCGGCAAGAACGCATCTTGCTGGGCGCGATTGAATCGGTGGATTTCATCGACGAACAGGATGGTGCCGCGGCCGCTGATGCGGCGCTCTTCTGCTTCGGCAACCACCTCACGCACCCGCGCCACGCCGTCACTAACCGCACTAAAGGCGACAAACGCCGCATCGGCCGACTGCGCCAAGAGTCGAGCGAGGGTAGTCTTGCCGACGCCAGGTGGCCCCCAGAACACCATCGAGTCGACGATGCCACGCGTCAGCGACTCGCGCAGTGGCATGCCGACCGCGAGCAGGTGTCGCTGGCCGACATATTCTTCGAGCGACCGGGGACGCAGCCGCGAGGCGAGCGGTTCGGCGACACGCGCGGCGAAGAGTGTCGACGCTGCGTCCACGCGCTCGGCAGACTTGCGCGTGTTGCGCGTCACTCCGCGCGCTCCAGATCGAGTCGCGCCGCCGCCGCATCCAGCGCATCCCGCAGCTCAGGCGCAGCCGGCGGGTTGGCGGGTGCGCGCCAGACGGCGGGCGGCGCGCTTTCGCGCACAGTGATGCCTTCTGCCCTCAGCCGTGCGGGCCACACATCCCGTCGCGCATAGATGACCAGATCCAACGTGGGCATCAGCGAAATCTGCTCGTCCGGCGTGGCGATGGTAATTTCAGCGCCGCCGTGCGCCGCGAGCGGCCAGCGCAGCCGGCCGATCGTCTCCCGCACGTCCGGTAGAAAGCGCATGGCACCCACCCATGCGATCCCCTCGCGCGGGTACGCGATCAGCACGTCGACGATGGCATCGAGATGGGCCGTCAGTCGATGCAGCAGTTCGACCGCGCGTTCGCTGTTGGCGTGCACGACGGTCCGATGATATCCCCGGTCCACGGAGGCGACGTACCATTCCGTGTCCCGGTGAAATCGCGTGGCGACATCGGTCGCCGGCGTCGTGTAGTCCGTCATCGTCTCGGTATCGGTCAGTGCGGGTGCAGCAACCGGGGCACGTGCGAGAGCAAGGTCGCGCGCGTATTGTCCGCCGGGTCATCCAGCACGATCTCGACCAGCGCCGCGAGTATGCGTCCGATTTCGCGACCAGGCGCGACACCCGCCTTGCGCAGATCGTCGCCATCGATGGCGAGGTCGGCGATCTCGAGCGGATCGCGAAAGGCCGACCGCAAGAGCCGCCGGTGGAGTTCTCGCACCTGCCTGGGAGACGGCGCGTTCGCCTGCGGCATGACACACCAGCGTGCGAGTGCCACCCGCATGAAGGCGCCGACGCGCAGTCGCCCGAGCGATGACACGAGCCGTCGCAGCGATGGTTCGGAGACGCCAACAGGCGAGATGAGCGCGCGCGCGAGGTCCTCACCATGCCGATGCCAGCGCGTGACGAGGTCGCTGACCCACGCGACATCCTGATTGGAAAACCGCAACGCGCGCATCACGTCCGCGGCGTCGCGTCCACTCAACTGACTCAGCAGGATGGCGAGGCGAATCACCCGACGCTGCGGTCGGCCGGCGAGCCCGGGCAGTGGCGACGTATCGAGTGCCGCAAGGGTTTCGCTGCTGATAACGGCCAGTGAAGGAACGAGCGCAGCAAACGC
>Ga0075163_10007551_pt1 | contig 14369 bp, 14 predicted proteins | sample JI1023141ADNA_FD_71478 | JGI IMG/M metagenome (GOLD analysis project Ga0075163, IMG submission 71478) | Wastewater effluent complex algal communities from Wisconsin, to seasonally profile nutrient transformation and Carbon sequestration -... | ecosystem: Engineered > WWTP > Effluent > Algae...
GTGCCGTGGGGCAATTCGGACACGGCTGACATCGGCCAGTGGGTGATCGCCATCGGCAACCCGTTCGGCCTCGGCGGCACTGTGACCGCCGGCATCGTCTCGGCGCGCAACCGCGATATCAGCGCCGGCAATTTCGACGACTTCATCCAGACCGACGCCTCGATCAACCGCGGCAACTCGGGCGGACCGCTGTTCAACCTCAAGGGCGAGGTGATCGGCATCAACACCGCGATCTATTCGCCGGGCGACAGCGGCGGCTCGGTCGGCGTCGGCTTCTCGGTGCCGGCCAACATGGCCAAGTCGGTGATCGCGCAGCTGAAGCAGTATGGCTCGACGCGGCGCGGCACGATGGGCGTGATGGTGCGCTCGGTCGATCAGGCGATTGCGGAAGCCTATGGGCTGAAGCGGCCGGAAGGCGCCATCGTGACTTCGATCTCCAAGGGCGGACCTGCGGAAGCCGCTGGCCTGAAGGTGGGCGACCTGATCACCACGTTCAACAACCAGACTGTGAAGGAAAGCCGCGATCTTTCCCGGATCATTGGCGTAGCCCAGGTCGGCGCGCAGATCAGCGTGCGGTATCTGCGCAATGGCAAGGCGGGATCGGCCACGGTGAAGCTGGCTGCGTCGGGCAACGAGAAGACCGCGACCAAGACCGAGGCGCGCGATGCGGCCAAGGCGTTGTCCAACCTGCTCGGCGTGAAGTTCAAGTCGATCGAGGATTCCGATCGCCGTACGAAAGGCATTCCCAATTCGGTGCGCGGCGTGATCGTGCAGCAGATCGAGACGGGTTCGGATGCGCTGGGCAAGCTGAAGCTTGGGTCGGTCGTGACGGAGGTGAACTTCCAGTCGGTGTCATCGCCGGAGCAGGCGATCACGGCGGCTGAAACGGCCGCGGCGGCGAAGAAGCCGGTGCTGCTGCAGGTCTGGGGCGATGGCGAAGTGAGCTTCGTGTCGGTGCGTACGAAATAGGGGCGGCCTTGCTGCATGCCGGGTATTCGCCTCGCGCGGCCTGACGAGGCGGACACGCTGACGGCGCTCTGCGTGCGATCCAAGGCAATGTGGGGCTATGACGCGGCCTTCATGGCGAGGACCCGCGCTGCGCTGACGGTGACGGCTGCGGAGATCGCCTCCGGCGGCGTCTGGGTTGCAGAGGACGGTGACGGGATTGTCGGCATGGCGGCAATCGAGGCGCCGGACCAGACAGGCAGGGCGCTGCTCGACAAGCTTTTCATCGAACCCGAACGAACAGGTCACGGCGTCGGGCAGGCGTTGATGACGGCGATATGCAATGTCGCGAAAGCCTCCGGCGCCACCGTCGTGCGTTTGCTGGCAGACCCGAACGCTGCGCCGTTCTATGAGCGCTGGGGCGCGAAGCGGGTTGGCGAGGAGTCGTCCGCCACCTTTCCGGGGCGCATGCTGCCTGCTTTTGAGATCGATCTTCTGGATCGCGATCGCACCTAGCTCGCGACGATCTCGTTTGCCTTATAGCCCTGGAAGAACAGCGCGGCCGTAAGGTCGGTGTGTTCTATGCGCGCTTCGGTTTCGGAGGCGACGATGGGCTTGGCCTTGTAGGCGACGCCGAGGCCGGCGGCGCGGATCATGGCAAGGTCGTTGGCGCCATCACCGATGGCGAGTGCGTCGGCGGCGGTGAGACCGAGGGCGGAGGTTTCCTCCAGCAGCGCGGCGAGCTTGGCTTCGCGGCCGAGAATGGGACGGGCGACATCGCCGGTGAGGGCCGCGCCGTCATCCAGAAGCAGGTTGGCCCGGTTGGCGGCGAAGCCGGCGGCAAGGGCGACGCGCGAGGTGAAGTAGGTGAAACCGCCGGAGACAAGGAGGCAGCGGGCCCCGTTGGCGGTCATCGTGGCGGTGAGAGCGCGGGCGCCGGGATTGAGGGTGACGCGCCCGACATAGCAATCCTCCAGCGCCTGGAGGTTGAGGCCTTTCAGCATGGCGACGCGGGCGGTGAGGGCGGCCTCGAAATCCAGCTCGCCGCGCATGGCGCGTTCGGTGATGGCGGAGACTTCAGCTTTCAGGCCGGCGAAGTCGGCCAGCTCGTCGAGGCACTCCTGGCCAATGATGGTGGAGTCCATGTCTGAGATCAGCAGGCGCTTGCGGCGGTTGACGGCGGGCGTGATCGACCAGTCGATCCGTGCAGCCGGGGTTGCGGCTTCGAGATATTCAACTAGATCGGAGCGCCCGGCCGGGTCTATGGTTCGTTCGAGTACAGACCATCCCGCGCCGCCGGTCTCGACCGGGGCGGACAGGCCGCTGGGCGCTGCGTCCGAAATCTTGCGGACGGCGCGATCATCATTCCGGGCGACCAGGGTGAGGATCAGGGACATGGACGGACGCTGAACTGGGCGTTGAGGGGACTGAGCGGAAGCGCCGGAACAAGGCGCACCGCCATGTGGAAACGACGGGGCGTCAATCAACGGCGATGCGGCCAGCTATCCTAATTCACGGCCCGACGGCAAGCGGCAAGACCCGCCTGGCGATCGAGTTGGCCAAGCGCTTCGGCGGCGAGATCGTCAACGCTGACGCGATGCAGGTCTATGCTGATCTCAACCTGCTGACGGCGCGGCCGGATTGCCGGGAACTGGCCGACGCGCCGCACCATCTGTTCGGTTATGTCGATGCAGCCGAGCGGTATTCGGCCGGGCGGTGGTTGCGCGATGCGGTGGCGAAGATCGCCGAACTGCGCGCCGCGGAGATCATGCCCATCGTGGTGGGTGGGACGGGGCTGTACCTGTCGGGCCTGACCGACGGGCTGTCGGACATTCCGGAGATCCCGGCGGATGTGCGGGCGGCGGCGCGCGCGAAGGCGGCGAAGGATGTGGCCGCAGCTCACGCCGAACTGGCCAGGGCCGACCCGGAGGGGGCGGCGCGGATCACGCCCGGAGACACGCAGCGCGTGGCCCGGGGGCTGGAAGTGCTGGCCGCGACGGGGCGGACGCTGACGTCCTATCAGGTCGGGGCTGAGCCGGTCCTGCCTGCCGGGGAGTGGCTGGGGGTGGCGCTGACGCTGCCGCGGGAGCCGCTGTATGACCGGATCAATGCGCGGGTCCATGCCATGGTGAAGGCCGGGGCGGTGGAGGAGGCGCGGGCCCTGTGGAAACGGGGGATCGACCGTGAGGCGCCGGTGATGCGGGCGCACGGGATGCCGGGTTTCTGCGAGCATTTCGAAGGAAAAACTGCCCTGGAAGAAGCGGTTGAGCGCTGCCAGCGCGACACCCGGCGCTACGCCAAGCGGCAGATGACCTGGATCGCCCACCAGTTCACCCTGTGGCCTCGGGTTCCCTCGGACCGGCTGGATGTGCGGGTGCGGGTCATTTCTGCCCTCTATGATGAGATTGACCGCGCGGCTGTGAAACGGTAAGCGACTTTCCGGAACTTTATTGGGACAAAAGCCTATGTGCGCCCTGCGCCAGACCCTCGTACTCGTAATCGGCTCGCCGCCGGCCCGCTGACCAAGCGGGACCGAACGGCGAGATGCACGACAAAGGGCCCGCGCGGCCCTTTTTCTTTTCCGGAAGACCGCAGAGACTCAGGAAGACCGAGATGGACGGAAACACTGCAATGGACGCGACGACTTCTGAAACGCTGACGGGCGCCGAGATCGTTCTGCGCGCACTGGCCGATCAGGGCGTCGACACGATCTTCGGCTATCCCGGCGGGGCGGTGCTTCCGATCTACGACGCGATCTATGCGCAGCAGCAGGTGCGCCACATCCTCGTGCGCCACGAGCAGGGCGCGGGCCACATGGCGGAGGGCTATGCGCGCTCGACCGGCAAGTGCGGCGTGGCGCTGGCGACGTCCGGCCCAGGGGCCACCAACATGGTGACGCCGCTGGCCGATGCGCTGATGGATTCCATTCCGATGGTGGTGTTCACCGGCCAGGTGCCGACGCACCTTATCGGGTCCGATGCTTTCCAGGAAGCGGACACGGTCGGCATCACGCGGTCCTGCACCAAGCACAATTATCTGGTGCGCGATGTGAACGATCTCGCGCGCACGATCCACGAAGCCTTTTACGTGGCGACGCATGGCCGCCCCGGCCCCGTTCTGGTCGACATTCCGAAGAACGTGCAGTTCGCCAAGGGAACGTATGTCGGCCCAAAGGCGATCGAGCACCGCACCTATCATCCGCGCACCGAGCCGGTGGACAACCGCATTGCCGAAGCCGTTGCGCTGATGGCGAAGGCCGAGCGGCCGATCATCTATTCCGGTGGCGGCGTGATCAACTCCGGCCCCGCTGCGGCCGAAGCGCTGCGCGAACTGGCGAAGGTGACCGGCTTCCCGGTTACGTCGACGCTGATGGGACTTGGCGCCTATCCGGCATCGGGTTCGCAGTGGTTGGGCATGCTGGGCATGCATGGCAGCTACGAAGCCAACAATGCGATGCACGATTGCGACGTGATGCTGTGCGTCGGCGCGCGGTTCGATGACCGCGTGACGGGCAGGCTGGATGCATTCTCGCCGGGATCGAAGAAGATCCACATCGATATCGATCCCTCATCGATCAACAAGAACGTCCGCGTGGACGTGCCGGTGGTGGCCGATTGCGGCAAGGCGCTGAATGCGATCCTGAAGGCGTGGGGCAAGCGGACCGAGAAGAAGACGCCGGACCTGAAGCCGTGGCGGACGCAGATCGATGCATGGCGCGCGCGCAAGAGCTTCGCCTACCCGCAGTCGAAATCGGTCATCAAGCCGCAATACGCCATCGAGCGCTTGTATGAGCTGACCAAGGATCGCGACGTCTACATCACGACGGAAGTGGGCCAGCACCAGATGTGGGCGGCGCAGTTCTTCCATTTCGACAAGCCGAACCGCTGGATGACATCGGGTGGCCTTGGCACCATGGGCTATGGCCTGCCGGCCGCCATTGGCGTGCAGGCGGCGCATCCCGGCGCACTGGTGATCGACATTGCGGGTGACGCCTCCGTGCAGATGACGATGCAGGAAATGTCGTGCGCGGTGCAGCACGAACTGCCGGTGAAGATCTTCATCCTGAACAATGAATGGATGGGCATGGTGCGCCAGTGGCAGCAACTGCTGCATGGCGAGCGCTATTCGCATTCCTATTCGGAAAGCCTGCCGGACTTCGTGAAGCTGGCGGAAGCCTATGGCGGCCATGGCATCCTGTGCAGCGATCCGGAGAAGCTGGACGACGCCATTCTCGAAATGATCAACAGCCCGAAGCCGGTGCTGTTTGATTGCCGCGTGGAGAAGGCCGAGAACTGCTTCCCGATGATCCCGTCGGGGGCGGCGCACAACGAGATGATCCTCGGCAAGATCACAGGCGATGAGATCGGCGAAGCCGGAAAAATGCTGGTCTAGCGGCTGGCGGGACTGAGCAGGGAGGCGAGCATGCGCGTTTTGACGAGCTTTGCAGCTGCGGCTTTGGCCTTGCAGCTGGCCGGGTGCGACAAGGCGGGTTCGGACACGGACGTGGTGCTGCCGGGCCTGCTGGACCTCAAGGCGCCGGCGGGCGCGCATGTGGTGAATGACTGTCAGACGATCATCGCGCCGGGCGACACCTCGGCGCCGCGCTTTGCCTGCGTCTACTTTCTCGACGCAGCGGGCGGCGTCGATGGCGGGGCGTTGCTGGAGTCGGACAAGACGGCCGAAACCTATCGCAAGGCTATGGCGAAGGCGGGCTGGGTGTTCGCACGCGACGAGGGCGTCGAGCATTATTACGAGCGGCCGCAGAAGGGCGCTGAGTGTTCGGACGTGGCGGCGATGGTGAGCATGCAGGCGGACCAGTTGCGGCGGCTGATCACCGCCTCGTCACGGGACTTCGACGCGCAGCAATGGCGGGGCTTCGGCATTCCGGCCAGCCTGGCGCAGGCGTGCGGCGACGACAGAACCAACAAGTAGACACCATCAGGACACGGCGTGGATTTTTTCGAAAGCATACGGGACTGGATCGCGGGCTTTGGGCCCGACCAGTGGGTGGGCGTTGGCTCCGCGCTGATCGCGGCCGTGTCGTTCTTCTTCAATTGGCGGCTGGTGCGCCGGCAGGAGAAGCGGCAGTCGACCAGCCTGAAGCTGGCTTACGACAGCGACGTGATCGGCTGGTCTGACGATGTCGTCGAAGTGCTGGCGCATGCCGACGAGATGCTGAAGGAAAAGGGACTGTCCTATCCTGATGCAGATTTTGCGAGACTGCGATCGAAGGCGCGGGCCGATCTCTCGGCGTTGATCGACAAGGGCCGGCTGTTCTTCCCGAACGTGACCGACGGAGATCATGGCATCGAGAAGGAGGCCGGCTATCAGGGCCGCCGCCAGCCCGCGCTCGATCAACTTGTGCAGGCCTATGCCGTGCTGGACGTCGCGGGCGACAAGCCCGGTCCGGCGCGCGAGGCCAGCGAGCAATTGATGAAACACCGCCGCGCATTCATGGCGGAGATCTTCCAGGCTGTCGACCCGGTGAGGCGCGGCATGACGTTGAAGGAATTGTCGATATGAGCCGTCCGCCCCGCGCCCGCACTGCTGCGAAATCCGGCGTCCGCGAGGACCCTGCGTCCGCCTATGACATGACGCACGCCAATGAAGTGGTCGAGCAGCGGACGCTGGCCTGCATTGTCGATAACGAGCCCGGAGTGCTTGCGAGGGTCGTTGGGCTGTTTTCCGCACGCGGCTACAACATCGAGAGCCTTACGGTCGCCGAGATCGACCGCAACGCGCACCAGTCGCGCATCACCATCGTGACCTCCGGCACCAATCATGTGCTGGAGCAGATCGAGCAGCAGCTTCTTCGGCTCGTTCCGGTCGCCAAGGTGATCGACGTGACGCAGTCAGGCGGCATCGAGCGCGAGCTGGCGCTGGTGAAGGTGGCGGGTACGGGCGACAAGCGCGTCGAGGCGCTGCGCATTTCCGAGATCTTCCGGACGCGCGTGATCGACACGACGAATGAGAGCTTCATTTTCGAGATCACTGGCGCGTCGATGAAGATCGACCAGTTCATCGAACTGATGCGGCCGCTGGGTCTGGTGGAAGTCTCGCGCACGGGCGTGCTGAGCATCCAGCGGGGCAAGGAGAAGGCGGGATGAGACGCGAACCCTATCTTGTGACGTTTGCAGCGATTGCGATGTGTCTGGCGGTGGCGTGTTCGCCCAAGCCCGCCACCGATGTCAGCGTGACGGTTGATGTGAAGGGCTCTGCTGCGACGCTGGAAGCGGCGATGCAGGCGGATCGCGAGTTTTCGGCCTTCGCCAACAAAGAGGGCGTCGGCATGGGCGAGGCCTTCGGCACGTTCATGGATCCGCGCGACAGCTATCTGATTGCGCCCGGCACGATGACCAGGGGCGCCGAGGCGATCCGCGCCGAATTCGCGACATGGCCTGCGGACCTCAAGATGAGCTGGAAGCCCGATGGCGGGCAGGGCGCGGCTTCGGGTGAACTGGCTGTCACGACCGGACGCTACAAACGCACGCGCAACGGCGCGGTGGTTGCCGAGGGCCGCTATGTGACTGTCTGGAAGAAGGACGCCGAGGGCGCCTGGAAGGGCGTTATGGACATTGGCAGCCCTGATCCCGCGCCTACCGCTGCTACGCCGCCCCCGCCGGTGGAGCCCGACCCCAATGGCAGGCCCGGCTGATCGGCCACGCCTGAGACGAACGATTTTGGTTTTCGACTGCTGGCCATTCCTGTAAGTGCCCGGCCAAACGCAAGGTGAAGTGACATGAAAGTCTTCTACGATACCGACGCCGATCTCTCGCTGATCCAGCGCAGGAAGGTCGCCGTCATCGGCTATGGCAGCCAGGGACACGCCCATGCGCTGAACCTGCGCGAGAGCGGCGTGACCGAGCTGCGGGTTGGCCTGCAGGCCAACTCCAACTCGAAACCGAAAGCCGAGCAGGAAGGCCTGAAGGTCATTTCTCCCACAGAAGCCGCTCAATGGGCTGACGTGATGATGATCCTCGTCCCCGACGAGAAACAGGCCGTGATGTTCACGAACGAGATGGAGCCCCACACCAGGAAGGGCCAGCATCTGATGTTCGGCCACGGCTTCAACATCCACTACAACCTGATCCGCCCCCGCAAGGATGTGGACGTGTCGCTCTCGGCGCCGAAGGGCCCGGGCCACACGCTGCGCAACCAGTACACCCAGGGCCGCGGCCTGCCGGGCCTGATCGCCATTCACCAGGACGCGACGGGTACGGCGCAGGCGGTCGCGCTGTCCTACTCCAAGGGCATCGGCAACACGCGCGCGGGCGTCATCGAGACGTCGTTCCGCGAAGAGACCGAGACGGATCTCTTTGGTGAACAAGCGGTTCTCTGCGGCGGCGTGGTCGAGCTGATCAAGGCTGGCTACGAGACGCTGGTCGAAGCGGGCTATGCGCCGGAGATGGCGTATTTCGAGTGCCTGCACGAAGTGAAGCTGATCGTGGACCTGATCTACGAAGGCGGCATCGCCAACATGAACTACTCGATCTCGAACACCGCCGAATACGGCGAGTACATCTCGGGCCCGAAAGTCATCACCGCTGACACCAAGATCGCGATGAAGAAGGTGCTGGACGATATCCAGACCGGCCGCTTTGCTCGCGACTGGGTGCTGGAGAACCAGGCCGGCGCACCGAGCTTCCAGGCGATGCGTGCGAAGATGAACGCGCACAACATCGAGGAAGTCGGCGAGAAACTGCGCGGCATGATGCAGTGGTCGAAGTCGAACCAGCTGGTCGACAAGAACCGCAACTGACCGCAACGCCGTTGTCCTGCGCCTGATGCGGGATTCGGGACCGGGGCGATCCCGTCGTGTCCCGGTCCCGTATCTGTGGCGTGTTCGAGGCCTTGTGTGGGATGCCGGCCTCTGGTGTTGCCGTGTTGAGGCGGCGGCCCCATGTTCGGCAGATGGCGGATGACGTTTCAGAACCAGAGCAGCCCCGGGCCCGGAAACGGGAGCCGATCTTCAATGCGCCTCTGCTGGTCACGTTGATGGCGGTGCTGCTGGTGGGGCTGCACGCGGCGACCGCGTTCTCCTCGTATGACGAGTTGATCCTGCTCCAATACGAGTACGCACTGGTGCCGACGCGGTTCTGGGCGGAGACGGGCGCGCAGGGCGCCTATCCTGATGTTGCGTCCAAGCTTCTGACGCTGGCGTCGACCTCGCTCCTGCATGGCGACTGGATGCATGTGCTGGTCAATTCCGCGATGCTGCTGGCGTTCGGAACTCCGGTGGCGCGGGCGCTGGGGTCCGGAGCCGCTGGGCGGGGCAAGTGGATGCTGGTCTTCGTTGGCTCCGTTGTCGTGGGCTCGCTTGCCTACCTGCTGCTGAACGCTCACGACGCCACGGCGGCGGTGGGCGCATCCGGCGGGACATCTGGTCTGGTTGCGGCGGCTTTCCTGCTGGACCGCTATGGGCGCGTTCAGTCGCCCTTGTCGCGCGGATTTCTGACCATGACGGGGGCGTTCGTGGCGATGAACGCGCTGCTCACCGTGATGGGACCGCAGCTGATCGGGGCGCAACTGGCCTGGCAGGCCCATGCGGGCGGTTATGTTGCCGGAGCGCTGTTGATGCTGGCCTTGCAGCCGCGGGGGTATGTGCAGGGAAAAATGTCATGAATGGCCGCAATTTTGCCCGTTCGGGAGCCGTTCATGTGGCTTGCGCATTCATGAGCGGGACGCTGGTGTGAACGGCGTCAGTCCGGGAGATTCGATATGAAGCCTCTTTTGCCGAAAGCTGGCCTGCTTGCCGCCGCTGCGCTTGCGATCTGCGCTGCGGCCTATGCCGACACCCTGAAAGACGGCGCGATCTCCGTGAATGCGGGGCGCTGGAACTGGAAACAGGAAACCCAGGTGCTGGGCATTCCGATCAAGGAAGACAATATCGAGTGCCTGATCCCGGAGAAGGCGACGATCACGCTGAGCAAGCTGGCGCGCGATCTCGAAGAGGGCTGCACGGTCGACAATGTCGTGCCGTCTGGCACGGGCTATACGTTCAAGCTGATCTGCAAGGGCAAGACGAAAGGCACGGCTGACGCCTCACTGGCGCATACGGATTCGACGATGACGATCCGCGCCAAGGGCAGCGCCAAGGTGATGGGTATTCCAGCCGGCTTCTCGATGCAGGCAGACGCGACCTATCTCGGCGAGTGCACGGCTGCAGAAACCGCGCATCAGCGCGCCAAGTACGAAGCCGAGCTGGCGAACGGCGGTTAGTTTAAGCCGTCGCGCACGTCGTAGATCTGCATTGGCAGCCAGCCCGTCTGGTTGGTGAACACCGGCGTCTCGCACACACGTTCCGACATGACGGGCGCCTTCGGGCCTGCGTCGGCGGGTTCGCGCATTGTCACGCACTCCGGCAGCGGCATGGAGTGGCCGGTGATGTAATAGTCGATTTTCTGACGCTTTAACGATTTGGCAAGCGAGCCCTGCGCCTGGATTTCGTCGAGCAAGGTCTGGTCGTTCACCAGACCCTCCAGCTGGGCGAGGGATTGGGGCAGGAAGAATCCGACTACGCCTGCACCATTGCCCATGGCGTAGCGGCCGGGATGGGACTTCGCGAATTCGAGCACCGGGACGGCGCGCGCGAAGAGCGCATTCGATTCCGATTGCGGCGTTGTTAGCGTCCAGGCGTTGATTCTCAGCAGGGCGAGCGTCAGTGCGGCCGCGAGGACGAGGGGGGGCCAGCGGTTGGCGGTGTGGCCGGCTGGCGCGAGGTTTGCAATACGATCAAACACGATGCCGGAGCTGAGAGCGCCGAGCAGGACGATGGGAAAAAAATACCAGAGCCACAGCATCCAGTCGCTGGTGAGCGCGGCCTGCAAATAGTAGATCAGGGCGCCGAAGCCCAGCAGCAGGAAGCCGGCGCCAGCCAGCGTCATGCGCAGTGGCCGCAAAGCGGCGACGGCAACAAGGCCTGCGATCGCAGCCAGGGTTGCGCCTGTAGGGACGAACAGGAAGTTGGCGTTTGGCGTCAAGATGAAGCTGCTGAGCGACAGCATCGACGGGCCGAAGGGTGCGCCCTCCACGGTGAGCCGCTTGGCGGCGCCTGACAGCGGCATGGCCGCGCCGAAGGCCAGATGGTTGAACACGAGATAGACACCGAAGGGAGCGAGCGCGAGCGCGGCGGGCGCAAGTTTCAGCGTCCCAGCAATGCCTTCGCGGCGCAGGGTCCAGATGGCGGCGCCGAGGCAGAGCGGAGCGAACAACACAATCGTATCGAGGCGCGAAAGTATGCAGGCGCAGAGCAGGCCGACTGCGAGGCTGGCGGCACGCAGGCTCGGTTGTTCGCACACCTTCCAGACGTAGATCAGGAGCAGCGGCATCAGCGGCGCAAGCAGCGCCACCTCCATGCCGTGCAGGCCCATGACGGCGAAGGCCAGACCGTAGACCACGCCGACGATCATGCGGCCGCTGTGTGTCATCAGCCCAGCACGCGCCATGCGGGCCGTGAGGGTGCAGATCGCGACGACGCCGCCGAGCACAAGCGCCGCCTGTATCAGAAAGATGGTGACGAAGAAGGCATAGGTGTGAACCTCGAACACGGCGCCGACGGCGACGCAGACCAGCATCCAGAGCGGGTGGTAGCCATTTGTAAGCGTGACGCCGTCGAAGCTGGATCGTCCGCTTTCGACGATCTGGCCGGCAATGACGGCGTAGTAGAAAAAATCATCCTCGACCCAGGCGGCGTAGCCATAGGTTCCGGCCCAGACGAACAGGCCGGCGATGAAAGTAAGCAGCGCAAGCGCGGCGGTTGCCGCCAAGCTCGCGGTGAGAACAGCGTCAGGCGCTGCGCCGCCGAGGCGGGTCAGACCGGGACGCCTTTTGGCAGCAGCAGTGTTCAATCCCTTGCTTGGCATCCACCTTCTCCCCGACCCTCAGCCACCGGACATGGTTACCAGCGCCCCTTGTGAGCAATCACGGTCAAATCCAGCAAGATCGGGGCCGGGTTGAGTGCGTGGATATCAGAATCTGAAACTGAGGCCGGCCTGGATGACAGGGAAGATCTCGTAGTCGTCGACATCGTTCTGGAGGTTCTGTTCCTCGATCGCCAGCTGGTTCTGGAAGTTGGCGTCGTTCGACAGCGAGCCGCCGGTGGAGGTGAGGTTGACCTGCGGCGAGCCGGTGAACATGGCGCCGGCGATGAACTTGAAGCCGAAAGCGCCCTTACCCTGGAAGGTGGTGTCCCAGCCGAGGCCAACGAACGGCGCGGTGTCTTCCAGCTTGGCGGAGCCTGCCAGTGTGCCGACCTGCGCGGAGCTGTAGGTGTTGCCGCCGATGTCGTAGGTCTGGCCCGAGGTGGCGGAAAGATCGAGGGCCTTGTCGCCGAAATAGGCGCCGCCGGTGACGACGAAGCTGTTGCCGAACGGGTGCAGGTCGATGAAGGCGCCGAACGTCGTCATGTCGAGATTGCCGGAGTAGTCGATGTCGTCGTACGTGTCGTCGGCGCCGTATTCGAGCCAGTTATAGTTGCCGCGCAGGTGGATATAGGGGGTGACCTCGTACTGCGCCTCGATGGTGGCGCCTGTGGTGCCGATACTGGCGCCAATGGCGAGCGGACCGTCGTTTGCGTAGGCGGCGCCGGCGGTGGCTGCGGAGGTGGCGGCAAGTGCGGCGAGGGTGAGCGTACGTTTCATCGTGATCCCCTTGATCTACTCAACTCGGCCGAAGCTGGGGGAGTTCGCGGGTTCCGGCAACCGCGTGGGGATAGGGTGCGTGAAACGGCTCAGACCAGCGGTGGGACCGGCCTTGGCTTGCGGGCGCCGTCCCAGGCGGCGAGGCCGACGGCGAGGCAGATGACCAATGCGCCGGCGCCGACCTGCCAGCGGGGGACTTCCTGGAAGAAGACGAGGCCGAGCAGGGCGCTCCAGATCAGGGCGGTGTATTCGGTGGCGGCGAGGCGCTGGGCCGGGGCCCGGGCGTAGGCCTGGGTAAGCATGAACCACAGGGCGAAACCGGCGATGCCGGTCATCGCGAAGCTGGGCAGATCGGCGAGCGCCGGGGCGACGCCGAGAATGATGGCGGGACCGATCAGGTAAAGCGCCGGGAAGACGTTGCCGAGGAAGGCTGTCGTCAGGGCGTCGTCGCGCTGGGCCAGCTGGCGGAGCAGCACGATGGAGAGAGCGTAGAGGACGGCGGCGGCGAGACCCGCGAGGACGCCCTCGAGGCGGCGGCCATTGTCGGCGTCGAGCGGGGCGCCCTGGATGGTAACCAGCACACCGATGAAGCCAAGGACCAGGGCGGCGATAGCCATGGGATGGAATTTCTCGCCCAGCAGCCAGCGGGCCAGCGGGGCGATCATCAGCGGGGCGCAGAACAGGATGACGGTCGCTTCCGCCAGCGGCAGGACCGAAAGCGAGTGGAACAGGAAGACCGCCGAGATGGTGCTGGCGACGGCGCGAATAGCGTGGCCGCGCAGCGTGCGGAGAGATGGAACGGCGCGTTTCATGGCCAGCATGACAGCGCCGGAGGCCAGTGTTCCGAAGACATAGCGGCCACAGGCGACCAGCACGGCGGTGTAGCTGGCGCCGAGATGCTTGATGAAGGCGTCGAGCACGCAGCCCATGAAGATGGCGATCAGCGCCAGCGCGATCGGCGGCAGGGGGATCTGGCCGGACACAGGCGCGGCCGTGGTGGTCTGCTCAACGGGTTGGGGCGCCTCGCTCATGCGGCGTTGCACCATGACGAACGCAGTTGCGCAATCGCGCTTACACCCGGGCGGTGCAGCTTATGCATGGTTAAGAACCCCTGAACCCCATGAAATTGAACGATATTGCGCGACCTGCGAAATATCGGCATGGTCCCGCCACCCTGACGGGCAGGCAGTTGCGATCCCAATGCAGGATTGCACGTCCGCTCGCCAATTCGCGGTTTGAGAGGATCGTCTATGAGCTTGTCGTTGTGGCTGCCCATCGTGGCAGGCGCTATCGCCGTGATTTACGGCATCATTACCACCCAGCGTCTTATGGCCATGCCTGCGGGCAACGCCAAGATGCAGGAAATCGCCAAAGCCATTCAGGAAGGCGCCAACGCCTATCTCAAGCGGCAGTACCAGACGATTGCGATCGTCGGTGTGGTTGTCGCAATCCTGATCGCCCTGTTCTTCAAGAACTGGCAGGCCCCGGTCGGCTTCATCATCGGCGCGGTGCTTTCAGGCGCGGCCGGCTTCATCGGCATGAAGGTGTCGGTGCAGGCCAACGTACGGACCACGGAGGCTTCATCCAAAGGCCTCGCGCAGGGTCTTCATGTGGCGTTCCAGTCGGGCGCTGTCACCGGCATGTACGTGGTCGGTCTCGCCCTGTTGGGCCTTGCCGGCTACTACGTGATCCTCACCGTCGGTCTCGGGCTCGACCCGTCTGACCGCACCGTGATCGACGCGCTGGTCTCGCTGGGTCTTGGCGCATCCCTGATCTCGATCTTCG
>Ga0075163_10007553_pt1 | contig 14367 bp, 13 predicted proteins | sample JI1023141ADNA_FD_71478 | JGI IMG/M metagenome (GOLD analysis project Ga0075163, IMG submission 71478) | Wastewater effluent complex algal communities from Wisconsin, to seasonally profile nutrient transformation and Carbon sequestration -... | ecosystem: Engineered > WWTP > Effluent > Algae...
CAACTCAAAAGAGAAGAAGGCATGAACGCACACCGCTGCTGTCAGAAAAGGCCTCGTGACTTGTGGATGCTTCGCATTCGTGAGCTCGCCGGACTGGCATTGCCCGGCACGCTGCTCGCTCTCATGCCGAAGTGCCCCATGTGTCTCGCGGCCTACGTCGCGATCGGCACCGGCTTCACGTTGTCCTACTCATCCGCTCATCTCCTCATGCGAGTGCTCACGTTGCTGTGCATCAGCACGCTGGCGTTTTGCCTGGTGAGACGCATCATACGGCATCTTCGCACCACCAAGTCCCCCCAACTTTTAATCACGAGCACCCACCCATGAAATCCGACCCCACTGATCAATACATGTTTCTCGTCCGAGGCCCCAACTGCGGTCACGGAACGTCACCCGAACAAATGCAGGCCCACATGGCGGAGGTCTATGCCTGGATCGAAGACCTAACGAAGAAAGGAATCTTCAGCGCCGCGCAGCCACTGAGCTCCGAAGGCAGGATCGTCTCCGGCCCAAACGGGTCCGTTGTGTCCGATGGCATCGCTGCGGAATCGAAGGAGGCCGTAGGCGGGTTCTTCATCGTCAATGTGGCAACGATGGACGAAGCGGTGCGCATAGCACAAACAGCTCCGATGTATGGAAATGGCGGCCAGTTGGAGGTGCGTCGCATCGCCTCACTGACAAGTGATTGAAATCGCATGACCATCCAGGGCACCAGCGCGAGTGAGGTGGCCGACCACTTCTTCCGCCATGAAGGCGCGAAGGTGGTCGCCACGCTCACCGCGCATCTCGGCACGCACCGGCTGCAACTGGCGGAGGACGTGGTGCAGGAGGCTCTGCTGCGTGCGCTGCAGACGTGGTCGTATCGCGGTGTGCCGGACAATCCCGCCGCATGGCTCACGAGGGTCGCGAAAAATTTGGCGCTCACCGCACTGCATCGGGAACAACGCTGGAATGACAAAGAAAGTGGCATCGCCGCGGAACACTCGCGTTGGTTGTCCTCTCCGCCGGAAGACATGACACACGAGACATTCGCCGACGACACGCTGCGGATGATGTTTGTTTGCTTTCATCCCGAACTGGCCACCGATGCGCAGACAGCCCTCGCGCTGCGCACACTTTGCGGCTTCAGCCCTGCCGAAATCGCGGCCGCCTTTCTGAGTAGCGAAGCCGCGATCGCGAAACGACTCGTGCGCGCACGGCAACGTATCCGCGATCTCGCACTGCCGTTTGTCGTGCCGGAACCGAGGGAGCTTTCCGAGCGGCTCGATGGTGTGCTCCATACGCTGTACCTGCTTTTCAACGAAGGTTACAAAGCATCAGGCGGCGATCATTTGGTGCGTGCGGATCTTTGCCACGAAGCCATCCGGCTGCTCACTCACGTCACGCAGCATCCAGCCACGCAGGAACCTCGTTGCCTGGCCTTGCTGGCGCTCATGCTGCTCAATGCCGCGCGATTGTCCGCCCGCACGGATGACGCGGGCAGTCTCCTGCGTCTGCATGAGCAGGACCGCACTGCATGGGATCAGACGATGATCCAGCGCGGCATCGCCTGCCTACGGGCGGCATCGCAAGGCGGCATGCTCAGTGTCTATCATATCGAGGCGAGCATCGCCGCGACCCATTGCCTGGCGGTCGAAGCATCCGCGACCGATTGGCCGCGCATTCTGCATCTTTACGATCAACTGCTCACCATTACCTCCTCGCCGGTCACTGCGGTGAACCGCGCAGTCGCGGTCGCGCGTGTGCATGGATCACAGGCTGGACTAGACGCACTCGACCATATCGAGCATCGCTACCTTCTCGACGGACATCACCTCTTCCATGCCGTCCGTGGCACATTTGCTGCCGAACTCGGCCAAAACGCCGACGCCATCGCCCACTTCCGCCAAGCCTCAAAACTCGCCACGCTGCACGCCGAACGCGAGTTCATCGCAAGACGCATCGCGGAGTGCGAGTCAAGCGAGAGAAAAGTCGACAATTGACAGCACAAGTGCGCGTTCACGTCCGCACCCATGCGTCCATTTCTCTTTCTGCTCACACTCAGCCCTCTCTTCGCCGCCGTACCGATCACCAACTCCATCGGTATGAAGCTGGTGCCGGTTTCGCCGGGGAGTTTCATCATGGGGCAGGATGGACCGGCGGCGGACTACAACGTGAAAAAGCACGCGGCGAAGTTTGATGACGCGGACTGGGATGAGAAGCCCGCGCATCGTGTGACGATCACGCAGCCGTTTCATTTGAGTACCACAGAGGTCACCGTGGGGCAGTATCGGCAGTTTGACCCAAAGCATCGGGGGCAAAACGACGACGATGCGGTCACGGAGGTGAGCTGGAATGACGCGGTGGCATTTTGTGAGTGGTTGTCGAAGAAGGAGGGCAAAACGTATCGCCTGCCGACGGAGGTGGAGTGGGAGTTTGCGTGCCGTGCGGGCACCACGACGCTGTTTCATACCGGCGATGCGCTACCGGCCGGTTTTCACTCGTGGCCGAATGACACCGGCGTGCGTGATCGCTTTTTCCCGGATGAAAAACTGCCGCCGGAGTTTCAGCCGAAGGCCACGAAGCTCTCACTGAAGGTCGGACGCACGCCAGCGAATGCGTGGGGCCTTTTCGACATGCATGGCAACGTCGCCGAGTGGTGCGCGGACTGGTATGGACCGTATGAGGCCGCGGAGCTGAGCGATCCTCTTGGTCGCGTCGATGGCGACTTCCGTGTGATCCGCGGCGGCAATCATTCTGTGCAGACGCGGCTGCTGCGCTCGGCGAATCGCATGTCGTGGGTGCCGGAGGCGGTGAATGATCGCATCGGCTTCCGTGTCGTGCTCGGCGAATGGCCGAAGAGCGAGAAACGGCCGCTGCCGAAGCCTGCGCTGCATGCGCAGGGCGTTTCACAAGGCACGCCGAAGATCGAACTGCCGCCGCAGGACGTGCCTTTCTTCGATGGACCGAAGCCTTTCGTCAAAGTCGAGCCGAACTCCTTTGGCCCGACGTTCGCGTGGCACAATCACAGCCCCGCCATCGCCGAATGCCCGAACGGCGATCTGCTCGCCGTGTGGTATTCCTGCGTTGATGAAGCTGGCACGGAGCTGAACAACCTCGCGAGCCGTTTGCGACTTGGCGCGAGCGAGTGGGAGCCTGCATCGCTCTTCTGGGACGGCGCGGACGTGAATGATCACGCACCGAAACTCTGGTGGGATGGCGAAAAAACGCTCTTTCACCTCGCTCGCGGGCATCGCGAAAACATCGTGCGCCACAGCACCGACAACGGCGTCACTTGGAGCAAGCCGCAAATCATCCAGCCTTGGAGCGAGATCGGCAACCAGCTCATGCGCAGCCGCGATGGCACGATCTGGATGTCACAGGACGTCACCACCACCAGCCTCACCAAAAGCACCGATGGCGGCAAGACGTGGACCTCCGAACTCATCACCGACAAGAAGCTCGCGCATCGTAACGGCAGCGCCGCACGTCACGCGGGCATCCACGCGCCCATCGTCGAGCTCAATGACGGTCGCTTGATGAGCTTCGGCCGTCTCAACAGCGAGTCCGAGCAGAAGCCGTATAATTTCAAAACACCCGCCAGCTTCTCCAGCGACGGCGGCAAGACCTGGACGCATCAAGTGACCGAATTCCCCGCCATCAGCAGCGTGCAGCGCCAGGCACTCATCCGCCTTCGCGAAGGTCCGCTGCTCTTCTGCTCCTTCACCGACCTCTCCGCGAATGCCCGCAAACCCAACGGCATGACCTTCAAGAGCCAAAACGGCGACTTCAACGGTGCAGGCCTCTTCGCCGCCATCTCCTTCGACGACGGCAAAACCTGGCCGCACAAACGCCTCGTCACGCCGGGCGGCCAGCAGCGCACCGTGAACGGCATCGACCGCAACATGTTCCCACTCAGCGACACCCGCGCCGAGCACAACGGCTACCTCGCCGCCATCCAAACCCGCGACGGCCGCATCCAGCTCATCAGCAGCCGCAATCACTACGTCTTCAACCTCGCCTGGCTTAAAACGCTGCCAGCGGGGCCGTAAAGTGGTCCGCTCAGTCCTCTGAGCGGTTCTGATGCATATAATTCCGCACAGAGGACTGTGCGGGCCACGTTGAATGTGCCGCTATGCGTTTCCTCACACTTCTCACCACACTCTTCGCGCTGCCCGTGCTCGCACAGGAGCCTCTGCCCAAGAAGCCCGAGGTCTTCGACATCGAAGGCCACAAAGCCGTGCTCTACGCCGCGCCAAAGCCCGCCGAGACCAAACCATGGGTCTGGTATGCACCGACACTGAACGGCGGTGTCTCGCTCGCAGGTCGGAAGATGTATTTCGAGGCCTTCATGAAGGCGGGCATCAGTCTCGCAGGCTTCGACCTCGGCGAGGTTCGCGGCTCACCGGCCAGTTCGGCGAAGTTCACGCTCTTTTACGATGCCATGGTGAAGCGCGGCTTTTCCGCGAAGCCCATCCTACTCGGTCAAAGTCGTGGCGGTATGATGACACTGGCCTGGGCGTTTCGGAATCCCGACAAAGTAAAAGCCTGGGTCGGCATCTATCCCGTGTGCAACCTCGCCAGTTGGCCGCTGAAGAACTCAAAACCACAAACACTCGCCGACTATGCCCTGCCAGAGACCGACCTCGTGGCGCGGCTGAAGGAGTTCAATCCCATCGACAATCTCCCCGGTCTCGCCGCCAACAAGGTGCCCATGTTCGCCGTGCATGGCGACAACGACATCGTCGTGCCCTACAACGACAACACCAAGCTCCTCAAAGAGTGCTACGAAGCCGCCGGCGGCTCCTTTAGCGTGAAAATCATCCCCGGCGAAGGCCACAAGGTCGGCCAGTCCTTCTTCGAGTGCCAGGAGTTGGTCGATTTTGTTCTGAAACACGCCAAATAACTCACCACCATGAAAACACTGCTCACCGCCCTCTCGCTTCTTTTTGCCTTCCAAGTCCTCGCCGAGGATCATCCGAGCCTCGCGGCCGTCAAAACCGCCGACAAAGCTCGTGTGGCCGCGATGCAGTCGGGCGATCGCGCCAAGCTCGATGGCATCTTTTCCGATGAACTGCGTTATGCGCACTCGAACGGCATCGTGGACACCAAGAAGTCGTTCATCGAGATCCTGAGCGCCGGGAAGACGAAGTATGTGGGCTACGACTATGAAGAGCAGAACTTCAGCTTCCCTACGCCCGGCATCGCGCTCATGACGGGTCGTGCGCATGTCAAAGCGGAGTCCGAAGGCAAGGCGATGGATGCCGTGCTGAGCTTTCTGGCCGTGTGGCGTGAGGAGAAGGGCCAGTGGCGCTTCTTGGCGTGGCAGTCGTGCAAGCTGCCGCCGGCGGTGAAGTAGTTTCGAGTCGCCATTGCGATCCACATGAAGCCATTTCTCAGCGTCTTAGCCCTCGCCACGTTCTGCCATGCGGCAGAGCCGCGGATGAGCTTTCTTGAAAACGAGCAGGTCAAGGTCGGGGTCGATCTGAGTCTCGGAGGCGCGATCACGTGGCTGTCGCCGAAGGGTGGCGAGAACCGGGTGAACAATTTTGACTATGGGCGGCAGATCCAGCTTTCGTATTTCTCAGGGCCGGTGCCGTTCGAAGCGAACGGCCAGAAGCCTGCGGAGCACTGGAAACACATCGGTTGGAATCCCATCCAGGCTGGCGATGATTTCCATCATGGGTCGCAGACCTTGGAGCATCGGAACGACGGTCGGGAGTTGTATGTGAAGTGCATTCCGCTGCAATGGCCGCTGAACAATGTGCCCGGCGAATGCACGCTGGAGTCATGGCTGCAACTCGACGGCCCGGCGGTGAAGGTGCGGGCGCGGTTGGTGAACTCGCGGTCGGACAAGACGCAGTATGCGGCCCGCTTGCAGGAGCTGCCGGCGCTGTATGCGAACGCGGCCTTCCACCGCGTGATGAGCTACACGGGCAGCCGGCCGTTCACGAATGAACCGGGGCAAATCATGGCAAAGTCGGCGACGAAGCATCCGTGGAGCTTCTGGCTGGGCACGGAACAGTGGTCGGCCTTGCTCGACGAGCATGATGAGGGGATCGGACTCATCACGCCGGGGCGCATTTGGTTCACGGGCGGGTTTGCCGGAAAGCCGGGCGGCAATGACACGCATGCCACGCACACGAGCTATCTCGCGGGTCAGGCGCTGGAGATTCTCGATCACAACATCGTGCATGAGTTCCGCTACGAACTCGTGGCAGGATCGCTGGAGCAGATCCGGCAGCGGGCCAAAACGCTTGCGGTGAAGGCGCTGCCCGCGTGGGAGTTCACGCAGGACCGCCAGGAGTGGCATTACCGCGATGCGCATGACAAGGGCTGGCCGATACACGGCATGTTGGAGGTGATACCTGACGGCGCTGATCCGCAGATGGTCAGCCCGCCCCTGCTCTGGCAGGCGGAGGAAGTGCCGGTGCTGATCATCGAAGCGGCATTTCAAACCGGCGAGTCATCGGCCACGCTCTACTGGCGCAAGCTGGATGCCCCAGCTCCCGGACGCGACGACCACCTCACCTTTCCCGTGCAGAGTGATGGTGAGTTTCACCGCTATGTGCTGCGCTTGTCGGAATGCGCCAGCTACCAGGGGCCGATGGTGCAACTGCGCATCGACCCCGCATCAAAAGCGAAAGCGGATGCCGTGGTGCGAGTGAGGTCTATCCGGCTGGCGCGTGAGATGCCGTGATCAATGGCGCGCATGTTGGGTTCAAGAGTTGAAGCTTCCTCGTGCTGGGAAGACGACTGTTCTTTTGTAGCTTCGACTGGCAATCGAAGCGGAACCGCACGGGAGTCCGCGATCAAAGGTCGCCGTGCCGAGTGTTCAAGTTCTTGAGGCTACCGTCGCGCGGCTAGCACGTGGACATTGTGCGCAGCGCGCATCGTCTCCATATCCGCCAGCGTGGGGCGGACGAGGTGATGGTGGTGACGACCGGAAGCTTCACTGCCGACGCAACCGCCTTTGCCAATGGGAAACCGATCTGGCTCATGGATGGCCCTGAGCTGTGGCAGATGGTGAGGGAAGTGCAGTGCGGCACGAAGGAGCAAGCGCAGACGAATCTGGCACCGCCGCCCGAGGTGCGTCACGCAGTGGTGATGAACACCACCAGCTCGCCGGCCTGCCCTTTATGCGCCAGCCTCATTGTCAGACGCACGGCGAGGCGCGGGGTGAATGCCGGTAGTGTGTTCTGGGGCTGCCAGACGTTCACGGTCTGCAAGGGAGTGAGGAATTGAGGAGAGCGGGAGACGGGGACTGGAGGGGCAATGGCGGAGAGCGGCTGCTCGTTGGCTTTGCTGCTCCCTCAGCGGGCGCTCCACAAGTGCTCGACGCAGATGCGGGACCAGGTCTCGAGGTTCTCGCGGTCGCGGTGTAGCTCGTCGAGCGGAACGAAGCGGATGTCTTGGATCGCATCCTCGTTGGAGGCCACGGCGTCGCCGTCGAGATCAAAGACATGCACCACGCCGAGATGCACGCTGCCGACCTCGTTTGAGTCGTCGTTGATCAGGCCGATCACGCGCTGGGTGTGGCTGCTGGTGATGACGAGTTCCTCGGCCAGCTCGCGCTCGACGCCGTTGAAGTACATCGTCTCGCCCAGGGAGTCGTGGCTCTGGTCCACGGGATTGATGTGTCCGCCGATGCCGATGCTGTGCTTGGCCACGAGCCGCTTCTCACCCGATGAACCGCCGCGCGTATAGACGAGGTAACGCCCCGAGTGATGGAAGATTGTGTAGGGGATCAATTGCTTGTGCGTCGGGTCCTGCTCGGCGGCGGGGCGCTCCATGAAGAAGTTGTTCTCGGGATTCAGGAACGCTCCCAGATAACGGTCCACTTCTCCGCAGAATCCCTGAAAGCTCCCGAGTGAGTCGAAGAGCGCGCGCTTGATGACCAGTACATGTTCCATCCGCCGACAGACCGCAGATTCAAAGGCCGGTCAAGCGCGAAGCACGGCGCTCTCTACCGCAGCGCGCACGCGCTTTCCCGCTGGCATTTCGGCCCATCGTGATGGAGAGCAAAGGATGTCTCATCCATTCAACGAACTCGGTGTCCCGGCCAACATGATCCAAGGCCTGGAGGAGCTGGGCATCGTCACTCCGACCGAGGTTCAGAAGAAAGTGATCCCATTCCTGCTGACCGACGGCGGCGACCTCATCGCCCAGGCGCAGACCGGCACGGGCAAGACGGCCGCGTTTGGCCTGCCGCTGCTGACGAAGATCGACCCCAAGCTGAACGCGATCCAAGGTCTCGTCATCGCCCCCACGCGCGAGCTGGCGAAGCAGATCGGCAAGCAGCTCTTTCGTTTCACCAAGTACACCGAGAAGATGTTCGTCGAGGTGGTCTGCGGCGGCGACAAGATCGACAAGCAGGAAGAATCGCTGCGCCGCCCGACTCACATCGTGGTCGCCACACCGGGGCGGCTCCTAGATTTGCTGGATCGACGCGCGCTCAAGCTCGACGCCGTGCGCCATCTGGTGCTGGACGAGGCCGACGAGATGCTCAGCCTCGGATTCAAGCAGGAGCTGAACGAGATCCTCCGTCTCACCGCGCACCGGCGTAGCACCTGGCTCTTCTCCGCCACCTTCCCGGAGGCAATCAACATGCTGATCAAGGGCTGCATGTCTCCCACGGCGCACTCGATCCAGATCGACGTGGCCAATGTGGTGAACCGCGACATCTCGCACCGCTTCACCATCTGCCCACGCGCGGAGAAGACCGCGTTCGTCGCCGACTTCCTCAAGCGCCAGCAGGAAGGCCGAGGCCTGATCTTTTGCCGCACTCGCGAGGATGCCATCACGCTCGGCCGGGAGCTGACTGCTCTGGGGCTGCCCGTGGCCGTGCTGCAAGGCGACCTCCCGCAATTGGAGCGCGACAAAGTCATGCGCGCCTTCAAGAAGCAGCGCGTCCAGTTCATGGTCGCCACCGACGTGGCCGCGCGCGGTCTGGATGTCGCCGGGCTGTCGTTCGTCATCCATCACACGCTCCCCGATCAATTGGAAGGCTACACCCACCGCAGCGGCCGCACCGCCCGCGCCGGGAACAAGGGCATGTCCCTCGCCTTGGTCGATCCGAAGGAGAAATGGAAGATCGGCCAACTCGAAACCAAGCTCCGCGTCTCCTTCAGTGAGTATCAGCCTCGGGAGCAAGGGTAGGCGCGAGGGGGGGGCTGTTGAACGACTCGGACTGCCGCATTCTGCGTCCGGCACTCGGGACCACTTGGAGGTAGGTGTGCTCGCCTGAGCATGAGCGGATGAGTTGCGCCCACCTTTTTCAGTAGGCTTCAAGGAGCGGTCGAAAACGGTGGGTTCGCAGCGTTTGGTTTGATCTGACTGCCATGAAATTGATTCTGCCGCTTCTCGCCATTCTCTTCATTGCCACCGCCTCGCCCGCATGGGCGCAATTGCTCGCGGGTGTGGCGAAGGTGGACATCACAGATCGTGCCGTCGGGCCCGTGAATGATCCGTGCTTTGCCAAGGCGCTCGTTTTGAAGAACGGCAGCACGACAGCGGTGCTCGTCACGCTGGATGCCGTGGCCGTCGGTGGCATCGGGCGCGTGGGCAATGGCTTCATGGCCACCGTGCGCGCCGCCTTGGAGAAGGATCTGGGCATTGCACCGTCGAGCGTGGTGGTCAATGCGAGTCACTGTCACGGCATCGTGCGTGGTGACCTGGAGCCGCTGGTCATTCAGGCCGTAAAGGATGCGATGAAGAATCTGGTGCCTGTAAAAGCGGGCGCCGGAATCGGACGCGAAGCGCGCATCAGCGAGAACCGCCGCCTCAAGATGAAGGACGGCACCCAGGTGGACATGCGGCGCGCTTACTCAATGCCGCGCGATGAAGACGTGGCGAGCGTGGGACCGATTGATTCGCAGATCGGTCTGCTGCGACTGGATCGCGAGGACGGAAAACCATTGGCTGTGCTTTATCAGTTCGCCTGTCATCCGATCATGAACCCGCCCAGTAAAGGCTGCTCCGCAGATTATCCGGGCTTTGCCTCGAAGGTCATTGAGGAGGCGCTCGGCGGCGGAGCGATGGCGTTTTTCATCCAAGGATGCGGCGGCGACATCAATCCCGTGCGCTACAAGGAAGTGACGCGCCCCGCCGATGCGGAGCCGCTCGGGACGATGCTCGGCGCGAGCGTGCTGAGTGCGGCGCGGCAGATCGAAACCAAGGCTGACGGCGCATTGAAAGTGAGCAATGAAACCATCTCCGTGCCGCGTGCCGCCGATTATGAGAACCGCATCGGTGCCATCGAGAAGGAGCAAGCGAAGCTACTCGCGGCACTGAAGCCGACGAACATCAACTTCAAGGCGTTCCTGCCGCTGCTCCTTCAGCACAAGCTCTGGCCCGACTTCCCATCCCACCACTCGCAGAGCTATCTGCACGATCAGGCGCTGGACCGGAAGGGCATCTCGCAGCTCGATGCCGACAACCGCGTGCTGGTGGAAAACTATCTCGCGAATCTCCAAGTGATGGAGCAGCTCACGCGGCTGAACACAAACCTTGCGCTACTGAAGAGGCATCTCGCAGAGACCAAGGCCGCAGGGAAGCCGACCTTGGATGTGGAAGTCTGCGGTCTGCGTGTCGGCGACTTCAAGCTCGTGACATTCCCCGGTGAGCTGACCGTGCAGGTCGGCCTGAACATCAAGTCCCTGGCCAAGGATGAGCACGCCTTCGTCTCCGGCTACAGCAATGGCTACATCTACTACACGCCCACGGTCGCGCAGCGGAACAACACCGGCTACGCGCAGGAGGACTGCGACACGCTCGTGGCCCCCGAGTGGCAGGCGATCTTTGAAGCGAAGGCGCTGGAAGTTTTGCGCCGGCTCAGCCGATAATCCTGTGCAATGACACCCACTCTTTTCTCCATCAGTTACGCCGGTTTCTGGGGCCAATCGACCCTCAGCCTCACCGACTTCATCAAGCACGCGGGCAAGCTCGGCTATTCCTCCGTGATGATCGCTGGCAAACGCCCGCATCTGTCGCCGCTCGACGCCTCGCCTGAGTTTGTGAAGCCGATCCAGGATGCGCTATCCGAGGCTAGCGTGCGCTGCGATGTGCTGGCGGCTTACACCAATTTGTCTCAGCCATCGTCCGCCGGATGCGAGGTTCCGCTGGTGGAGTTTCAGATCGCGTATGTCGAATCACTCGCCCGCGTCGCTGCACAGCTCGGCACGAAGATCGTGCGCATCTTCACGGCCTATGAAGTGGAAGGGCAGGACCTCCAGGCGCAGTGGAAACGCTGCGTCTCGGCCATTCGTGAGATGTGTGACCGGGCTGCGACGCATGGTGTGACCATCGCCATCCAGAATCATCATGACATCGCCCTGCACACCGAGGCGCTGCTCGAATTGCTTTCCGACATTGACCGCCCGAATTGCAAGCTCGGCTTCGATGCGTGGTCGCCCGCGCTGCGGGGCGAGTCGCTCTACGACTCCGCTATGATGGCCGCTCCGCACACGATCATCACGACCAATGCCGACTACATCAAAGTCCCTCGTCATCGCTATCGGCCGGAACTCGTGAATTATGAAAGGCAGGACGTGGACTGGGTGCGCGCCGTTCCCTTCGGCACCGGCTTCATCGACTACGCCGCCTTCTTCAAAGGCCTGCGCGAGGGCGGCTTCGATGGCACAGCCGTGTTCGAGATGTGCTCGCCGCTGCGTGGCGGTGGCGCGCTGGAGAATCTCGACGCCTGTGCCACAGCTTACTTGAACTGGATGAAATCGAAGACCTTCATCAGCAACGAATGAGTCCGATTACGACCATTGAAGAACTCGACGAAGCGCTGAGTCGTCCGACGTCTGGTGTGCTCGATACGCTGCGTTCGCTGGAAGGAGATGTGATGGTGCTCGGCGCGGGCGGGAAGATGGGGCCGACGCTTGCGCGCATGGCGCGGCGCGGGCTGGATGAGATTGGGCACAAGCATCGCCGTGTGATCGCCGTTTCGCGTTTTTCATCCAGCGCGGCGGCGCAGGAATTGCAACGGCACGGAGTGGAGACCATCGCCTGTGATCTGATGGATCGTGCGGCGGTCCATGCGCTTCCTGACGCACCGAACGTTATCTTCATGGCTGGGCAGAAATTTGGCACGAGCGATGCCCCGGAACTGACCTGGGTGATGAACACGCTGGTGCCGGCCATCGTGGCGGAGCGGTTTGCGAATTCGCGTATCGTCGTGTTCTCGACAGGCTGCGTGTATCCGCTCGTGCCAGCGGACGGGCCGGGATCGCGTGAGGGCGATGCGCTCGGACCACCGGGCGAGTACTCGAACTCGTGCGTCGGGCGTGAGCGCGTGTTTACCCATTTTGCAAAGCAGCACGGCACTCGCGCCCTGATGTTCCGGCTCTGTTATGCCATCGATCTCCGCTACGGCGTGCTATGTGATGTGGCGTCAAAGGTGGCGCGGGGGCTGCCGGTCGATGTCACGATGGGTGCGGCGAATGTGATCTGGCAGGGGGACGCGAACGCGCGTGCGATTCAATGTCTGGCGCACGTCGCGTCGCCTCCAGTTGCGCTGAATGTCACCGGCATCGAGCGCGTGTCGATCCGCGGGCTGGCGCAGCGCTTCGGAGAGCTGCTCGGGCGCGAGCCGGTGATCACGGGCAGGGAAGGGGAGACGGCGTGGCTTTGGGACGCGGGTCGATCGTATGAGTGGTTCGGTCCGCCAGTGGTGTCGCTGGACGAAATGATCGAGGCCACCGCGCAATGGCAGATCCGGGGCGGCACGACTTTGGGCAAACCCACACACTTCGAGGTGCGCGATGGACAGTTTTGATTTCCGCCAGCCGCTGAACCGAGGCATCGCCATTCCCGCGCATCCGCTGGCGCTGAATGCCGCGCGGCGTCTGGATGAGCGCCGCCAACGGGCACTCTCGCGCTACTACATCGCAGCCGGCGTGGGAGGTCTGGCGGTCGGCGTCCATACGACGCAGTTTGCGATTCGTGAGCCGAAGATCGGTCTGTTCAAGCCTGTGCTGCAACTTGCCGCCGAGGAAATGGATCGTGCGGCGGCACCCATCGTGCGTGTCGGAGGTGTTTGTGGTGCGACGGCGCAGGCTGTCGCGGAGGCGCATCTTTTGCGCGACCTCGGCTACCACGCAGCCTTGCTGAGCCTCGGCGCACTGCGCGACGCGGCGGAGGCTGCGCTGATCGACCACTGCCGCGCGGTGGCGGAGGTGATTCCAATTATCGGTTTCTACCTCCAGCCCAGCGTCGGCGGTCGGGTGCTGTCCTATTCGTTCTGGCGACGGTTTGCGGAGATCGAAAACGTGGTCGCGATCAAAATCGCCCCGTTCAATCGCTACCAGACGCTGGACGTCGTGCGCGCCGTTATCAGCGCAGGCCGGGACGACATCGCGCTCTACACGGGCAACGATGACAGCATCGTGACGGACTTCCTCACACCGTTCCGATTTGCAGGCAGGGAGCGGCGGATCGTCGGTGGCCTGCTCGGCCATTGGTCGGTTTGGACGCGGCGTGCGGTCGAACTGCTGGAGCGCTGCCAGAATGTCGAAGCCACACCTGATCTGATGCGCCTGGGCGTCGAGGTCACGGACAGCAATGCCGCCTTCTTCGACGCTGCCAACGGCTTCCGAGGTTGCATCGCTGGCCTGCACGAGGTGCTGCGCCGCCAGGGTCTGCTGGAAGGCATTTGGTGCCTGGATGCGCACGAAAACCTCAGTCCCGGCCAGATGGCGGAGATTGATCGGATTCAGAGGGCGTACCCGCACTTGAACGACGACGACTTCGTCGAGGCTCACCAGGACGAGTGGTTTCGGTGAAGACCTTGGGACACGGCGGTGCTGGCAAACATTCCGCCAGGAGATTTGCGACTTTTTGGCCCTTTGCCTCCATCTTCCAGCTGCCATAACGACTGCATTCTCACGGGTGCGAATCCTCGGGTGGAGGGACAAGAAAGATCGAAGAAAGGAAATGACAAGGTGCCCAAAGCCTCTATCATGGGCGGCCAGTTCTCCCACGAACTCCAGCCGAAGTAGCTCAGGGGTAGAGCAGCGCATTCGTAATGCGCGGGTCGCGGGTTCAATTCCCGCCTTCGGCTCCAACCTGAGAGCAATGTTAGTTAGTCCTGAAAAAGCCAAGTTCAGCCGTCGCAGGCGAAATGAGCAAGTGCTCAATTCGCTGACCAAGATCATCGGCTATTCGGCGCTCGTTGCCATCGTGGCGGCAGTTTTTTATGTCGTCATCGAGAAGATGATGCAGCCCTCGAAGATCGACCAGGCCTACTTGGAATCGATCTATGAAGAGGACACATCCCAAGGAGCACGGTGGTCAGGTATCAAGGAGAGCCAGCCTTCGCTCTTCTCGCTTCGGAATAGCGGTGTTGTGTTGCCTCAGGGGGCACCCGCCAAAGGGGTGAGT
>Ga0075163_10007554_pt1 | contig 14367 bp, 16 predicted proteins | sample JI1023141ADNA_FD_71478 | JGI IMG/M metagenome (GOLD analysis project Ga0075163, IMG submission 71478) | Wastewater effluent complex algal communities from Wisconsin, to seasonally profile nutrient transformation and Carbon sequestration -... | ecosystem: Engineered > WWTP > Effluent > Algae...
AAAGAAAGATTTTTTTAGGTTGAAAAAAACAAGAACTACAATTTCAATGCGTATAAATCTGTTATATACCTAATCTAAATAGGGCGCGATGCCTATAATGATGAAAAACTGTAACTAAAAGATAAACTGGAGAAAAATAAACAATGGGTAATTACAAAACTCTGAACGAAATGTTCTTTTCAATTAACGCAAATACTGGAAATGTTCCGACGTTCTTCACCAAAGATACAAACAAAAAATTTCATGGCGTTACTTTTAGAGATGCCTATACTCAGGGAGAAAATCTTGGTCTATATTTAATGTCCCTTGGCTTAAATCCCGGAGACAAAGTCGGCTTAATGTCAGACAACCGCGTAGAATGGGCAGTTGCAGATATGGCAGTGCTTTTAAATGGCGCTGTAAATGTTCCAAGAGGCTCTGACTCAACTCCACAAGAAATTCAATATATACTTGAACACAGTGAAAGTAAGTTTTGTTTTATCGAGCACGGTAAACTATTAGACAGTGTAATGCCTATTATCCCCCAAACCTCTGTTACAAAAATTATCGTTCTTGATAAAGATTACAAACCAAAAGCAGACAATGTAATCAATGTTTATGATGCTATAGAAAAAGGAAAAGAGCTTCGTTCTGCGAAACTAGCAGAATTAATGAAAAGAGCAAAAGAAACTAAAGAAGATGATTTATTTACAATTATCTATACTTCTGGGACAACAGGACTTCCAAAGGGAGTAATGCTGACTCATAAGAACATGATTTACAACGTTGTGTCTATTCCTCCACTCGTTGGATTAAAAAAAGGCGATAGAGTTCTTTCTATTTTACCAGTGTGGCATATTTTTGAAAGAGCAAACGATTATTCGATGATTGCATCGGGTGCTGCTATTTATTACACTAACGTTCGCGATTTAAGAGATGATTTTTTAAAAGTAAAACCAACCTTTATGGCATCTGCTCCTAGACTCTGGGAAAACCTATACGCCGGGATCAAATCAAAAGTTGAGAAATCGGAGCCTATTAGACAACTTCTTTTCAACACTGCTTTCGAAGTAGGAAAGAATTACAAGAAAGGCTTAGATTACATTCAAGGAAATGAATTGCAAGTGAAAGAAGAAGAAGGTATGGAGAAGTTAACAAGAACCGTTCAGTCTATTATCACAACGGCTAATCTTGCTATACCTTCCACTGCATTAGATAAAATTGTTTTTGAAAAAATCAGAGAAGCGTTAGGCGGTCAATTAAGAGGAACAATTTCCGGAGGGGGAGCACTTCCTGCACACGTAGATGAATTCTTCAATGTAATTGGAATTCCTGTTTATGAAGGTTATGGAATGACCGAATGTGCTCCAGTTATTTCTGTTAGAGCACTTGGTCGCGTAATTCAAGGAAGTGTTGGATTCACACCTGCAGGAACAGAAGTTAAAGTATTAAATGACAAAGGTCAAGAAGTAAAAACGGGAGAACTCGGTGTTATCCACGTTAAAGGACCACAGGTTATGAAAGGCTATTATAAAAATCCTGAAGCAACAGCGAAGACTATCGCGAATGGCTGGCTCAATACAGGAGATTTAGGATTCAAAAGTTTTAATGGAACTCTTTCTGTTAGAGGGCGTGTTAAAGATACTGTAGTATTACTCGGTGGTGAAAACGTTGAACCGGTCCCAATCGAAAATCTTTTATTAGAGCATCCTCATATCAACCAGGTTATCGTTGTTGGACAGGATCAAAAGTCATTAGCTTGTCTTATTTGGCCAGATGTTGATAAATTAAAAGAAGCAGGCTGGAATATTAATTATGGAGATGATTTAAATAAGAATGAAAAACTCCGCGCGCACTACATGACTGCGATAAAAGATATTATTTCAGGTCAAAATGGATTTAAGAGTTTTGAAAGAATTTCTGATTTCCGCTTTTTACCAAAAGCAATGGAAGTTGGAGATGAATTAACAAATCTTTATAAAATGAAAAGAAATGTTATTTCAGATAAATATTCTAAACTAATCAAAAGTATGTATGAATAGCATTTGAGTTCTCTAATTCAAATACTCTTTCAAATAAGAAAGGGACTGTGCAAAAAACACAGTCCCTTTTTTTATTAATCGGGTAGAGTTAAATACACTTTATCCCCTCGAACTTGAATTGGATAACGTTTGCAGGTGGCATTACCATTTTACCCGAACACATATTAAACTGAGCTCCATGCGCATTTCTTTCTCCATCTTATTTACTCCTCTCTCTATTTACCTAAGGTTGAAAGAATCGAATAGTTTTCCTAGCAAATAATAAACTATTTCAAAATATTCTTTCAAACAATGTTCATTTTTAATCTTGCAAAAATAATTCTATTCTTACATCCTTAACTGATGAATGAATTATTTCGAATTTTTTTAACTACCTCTCTTTTAGTTTCTTTAGCATTTCAAACTCATGCAGAAGAGAACAAACAAATAATTAAGCGTATAGGTTTTGGATCTTGTCTTGAACAATGGAACCCGCAAGAAATATGGAAACCAATGATTGCTGCAAAGCCTGATTTATTTTTATGGCTAGGCGATAATATTTATTACGATTCTTACATTGCGGAAGAAAAAAAATACTATTACCATTTATTAACAAGTCGTAAAGAATACATTGAATTAAAGAAATTTTCCCGAATGCTTTATACCTGGGATGATCATGACTATGGAATTAATGATTCCGGGGCAGAATATGAAGATAAAATTAGTTCACAAAAAATATTTCTGGAAGCATTCGAAGAAAAAAAAGATTCCCCAAGATGGAATCGTCCAGGAATTTATGAATCATATTATTTTGGCGAGAAAGGTAAGAGGCTACAAGTCATTATGCTCGATACTCGCTATTTTCGTTCTGAGCTAAAAAGAGATTGGAGAAAAATTTTGGGTATAAAAAGAAATATACCAAATACTGATAAGGATGCAACAGTTCTTGGAGAGGCGCAATGGAGATGGTTAGGTGAAGAACTAGAAAAAGAAGCTGATTTACGTATCATTGTTTCTAGCATACAACTTGTAAATACATTTCACCCGTTTGAGAAATGGGGAAATTTTCCAAATGAAAGAAAAAAATTCTTCGATTTAATTTCTTCCAGGAAAGCGAAGCGAGTAATTGTTCTAAGTGGTGACAGGCATATGTCAGAGTTAAGTGTTGAAAAAGAGAATACACCCTACCCTATTTACGATTTTACTTCTAGCTCTTTTAATAAACCGTTTAAATTTATAGAGCCTGAAGTTAATCCAAAGCGAATAGGAAAAGCTATTGTAGAAGAAAACTTTGGAACATTAGATATTAATTGGGAAAATAAAAATCCAACGATTACTTTTCAAATAATAAGCCCTGGCGGCAAACAAGAGTTTACTCATAAAATTAATTTTTCAGAAATAGAATAAATTGTAGGTTAGCGCAGCGTATCTAAAATATTCATTGATTCTTTTTTCATATAAAATAAACTATTACTATTAAATTTTAGAATAGAGGAAATATGAAACAATTATTTTTAATAGTAAGTATTTTAATATTCAGTGTAAATCTTTATGCTGATAAATTAGAATGCGTCAAAAAAGCAGAAGAAACTTTTAAAACAGAGAAAGAATCCTGTAAAGAAAAGTCCGGTGCAGAAAAAGAAAAATGCATTTCTGATGCTAAAGAAAAGAAAAAATCAACCGCAGAAGAATGTCGTAAAACTGCACGTGATTGCATGGAAAAAGCTAAAGATGAAAAAAAAGCTGGAATGGAGCAATGTAAAGATAAAAAAGGCGAAGAGCATAAACAGTGCAAAGAAGGCGTTCAATCTAAATTCAAAGACGCACAGGGAGCATGTAAAAAAGCTTAAGTCAGTCTCAAGAAAATACGATAGCACAAAATATCATTTTGCCGCTATCGTGTTTTACTAAGTTCATTTAAACCTAAATCAAGTCTTTAGAATATTTGAATCATCATTGGACAATGCAATCTCTGCTTGTTCTTTTAAAGTATTCGCAAAAGCAGAATAAGTTTCTTTTAGTTCTTTCGTATTTTCCATTAAACTAGATAAGGATTGTGGGATATCGTCCCGAGTTGCTTTTAGAACTTCTAAGAAATATTTCTTTGCTTGTGATGGATCATGCAAAACATTTAAGTAAAAATAAGCCAATTCTAATTTGGCGTCTTTATAATTTGGATCTAACTCAACTGCTTTTTTAAGAGAATGCTCTGCTTCATTCACATTAAAATTTTCAGGATTAGACACTTGCAAACAAATACCGTGTAGTAAATAGTATTCAGCATTCCTCTCTTGGTCGGGAACTTTATCCATTAATTGAAGAACCAAAGGGTAATTCTTATTCCGTATTTCGGCTTTTATTTGATCGATAATCATGTACAATCCTAGGTTTTGCAATTTTTCTCTTTTAAAATAAAATGGCAAGCAGGAATTTATTTAGCAGATTAAAATACTTATTCAATTCAATTAAGAACTAAAGATAGTATCTAACGCAATTAGAATACTTTACAATTTGATCAAAGTAATTGCAATTTTATAAATTGAAAAATGCAATTACTTTTAGCGCTTTGTTTAAAATCTAACTATCCAAAGTATTCTTTCCATTTTTTATCTGCTTCATTTCCAAAGAATATTTTGCAAGCTTCTTTAAGACCTACGGATTTTTTCAAATCTTCTTTTTTTACTACAAGAGAAATCTTTGAACGACGTCGTAAAAAATCTTCTAGCTTTGTAATCATTTCTCTTCGTGCAGCTTCTTCAAGTTCTGCTCGAATGTATTCAGTGCCTTCAATTAGCACCTGAGCTCGATCTGGATTTTCTCGGATATCATCTAAAATTCCTAATGCTTGTGCCCCATATCTTCTCCAAAGTCTTTTTGATAAAGGCTCACTTGATTCAGGATCAGTCATTTCATCTAATCCCATTAGCTTTGCCTGGTGTAAAAATTCAGTTCTTAGTTCATTCGAAGGCTCGCCATACCATTTTTGATTAAAAAAAGGAAATTGAATTCCGAGTTGTTTTGTATATTCTGCAACTTCATCGCCAACATTGATACAATCAGTAAGCTTTCCGCCAAATATACTTATATGTTTATCAACTGTATTTACTTCCACTTCGTGCTTGCGGGATAATTTTACCCAGTCAGCTGTCTGGTCACCTGTATTAGTTACAACAAGTGGTCTAACTCCACATCTCTCCGCAATAATATCTTTTGTGGTTAAAGGATGCGTTAGTTTTACTCGTTTATTAATATTTTCTAATACAAAATCTCTATCCTCTTTTGTAACTTCTGCATAAGGAGAAGTCACCTGCGTATCTGTTGTTCCAATACAAGTTCTATTTCCCATGGGGATAACAAAGAATAACCGCCCATCATCAGCGAAGAATGTAAGAATATGTTTAACTTCTGTTAGCCTTTCTACAATCAAATGAATTCCCTTACTGAACACATGCCTGTGATTTGTTTTTTGATTTGTTAAAGCATTGTGCTCATCTACAAAAGGTCCACAGGAATTAATTAAAACTTTTCCTTTTAATGTAAACGTTTTCCCGCTGATATTATCTTTAGCTTTAACATTCCAAACATCTCCAACTCTTGTAGCTCCCTGCGACTCAACATAATTAGCCGCAATACAACCATAATTTAATGCAGCACGAATAAATAAGAAAACAAACCTTGCATCGTTATCATGTAAATAAGCATCCGAGTATTCAAAGCCGCCCACTGCATTTTCCAGGTTGATAATATCTTCTTCTCTGTTCATTTTTTCTTTAGTTAAAAATCGTGGTGGTTTTGTAAAAAAGTTTCCCATTAGCCAATAAAACAAAGTCCCTGCATAGAGCTTTAAAACGCTATGTCTAAATCCTTTTGTGATTGTAGTAAAGAAACGAATTTCTTCCACTGTGGAGGGGTAATTGCGCATTAGCTTATTGCGTGACATGCATAGTTTACGAACGAGTCCAAACTCAAACGTTTCCATATATTTAATACCGCCCCAGGCAAGGTTAGAAGAATTTTGGCTTGTAAAGCCTGCAAAATCTCCTTTATCAATTAAGGCAACCTTTGCCCCTTTTGCAGCGAGGGCAGAAGCAGACACTGCCCCATTAATCCCTCCGCCTAAAATAATTACATCAAACGTTTCCTTTTGTAACTTAGTAATGTTACTCTCTCTTAATTTCATATTACCTCTTTAACCTCTTTAAAATTTGCCCACCAGTCCATAGCGGCAATTGCATCTATTATGATTCCGTATTTTTTCTTGATCAAAGCAAGTTGTGCTAGCTCTGGATTATCAATGTATGCCTCTATTTCTTCTAAATCTAAAAATATTTCATCAATCAATTGATTGTGAAATGCCTGTTTAACTTCTTTAAGAAAAGATTTCTTATATAAAACTATTGCAGACTGCGCTAATATCGACCAGGGAAATATTGGCTCCCGTTCTAACGTTTTAAATAATTCATTAAAATAATGATACAAATCTTCTCTTTTATATTCTCCGATCTCTGTCATTATAACTAGTGCTTCAATTCCCGCAGCTCTACAGTATTCATTCGCTTTTGTATTTTCAATCAGTTTAGTAATTTGCGTAATTTCGCCATTAGCCACAGACGCTAATATTTGCCCCAGATTTTGTAAAACTATATCCCCTGTTAAAGGATTCAGAAAATTTCCTTTACGCGAAAATAACTTAACTATTGGAGCTAACGCATCTTTATCTCTTTGTTCTGCTAGTAAATACATAGAATACAACCAATGATTGTATTCTATCCTTGCAGCTGGATTCTGTGGATTTGATGCTTCTTGTTTTAATAATTTTAGTAAGTCTTTCTTGAATACTTTGGGATTACTTTGAATCTCTAAAAGAACATCAATACTTAGTTGTCTTCCGGGGAGACTGATTTTTTCTAAAACAGATTCTTTATTCATTTGATAAATTTTAGCGTGTTTTCTGTGTCTAAGTATTTTTTTATTTTTTCAAAAGGAACTTTGGCTTCGACTGATTGCATTGCATGTATATCAAAAAGGTTAATTAGTGTTATCCCATCAGGGGTAAGATAGAAATCATATTTATTTTTTTTAAGTGCAATGAATTCTTCTTTTTCAGTTATACTTTTGTCTTTTAGCATAACCTCTGCCATATTTTTATGCAATGGGACAAGAAACTTGGAATCCTTCTTGAATAGAGATTCAAAACTAATTTGCTTTCCAGTTAACAAGTCAAAATTATAAACTTTAAATGTATTATTAGGATGAGCATTTCCTTCAGTATAAGAAGAAAAGTCAGAATGAATACTTAAGACAAATTCATTTTTTAGTTTCACAGAAAAATCGCCAGCAAGATTAAAGGCAGGTGCATTTTTATCTTTTTTATTGCATTCAAACTCGTTCTCGTAACTCTCTAATTTTGTGAAATCATCTACTAGAATTTTCCCAATTGATTTAATGATATTCACATCATACTTGGAATCTTTTCCTAGTTTTAAAATTGGATATTGAATTTTATAGCTGCAATTCTTTTCCTTTTTCTCTAGAAGTTTTTTTTCTACAGAAAGTGGCTCTTTTGATTGAGAACATAGACTAAAGTTAAAGAAAAAACTTAAGCATAATAGCAATGAATATTTCATTTCAATCTTTATCATATAATATATACAATTTAAATGAATTTAAAATTGTAAATCACAATCCTTGTCAATTTTTTTGGGCAAAGGACAAGAAAATGCTGTAAGAAATTTCGCTATTTAAACCTATGCTTGAATTATGAAAAGAATTTCCTTATTATTTTTTTTAATTGGGATTTTAAACTGTGCAAGTAGCGTCGATTTTATTCCCGACCCTGATTTTTCAGAGGAAAATCCACATTACACGAAAACTAAAATGGAAGAAGTAGAGATTGTTACTGAAAGACCAATTCGAGATTTTAAAATGGTAGGAACTGTAATCTTTCGAAATTTTGTAAGCCCAACCGATATGAAATCGGAACTTTATGCTTTACAAAAAGAAATGTATCGTTTAAAAATAGATGGAGTTTGGATATTTAAGAGAACATTGGAAACTGTTCCACCTTTGATTATCAATACGCAAAATCATGAAGGCATGACAGTCGCTTATACAGAAACAAATAAAGAAATGGGAAAGCTTACAGGTTATCCCTACCGATACAGGAAAATAAATGACAACAACCCCAAGAAAGTTCGATAGCGAAATTAGAATTACTCAAAACGGAAAATGGATTTTTCGCGGGCAAGAAATCACGCAGGATAATGTCTTAGAATTTTTCAAAAAAAATATTCGAGAAGATGACTTAGGAATTTATATTACCAATACCTATGCTGAATTAACCGAGCATGGATATTTAGAGGCAGAAACAATTTTCTTAAAAATAATAAACTCAATAGAAAAGGATAATATCATTTATCTGCAAGGAGAGGATGATTCAACAACTCCCCTATTTGATTTTTATTTTTATTCAGACTCTAATGAAAAAATATTTTGTATGCGTAAATCCGATAAATTTATTAAATTTACCTTCAACCGTCAAATGCATTCTTATATTTCAAATCTTTTAAGCGAGGATAATGGAAGTTATTTTATTAAGGTCGGAGATAATACTTTACCTGTTTCACAGTACAATAAACCAATTGATGTGAAAATTCCGAACATTTACAAAAAAGTATAATTTAAGTATTCACCGTACGCAAAGGAATAAAGCTAGGAACTCTCGGCGCTGGGAACGCTGAGAGGGACTGTATAAAAGCAAAGAAAATATTTCTCACAGAGCTCACAAAGGTTACAGAGAGTATTGACACATTCGATACACTCAGCCCAGGTTTTATTGATTCGTTTCTCTGTGTTCTCAGTGTGCTATGTGAGAAATCCATGTTTTTACACAACCCCTTAATTATAGTCTTTCCTGTAATTCCATCATACATTCCGCCTCGGAGTTCCTACAACTAGATAGGATTTCTGAGATTTCCATTCGAATGGAATCGTAAAGACTGGAAGATTTAAAGGCAAATTTATATTATCCACAGAACCAGTAATTACCTTCGGAGTAGAAATCCTAAAATTGCGACCAAAAAAACTCTCTGCATTGCCTGCGATATTGTTCGCGAATTCACCGATTACATCGAGTCGCAATTCATCATTAGCCTCACCAAGTCCCATTTCTTTAATCAACTCATCTAGCATGGCGGCTGACGTTGTTACATAAATACAACCTTTTCTCTCGCCAACTACACCAATAATTCCAGAATAATCTAGAAATATAAAATTGTTTTGCTCCGGGTAAGGGATACCAACAGCGGGTTTCGCACCTTCAAATTGTGTAAAATAATTCATTACCCCTTTGATGAAGATTCGTAGTTCGTCTTCTTTCATGGTTTCTCCCCTAAAATCTTTCTCAGAGTATCCGTTAGTTTATGAGCTAACAACGGTTTAATCAAATAGGATACCGCCCCCGCATTAATTGCTTTCACAACTGTAGTTTTACTATTGAGTGCCGAAATCATGATTACTTTTACTTTTGGGTTTATTCTCATCATCTCTTCCAGAGTTTCCAAACCATCTATTCCAGGCATGGTAATATCAAGAGTTACGATATCCGGCAAATGAGTTCTGAATAGAGCAATCGCATCATTCCCATTAGCCGCTTGGGCTACTACATCAATATTCGTAAGTTTTAAATATCTTTCTATCACCATACGCACGATGGTAGAATCGTCTACAATCATGATTTTCATACTTTCTCCAATTGAAATAGACCCATTGGGAAAACGAATTTGAATTGAGTAAATTTTCCAAGAGCATAGTGTATACTGAAATGCCCACCGATTTTTCTTACTCTCTGCTGGATGATATCCATTCCCATTCCCCTTCCTGAATGAGAATTTGACTCGTCAGTGGTTGAAAATGCTGGCTCGAAAATCAGTTTTATCAATCTGGAAGGTGTCCAATCTTTTATTTCTCTTTCTAATCCTTTTCCCATAAGAATTGCTTTTGCACGAATCGCGGTCAAATCAAAAGACTTCCCATCATCCTGAAAATCAATGCATAGTGTATCATCTAAGAGCTTGAGGCTAAGACTGATTGTCCCATACTCTTTCTTGTTTGATTTTAATCTTGTCTCCGGGTTTTCAATTCCATGCATCATAGCGTTACGCGTTAATTGAACTAGAATATCGCGTAGCGGATAAGCGTATTTATTCGATATTCCAGATAGATCAATATCAGTTATAACTACTTTGACTTTCTTGCCGAATTCATTTGCAATTTTCTCTGCGAGCAGAGTCAGTGCTTCGGGTAATCCAGAAAGAGCAGAAGTAGAATCGGCTCCCCTGTGTTGGAACAAGCGGATACGTTCGACTAATTCCTTCATCTCACTATAAACTTTTTGCAAAGCAGCTAAATCATAAGCAATCGGAAGAAAATCCTCCCATGTAAGATTTTTATTATTACGTAGAGAAATCATTCTCTTCTCAAATTCTTCTGCCTTTTCAGCAAGAAACCCGAGATCAAGTAGAGCCGCGTTACCTTTCACGGAATGCACCGAACGAAATATAATATCAATCGCATGATTAAGTTCTTTGTGATATTTATCTTCCCGCAAGACGGATTCAATTGTGGTTAATTCCGATTCAACGCCTTGAATGAAATCTTGCAACAATGCCGGACCGATATGTAACATTGAAAGCATCATCTGACTTTCCTGTTCTGATTTTATCTTGTGCTCCCGTAACTCGTTCTCCATTTCTACTTCTTTTGTTACGTCCTTGATACTTACTAGAAAATCCGAATTCTCCTCGGACTCTTCGATGCGTTTAAACTGAAAATCTAAAAACTTATCGACTTTTTCTCCATCGAGATCAACTGTCGATCCTTCCCTTTCTAGTGGACTAAGATCACGTATCATTTCTTGATCTACATTCTTGGAGGAAATCATTTTGAGGTATTCGCCAAGCTCGTCCATTTTTTCTAGAGAAAAATACGAAGAGATTACATCTGTAAATTTCTGACCTGACTCGAAGCTTTCGCCCATTATCCTCTTTACGGATTCAGACTGGTGCTCTCCTATATAAAATTCTCCATCAACTTTGTGAATAATAAACAAACCTTCGTTAACCGCATTCATGATCGTGTCTTGTTCTTTCTTAGCTACTGCAAGCTGTCTTTTAGTATAAAACTCTTTTCGTATCAAATGAAAATGCACTCGATTGATTGCTACTGCGATTACGGCGGTTGAAGAAAGAAAGTATAAATTATTAATTACGATTTTGAAATGTGATGGATTGGGGAGAAATAGATTTAGCCCCAAATAGCTTCCGATGACTAACAAAGCGTTAACCGTCGCCTGGATAAATCCTCCTGGAATAAGCACAATGACAGCTATCATCACAAGATTGAGACCTGCGTAATAACTAGAATCAAAGCCGCCCAGTTGGTGGGTCATAAGAGAGATCATAATTCCTGCAACTAGCGAAAAGAAAAATCCATGAAAAAGTGTATAGGGGAAGGCTTTGTTAGACGCAGCAAAATATATTGAGATAGAATTAGAAATGTACCGATACCACGATAAATGGCAAAATTACTAAATTGCTGAGCAGGGATCATGAAATAATCCAGCACTAAAAACATCGGAATCAAAGTAAAGCCCAGAACACTGAGTGTCTTTAGCCAGTTGTGACGTATCTCATCGAGATAGCGTTTAAAATCTTCTGTATCCACAATCTTTAGTAGCAGTTTTTTCATTTTTCCCCTCCTCTTATTTTTCTTGCAGTAGAAGAAAGGATTTTATAAGAATAGCTACTAAAAAAAATCAATTAGTAATGATATATATCACCGATTTATCATTGGGCTACGAACTCTGCGTATTTCCTTTTCTTCGATTCCCCAGATATACTTTTCTTCTTTGAAGAGTAAATCCCATACAGGAACAATTGGAGTAGAAAGAAACAAAGCCCAGATTAAATTATTAGTTTTAAAATACTGAAACGCCCACGCATAAGCAATAGTAGCCACAAGTAAGGCATGTAAGATTCGAGCAATTCGGTGATTTGGAATTGTTTTAGGATCTGTGATCATAAAAAAAGTAAATAGAATCAAGGCACCGTTCTGGAATTGATGTAGTAACACATCCCATCTATAATCAAATTTTAAAATACGATATGTTAGAAGAGAAAAGTAGAAAAACAAAAAGGCGTAACTTATCTCAGAAATTCTAGCTCGACCCGATACGATAAACCCGAAAGCTAAAAGCCAAATTCCAACGGTAAGCTCAAAACCCCATTGTCCGGGAGAAACCCAGGCACCAGGAAAAATATTAATAGCCAAAATAACTCCAAGCATAGCCGGGTTAAATAGATGTTTGCCGCGAAATCGTATACAATATTTAGATGAAATAACTAAAAAAGAAATCACAGGATGAACCCAAAAAGAATCACTCCGAATGAGAAGTGACATCCCAAGACAACTAATGAGGGTGCTAAAAAAAGCAATTTCAATCTTTAGAAAACGCATCCAAAGAGCCTGGGCGAAAGTCCCTGCTAAAAAGGTTAAAGCAATTTGCATGGGATGAATGGAGAAGTCACGAAAAAAAACTCCAATTCCAAGAAGTGTGCCCATGAGAAATATTTGGAGTATGCGCACATCTGTTCTAAGTAAAGAATAAAACTCACCAAGCCTTGCATTCAAGTTTAAATCAAAAATTTTAGTCATTCTTTCTTTTCCTCTTTTGGCTCTTCTACTTTTTCTTCTCCGCTTTCTAAAACAATCTCATCAAAGATACTCACAGGAAGTAAAACAGATTGATTTAGAATGTATAAATTTCTAAACCTCTCTTCGGTAGTTTTAATTTTTTGTAAATCGATTGCTTTATCTTCTGGATTTACTTTCTTTAATTCGACAATATAGGTTGCCCTCGGCTCTCCTTTTGTGTCCTCTTTATTTTTTACTCCCGTTCCGAGATTAACCTCAGGCCAACGTGGCTCATTATCTTTTCCTCTTAGAGTATCTTCTCTTAGCGGAGTATAGACATTAGCCGTATAAATAACCTTAGTCCCATACACTGGAAATTTTTGATATACAGGAACTGTCCTTCTTTTTGTTACTGTTCTGCTTGAATAGGTTGGAACATTGTCACAGGTGGTTTTTTTCTTGGATGCACCGGATCCAGTTGATTCATAACTTGTAGTACATTCCTTACGACTTCCCGATTGGTATTGTTCACTTTCAGTGTAGGTTTCCGTTTTTGTTCCAACCTGCCTATCTTCATAAGAACGAATTTCCTGGGTCGATTTTAGTTTTACAATATCGTCTCCCTTTAATTCTCCTTCCCAGTCAGACTGCTGCACAGTCGTATAGCGCATAACCGGTATTGTTCTCTCCCAGGCTACATCAACTACCTGGAAACTAACATTATGAGTCTTTCCTAGAAAATAAAGAGAGGTAATACAACTTCCAAGTATTGCAACAGCCCAGATGCTAAACTTTTTCCAGTTGAATGGCTTTTTAGGAGGTTCAACCGGTTTGGTTTTTTCTACTTTTTTAGCAGCTTTTAGTTCTTTTTCTTTTTGGACTTCGAAATAATTTTTCTTACTCGATTCCTGGGTCGCACCGCAGGATAAACAGTTCTTATCCGTTACAGAATTTAAAGTCTCACAAAAAGAGCAAAGCCAATCAGCTCCCGCTTTGAATTTTTCAGCTTGTGCTTTGTCTTCGACCTTCTCTTCTTTCCCTTCCATCAAGTAGAATTTGATATTTTCATTTCTCGCATTCCCGCACGATGGACAGGTTCTAACATCGCCCCTAATCGCCTTCTGACCGCATTTATCGCAGTCCCAATACTCATAAACTAATTCTTCTGTAACTGTAGCCATAGAGCGCGATTGTATTTAGGCTGATATTTTTTTCAAGGAATAATTTGTGACTGTTGTTATTGGTTGAGATAATTCTTTATCATCGTAAAGTCAATTCATGAATTGTCTTTTCTGGAGGGCTACGGACTGTTGTGCCCCTTTCTCGTCTTTGGCTTAAGATTCAGAATCGCTTCTTTGATTACAAAGGGAATGCACCGTTTTGCCATTCTTTTAGAGCGTTTGACTTAGCAATTGTCTAGATGATTTTCTTTTTAATAATTTTTACTAGTTGCATTATTTATTATACCATATAAAATATTTTTATAAGTAGGAGGTTATATGGATTTTTTAACTGTATCCCTTTTTGCATTCGGTTTTGCTTTGGCAGGCTATATGATAGTCACAGGAATTGTAAGGATGTCTACGGAAGATATAAAAAAAAGAATGGATAGGATAGAAAACCTTTTAAAGGAATCTGGAAAATGAGTCGGCTTCTAGTTTTTCTTGGATTTATA
>Ga0075163_10007556_pt1 | contig 14366 bp, 14 predicted proteins | sample JI1023141ADNA_FD_71478 | JGI IMG/M metagenome (GOLD analysis project Ga0075163, IMG submission 71478) | Wastewater effluent complex algal communities from Wisconsin, to seasonally profile nutrient transformation and Carbon sequestration -... | ecosystem: Engineered > WWTP > Effluent > Algae...
TTGCTTGGAATCGAGTCTCCTTCGAAGGTATTCCGCCAACTTGGCGAATATACGATGCAGGGTTTCGCGCAGGGAATCACAGGCGGTACACCCGGCGCAGTAGGCGCGATGAGCACTGCCGTCGGCGGAACTACAAAGGCTGGTAAGGCTGGCGTAGAGCAATTTGTCGACGATATGCTGCAACTTACTGGATTCGGAGAGAGCCTTCTTAGTTTCGTTCAAGGCCTGACGAATATCGCTTTCGACATGGCCAAGCTGTTCACAACAGATCTGATGACCGGCGAATCTATCATCACGCCCCGTTGGCAACGAACAGTCAGCGATGCAGATCTTCGCCGCCAGAAAGAAGACGAAGCTTACCAGAAGGGTCTTCGCGATACCGGCGGGGTTCCTCCGGGGACCTACGGGCCCAGCCCAGACCTACAACGCAAGCTTGACGAAAATGGATTGTCTCCTGGGATAGGAAATAGAGTTGGGCAACGAGAGGATGTCCGAACACTGAAAGTTCCAGGCAGCGAGGACACAATCCCTCTCAAGCAGAATCCTGATGGCACTTGGACTTCAACGAATGCTGCTTGGGCTGCTCTGATTGCACGCGAGTCTGGCGGAAACCCCACAATCGGACAGCAGATCGCAGATGCCAATGGCACCCCAGGATCTCCAAATGCTGCACAAGGTCTGTTTCAGATAACTCCGGAAACTTGGCGTCGCGCTGGCGGAGATCGTTTCGCTGCCAGCCCTTCGGAAGCCACTCCCGAACAACAGGCCATTATTGCAGCTGCAATCTTCAACAACAATCCGAAACTGGGCGGAGACTGGGGTGCTGGGCTTCCGGGAAGAGAAGATCCTGCGGCGCTACGCGACGGTCTCGTTGCAGCCTTAACTGGCAAGAACCATGGTCTTCTTGATGATCCTGTTTTGAACGCCACTTTAATTCCACAGATTAACGGCATACCACAAACCGAAGGTGACCGCCAAAGGGAACGACGCGGCCTTCCGCAAATAATAGATGCCAGGAATCTTCCCAAGGGAATGGCTCCAAGCGAAGGTCTCAAGCCAAATGCTGATTTCCTGAATCGTGCAATAACTGCCGTGTTCGGTGACGAACTGAAGTCTCGTGGATTAACCATCGGCGGTAACCGAGCGAATGATTCCGGCTCGGGAGAGCACCAAGGCGGTGCTCTTGACATCATGACAGACATACTTGGAAAGAGTACTCCGGAAGGGAAGGCTCTTGGCGATCGGATCAATGCTTTCATCCTAGATAATGCTGAAGCATTCGGGTTGCAATGGAATATTTGGCAACAGGAGATGAAGTACCCGAACGGCACATCTGAGAGAATGGGCGGCCGAGGCTCTATAACGCAAAATCACATGGATCACGTCCATGCTTTCACCGGTGATCCTGACGTGTCTGGAACAGGAAGTGATGGTACGGGCCTGTTCCGTCTTCCGAATGGCGTCGTGATACCACCCACGACAGCAGCCCCAGGCGGAGCACCTGTTCCAGTATCTTTAGACGATGCCAGCCTTGATCGTATTGGAACTGAATATCGTGGTGCGAATGAGAATCAGATAACTGACAAGCAACTCCAGGCATTCCTAGGGAACAACCCGGACCTACAGGCTGCCATACAAGCCGGTCTTGACCCCAATTCAACTGACGCTCAGGTCGGCAGCACGCTCAATATGCTGCAGACAGAGATTGATCGTCAGAACAAGATTGATACGCCCGAGAGCCGGTACATTGCAGGCCAGCTTCAGTCTCAGCAAAATACGCTTGCGCAGGATCGTGGGTTCACGCAATCTCAGAACCCCATCGATACCGCAAGTGCGATTGCGGGCGGGTCGTTCTCGCTCGCCAGTGACATCATCGGCGCCATCAATGAAGGAATCAAGTCTGTTGGTGCAGCTAAAGATATCTCGGGTACGCTGGTTCGTGGCATTGAGAACACCGAAGACGTCATGAAAGTTGTCGACAATATTCAGCAGTTCATCACGTTTGGAGCTAAGATTGCGAATGCTGTCGGTAGCGGCCTCGGCCTCGCGTCTACCATCGTTGGGTCGGCGGCCGCGGGAGCGGCGGCAGGCGGCGATATGGGCGGCACTGCGGCGGCAGCGACGGCGCTCGGTGCGGCAAGCTCAATCGCTGGTATGGTTTCTGCGGTCCTTCAGTCCGTCAATGCCGCCATCGATCTTGGTCAGGAGGCGTACAAGATTGTTAGCAAGTATGTTGGCCGCTTCCTATCGAACATCGTCGGAGCTGGACAAGGTTCGCTTATGGGCGATCTCAAGTTCCTCTTGGACAAGAACGACGGTACGCTCAAAGCTTGGTCGGAGGACAACCCGGATGACAAGCGCGCCTTGCGCGTGCCGAGCTGGATGCAGGGATCGGGTGTTGATCCGATTGGTTCGAAGATGCGTGACCTCAATCTGTATGTTGGCCCAGGCACTGATCCGAATGAGGCGATGAATACCGGCATGTGGATGATCCAGGCGGATCAGGGCGGAGTCTTCAGCAGTGAGTACTGACATTCTATCACCAGGACAGTACATGCTGAATGGCTGCAAGTTCGGTAAAGGTACGCCGTACTCCGTTGGCAGCGTACAGATTCAGAGCTACAACGTACAGGCCGGTGACGACCAGAACATCATGGCCGACGAGCTCAACATGAAGCAAGACACATTCCAGCCCACACCGATCATCTTCGAGATCGGCGTCCAGGACTTCAAGGTTCTTCCGCACATGCAAGCTCTTGCTAGCAATGTGCAGTTCCGTCGTGAGAATTACGACGGCTTGCTCAACAAGCTAGCAGCCGCCTGGCGGGGTGATGCGGTTCGCCGCAACTACGGGCAGATCTCTCCGCTTCGGTATTGCAGACGTGATGGTCGCGAGATGGTTTGGTATGGCCGCCCACGCAAATTCCAATCAACTAAAGCCTCAGAGAAGAGCTCATTCTACGGTGTAAATGCAGAGTTTCAGCGTGCCGACACCCTTGTGTATGAATGGGAAGAAGAGTTCCAGATCATCGAGCAACAGGCTGACCCTGTCTTCATCGAGCGTTATCGGGGTGATTGCGACTCTTGGATTCGCATTCTCGGATATGGGCCTCTGAGCAACCCCGTTATCACAATCGGCGATCAGCAGATTGCCCTCAACCACACCATCGGTGAAAATGAAGTCTTCGAAATTAGTTCGTATCCATGGCAGCGTCGTGCAGTCGACAGCAACGGACTAAACATTGCAGCAAAACTGGTTGGCGACACACAATATCTTGACCGACTCAAGATCCCACCCAACCGCCGCACGCCCGTGCGATGGACGGCTAGCAATGTCAACACATGGGTGCCCGCTCTTGAGAACACCTCTTGGTCGGAAAGCATTCAGAGCGTTGACTTCTATAGATTAGGAACATCTTTCACGCAGCTGTCTGTGGCCCCTGTTGTGGTTCATTTTGACTTGTTAAACGTCAGAGGCCCCAGCCTGTACATGGGTGGTACATGGATCGGCGCAACTAGTGCTGTCATCTACAACCGCAAGCAGTTCGGTTCTGGCAAGCAGTACTGTGAAGCGCGTTTGGTTGAGCCGTGGATGCCAGGTGGGTCCGGGATCGTAATCACGAGCAATGCTGGAATGACGAACTTCGCCATGATAGAGGCTCGTACGAACAACTTTGGCTCTGACTCGCTGAGGATTCATTCCGGCACAAGCCATCTAGATGTAACAATGAGAGACAGTTTCGATCTCGGAAGAGACTTCAACGAATATGACGTCATTGGAATTGAATACAACTCTGATACGAAACGTTTCCAGGGATATCTTAATGGGCAGTCTCTAGGAGACGATCTGTATTGGATCGACCATCTCAACGTTGTGAATCCCGCCAACCGGCACCAAGGCTTTATTTTTGATGTTGATTCGTCATTCCTCACGCGCGGTACAGGATTCGCAGACATTCTCGCATATGACAAGGCCACTGTTCCGCTGCCCGTTGGCGGAATTGTCGTTGGCTGGCAGAACGCTTACTCTTCTCTGGAAGGTTGATTGGTGGTCACCGCATACAGCGCAGATGACGAAGATCGGTGCCGGTACATCATCGAGGAGGCTCGAACCGGCCGCATCCTTGTTCGTGATCTGAATGTGCGCAACCCCAAGGTCATGCGGAAGCTCAGCGGGCCATGTGTGATTGAGTTCGACCTCGACTATCGTGAGCCATCTGTTCAACATCCCGACGGCACAGGGCCAATCAACTTCAAGCCTTGGGGACATTGGTGTCACGTTGAGAAAACAATTAAGGGCAAGCGCGTCATTATCGCGTCAGCTCTGTTCCAGCCCAGCCAAGTTGATCCGCAATCCGGCATTCTCAAGGCGCGCTGGCAAGGCTTCAGCGGATACATACAGGGAATACCGTGGCTTCAGAATTGGAACCCTATTGCGGTTGATCCTGCCGAGATCGTGGATCGCATTTGGAAACATGTGCAGAGCTATGCCAATGGCAATCTTGGCGTGACGTGTTATTCCCTGGCGGAAGATGGCGTTAACAAGACAATCCCGCCGACAACCAACACAGAGATGTTGCCAGGCTTTAGCTTTGACGGCAGCAACTTCATCATGGACTTCTTCGCCATCTTCATCCGGCGGATTGACTTCACCGATTGCGGCGACTACGTTAACAAGCTGGCTCGAGATATTCCATTTGACTATTTTGAAGAATCAAACTGGAACGAAGATCACACAGCGATCCAGAAGTGGATTCAGATCGCGTATCCGAAGGGCGGCGCTCTCCAAAGCAATCTGGTGTTCCGCCTCAACGAGAACGTTCTGTTCGGGCAAACCAAGATTGAAGCTGAAATTGAGTGGACCTCTGACGTTGCTGTACGTGGCTGGTTTCCCGGCAAGGTGTACAGCTCTGTGCTGTCTAACGCAGACCCCACCCGGTATCGTCGCGTCATCCTTGAAGAGGACGCTCGCATCAACTCTACTGAGCGGGCAGCCGCAGGCGCGCACAAGCAGCTGACGCGCCGCCAGACGCCACCATTCTGGGAGACCATCACCATTCAGATGTACCATCCCAATGCCCGGTTCGGAACTTGGGATGTTGGAGACCAGATCCGAGTGCAAGGCACTGCGCCGTGGGTAGGCGAGATCGATCAAGTTCACAAGATCATCGCATGGTCTCTGGACGAAGCAACGCAGACCTGCCAGCTCACGCTACGCGCAGAAGGTGCCTTCAATTACGACCCGATCTTCTTCGACGGTGTCTTCCAGAATCTGTTGCAGAACGACGACTTCACAGCATCTCTCTTCTCTTGGCAGCAGGTTGCCGGCAACTGGACGCGAGATCCATTGTCTGGGTATGAATCGCTCGGGTGTGTGAAAGTTGAAGCCGACGGGAACGAGAAGATCCTCGTCAGCGAGATGATTCCTGTCACATCTTCCGATGACGTCAACTTGTCGTGTCGCGTTCACTGGGAGAACCTTCTTACACCAGCAGGACCAGAGTCGGTTGGCCCAATTCAGATTGCTCTCAATCTCTACAATGCAACCAACGATCTGTTGCAAACAGTGATCTTTGACGACACCGGTGATGACGGATCTTCACCAGACTGGTTCCAAATTGGGTCTGATAATTACGACGTACCATCAACCGGTACACCCGCAGGCATGAGGGTGATGGCGCGGGTCTTACCGACAGCGCTGTCCGGCGCAATCCGTTTCGATAAGTTCCATATCACGAAGTCATAGGAAGACAGATGGCATACGAGTACGAGTCCACAGAGGCCAGAACGCTCAAGGCGATCCAATCCAAGAACTATCCTGACACCAACAAGGATTTCGTCAAGAACATCTCTCGGCTTAACAGCTCTGTCGACTATATCTCTTCGTATATGGGCGTGATGCAGAAGGGCATTGACGATGCCAACCAGAACATCATCGAGCAGATCCAGGGGTTCTTCCAAGACATTTGGGTTCTGTTCGCTGGCGGAGAGCCAACCGGATTTGACATCGGCGATCTCAAGTACGTCTTCATGGCTCTTGGAGCTTTGTTCGGATTCAGCGGTCGGCCGTTCCCATACAATGTGTTTGACATGGTCGAACACATGTTTTCGAACTTCTTAGCATTCATCCCGCAATTCACAGACGTTATCTTCGACACTATCTTCGCATGGGCAGACGAACTCGGCGTTGATCCGAACTTCACTGGCATCTTGCGCGACGCCTACGACAACGCGATTGAAGCTCTTGGCCGCGCAACAAACATCATTGAAGCTTTCGCTGGCGTCGGTGGTGGCATTCACGAGATGCTCAATGGCATTGGCGGGTACATCTATACAGAATTTATCCAGCCGCTAATCAACTTCATCAGCTCAGCGATCGGCGGTCCGATCGGGATGGCCATCAACTGGGTCCAAGTTGTCATCTCTAGGATCTTCGGCCTCGCCAGCGGAGCAGACGCCAAAGCCAGTTTGATTCTCCGCCAGGCGAGCCCGCTCTCAGACAGTATTGACGGCAACGGAGAGGTCTCTCTTGCGCTTGCCATCGCTGATACTTTCATGACTATCAATGCCACAAACTCGCGCGGCGCATTCATCCGCTGCCGTGGCGGAGACGTCAAAGAGACACTCTCGATGCTCGTCAAGAAGAATGGAACCATTGATTCGTTCCATATTGATGTGTACTTGATGAATGCAACAAACGGTATTGACAAGGTGTATACCACGCCCGACATTAAGGCTGAGCTCGCAACAGTTGAGACGATCCTGTTCTACGAATTCCCTGAGGGGCAATCGTTTACGACTGTGATCAATGGCAACTATTTGGTCATCGCGAGGATGACCGGAAGCGGCTCAATTGACATCCAGGGCAGGGTGTGGCCTGAGGCAACCACCGCGATGCGGCCGTTGTATCCTGGGGTTCTTCGCAATCCGACAACAACGCCTAGCCCGACGAACATTGCCGCAGCAGCACTGGATCCTTTGTACAACAAGGAAGTTCCATATTTCCAGCTTGGGTCTGTTGTTGACATTGTTCCTCAGTCTTTCTATGTTGACTTCACCACGCTGTCTCCAAACTTCTGGATTCACTACACCCGATTCGTATTTGGTCTTGGTGGCATCCGGGCTCTTGAGGTTGCGAACGGAGTTCTGTTCCACCCCGGCGGCTTTGCAGACGGCGATGCAACGATCGTTTACAAATACCGGTGTGCAACCGAACGCATCAGGTCTGGATTCAGATTCACAGAGAACTACACCCCCGGAAGGCAGCCAGCCGACCTACACATGTTCTGTGCTTTGGACATGTCGAGTCATGTCGCTCTTACGATTAGCTACAACGAAATTGGCATCTACTGGAGGCAAGGATACGGAGTTGCTCCCACAGAACAGCGCACGACACCTTTCGTCCCTCCGGGTGGCGGCCCAATTATCAGAGCGGGCGATTGGCTATGGCTTGAATACGACCCTGACGATCACGGCTGGCGAGTTTACCGCAATCCTGATTGGAACGACCCAGACGTAAGGGATCCTGCACATGGCATGATGCTCTTTGAGACGACAGGATGGTCGTCTCCTCCGAGAACAGCGAACTTCCGCTCTGGCGGAATCAGCATGTATCAGTCTCCGGGCGGAAACACCCCTCCGCCAATCGATGACTGGATTCTCGAGGATTGGAAGCTAGATGCCTAGCCAAGGCCGAATAGCGCGCTAGAGGGATAGGATAGAGCTCATGCTCAAGCTCGGACAGCTCAACCAAGACTCTTCTTACGATGACGTTGCGCAGGTCATTGTTGGCGAGGCCATTCGCAGGGGTTATTCTCGTCGCGACGGGGTGCCCTGCTTGTCTACAGCCATACAGGAGAGCTCGCTCAACCCGAAAGCAGTCAGCCCTAATGGCTTGTGGAAGAACGTCTATCAGCAGGATGCTAGCTATCCTGGCCGAGACAACGTCAACCGCGCCATCGATGAGTTCTTCAATCGGCTAGATGTCAAACGCGCTTCTGTCGGAGCCAGTCCTGACAACTGGATGAACATATTCTGGTTGCAACAGCGTCCCGGCGAGCCGTCCGCCCAGCAGGCCTATGATAACGGTCGCAAACAGTATCTTGTCGAAATCAAGTCTCGTGAAGACGAAGCATTCCGTCTCTGGGACAAGTATGCAACCACCACCGACACAGGAGCAGGCAAAGTGGGATTCACAGGCGATCCGGTTTACCTCGAGGAGGTTCTGCGGAAGGATCTCGGCGACCGACTGATCGTCGAGCCGGACTGGAAAGAACGCGGCGCTGGCGGAACGATGGGCGACAACTGGGGTGTGATGATTCACCACACCGGAAACGTTAATGAGCGCATGGAGGTCATCCGAGACGGCGTGCGACAGCCCTCTGGTTGGTTGCCTGGCCCATTGTCACAAGGCTTGATCTATCCGGACGGACGACTTCACCTCATCGCCGTTGGGCCATGTAACCATGCTGGCGCCCGTGACCGCAACGGCATGGGTCCGGACAACGCGAATGTTCGTATGATCGGATTTGAGTGCGCTTACGGTGGCTCAGGGCCGTGGCCTCAGAAGCAAATCATCACCATGCGCGACGCTACCGCTGCCATCCTGCGATTCCTCGGGCATAAGAGCGATCGTTGCATCGGCCACAAGGAATACGCTCCGTCTCGCAAGCCTGATCCGGGCAATCTCGACATGAAGTGGTTTCGCGGTGAGGTGCAGCTTGATCTGGACGGTCATGTGTTCCCCGGTGAGCCGCTCCAGGGAATTCCGCCCGCTCCGACGCCGGGGTTGTGGTCGGGGATGTCTGATCGTCAACTGATGGAGTATATTGCTTCCCAGATGGGGCCTGGCAATCCAGCTTGGCCTGCCACGGAATACAGCAAGAAGGGTGAACCGCTGACCCTCCGGGACACCCTCGCCAAGTACAGCGGTAAGGATCTCTGATGCAAATCAAAATTGGCAAGAAGAGCTACAAGCCTTCCGAAATTCGAAAGGCGATCGAAGCGGGCATCGGAGTCACAATCATCTTGGCCAACTCTGCCCTGACCGAATTCGCCAACTATCTACCGGGCAAAGCGTCTTTTGCAATCACAACGATTGTCGGGATTGTTACTGCAGCGCGGGTGTTCCTGAAGAAGAACGCTGATATCATCGACGCCTCTGACAATTTCGAGTGATCCAAGATGGTCAACTTCTTCTGGCGAAAACGGCACATTCTGTCTAGGATGGAGGTAGACAATGGTGGATGGAAACATCCGCGTCCGCCAGCTGATCCAAGACTCATCTTCTTGACGATCGGACTTGCATGGATATCTTTCGTACAAACCTTTTTCGTTCGCCCACCAAATAGCGTTTCGGCTAGAGCATTCACAGACTACGGTGCAATAGCAGTAGCATTTCTTGTTGTTCTGTGTTGTCTGATGCACTTGCACGCTGCATTCTGCAGGTCGCAATATTTATCGTGGGGGTGGGAGGCTGCGTCTTGTATTGGATTCGCCGGACAATCTGCAATACAGTTCCAGGCACTAGTGGTTGTCCAACCTTATTGGTGGGCAAGCATTTCTTTTGCTTGGAGTGCATTCTGGGGATTTGGAAATGCCTGGCGTGCAGCCATATTGCTCAGGAGGCTATGGTGAACACTAGCGCAACCATCACTGCTGTTGGCGGAGTCATCGCTTCGATCTGCACTGTTCTTGTCGGCGTGTTTGTTCGCAGGAGCGATCGCAACGCTAAGATGACGCAGCGGTATTTTGATGACTTAGAGTTTAACATCGATATGGTCGATGCAATCCGCGTTGACTACTGGCAGATGTATGGTTGGGCGAATGTGGTTTCGGGCAAATGGCACACGCTGATACAGGGGTTGCCAAGCGTGTGCGCCGGCAGTGAGGACGCCGTCAAGGCGCTTATGGCCAAGGTCGGCGATCTACCTGCCATGCCTGAGGCCAAACACCTTGATCTCGAACGGAAACGCATCGCCGAGATCAGAGACGGCAAACGAAGCAAAGACAAGGAGTCCGAGGAGTAGATCATGGCATGGCGAGCACCCAGCGAACCCGGCGACTCAGATCCGTCCGTCGCAGACGCCAAGCGCGTTCTGAAGCGGTACGCCTACGGCCGATCGCTAGACGACGGCCCGGTGTATACGCTTGAGTTTGGCGTTGCTTTGTTGCAGTACAAGGTGAATCGAAACGCTCAGATAATGAAGGGCCAAGTCACCGGCAAACCCGGTATGGCCCTAGACGGCAAGCTTGACTGGGCTGTCAAGAAGAACATGGAGATCAAGCCGTACGAGAAGAAGGCTTCTCGGCCGGTTATCTTCACCATCCAGGGCCATATGGGCGGCATGTTTGACGGTCCTGCCTACTTCACCGCTCGTGACCTTGAGATGCGCGAGTTAGTTGACGTGCAGCCGGTGTGGTACGACAACACCCGCAAGCCATTCAACAACAACGACGGTGTCGTCAAGACCGATGCGCTGATTCGCAATCCTGCAGAACTTCCCGGCGGGGTGCCATTTCTCGTTCTGGCCCACAGCCAGGGTTCAATCGTGTTTTGCGATTGGTGGGAGAACGTCGCCAAGCCCAATCTCGGCAAGGAGCCATACCGCCGATTCGCTGGCGGAATCAACTTCGGCAATCCGCGTCGCCCGCGCGACACGGTAGCGCCGTGGGTGTTGGACCCGCCCAAGCAAGGCACGGAAGGGCTAGACCCTGATTGCCTTGACGAGCCGATCCCGGGCGTGGCGGAGGTCAGTCGTGATGGCGACCTCTACACCAACAAGCGCACGCCGGTAGACGGCGGCGCTGAATGGACGCAAGCTGTTTACCTCGCCGTAGCACGCGGCAAGTTCTTCGGTCGTAGCACCCTCGCTGAGGAGATTAGCGAGCTTGCCACGCGGTTCGGCATCATGGAAGTTTGGGGTGCCTTTCAGGCTATCACAATCGGCGTGAAGGGTGTCGCTCAGCTCAGGGAGCATGGTGAGTTTGACCTTCGGCCGTGCATCAAACACTGCGAGATCCGTTTGGGGTTGGAATGACAATCGAAGCGAACGTCAGCGAACAAGACGACATCGACAACGCCACAGCGCTGTCCAACGCTCTTGCAATCTTGACGCTGATAACCGGGGAGCCCTGGGACAAGGCAAAACTGCTAGCGACCAACCTAGCCCTCAAGACAGAGGCTGCAAGAGCACTCTCTACTCAGGGTATGACGCGGAGCGACGCAGCAACGCTTGTTGACGACCGTTGGTCGGAGTACGAAGCCCATGAACTACCCGCATCTCCTCCGCCACAGGAGGGCTTCCGAACGGCAATGGTCAGCGACCAGCCCATGGCGGAGAGCCAGATCTTCTCTGAACCGCCGACCGCACCTAGTTACGAAGACCTGCGAGCGAGAGCCGCTAAACGGCTAGAGCAGTGGAAAACCGAAAGAGCCGCCCTACTAGAGGACGGCTCTTCGGACGAGAGGCAGATTTAGCTGCCTAGTTGCATTTGGACCACCTCCTTAGTCTCGGCCTTTTTGCTGGCCGCCTTCAGCTCTTTACGGGTGAGCTTGACCGTTTCCTTGAAGGTCTCGCCGAACTCGCGATTACCGCACACCGGGCCGATACCGAGGGCCACGGACAGTTCGTCGGTCAGAGTCTTCGAGCAGACACAGCAGGAACCGTAGACCGCGCCGAACTGCTTCATCTCTTCATAGCTCATCCGCATGCTGGCGTTCAGCCGGGCGAGAGGCCGCTTGCCTTCGTACTCGAACCACACGGTGCTCGTGCCGTCCTCGTTGCCGTCAGCGCACAGGCGCTTCGCGACCTGGAAACCGCGCTGGGTGTGGTAGACCTTGAAGATCACATTGGCCGAGTCCCGGTACATGCCGTCTTCGAGCTCCTTAGAAGGCGCAGCCGAAGTCGTCATCGGCGCTGCGAGCTCCTGGTCCTTGCGGGTGATCGTCTCGGTCTTCTTCGGCACCGTCTGCAGCCACGAGATCAGAGCATTCGCGCCGTCCTCGGTCAGGTCGGTGTAGCAGTACTCTTTCACCCGCGCCCCGACGCTCTCGGCGGTCTCGCGCATGTGAGCCATGAGGGCATTCACCCGCGCCCCGACGCTCTCGGCGGTCAGCAGATGCATGAAGTTGTCGTGCACATTCTCGCCGGTAGCCCAGCCGACCATCATGTTCACCACAGCAACGCGGGAAACGTACTTCGGGCTCTTGGCGGAAACCTCCGCGCCGTTCCAGTCGCGCTCGGCGATCATGGTCTGGATGCGGGAGATCTGGTCAGTGGTAGCGAAGTGGCCGGTCATTTTGGACTCCTCGGTTCTGGGGCTCGCGCCCGTTGGGTAAGGACAGCTTACCGTACTCAGCGCGATTCGCGCTACTCTGTGCACGAAATTAATGCTGTAGCCACTTGAACAGGCACTTCCGGTTGGTGCAAGTCCGCTCTACCACATTCTTCGCGAATACCTTAAACGAGTGGTGATCAAGCGCTCCGCAGTGAGGGCACACCGCCAGCCAGCTGAAGTTGCTCGCCTCCTTGTCGGTCGGAAGGGCGGCGATCTGCATCATTCCACCATCAACGCCAATGCCAGGTTGAGCTTCGCGATCAGGTCCACTTGGTCGTGCTTGGCTCTCCCCGCCCATGATGCGATCGGTGTACCGGCTGTCCAGTCGCGACGGCCATTGATCGCCTCGTACAGCTTGCGCCGGGTGTGGTCGTTGAGCTCAGCGAACTTGGTGTGGTGACCGGCGTGTACGGCGACGAAGTACGACAGCGACTCTTCGATCTCCCGTGGTGGAGGCGCGCTGCCTGGTTTGACTTCCCAGGCATCGGGGTCTGTATGGAAGGCGATCATGTCGGAGAACACGCCGCGCATCAGTTCTTTCATGCCAGCCTCTTATGGCGCGCGACGTCGTTCTCGGCGAGCGCGGTGTCGGCAACGTTGTACAGGTCTGCGCTGTACTGCGGACAGTACAGGGCGACCGCGTTCGCCACGGCGACACCGGCGTTCTCGGGTCCCAGCGCCGTGCTCTCCAGGAAGACATCTGCGATGTGCAGAAGGTTCTCCTTGGTGACTCCGCCATCAACCTGGAACCGGGCGCAGATCGCGTTGCCGTAAGTGTTGGCGGCGATGTCAGGATCGGTGACCGGGTCGAAGGGTTCGGCATTCGCCTTCCCGGCGAAGTACGCGCCGACGAACGCGGCTCCGGCTACGAGCACCAGAATCAGAGCGACCTTCACCGACTTACGAATACCCTGGGGCTTGTTCATCCGTGCTGCCGGTCGCATCGGTGAAGGATACAGGGGTGGTTGCCCGAGGCCGTCCATGCGGTCCAGGCGACTGTACTCGTCGTACATCAGAGCTTTCCTCTCGGTTTGATGTCGCTGACGATGTTGACACCGTCTGCTTGGAGACCCAGAATGATGAGGCGTCGCACCGTTTGGCTGGGCTTCATCCCCAAATCCTGGCCGTGCTCACGCACAACGTTGGACAGCATGTCCTCAACCCACGACGTGAGCTTGGTCGGACGTGCGCTGAGGCTGTTCAGCACCAGCTTTGGTGTTTTCATGACGTGCCTTTCCTGTGGTGGTTAAACCGTACCGTAGCGCGCCGAAGCGCGCTAGGTTCCGTTGAGTAGCCGGATGAGGTGTTCGCCCAGCGTCTTGTGTATTTCTCGAGACATGTGCTCTGGCGTCCAAACGACAATCCCACGATCGTCGGGACGCTTTGGGTCCATGTAAGTGCACCATTCGCAAATCAGACCGCCCATCCTCATCGTTAAGCTTGGCTGATGCTTGCGAACCGCCTCTGTCAGCCAAATCGGCGGATCTTCCTGGAGCACAACATCGCTAGGCATACACGCCTCCTTCCGCGTAGAGATGCGGCCATACTTTAGCCTGCTTCTCGGGCTTCTCTTTGGTCTTGCGCAGGAATGTAATCCCATGCCGGTCAGCATCTCTGGCGTGTACCATCTTGCTTGCCGGAGCCACGAACAGACCCCACTCGCGCAGCCGGGCGTCGGTGGCTGTGGTTTTCGCATCAGCGGGCGTCTGGCGGTGCCATGTGCGATCGTGCTTCCACAGAATGTAGTCGAGCTTCTCTGTGATGCGCACCGGAGACAAGAACTCACGTGACCGGTTGGGATTGCGAATCACGAAGTCCTCGATAACCACAGCGGCTTGCGGCCACGTCATGATCAAGTCGATCAGGATGTCGGTGACCTCGTTATAGCCGTCCGGCGTGTCGTTGGAAGGCAGCTCGCCGTGCTGGTGAAGGGTGATGTTGCGGAGTATGCGCTCCTTGGGGTCTGACAACGCATACGGCTCAACACACATCAAGGACCAGCCGGTGGTTCCGCCAGGGTCAATCGA
>Ga0075163_10007558_pt1 | contig 14364 bp, 15 predicted proteins | sample JI1023141ADNA_FD_71478 | JGI IMG/M metagenome (GOLD analysis project Ga0075163, IMG submission 71478) | Wastewater effluent complex algal communities from Wisconsin, to seasonally profile nutrient transformation and Carbon sequestration -... | ecosystem: Engineered > WWTP > Effluent > Algae...
TGAACAGGAGCAGCGGCTGCGGATCGGACTCATAGACCAGCATCAGCTTGTCGGCGGCCTCGACGTGCTGTCCGGCTTTGAACATCGAGGCTGCTTCGGCCAGCGTGGCATCGATCTCGGCCTTGGTGATCGGCTTCTTGGGCAGCTCGTCCGGGCTTGGTACCGGTGGGCTCTGCGTCGCGCCAGTGTGCGGCGCAGGTGCTGCAGGTGCTGCAGGTGCTGCAGGGGTCGCTGCGGCCTGCTGGCCATCGCTCGGCGCGGACGAAGTCGCTGCTTCGGCAGGCGGGGATTCGATCGACTTCTTACGCCGCGCATCGGCGGTGCCGCAGAGCAGCAACACCACACAGAGAACGAAACCAGCCCGGATCATCTTACTGTTTACGATACACCCGACGGCAGCAGTTTGGGAACTGCTGCATCGTCGTCGAAGGATTCTTCCTGTGGTGTACCGGTTGGTACACGATCGGGCGGCGCGGCTTCCCTTCCACTTCCGGCAGGAAGGTCGCCAGCCGTGCTGGTCGGCAGGGAAACGTGGCGAATCGCTCGCTAGATAGTACGCGGGCCAAACTCAGAGGCGATGGAGCTGAGCATGACCTGGGTGGGTAGAAGTCCGTGCTCGCCAAAGAGACCGGCCACTTGGGGCCACAGCGATGCGAAGGCGATAAAGTAGAGCAGACCAAGCAGTCGCACAAACAGCGCGTCCCGACCTGCGGACAACGGCAGATTGGGCAGTTCCGTGGGGAGGAGCCACGCCCGAAGGCGCTGTCGAAGCGCGCCGACGCTCACTGTTTTTCGACGACTGGGCTCGCTTTGGCAGGCCGGCTGTCGAGGTAAAAGAGCACTCCCGCAGTCACTCCAAGCACACCTGCACCGACCAGCATACTGACGCCGGGTGCGAGGTTATCGTACTTGTTCGGACAGTGATAGCCGGATAGGCCAAGGTCGGGACACTCTGCGGTGAACACTGGATCGTTGTGCTTGTAGAGCAGGGCAACGCCACCCGCGATAAGTCCAACCGCGCCAATCGTTGCGGCCACGCCGAGGCCGGTCATCCAAGAACGACGACCGCTCTGAGCGTTTAGGCTGAGGCGCAGCATCATCGGCTGGGTACCTGCGGCCAGCTCGACTTGCTGATGGACGCGGTGGTGGGCTTGATCTTGGACGACCAAGTTGTGCACACCGACCGCCAGCAGGTACGACGCCGGGGTGCGTTCGCTGCGCAGGACGCCATCAATCGTGACGGTTGCCCCTGGCGGCTCGGTTTCGACGATCAGGATGCCGCTTTCGCCCATGCGCGGATCCGTGGTCTGCGGGCCACGCGGCGGAACCTCACGGGTCAGTCGCTCGGCGGCGTGGATGATCATTTGGCGGACGTCATCGGTGCTACAGACATCACAGCGCTCTTGAATGGGCGTCGAGCTTTGGCCCGAAAACAGGTCGCGCATCTGCAGCCGCATTGAAAACGTCGATAGCTCAAGGCGCTGCACTTCGCCTTCGATGACGCGGCGGACCCCGAGGACTTGTGCCAGCCGCCCGTAGCAGCTTGCCGTGGTGCAGCCCAGGAGGCGTAGCTCGCTGCCCAGAAGGCTTTCGACCTCTTGCTGGCTTCGAACCGAGTAACCGCCCCGTGCAACCGTGGTAATCAGGCTACCGCGTAGGTCGGCGGCGACTTCTTCGGCCATGCCCGAAAACAGGAGTTTAGAGATGGCGATCGGCTCACTTGGCAGCGGTTCACTCTGATTCTGCGGCGCCCGAGCGGCTACTGGGGAAGCCAGGCTCCCAAGCAGCACAAAGAGAAGCGCCGCAGCAGAGCGCCTCCGTAAGCCAGTTTGCACCATGACAGTTATAAGAATCGCAGCGTGGCGCTCGTGTCAATCGCCGTCCGCTCTTCTATCAGGTTGGCGACCGATGTCGGTGTGGCTTTGGAGGGGACCAAGGTCACTGCGCCTTTCATAGATGCTTGCCACCGTAAGGTAGACACTGAGGAGACTGTGCGATGAACAGAACGGAAGTGGAACTACGACAATGTACTCCGCTGGAGCTGATCGAGTACATTCTGCGTCGCTATCATGATCCACTGCCGGAGCAGATCATGCAGCTTGAGAAGCAGACCACCCGCCTGGCCATCGAGCATGGCTTCGAGTTGCCGGTCCTGTCTCAAATCGTCAAGCTGCTGCGCGAGCTGTGGGTTGAGCTTGAGCCGCATCTACTGAAGGAAGAGCGGGTGCTGTTTCCGATGCTTCACGCCGTGTTTTCGGCCAAATCGGTGGGCAATCCGATGCTGCCGTCGCCGTCTCAGATCATGAACGGCCCGGTCCGGGTGATGCTGATGGAGCACGATCGCGCCGATGAGATCCTGCGAGCGCTCGCGGAAACGACGGAGCACTACACACCGCCGACCTCGGCCAAGGAGGGGCTGCGCTCACTTTACGACGGCTTGCGGACGCTCGATACCGAGCTGCACGAGCACATTCGGATCGAAAATGAGCTGCTGTTTCCGGCTATTTCGCGGCTGAGCTTGACGAAGTGACCTGATCGAGTGAAACCGCGACATGACGGCGTCGCGAAAAGACCAGCAGTGCGAGCACGCCGAGCAGCACCGCAAACCACAGCGTCTGGGCACGAATGATGAGCGTGACGGCCACCGCGCTGGAGCGAGACATGGCGACCAGCTCGGCAAGCAGCAGGGCCATGCCGCCCTCGGTCACGCCCAGGCCACCGGGCACAAACGCCAGCGCGCCGGCCACGGTCATGACGGCATAGATGAACGTCGACAGCGTGACCGATGCTTGGCCACCATCGGGAAAGCCGTGGATCATTAGGTAGAACGCCAGACACTCGGCAAACCACGACAGCACCGACGTGAGCGTCGCCAGCAGCAGCGGCACGGGGCGCAGCAGCACATACGCTGCATCATAGAACTCGCGGAGCTTGGGCCCGAGCTTGGGTCCGAGCGTGGGAATCCGTTCGATCCAGCCGAGTACCCCATAGATCAGCGAGCGCCATGATGCGACAAACAGCATCAGCAGACACAGCGACAGGCCAATTCCCAGCAAGTAGTGATGCTCGGGCCGCATCCAGGTCGCCACACCGATCAGCATCAGCAACAGCAGGCCCATCAGGTCGGTGAGCCGCTCCGCGAGCACGATCGGCGCAGTCCGAGCAATCGGTTGCCCGTAGCTTTCGCGCAGCAGGTACGACTTGAGCACCTCGCCGACTTTGCCGGGCGTCACGGTCAGCGAAAACCCCGCCAAAAACACCAGCAGCGAATCGGTCAGCGACAGCCAGTTGTCGGCGGGCTCAGCGCTGGCCGCTTTCGTCGGGCGCGGCAGCGGCCAGGTGGGTACGCGAAGGAGCCGCAGATAGTACTGCCAGCGAACGAAGCGAAATAGATAGTTGACCGACGCGAGCAGCAGACCGAGCAGCAGGAGCAGCAGCGAGAAGCTGCGCAAGTGGGCCAGAACCTGGCGACCTTCGCCATAACCGATGGCCAGCACGACGTAGAGCGCTGCGCCCGCTGCCACCGATAGAATCACGCCGCGTGCAGTTCTACTCACGACAGGACCATGTCCCAGGTATCTTGACCTGTCAAGTGTGCTCAGGTCTTCTGGTCCCGTCGCTGTAACTCAGCTTCCCGCGGCTTCCCGAAGCGGGCCAAACAGCCAATCTCGCTAGTCCCCCCGGTCCCTTGCACGGTCGTGAAGCAGTGAGAACGTTACAAAGGGTTCGAGGTATGGAAGACGCAGAGCCAAGGGGGCTCATGTGCGGAGCAGCACTCGAACTGGCGAATGGAGGAACAAATGGGGGCATTACCACTGATTCCTGTTGTCACCAATGAAACGGGATCATACGAAGTTCACGATGAAGCGGGCGTCGTCTGGACATACGGTCTAACCGTCTCCGGCCTAGGCACCAAAAGCGAGCATCATATCGGCGTCCTGCGCATCAACGATGTGGAGCTGCATGGTGCGGTCAAAGGGGTTCGGGTGAACACCCCTTGGGGTCAGATGCAGTTCTTTCACAATTTCTCGGACCATGGCTTTCTGCTGGCTGGATTCGGCGGTCATCCGATTGATCCGTCCGTTGGCACGCTCCTGTCCGCCCCGAATCCTGAACCAGTGAACGCCAGGGCGGTGGCACACGTTGCCGAGTGGCGATTCGAAGTTGTGGTGAAGGCTCGTTTTTCACGGAGCGAAGGGCGAGCTGGTCGCCTGTGGAGAGGAGACGCCGAGGTTCCGGGCTATCTCCCGAACCAAGGATTGGCAACCCCATGGGGAACGCTCTGCTTCACAAAAAGCGCTCATGACCCAAGCCACCAGGACAACTCTGGATGGTTGCTATGGGGGACTCACGACAACTCTCCGTGGCAGGACTCCGCTCGCCTCAGATGCCTGGAGTCGCTGTATCTTGATCGAGGGAGCGCGCTTGGCCACAAAGTAGTGTTGGCCCTCCCTGATCATGCCGAACTTCTTGATGAGTGGGATGCTTGTCTTTGGACAGATCCAAACACATGCAGCACCAACGACTTCGGTGATCGAGAGGCGTGTACCAAGATGGCCATACGCAAGACCAGTCTGCGTGGCTCCCGTGCCCGCACCGAGGATCCGAAGAAAGCCGGACGCCGCATCTACCTCCTATCGGACCACCAACTGCCCCAGCCGCTCCATCTCGTTGTCGATGCGCATGGGCAGCGATGGTTTCTAAAGGCGGAGAGTGAGCTTATCGCCCTCTATCCGGTAAACGGTCTCTAAGAGACTCTGCGCACAGGTTTGCTAGCACACGCGTCCATCTTGAAGACGGAGATCGACGACTGCGGATGCTAGGGCGCATCGTGCTGGCGCTGTCACGCTTTTACCACGGCAACGGCACAGCATCATACTTGGTGGTGGAAGACCGTCCGAACCGCAGTCGTGTTCCGTGCGAGGTCTGCGGCGAGCCCTGGAACACCGGCTTCCTCACGCTACAAAATGTACGTACGCAGACCGGGATCTCCATTCCGTATCTGACCGCACATGAGCTAGCGCATCATGGTACCAACCGAACCACTTTTGACTGCGAATTGCTCGCCTCGATTGTAAATGAACGAGAGCGAGAACTGGGTAGTCAGGTACATGCCTGTTTGGTTGGAATCGCGCTGCCTCCGAACGGAGTCACACTGGCGCAGCATCGACTGCGAGGACTGGACTGGTGCATCGCTTGTGACGAGAGCGTCAATCTTGGAAGCTTCACGCTCCAAAGGGAAGGCACCGAGCAAGGCCTCACGCTTCCCTACCTTGCGGTGCACGCACTTTTGGCCCACGGCGATCCTGTCTATGATGGGCGAATTCACCATGGCCGGACTCCCATCGAGACGCTGACTGCAATCCTCGCGAAGGAACCTGGCTAGTAGCGACCGTTTCGTGCATCTACCGATCGGATGGTCAGCTCGTGTTGGTTACCGTGAGCGGATACGTGGTGGGCCGGCTGGTCCCAGTTTGGCGATGGGACTGGGTTGGCCCAAATCGCTGGCCCCCAAATCAGGGGGCGTGGGAACTGGCCGAGGTCTTGTGGTCGGACGGACTCGATTGTCATTCCCAGTCACCTCTGGTTCTGCCTTTTTTCCCGATTGATCCGTTGGAGAATCAGTTTTCCGAAGCTCTATCACCCGGATCTCCACTCGGCGATTCTGGGACCGTCCCTCACTCGTGCGATTTTCGCTAATTGGACGTGTCGCGCCATAGCCGTGTGTCTCTATGCGCGATTCTTCGACTCCGTGCTCCACCAGCCAATCCTTAATACTACGAGCCCGCTCCTCCGAAAGGCGCAGATTCTTCGCTGGGTCGCCGACGGTATCGGTATGTCCCTCAATGGCCAGTCGCCGGATCTGCGGTGTCGCCTTGAGGTCATTTGTCAGTTCCTGGAGCACCGGCAAGCTCTGCTTCTGGATCTCTGCCCTTTCGGGGACAAAAGAGACCCTCAGTTCCTTCATGTGCAGTTGTGCTTCTTTGATCATGATCAATCCCGGACATCCGTTCCGTTTCGGATTAGGACTTGGTGCTCCGGGCTGGTCAGGGCACGCATCGAGCGAGTCTGGCACCGAATCATGGTCTCGATCTGCGCACGCCTCACCCATGCAGGCTACGCTAGATCCTGTGTGTAGAACGACGGGCGTCGTCGGTGGTTGATAGGAGGTCAGTAACGTGTGTGCACGTCGCTGATAACCGAAAATCTCGCGCTGGTACCAATCGACGTCTGGGCTGGTCGGCAGACTGTTGATCTGCTCAGCGGCCCGCTTGAGTAGTTCCGTTGCGTAGTTGCAATAAGTGAAGATGTCGGCTCCGCTACCTTGCGATGGATGACACATGAGCATCGCGCAACGAGCTTGCCCAAATGTGCGACAGAATTGCTCAGCAGTCGCATCGTAACACTGCGCCACTGATTCTTGAGGATCGCAAGGTGGCTCTGCTGCCCCGGATACTGCACTGTGGGTTGTGGCAATAAGCGCTACGCCGGTCACGAGCGAGCGAACTGCTTGAATCGATATCATGGTTTGCTACCACCATCAGGAGTGTCACTGACACTTCCCGCACCAACCGGTTTGGCTGGTGGTCGCGGCGGGCCGGCCGGCCCAATGTCTGACCTGACCGGCTTCACACTTCCAGAAGTTGGCTCCGATGGTTTGGCCACCGAATGTGCCGGGCCCTGGGCCAAGACATCCCTCGCCGCATCGACTATTTGAATTTGTCCATGAGTCAGGGTCGCGTAGATAAGAAGGGCCGAGAGGAAAAAACACAGAAGTCCCGGTGCAGTTGATTTCAGGACCAGATTTTGACCGTCTGAGAGCTTCCCTGCAATTTTGAACGCCCCCTCTGCTCCCATGACGAAGAGAGCAAAGCCGATAGCGAGCAACGCAAACGCTGCGCTCATCGCGACCACGCTGATGGTCTGTTGATTTTGAACCGTTCGTAGCTGGAGCTCTGCCGTGACCAGATGGTTGATAAAGACGTGGCCATTGCCATCAGCGCTAGACATTTTCTCCAGCGCTAGCGAGGCAGCAGTAGGCTGTCTCGGGTCGATCAGCGCACGTCCGACCACGCCACCGGAGCGGGCGACCATGTACCAAGCTCCCACCATGTTGAGCAGAAAAATCGCGATGGCAAGGTAGACGCTGGCCGTGCCGACCCGCTCTAGCGCGGATCGATGTTCGTTCGTCGTCGTGTGAGTTTTCGGTGCCCGCTTGACAGTTGCCGATCCAGCCGACTCGCTAGGCGTCGATGGTTCAAGCGTATTCGGACTCTCATCGGTTGCTTGCGGCATCGTGATTCTCCTCCCATCAGGATAAGCCCATAGTCGAGATGAAATAGGCGGTCAAGGACGATACTATTATCGGGACGGCTGCACCCGGATTGTCCGCGAACTCGGCGTGGGCGGGGGTGACTGATGCTTCGAGAACATGTATGGGGAACGGCCAGGGCCTACTTTGCCTTGGTCCCCAGCAGTGCCTCGGCGGTGCCAAAGACTGGGCGGATGTCGTTTGGCACCGTTTTCTTCATCTTGTCGAGCGCCTTTTGTACCTCGGGACGGATGACAACGTATTTGCTCATCAGATCCTTGGCGCGTGCATAGTCACCGGTCGCCTCGATGAGCAGGAGTTCGCGGTCAAGGTCGAGCACGGCCTGCTTGATTTTCTTGAAATCGACCGAGAACGTACCGTCGCCGTGCGACACGAAGCCGCCCTTATCGAGCAGGTAGTTCATCTGGATCGCCATGCCGCGTGCGTGCGCATCGGTCAGGCCGAAATGCAGGGTGCGAAAACCCGATGCAAGGAAGGTGCTGTAGAGCTTTCGTTCCGCCGCCTCGCCCTGGCCCAGCGAACCCTTGAGCTGGCCCTGTTCCATCATGTAGCTGAGCGCCCATAGTCCGGTGATATCGGCCTTGGCTTCCTCGATGGTCGAGTACGTGTCCTTGAGGTCCTGACGCGGAGTCGATTCCTTGCCGCCCACCTTGATCTGGTGCGGGCCGAGCCCATGGGTGATCTCGTGCGCCAGGATGTGGGTGAAGAAGGAATCAAAATCGAGGTCTTTTTGTGCCTCTGGTCGCAGCACGATCTTGGAGATCGGGGTCAAGGTCGACTTGAACTTGGCCTCTTGCACGTTCTTTAGCATGATGCGCTTGGAGCCACGTTGGCTGATGATGCGCTCGTCGTTGGGCAGGTTGTAGGCAGCCGTCTGCACGCTCATATTGCCGTCGCCGGCACCATATACCTCATTTACCACCACCATCGGTGCCAGCGCGCCCACTTTCGGGTTGCGGTACTTGGCGTCGATCGGCAGATGGTCTTCTAGCTCCTGCAGGCGCTGACCAAAGAAGTTCAGCTTGGTCGTTTCCTGCTGGTCGCGGATACTGACATAGGCTTCGAAGGCTGCCTTGTATCCGAATAATTCATCATCATACGTCTCGTATGGGCCAATCGTAATGTCGACCGGCGAGTCGAGGTCCATCCACGCAAGATCGGACGGAAGGTAGTCGTTCGATAGGAAGGCGTCGGCGCGCAGGGTCAGGAATTTCTTAAGCGAAGCGTTATCTGTCAAAGCAGCTGCTTGCTTGAGCAGGACAGCCAGCTTTTCCAGCTCGGCCTTGTATTCGGCCGAGAACTTGACGATCTTGAACTTGCCGCTTTCTCCACCACGGATCGTCGTGAAGAACCACTGCGCCTGCTCCTTGTCGGCCGCCGGTAGTGAGTTCATCCACGCTTCCAGCGCTGGCTTGCTGGCTCCGACCGGGTAGAAACTTCCCCCTTCCGGCTTCTTGGCCGGAATCTTGATGCCGCCGACCTCGGTCGGTAGAAACGCCCGGTGGCCGTCGATGATCGACCACGGACCCTTGTTGAGCCAGAATGCATTCTGGCGCGCTTTCCCGAGCGGCGAGTTGTCTTTCTGCAGAGTCTCCCACAGGGCCTCATTGCCTTCCCAGCGCTGGCGTAGCTGCAGTACGTCGATGATCTTGGCCGCTTCGATCAGCTTGGCGATGGCGGACTTGTCGCCGGGCGAGAGCTTGGACGTGTCGGCGTGAAGCTGTGCCGGTGCAAAGCGCTCGACCATCTGGGTCAGTTCGGCGGCGGTGGCGACTGCGGGAAGGGGAGCTTCGGCGGCAGCGGCACTGCCAACTGCGCACAGCATAACGAGAGGGAAGAGATGTTTTTCCATAGGTCCTTTGCGACAAATGTGGAGTCCGGAATTGGTAGCACCGACGAGCGCACTTTGCCGACAAGGACTCATCATAAACCATCCCCCGGAGGGCACCCAAGAACATCCGGCAGACCCCGGCTAGAGCCGCAACAATAAGGAGTCGAAGGGCCGCGCCGGTTCTGTCGAAATGGGACAGGGAAACCGTTGGGAGGTGGTCTAGGGAAACCGTTGGGAGGTGGTCTAGGGAAACAGTGCGGGGTCTCGGGCCAGGCCTAGATCGTACGTCCAGATCTTTGCTTTGACCGCTGCAAGCCGGCGCGTGATCTTACCTTCCTCTTCGATCGTCTCACCCTGTCTGGTTCGTAGCGGTGAGCCGATCCGGAAGATGTTGTGACTGGTCCATTCCGGTCCGTACACATGCAGGTCGAGGCCATGCTCTGCCAGGGTCTTCTCGATGGCGTCCGCCGTGCGAGCCCGGTACCCCTGAAGATCATCCATGCTCCGGGTCAACAGGACATCGCCATCCTCAAAGCCGAACTTGCTGCCTAGGTTGTCGAGCGAAAACACACGTTCGGTGACGCAAGGACGGAGTGTCCGTCGCGATAGCTCGACGAGCAGTCCTTTGCCCACCTTGATGAGTGGCAGCAGCCAGGAGGCGCGCTGGAACTCGGAAAACTCCACCCATTCGATGAAGCCGGTGGGCGCAAGCTCGCAAAGAAACGGACAGAGCGACCGATAGCCGAGGAAGGTCTCGGCAGGAGGGTGCTTCGAGGCAGACTTCACATCGTACAGCCACGCCATTCCATATAGGTGCTGGTCCGCGTCCACCAAGACCAGACGGGCACCCTCTTCATCTGGCTCCCCGAAGGTGATGCCCCAGTTCGCAAACTCTGCGACGATGGAGTCCGCAAAGCCCGCTGCGTTTTCGTTGGCGCTGCACATGACAGCGAGGTGCGTACCTCGCGAGCGAGTCTCCATCTTGAACGCTCCGCATACAATGAAAGGACCGAAGGCTCAAACTTCACCTGAGAATCGTACAAGGGATTCCCTCTGGGTGGTGGGCGCAAACCAACTGCATACACAGCGGCGCATTCCAGAGCCAGTAGGGAGCGAATGCGAACTCTGTACGTCCGCCATTTTTCGTCCGATTGAAGAACCATTTCGGAACGCGAAAATTGAGCAGGTAGGAAAGGAAACACTACACAAGCGGCGTGCAAGCGGCGGCAAGGAGTCGGGCGATTTCTTTGCGGGACAGGAGCTCAGTTTTGCTGATCGGATTCATCCGCATGATCCACGGGTTTTCATCGACCGGGCTGGGTGTCGCTGCCCACCGCCATGCGTAACGACGCGTGGTCACGACCAGGCGCACGGGGTGTCGCTCCATCGTCGTGTGCAGCTTGCGGACAATCTCTTGCTTTTCGCTTTCCGTCGGCGTCGATGAAACCGAGATGCTATCCGACGAGTATGCGATCGCGCACAGCGTCAGAAGGTACGGAAATCCCAGCATATTTTAGCAATGGGGGAACACTTGACCTGTCAAGACGGGCAGGCTAGCGTGTGTGACATGCCTGCACCGACGACGGCTTCTGCTTCGAAGGGTACTGTCCTAATTGCTGACGATGATCCCGAGATCCTGACCATGCTGTCGCTTCGGCTCAGCAAGAAGGGTTACAAGGTCTACGAGGCCGCTGATGGGCTTCAAACCATCCAGATCGCACGTGACAAGCGTCCGGATCTGGTGCTGCTCGACGTGATGATGCCCGGCAAGAACGGCTGGGAAGTCGCTCGCGAGCTGCGCAATGATCCGATCTTTTCGGCGGTTGGGATCGTGATGCTTACGGCGATTGGCGAAAAAGTGAACGAAATGACCTCGCCGCTCTACGGAGCTGATGAGTACGTAGACAAGCCGTTCGACTTCGCCGACTTGGAAGGCAAGATTGCGCGGGTGATTGCGGCTCGGAAGAGCGTCGCCAAATAAGCTCACTAGCCCTTCTTGGTCGAAGCCGTGCGATAATGGCAAGACTTGAGAAGTGCGATGAGAGGGGCTGCGTGTGTACTGGTGGTGGCTGCGGGGCTGTGCGGTCAGCTGGATGCTGCCGAAGCCAAGAAGTCACCCAACGTAACTAATTCTGCGGGAAAGCAGCGGGCCGACGAGCGGGCTGAGCAAGGTCTTGCGGCCTTACAGGCTGGCCAGTTCGCCGACGCGACGGCTGCGTTTGCGGAGGCGTTCCGCACCAGCCCGAATCCGAAGTGGCTGTTCCGTCTTGGGCAAGTCGCAGCGGCCGAGAAAAAGTCGGTCGAGGCACGCGACCTGCTGCGGCGTTTTTTGAACGACGCGACCGTGGATGCCGAAGATCCGCTGAGGAAAGAAGCGCAGACGCTATTTGATGCGCAGCCGGTGGTGGATGCTGGCGAAGTCCTGGTGGCCGGTCCTCGTGGTGCGTTGTTGGCGGTGGATGGTCGTTTCGTCGGGAGCTTGCCGCTGTCGATGCCGCTGCTGCTGCCGACTGGACCACATCGGGTGGTGGCGAGCCAAGATCGGTGGCAGGCAGCCAGCGAGGTCAAGACGAGACTGGCTCGACAGGTAGAGCTGCGTTTCAAGTCGGGCTCTGATGTCGCGGTGGTGACGCTGCCGCCGGCCGTGCTGGTGATCGATCAAGCGCCGGATGCTCAGACGGCAGATGCGGTGCAGAAGCGCGTGCAGACGGCGCTAAGCCGCGAAAGCTATGCGGTGGTGCCGCGTCGCGCAGTGGAACTGTACGCCAAAGACTTGGCCTTGTGTCTGACCGATGTGAGCTGTCTACGTAAGGCAGCGGCGAAGTTTGGCGTCGAGTTTGTGCTGTGGGCGAGGACCGAAAAACAGGGCAACGGTTGGCGGGTGATGCTCAACCTGCGAGATGCCTCGACCGGCACAGAGCTAGGCAGCCAGAGCGCGCAGTGTGATTCGTGTGCCATTGACGGAGTGCTGCCCAAGGTCGGTGAAACCACGGGCTCTTTGACCAGTGCTGCGGTCAGTCGGGACCGGGGTGAGGTGGAGATTCGTTCGACGCCGGCCGATACCGAGGTCGTCTTGGACGGTCAGGTACTCGGTACTGCGCCGATGAAGCAGTCGCTGCTGGCCGGGCGCTACGCGCTGCTGGTTCGCAAGCCGGGTTACATCGATCACTCGCAGCAGATCGAGATCAACGGTAGCGGGACGCTGGTCGTCGATGTCAACTTGCTCGATCGAGATGCGCAGATGGAGCCTGCACCAACGGTGCGCCTCGAGCCCATGCGGGGGCCGACCGAAGGGAAGCGACCGAAGTGGCGATATGCGGCGGGCGGGGCAGGTATCGGGATCGGCGTGGTTCTGATTGGCTTTGGCATCAGCGCGTTTGTGCAAAACGGCGTGGTGCTCGATGGTAGCTGCCCAAGCTCTTTCGGTGTGCAGCGCTGTCAGTTCGGGACCATCGTTCCAGGCGTTGGCCTGACGGTCACCGGTGCCCTCCTGGCTGGCGCTGGTGCGGCGCTGATTGCCTGGCCTCCACCAAAGCCTCGTCCGCAGCTGGCAATCTTCGGCGGATCCGGCGGCCTTTCGGCCGGCGTTGCCTACTAACCCGTTCGCATAGATTTCGGCGCTACGGCCCGAACACCGGCCGCCAGCTCGCGAGGAATGTCGGCAGGTCGCTCAGCTCGAAGCGCACCTCGGCTTGACCCACTTCCTTGCCATGCGCGTCAAAAAGGTATCCCGGGAGCATCGTCATCGTGTTCACCGGATCGAGCGGTGACACATCCTTCTGCCCAGCGAATCGGCACGGGCTGCCATCGTTACCGGTAAACGAAAACTCGTAGCGGAGTACTCGTTGGAGCGGCCAAATCCACAGTGAGCCGACGAGCGACGCCGAATCGGCATAGCCCGGAATCGACACAGTGCCCGCGATCTCCGTCCGGCCATCTTCTAGGAACGAACCGAGCGACGGTGCCACCGCGTGCAGCCGGAACTCCATATGTTGCGGATGTGGCGAGCCATTGAGTGTGATCGGCCCAGCCATCGTCTCGTCGAACGAGAAGCCGGGGAGCTTGTGCAGATAGCGCTTGGCCTCGCTCTGTAGCTGAACAGTGACCGCCATGAGCTGCTGCACTTTGTCGAGAAGCGATGCGATGTTCATGCACCCTTCTGTAGCACAACAGGTTCCGACGTTTCACCGCTTGTGACGAGTCAGCTTCAAACGATGCTGGCTTGCGCGATGCGCCTACGGGACCAGCTTCGCGAGTAGCTCTGCTCGATCCGGGAGCAGCGGCGCTTCGACGGAAATCCGCTTGCTTGGTTGGGACGGAGAGGAAAAGCTGAGCCGACTGGCGTGCAGGAATTGTCCGCCCGGTTCGCCTCGGCCGTAGAGAGGATCGCCAACGATCGGCAGACCGAGGTGGGCCAGATGAACCCGGATCTGATGCCGTCGTCCGGTTTTGGCGGAAACCCGCAGCAGGGTGTGCTCGGGACCACGCCTTTCGACGACGAAGCAGGTATGAGCGTCGAGCGCCGCCGGATGATAAATCTCTTCGGGAGTCGTCGCGACGGTCATTTTGGGACTGCCTCCGCGACCAGCGAGGAGTGGAAGCGTCACGTCGAACTCGTCATCGCTGGGACTACCAACCACCAGCGCCAGGTATTCCTTTTCGACTAGACCTTCGGCAAAGTCGCTGCGCAGCTTCTGCCAAGCAGATGGCGTCTTGGCAAACAGCAGTGCGCCACTGGTATCGGTATCGAGCCGGTGACAGACGCCACCTTCGCGCACTGGCTCGGCGGCCTTGGCGCACTCGGGATAACGTGCGACGACGGCCGAGGCGACGGTCCCGGGCTCTCCAGCGCGAAGCGGATGACAGGCCATCCCTTGGGGTTTACTCACCACGACGACATCGGGGTCTTCGTACAGGACGGTGAGCGGCAGGCTCGGATCGGCCACCGGCGGTGTGGTCAGGTCGTTCTGCGCTTCCATCGGCAGTGTTACCGTCTGGCCGGCCAACAGCGAGACGCCCTTTTTGCCGATTCGTCCGTCTACCTGAACCAGTCCATCTGCAATCAGGCGCATGGCTGCACCTCGGCTGAGGCCCGAGTGATCCGCCACGAAGCGATCGAGCCGCTGATGGGCCGCCGCTGCATCCACGAGAAATTTCTGCACTGCATCTCCTCTTAGAATCGGAACTCTGGGCCGCCACC
>Ga0075163_10007559_pt1 | contig 14364 bp, 11 predicted proteins | sample JI1023141ADNA_FD_71478 | JGI IMG/M metagenome (GOLD analysis project Ga0075163, IMG submission 71478) | Wastewater effluent complex algal communities from Wisconsin, to seasonally profile nutrient transformation and Carbon sequestration -... | ecosystem: Engineered > WWTP > Effluent > Algae...
GCGGGGGCGGCGGCGGCGGCGGCCGCGGGAGCGCCGGCCTTGGGCTGGTTGGGGGCGCACAGCGGGTTGCCCTTGTCGAGGCACTCGAGGTCGGTGTTGTAGTGGATGATGGTCGCGTCCTTGAGGGCCTCTTTGATCTGGCTCTCGACCTTGTCGGCGCGGCCGACGACGACGACGACGGGGACCTGATGCATGTACTTCTGGGCCATCGCCTGGATGTCGGCGATCTGGACCTTGCTGACCTCGTCGCGGTAGGTCTTCCAGTAGTCGGGCGGGAGGCCGAAGGTCAGGATCGTGCGCACGCGGCCGGCGACCTGGTCGGCGGTCTCGATGCCGAGCGGGAAGCTGCCGATCGCCTGGGTCAGGACCTCGTCGTACTCCTTCTGGGTCGGCGCCTCGTCGCGCATCTTCTTGATGTGACCGAACAGGGCGGTCAGCATGTCGCCGGTCGTCTTGGTCTTGGTCTTGGTCCAGATCATCCACGTGCCGGGGGCCTGGCCGGCCTCCATGCGCGAGTAGACGCCGTAGGTCAGGCCCTTCTCCTCGCGCACGTCGAGGAACAGGCGCCCGGTCGAGCCGCCGCCGAGGATGTCCGAGGCCATGTCGAACTTGATCCAGTCGGGGTGCTTGCGCGCGAGCGCGAGGTTGCCGACGCGGACCTCCGACTGCGCCGAGCCCGGGCGGTCGACGAGGTGGACGACGAGCTTCTTGGGCAGCTCGTACTTCTTGAAGCCGTTGAGCGGGTTGAGCGGGGCCTGGCCCTCGATCGGCTTCCACTTGCCGAAGATGCCCTCGACCAGCGGCTGCGCCTCGCCCGGCGTGATGTCGCCCGACAGGATCAGGTACGCGTTGTTCGAGCGGTAGAAGTCGCTGTGGAACTTCTTGAGCGCGTCGAGGTTGACCGCGTCGATCTGCGCCTCGGTCGGCATCGGCCGGCCGTACGGGTGGCCCTCCGGGTACGCCGCCATCCCGAACAGCGTGTCGGCGAGGCTGTCCGCGTCCGACTTCGCGGCCTTGAGCGCCGTCTTCGCCTTCTCCTTGGTCTTGGCCAGCGCGTCCTCCGGGAACGCCGGGTTTTGCACCTCGTCGGCCATCAGCGTCAGCGCGAGCTTGATGTCCTTCTTGAGCACCTGCGAAAACACGCTGGTGTCGTGGACGCCGGCGCCGGCGCCGAGGCGGCCGCCGACGAACTCGATCTCCTCGTCGATCTTGGCCTTCTTGCGGGTCTTGGTGCCCTCGCCGAGCATCTGCGCGGTCATCTCCGCGAGCTGCTCGTCGTCCATCGTGCCGGCCCGGACGACCAGCTGCGCGGAGATCAGCGGGACCTCGTGGTTCTCGACCACGTAGACGTCCATGCCGTTCTTGGTCGTGAACTTCTGCAGGTCCGGGAACTGCACCGGGCGCACCTCGGTCGGCGCCGGCGGGTCCTGATACACGCGCTTGGGCGCCTCGGCGACCGGGGCGGGCGCCGGGGTCGGGGTCGGCTCGACCGGCTTCTGGGTGTCGTCCGTCTTCTTGCAGGCGCCGACGGTGGTGACGGCGAGGACGGCGAGGGCGACGGCGCTGGCGAACAGCGGCTTGCGGTGGGTCGTGGAGAACATGGTGTGCATGCGTCCTTTCGTGGCGTGGCGTGGCATGGGGCGGCTGCCTCGCGGCTCAGCCGGGGCCCATCATGTTCGCCTTGCCGGCGGCGGGCTTGATCTCGAGGGTGAGCCAGTTGGCGCCGAGGTACTCGTTGGCGACCCGCTTGATGTCGGCGGGCGTGACCTCCTGGTACTTCTGCAGGTCGGTGAGGACGCGCCTGGGGTCGTTGTAGAACAGCGCGCCGGTGGCGATCGCGGACGCGCGGCCCTGGTTGGTCGCGAGCGTGCCGACGGTCGACATGACCTCGGAGTTGATCGCCTTCTGCAGCTCGCGGGCGCTGATGCCCGTCTTCTGCATCTTCGTCACCTCGTCGCGGATCACCTGCTTGATCGCCGCGAAGTCGCTGGTCGGCAGCGGCATCGCCTGCACGAACACCAGCCCCGCGTCGCGCTGGGAGAAGTGCGCCCCGCCGGCGAACGCGACCAGCTTCTTCTCGTCCTGAAGGATCTTCGGGATGCGCGCCGACTCGCCGACCAGCAAGATGTTGCCGAGCAGGTCGAGCGCGTAGCGGTCCGGGTGGGTCTGGCCGACCGTGTGCCAGCCGAGCAGGTACAGCGCCTGCTGGGCCAGCGGGTCGTCGACGCTGCGCTCGAACGGCTTGGACCGGTCGACCTGGCCGGCCGGCGTCGGCGGGCGCTCGGGGCCGCGCTTGATGTCGCCGAAGTACTTCTCCACCTTGGCCTTGAGGTCCGCGAGGTCGACGTCGCCGACGAACACCAGCACCGCGTTGTTGGGGCTGTAGTACTTGTCGAAGAACGCCTGGACGTCGGCGGTCTTGGCGTTGTCGAGGTCCTCGAGGCTGCCGATCACCGGGTGGCCGTAGCCGGTGCCCTTCCACGCGTCGGACAGCCAGTTCTGGATCGCGGCCGAGTACGGCACGTTGTCCATGCGCATCGCCTTCTCCTCCTTGACGGCGCTGCGCTGGTTCTCGAAGTTCTTGTCGGTGATCTCCAGCGAGCGCAGGCGGTCCGACTCGAGCCACAGGCCGAGCTCGAGGTACTGGCTCGGCAGGTTCTCGTAGTAGAGCGTCATGTCGTACGAGGTGCCGGCGTTGTTGTTGCCGCCGATGCGCTGCACGAAGGTCAGGTGGCCCATCGGCGGCACGTTCTTGCTGCCCTCGAACATCATGTGCTCGAACAGGTGCGCGAAGCCGGTGCGGCCCTGGACCTCGTCGCGCGAGCCGACGTCGTACAGCACCGTCATGTTGAAGGCCGGCGTCGAGTGGTCCTCGACCACGAACACGCGCATGCCGTTGGCGAGGTCGAAGCTCTGGATCGGCATGTCGAAGCCGAGGTCCGACTTCTTGCCGGCCTTCTTGACCGCCTTCGGCGTCGGCGCGGCGACCGCGGCGGTGCCGGCGGCCGGGGCGGGGGCCGGAGCGGCCGCGCCGGCGAGGGCGGGCAGCGCGAGCAGAGCGAGGGTGACGGCGGCGGCGCGCAGGCGGCGGCGCATTCGTCCGTGGGTGGGTTGCATCGACATCGGCGACATGGACGGGAAGGTCTCCGCAGGGGGGGTGCGCCGGCTGGGCGTGCGCGCGCGAACCCTATCACAAGGGGCCCCCCGGGCGGCACAGCCCCTCGGAGGTGAAGTGCAGCGGCGGTGGAGGGTTGGGGATCTCACGGGCCGCGGCGGGCGTGCCGCGGCGGGTGGTTGACAGCGCAGGCGCCCAAACCCTATAAATCCGCGCGCTTGGCGGGTGCCTGCGGCACCGCCACGTATTGGGGCGTCGGCAAGTGGTAAGCCAGCGGGTTTTGATTCCGCCTACCGCAGGTTCGAATCCTGCCGCCCCAACTGCTGTTCTCCCTGCTGTCCTCCCTGCGTCCTGCCCCTGTTCTCCGAGACCCCCGTGAACAAGACCTTCACCATCTTCGGTGGCAACTCGAACACTCCGCTGGCGACGGAGCTGTGCGAGCAGCTCGGCATCATCCAGGGTCGGGCCCGGGTGGAGAGGTTCTCCGACGGGGAGATCTTCGTGGAGATCGGCGAGAACGTGCGCGGGGTCAACTGCTTCCTCATGCAGTCGACCTGCAGCCCGCCGAACCGCAACCTGATGGAGCTGCTCATCATGATCGACGCGCTCAAGCGGGCCAGCGCGGGCAGCATCGTCGCCCTGATGCCGTACTTCGGCTACGCCCGCCAGGACCGCAAGGTCAAGCCGCGCACGCCGATCTCCGCCAAGCTGGTCGCCGACCTGCTGACCGCGGCCGGCGCGACCCGGGTCCTCGCCGTCGACCTCCACGCCGGCCAGATCCAGGGCTTCTTCAACATCCCCTTCGACCACCTCTACGCGACCCCGGTGTTTCGCGACGTGCTCAAGCTCGAGGGCCTGCGCGGCAGCGACGTCGTGATCGTGTCGCCGGACGCCGGCGGGGTCGAGCGCGCGCGCATCTACTCGAAGATGCTCGACTGCTCGCTCGCCATCATCGACAAGCGGCGCGAGAGCCCGAACGTCTCGCAGGTGCTGCACCTGATCGGCGACGTCGCCGGCAAGCGCGCGATCCTCGTCGACGACATCATCGACACCGCCGGCACGCTGTGCAACGCCGCGTCCGCGGTGCTCCAGCACGGCGCGACCGAGGTGTTCGCGGTCGCGACCCACGGGGTGTTCTCCGGGCCGGCGATCGAGCGCATCAACGCCTCGGTGATCAAGCGCATCTGGGTCACCAACTCGATCCCGCAGGAGGACCGCCTGGCCCGCTGCAACCGCCTGACGATCGTCAGCCTCGGCCCGCTGCTGGCCGAGGCCGTCAAGCGCATCCACCACGGAGACTCGATCTCGAGCCTGTTCTTTTGAGCAGCACGAGCCCCTCCGCACCACCTCTGCCTCACCGGCGGCGAAGCCCGATGCTGTGGCTACCCACCCGGCGGCACGACCCGAGAAGAGAAGCGACACCATGAACGAGCAACGTGAAATCACCGTCCAGCTGCGCCATTCCCACGGGAAGGGCGAGGCCCGCAAGCTGCGCGCCAAGGGCCTGATCCCCGCCGTCGTCTACGGCGCGGGCGGCGAGCACCGGGCGATCGCCGTCGACCCCCGCGTGCTGCGCAAGACCATGGACCCGGCCCGCAAGCTGAACACCTGGTACAAGGTCACGCTCGAGGACGACGGCAAGGCCGTCGGCACCGAGTCGTGCATCGTCATCGACCGCCAGGTCAACAAGGTGAAGGACGCGATCCTCCACCTCGACTTCCTGCGCGTCGACCCGGAGCGCGAGCTGCAGATCCGCCTCCCCGTCGAGGTCAGCGGCCGCGCCGCGGGCGTCGTCGCCGGCGGCAGCCTCAAGACCTTCCTGCGCTACGTCCACGTCTCCATCAAGCCGCGCGACATCCCGACCAGCCTGCTGGTCGACATCACGCCGCTCCAGGCCGGCGAGACCCTGCGCATCAAGGACCTCACGATCCCCGGCGGCCGCATCCTCGAGAACGGCAACCAGTCGCTCGCCCACATCGAGCCGGCCAAGATCAAGAAGGAAGAGGACACCGACGAGAAGGGCAAGAAGAAGGCCGCCCCGGCCAAGGCCGCAGCGGCCGCTCCGAAGGCCGCAGCGGCCGCTCCGAAGGCCGCCGCGCCCAAGAAGTGAGCGACCGGCCTCCAGGAAGAGTGACGTGGTGAATGGCCGACGCGACGCCATGGCTGATCGTGGGCCTCGGGAACCCCGGGGCCCGCTACGCCCGCACGCGTCACAACATCGGCGCCATGGCGACCGAGGCGTGGGCCGCCGAGCTGCTGCCCACGCGCCCGAGCTGGACCGAGAAGTGGAAGGGCCTGACCACGAGCGTCGGCTGCGGCGGCCACCGCTGCGTGGTGCTGCGGCCCCAGACGTACATGAACCGCAGCGGCGAGAGCGTCGTCCCGGCCGCGCAGTTTCACCGGGTCCCGCCGACCCAGATCGTCGTCCTCCACGACGAGATCGACTTCCCGCTCGGCCGCCTCGCCGTCAAGAAGGGCGGGGGTCACGGGGGTCACAATGGCCTGCGTGACATCGTGCAACAGCTCGGCTCCGCCGAATTCCTGCGGCTGCGCCTCGGCGTCGGCCGCCCCGTCCACGGAGAGGTCGCCGACTACGTGCTCTCCGAGTTTCGCCCCGACGAGCAGGGCCCGGCCCTCGACCTGGTCGAGCGCGCCGCGAAGGCCCTGACCTGCATGATGACCGATGGCGTCGTCATGGCCATGAACAAGTTCAACACGGCCTGAGCGCGGGCCCCTCCGCCTCGCCTCGGGTCTCCCCGCTTACCTCCGGGTCCCCCCGGTCCCCGCCGGCCCCCCGGTCTCTCCCTCCCGCAAGAAAGCCCCCTCCCGTGGATATCCCGATTCAAACCCTTCTCTACGCCGTGCCGGCCTGCGGCGGCCTGGCGCTGCTCTACGCGCTGTTCGCGACCGCATGGATCACCAAGCAGGACCCCGGCAACGTGCGCATGCAGAAGATCGCCGAGCAGATCTTCCGCGGCGCGATGGCCTTCCTGGCCGCCGAGTACAAGGTCCTGGCGATCTTCGTGCTGATCATCGCCGGCATCCTCGCGCTGACCGCCGACGCCACCTCGTCGTGGCTCGTCGGCGTGTCGTTCATCGCCGGCGCGGCCTGCTCCGCGCTCGCCGGCTTCTTCGGCATGCGCGTCGCCACCCGCGCCAACGTCCGCACCGCCGCGGCCGCCCGCACCGGCCTCTCGCCCGCGCTCGCGGTCGCGTTCCGCGGCGGCGCCGTCATGGGCATGTGCGTCGTCGGCCTCGGCCTCGTCGGCTTCGGCACGCTGTTCATCGTCTACCTCGGCCAGTTCGACGCCCTCGCGGACGTCGACGGCAAGGCGGTCGAGTTCAACCGCGTCGTCAACATGATGGCCGGCTTCTCGATGGGCGCCTCGTCGATCGCCCTGTTCGCCCGCGTGGGCGGCGGCATCTACACCAAGGCCGCCGACGTCGGCGCCGACCTGGTCGGCAAGGTCGAGGCGGGCATCCCCGAGGACCACTTCCTCAACCCCGCGACCATCGCCGACAACGTCGGTGACAACGTCGGCGACGTCGCCGGCATGGGCGCCGACCTGTTCGAGTCCTACATCGGCGCGATCCTCGGCACGATGGTGATCGGCGCGGTGGCCGTCAGCGGCCGCCTCGAGGCCGCCATCATGCCGCTGCTGATCGCCGGCGCCGGCATCGTGGTCTCGATCCTCGGCACCTTCCTGGTCCGCACCAAGGAGGGCGGCAACCCCCAGATCGCGCTCGACACCGGCTCCTTCGGCGCCGCGTTCGTGATGCTCCCGATCTCCTACTTCATCATCGACTACTGCGTGAAGTCGGCCGCGGCCCACGGCACGCCGATGATCCTGACCGCCGGCGAGAAGGCGGTCGAGACCTGGCCGCTGATGTACGCGATCGTCGCCGGCCTGATCGCCGGCGTCCTCATCGGCGCCATCACCGGGTACTACTGCTCGAAGGGCAAGCGCCCGGTCAACAGCATCGTCAGCCAGTCGAGCACCGGCCCGGCGACCAACATCATCGCCGGCCTCGGCGTCGGCATGGAGTCGACCGCGATCCCGATCCTCCTGATCGCCGGTGCCATCTTCGTCGCCAACTACTTCGCCGGCCTCTACGGCGTCGCCCTCGCGGCGCTCGGCATGCTCTCGACGACCGGCATCCAGCTCGCCGTCGACGCCTACGGCCCGATCTCGGACAACGCCGGCGGCATCGCCGAGATGAGCGGCCTGCCCCACGAGGTCCGCGGTCGCACCGACAACCTCGACGCGGTCGGCAACACCACCGCCGCGATCGGCAAGGGCTTCGCGATCGCCTCGGCCGCCCTGGCCGCGCTGTCGCTGTTCGCGGCCTACCGCAACATCGCCTTCAAGCCCGGCGAGGACCTGCTCCTCACCGACCCCGAGGTCCTGATCGGCCTGCTGGTCGGCGGCATGCTGCCGTTCCTGTTCTCGGCGATGGCGATGAAGGCCGTCGGCGCGGCGGCGATGGACATGATCACCGAGGTCCGGCGCCAGTTCCGTGAGATCCCCGTGCTCCGGCACGCCCTCACGCTGGTCGCCAAGGCGGAGCACGAGAACCGCGACCTGACCCCCGACGAGGAGCGCGAGGTCCTGGCCGCGGGCGAGAAGACCGAGGTCGAGCGCTGCGTGGCGATCTCGACCAAGGCGTCGATCCGCCGCATGGTCGCCCCCGGCGTCCTGGCCCTGGTCTCCCCGGTCATCGTCGGCTTCTGGTCGCGCTTCGCCCTCGGCGGCCTGCTCGCCGGCACCCTGGTCACCGGCGTCATGCTGGCGATCTTCATGTCCAACGCCGGTGGCGCGTGGGACAACGCCAAGAAGCAGGTCGAGGACCAGAAGAAGGACTCCAGCCAGGCCGTGAACACCGGCAAGGGCTCGGACCGCCACAAGGCCGCCGTCATCGGCGACACCGTCGGCGACCCCTTCAAGGACACCGCCGGCCCGAGCCTCAACATCCTGATTAAACTCATGACCATCGTCGCGGTCGTGATCGCCCCGCTGCTCGTCAAGTAGCGGTTGCTGCCGGGGCCGGGCCCTTGCGGTCCGCGCCGGACTGATCTACAAGTTGCGGCCCCGTCCAGCCCGGACGGGGCCGTTTCGTTTTTCGTTCCACCTTCTCTCCTTGCTCTCCGCCGCGTCGGAGGGCCAAGCAACACCGTCCACGAGGAGAAATCCATGTCCGAAGTCACCGGCCAGGTGCTCTCGGTCTCCGCCAAAAAGGGGACCAAGCGAGAGTACGAGACCATCCTGATCCTGCGGCCCGCCAGCAACAAGAACAACATCCTGGACCTCGTCCACAAGATGCAGGGCGTGTTCGAGAAGTTCGGCGCCAGCCTCATCAAGATCGAGAACTGGGGCAACCGCACCCTCGCGTACCCGATCAAGCGCTCCGCCACGGGCATCTACCTGTACTGGCGCTACATCGGCGGCTCCGACATCGTCCACGAGTTCGAGCGCAACCTGCGTTACACCGACGCGGTCCTCCGCTACTACACCGTGAAGGTCGACGAGGACGTCGACGCCACCGCGCGGCCCTCGGAGATCACCGAGGACCTGCTCCAGACCATCAGCGAGCCGCCGCCCGAGCCCGAGCCCGAGCCGGTCCGCGAGGTCGAGGAGCCGCATTCCGTGTTCTCCAATGACGACGAGGAAGGCCTCGAAGAGGGAGTTCCCTGAGCCATGTCCGACGATAAGCCCCGTTCCAGCAGCAGCCGCCGGTCCTCCTCGTTGCTCGCCAACGACAAGACCCTGGTCATCGACTACAAGAACCCGCAGCTGCTCAAGTCGTTCCTGACCGACCGCGGCAAGGTCGTGCCCGCCCGCATCTCGGGGGTCTCGGCCCGCCAGCAGCGCCAGATCACCAAGGCCGTCAAGCGCGCCCGCATGCTGGCCCTCATCCCGTACACGGTCCAGTAAGAGGTTTTCATGTCAATGCTTGAGATCATCCTCCGCAAGGACGTCGAGCACCTCGGCCGCGCCGGCGAGCTCGTCTCGGTCCGCCCCGGCTACGGCCGCAACTACCTGATCCCGCGGGGCCTCGCCCTCGCGGCGACCCGCGGCAACATCGCCCAGCTCGAGCACCAGAAGCGCATCATCGCCGCCGAGCAGGCCCGCGTCCGCGCCGAGCACGCCAAGATGGCGGAGCAGCTCAAGGGCGTCTCCGTCGCCATCGCCCGCAAGAAGGGCGCCGACGGCAAGCTGTTCGGCTCGGTGTCCACCAAGGACATCGCCGAGGCGCTCGCGATGCAGAACATCAACGTCGACCGCAAGCTCATCAAGCTCGACGACCCGTTCAAGGCCGTCGGCAGCTACGAGGTGCCCGTCCGCTTCAGCGGCGACGTCTCCGTCGACATCCGCGTGAACGTGGTCGGCGTCTGACGCCGGGGCGTCGGTCCGTGCCGACGCAAGAGGAGGGCCGCACGCCGCGAGGCGCGCGGCCCTTTCGCGTTGGTTCATGTCGGTCCACGGCGATCGCGGCGCCGTCATCGCAAGTCCTGGCGGGCGGGTGCTGCCATCGTCGAGGACGTCCGAAAATTCTCGATTTCGCGCGTGAGTCCGCTTGCCGCGATCACGACTTCGCCCATGGTTCGGCCGAAGCGGCGGACGACAGATCCCGTCGCAAACGGCCTCTGGTGGCGCCTGCGACGCGTTCTGCGAGCAGTGCCCCGGAGGACATCCACCACCATTGCAGGCGCTCGCCTGCACGACACGAGGATACGATCATGGCCAGCAACAACTCCGGAAATCAGGGCGGCAATCAGGGCGGTCAGGGCGGCGGACGCGGCTTCGCCGGCATGGACGAGGAGAAGCAGCGCGAGATCGCCAGCAAGGGCGGCCAGGCCGCGCACGAGAAGGGCACCGCCCACGAGTTCGACTCCGAGGAGGCCCGCGAGGCCGGGCGCAAGGGCGGCGAGACCGTCAGCCAGGACCGTGAGCACATGGCGGAGATCGGTCGCAAGGGCGGCGAGGCCTCCGGCGGGGGCAACCGCGGCGGCCAGCAGCAGGGCGGCCAGCAGCAGGGCGGCCAGCAGCAGAACGGTCAAGGCAGCCAGGGCGGTCAGCAGCAGGGCGGCCAGCAGCAGAACGGTCAAGGCAGCCAGGGCGGTCAGCAGCAGGGGGGGTAGGGCGGCCGGCAGGGCGGCCAGGGCGGCCAGGGCGGACGCGGCAGCAGCAACGAGCGCTAGACGCCGCGCGTCGCGACCCGCGCCCCGGGCGGGCCTCCGCGTGAGGCGGTGGCCCGCCGTTCGCGGGCGCGGACGGCGATCTGCCGGACCTGGCCTTTGGGTCAGGTCATTTGTTCATCTGGCCTTCGGGCCAGGTGCGTGACCTGGCCTTCGGGTCAGGTCCCATCATTCGCCGCGCAGGCGCTCGGCGCTGCACTTGCCCATCAGGCACTGCGCCGAGTACACGCCCTTCTGCTTGCAGCCCTTGACGTGGTACTTGCCGTAGACCTCGTCGCGGGTCAGCGAGATCTGGTCCTCGGCGCACTTGAAGTCGGCCGCGGCCTGGCTGCGGGCGGCCTTGTCGAGCTTGCCGGCGCAGCCGGTCAGGCCGATCGTGACGGTGCAGAGGAGCAGGGCGAGGGCGGTGCGCATGGTCGCCGAGCTTAGCCCAAGTTCACGGCCGGCGGGTGCCGCGGAGGACGTCCCACAGCGGCGTGGTCACGCCGAAGTTGGCGCGCTGCATCAGCCGCGGGTCGTGGTGGGCCGCGTGATGGGCCGCGAGCGCGCGCAGCGGCCACAGCCGCAGGACCAGGCTGTCCGCCGGCAGGTGATAGGCGAGGTGCAGGGCCTCGTAGAGCAGGACGTAGGCGTGGGTGGTGGCCAAAAACAGCAGGCCCGTGTCGGCGCCGTGCAGCCAGCCGAGGAGCAGCGCGAACGGGGCCATGAGCGCCGTGATGAGCCCGACCGCCCACCACGGGAACAGGACCCCCCGCAGCTCGCGCGGCTCGCGGAGCTCCATCGCGCCGCGCACGAAGACCGCGTGGTGCGAGACGGTGTGCGCGTCGTACAGCCACTGCACCGGCGGCACGCGGCGGTGCAGCAGGTCGCGATGAAACCGCCACTCGGCCGCCTGCGCCATCACCAGCGTCAGCGGCACGGTCGCCCACTGGGCCGGGCCGGGCTCGCCGAGCGCCGCGACGCACAGCGTCACGACGAGCGCGCCGTACAGGTTGGGGCCGACGAGGTGCAGCCACGGGCGATAGTTCAACGGGATCTGGGCGAGCAGCCGGGCCCGCGCCGCCGCGGAGCGCTCGAGGTCGGACTGCGGCGCCATCGCGGCGATCCTACACCGCCGCGGTTCGCCGCGGGCGTGGTGGTCGGCGCTCACAGCTTCTTCGCGGGCGCGCGGCCCGGGGCCTTGAACGGGCTGCCGTCGAGCACCTCGCGGGTCCGCACGCCGCTGGCGCGCGAGGCGGCGCGGACGAGGCCGGGCGGCTGCACCTCCTCGCCGAGGACGACGCGCGGCAGCAGGCCGGGGACGCGGGCGCCGTCCCAGGCGAGGTGGCCGTCGAACACCTGCGCCTCGTCGCCGCGGGCGACCCGCGTGATCAGGTGGTCGGGCGCGTCGGGGCTGCCGTCGACCACGCCCGAGCGACCCGTGGCGACCCAGCCGCCGCCGTCGAGCGGGGCCACGGTCGCCAGGGTGCGCAGCTCGGCGTCGTTGCTGACGACCTCGAGGAGCTGGCCGGTCCGCGTCACCAGCAGGGTCGCGCCGCCGCCGATCAGGGCGACCTCCAGCCCGTGGACGGCCGCCTCGCGCAGGTGCTCGGTGCGATGTCCGACCGCCGGTGACCAGCGGATCAGGCCGCGCGGGACCAGGATCAGGACCTCGGCGCCGTCGTCGGAGATCGCCAGGTCGAGCGGCCGGTCGCCGAGCTCGAGGGTGACATCGATCGCGCCGGCGGAGTCGAGTCGTCGCGCCCGCACCTCGGCGCGCCGGGTCTCGCGGTCCCACTCCGTAATCCACGCGACCATCTCGCCGTCGCCCGTGAACGCCGCCTGCGTCGCGGTCGCGCCGAGCGCGTGCTCGTGCGCCCCGGTCACGCCGTCCCACAGCATCAGCGGCTCGTCGCCGTCGACCCGCGCGAGCCAGCGGCCGCCCGGGCTGAGCTGCGTCGCGCGGTCGTCGAGCCGGATCCGCCGCGGCGCGCCCGGACCGACGATGTGGTGGTCCCAATTCCCGGCGGCCTGGACGGCCAGCAGCGCCCAGCCCGGCGGCGCCTCGCCGACCTGGACCTCGGCGCCGCGCGGCGTGGCGACCCGCAGCGCCTCGGCGCCGGTCCGGATGTCGCGCAGCGCCACCGCCTCGGGCGTGCGCACCCAGACCCGCCGCCCCGCGTCGACCACCGCGAGCACGCGCTCGCCCGGCCCCGGCTTCACCGTCACGCGCTCGCCGGTCGCGAGGTCCCACTGCACGGCGCCCCCTTCGCGCAGGAAGGTCAGGCGCCGGCCCTCGTCGTCGATCGCGGGCGCGCGGCTGCGCGGGCGCTCGTCCTCCTCGGCGCCCGCGAGCTTCGTCGCGCCCCGCCGCCAGCGCAGCGGGCCGCCCCCGTCGACGCCGACCGCGAGCTCGCCGCCCGGCGCGAACGCGAGCGCCTCGATGTCGCCGAGGTCGGTGCGCAGCGCGGCGAGCGAGCGCCCCGAGCTCGCGCTGCGGACGCGGAGGTGGCCCGCCATGCCGCCGGTCGCGACGGTGTCGCCGTCGGCCGCGACCGCGGCGACGCCCACGAGCCCGCAGCGCAGCTCGGCGGCGACGTCGATCGGCTCGTCGTCGTCGGGGTCGCGGGTCGCGAGCGCCTCGGCGTGGCTGCAGCGGCCGGGGACGCGCCGGCGCAGGCGCCCGCCGGGCAGCGCCCAGGTCGTGATCTCGCCGAGGCTGTCGACCGCGACCAGGGCGTCGCCCGCGGGCGTGAAGCTCGTGGCGAGCACGCCGCGGACGTCGGGTCGGTCGTCGCCGAGCCGCGCCGAGCCGGCCGGCCACGGATATGTGCCGACGTGCTGCGCGCCGCCGCAGCGGTCGTTGATGCGGATCTGCGGGCCCTCCTCGCCGATCGCCACCAGGCAGCCGCCGGGGCCGAGCGCGAGCGCCGGCTTCCACGTCTCCCACTCGGTCAACGTGTACTGCGCGAGCGCGCGGCCGGCCGCGTCCGTCAGCACCACGGCCTCGTCGCGCCGCGCCAGGACCCGCAGCTCCTCGCCCGCGCCGTCGAGCACGAACTCCTCCGTGTCGTCCTCGTCCTCGCCGGAGGTCACCAGCGTGCGCAGCGCGATGCCGCTGGCCGCGTCGTGCTCGGTCAGCGTGCCGTCGTGCAGCAGCACCACGGCGCGGCCGCCCGCGACGACGCCGAGCGCCTCGACGTGGTCCGCGAACAGCAGGCGTCGGCGCCGGGCGCCGTCCGGGCCGATGAACTGCAGCGCCGCCGCGGCGCGGCGGGTCTCGCCGCGCGGCATCAGATCCTCGGCGCGCATCAGCTCCTCGCCGCGCCAGCCCATGTGCCCCGACTCCCAGCGCTCGACCACCTCGAGCTCGAGCGTCGCGCCGCGCTCGTCGTAGGCGGCCCGCGCCCGCGCCCACAGCCGGCGCGCCAGCGGCTCGTCGCGCCGCGCCCACGCGAGCCCGGCCGCCTGGACCAGGTGGTAGGGGTCGTCCGCGCCGGCCGCGACGAGCACCGCCGGGTCCCCGCGGCCCGCGGCGAGCTCGACGTACGCGGCCCGCAGCGCCTCGCCGGGCGCCGGCGACGAGATCGGGCGCCCGATCGCCGCGCCCGGCAGCGCGGCGAGTCGGCGCCCGAGCGTCGCAGCCAGGGCATCGTCGCCGCGGCGCGCACCGTCGCGGCGCGCCGCCTCGAGCACCCCGCGCGCCCGCTCGGTCGCCCCGACCGCCAGCCACGCGTCGGCCCAGGCGTCGAGCCGCGCGGCCGTCGGCGCGTGGCGATACGCCCGCCCGCGCAGCTCCGCCGCGACGTCGAGGTCGCCGCGCCGCGTCGCGTCCGCGGCCCGTGTCTCCCAGCAGACCTCGGTGTCACACTCGTGCGCCGGCACCGGGCGGACCGAGCTCGGCCACGGCGCGAGCACCCTCGGCTCCGCGGGCGCGGGCGCGGGCGCGACGACCGGCGCGCAGGCGAGGAGCAGCCCGAGCCCCGCCGCACACCGCCGCCGTCTCCCCGCCATCATCACCTCGATGGTACGCGCAGTCGCGCCCGCGCAGTCCACGAAGATCCGCGCCTCA
>Ga0075163_10007560_pt1 | contig 14363 bp, 14 predicted proteins | sample JI1023141ADNA_FD_71478 | JGI IMG/M metagenome (GOLD analysis project Ga0075163, IMG submission 71478) | Wastewater effluent complex algal communities from Wisconsin, to seasonally profile nutrient transformation and Carbon sequestration -... | ecosystem: Engineered > WWTP > Effluent > Algae...
TTGCATTTGAAAACTGTCTAAAAAGTCTTGTTGTAGAAACTTTAACCCTGTGACATCTGGTTCTAAAATGTCAATTTTATTTTCTCGGTCAATTTTTGAGTCTAATACTTGCCAGTTATTTTTAGTAATTTCTCTTAAACATCCTGCCTTAAAAAGCATTGGTAATAGATCACTAACAGTCTTTTTATTAAACATTAAGTATTGTGTACCACGAGAAAAAAGATAAGTTTCAATATATTCTGAGGTGTTTTGTATATTGGAAAGATCGATTTTTTTAAATTCAACCAAAGCTGTTGCTAGTTTTTTTAGATAAGTTTTTAGGCTTGTGCCTAGCTTAAGAGAAGGACAGTTATTATCTAAATCCCAAGAGTAATTTAGCTCAATTTTCCATTGCTCAGGTCTATTCTTCCACCATTTTAGTAATAAAAGAATAACGACAACTAATCTTTCTAGTGCTTTAGCCTCTGGGACAATAGCAGTTAACCTTGCTCCTTGATCAACTTTTTCTGCATATTTTATAGATTCTTTAAGCAGTAAAGGAAAATAGCTTATGTTTTTTAGAAAATCTGTAGCTTTATCAATAGACTTTAACAAATCAGAATCAGCAAATAACGAGCCTAGGTTTAATCTGCGTATTGTGCCTAGAGTAGTAATAAAGTCTAATGTTAGGTTATCTCGTAACTCTATAAATTTACCTGACTCACTAATATTTTTTAGTGTTTTTTCAACGCGCCAATGAGAAGCAGGACTAACAGCTAAACGAGCATCTAAATGGCCTTGGCACCAGTCAATTATCCTTTCACGTAATTTTATTATTGCTGCTTTAGAGGCATGATGAGGATCAGAACCTAGGTTAAGACTATCAAACCAATCATCAACTGTTACTTGTGTCCATAGTTTGTTAGGACGATTGATAGTCATATCTAGTAAGGCAGCAGCGGTTCTTGCTGAAGGATCGCCTCTAAACATACCTGGATCAGCACTATATATACTACCAACTTTAGGAAAAGCACTTTTGTAAAGCATTCCAGAAAAAGCTAGGCCAATAAAAAGCCCTGTAGGTTTTTTGTCTCCATAGTCGGGTTCACCTTCAATTTGTTTCCATCTTGGGGCGCTTTGGTCTTCTTGGAAATTAATGTCTATTAGAATAATGTCTGGATCTATTGATTCTGTTTGAGTGTTAAGCATATGTTGGGCTTTTGTCCATGTGTCTATATGAAACAAAAATAGCTCATCTGCCCTAAGTATAGGATAAGAAATATAGTCATTTACATCATCAATTAGTAATATCTTGATTTTATCGTTCATAGCTAAGATCCTAAAAAAACGATTTGAGGGCGAAACCTAATAGCAATACAATGGTAATTAGGTCGCAAGTCATCTACAAGACAAAATTCAACTAGCTTTTTTTCTTCGCCTTTTGCATCCTGAAAAACAAAACAAGAAAGTAAGTTTTGAGTCCGCTTTAGCCCATCGGATAACTCTTTTGGCTTCTCATCTTTTTGTATTGGGTTTGCAAACCTTAATTCATAGAATTCATCACCCTCAAGAGAGAGAGAAAACTGTATATCTATTTTAGGATCTATAAGGTCATTTACTAGAAAAGCTGCTTCTTTTTGCTTTATTAAGTATTGTATTGCATTACCTAAAACCTCATGTATTCCTACTAAAAATAAAGATGTTGCTTCTATACTAAATGGAGCAAATGTTGGTATTTGAGATAGGTTATTATTTGCCTGTAATGTAGGACAATCGCATTTTGTACCCCAAATACAATCTTGTTTATGAAAAATAGTTGGTATAGACCCTAGATAATTTGTTCCAAAAAGAATTTGTTGGATAATTTCTTCTATAGTTGCACTCCAAATAAAAGCAAATTGAGTTAAATCAAATGAAGTTATTCCAGAAACTAGCTTAGTCAAATAAGCTTTTGGATTATCAAATTTTGTTACAGTTCTAATAGCATCAGTTAAGTAGTAAAGTTCTTGTAGGATTGAACATGTATAAAGAAGTTCAGAATTATCTATAGGTTTATTATTTAAGGCTTTTGCATATAAAACACGGTAACGACTACGACGGCTTAGGGTGTTCATAATCTCATGTGTTAGCCCTTGAGTAAGAAAATATTGTTCTTTGATAATGGTTGCAGCAGTACGAGCAAGCCGTTCTTTAAGTTGAATATCCCAATATTCTTCTTGACCAGGAAGGTTTAGTTTTACCCTAGGACAATTTTTATAAACCACTAAATCAAAACCTAATGCCCTTCTTAAAAAATAGACATCTGGATGTTTATTTAGATTAAGTATTATATTTGAATCACCTTCTAAATCTTCTTCTATTACCAATAGTTTAGATTTTTCTGCAAGAAACTCTGAGTTTAATGAAGAGGCGACTTTAGTCAAAGGCTGTTTTTGATTTGATCTATAATGTAGGACTAAAGCATTATCCCTATAAAATCTAATTTCACTCGCAATCCACAGCCCAGAAAAGACATTAGCAGCTTTTTTCATTCTTTCATTAGAATCAGTTGGTTTTGATAAAACATCTTCAAGCAAAAAAATAAAGACTTCAATTAAGTTAACAGAGTAGATTTCCTCAATTGCTGATATTAATGATTCAGGTTGTGCTTTTCTAATTAATCTAAGGTGGTCTTTAAGCTGTTTATTTTTAGGACAAATCCAACCGGCTACACCTCGCCACTGACCTAAACCACGTAAGGGAAGTAAAACAGGGATATACCCTATAGGAAGGCGTTTATTAAAAGAGGAACTTAATCTAGCATAAAGATATTGTGCTAGATAGATATGTATATTTTGTGGTGTAACTTTATCTCTTTGACCAACATAGCTAAGAATTGCTATTAAGTTTGTATCCTTAATTTTTTTATATTGCTTAGGTTTTGAATTTTTACTAGTTGCAGCAATGGTTAAAATATCCTGAAAATTAAAATTATGGTTAAGTTCTTCATTCTCAATTAATAAAGATTCTGAAGCTATTAAATAGCCAACTGCCCCACCAATAAGCTCTAAATGAAGACCAAAGTCTTCTTCGTTACTTGCTCCATAATTTATTTTAAGTGCTCTACAAAGTGAGCTAGTAGGGTCAAGTAGGTCTGTTGCAAGCTCTATAAAAGGCTGTTCTATGCTACAAGTTGGTTTATATTTTTCATACCAATGTTGATAAATATGGTGTTTGATTTTTTCTGCACAATCTTTGGAGTTAGCACTTACTTGATAACCTGTATCCCAAAACTGTACTTCATCATGAAAAGGGTTAAACGTTTTATTATGAGTAAGAAAGAAGTGTTGTAATTTAGATGTAAAATGTTGAAGTGTCCAAACTAGTAAGTTAAAACAGCGTTTTTGGATATATTCAGCATTAAATTTAATATCTAGTTTGGACATTTTCTATTTTTTCTATTGTTACGTTGTTGCTCATAAATCTAAATTCCATCTTACCTAGTCATATTAAAGATACTTTTAGTTTGGTGCTACTATTTTTTCTATTAATTTAACAGCCATCTATTTTAGATAATAAAAGCGTGTAAGATGGTGTAAGAGCATCATTTTACAGGCTATGTTAAAAATAAACATCTTTAAGCTATCGGCAAAATTTATGCTTAATAGCTAAATAAACCAGCGTAAGAAATTCGCTAAGTAATGAGAGGAAGGATGTTTATTATGGTATTTATAAATTATGCTGCACGAGAAATTAATTGTAAGGTTGTTTACTATGGGCCGGGGTTAGGTGGCAAAACAACTAATTTAAATCATATTTATGATACGGCTGATCCTAAAAGAAGAGGTAGACTTATTAGTCTAGCAACTGAGACAGAAAGAACACTTTTTTTTGATTTTTTACCCTTAGAATTAGGTAAAGTCAGAAATTTTACAACTAGACTGCATCTTTATACTGTTCCTGGACAGGTTTTCTATGATGCTTCACGTAAGCTAATTATTAAAGGGGTTGATGGGGTGGTGTTTGTGGCTGATAGCCAACGTGACCGGCTAGATGCCAATATAGAAGGGATATGGAACCTAGAAAAGAATCTTATGTTACAGGGGCAAGACCTAATAAAAACACCTTATGTTTTGCAGCTAAATAAGCGTGATCTAGCTAACAGTTTAGAAGTAGAAGAACTTAAAAAAGAATTGGTGCGCAAAAACGAACCTGTAATTGAGGCAGTAGCTAGCAAGGGAATTGGCGTTTATGACACTCTTAAGGAAGTATCAAGACAAATTTTAATTGAGCTTAGAAAGGGTAGTAATACAGCTCATTAAAGAGTAAAGCCAAAATATAATGGTCTAACACTAAAAAACTACCTTAATGTTAGACCATTAATTATTTTAGACTTATTTGCCTGATTCAGCAGATTTTTCTTCTGGTTCTGTTGGCTTAAACATAATAGAAATAACTATAGATATGGCTAAAATGCCAGCTACAGCGCCTAAAGCTATTGGTGTAGGGATATGATAGCCAAGTTGAGCAATAATCATTTTTACACCAATAAAGACTAGTATTGCAGAAAGTCCATAAGCAAGGTAATGGAACATGCCCATAATTCCTGCTAAGGCAAAATACAGAGCACGTAAACCTAAAATAGCCATTACATTTGAGGTATAGACAATAAAAGTATCTGGAGGGTTAACAATACCTAAGATAGCAGGAACAGAATCCACAGCAAAGATAACATCTGTAGTTTCTACTACTACTAGGACTACAAATAATTGTGTAGCATACCAAACACCATTTTCTTTTACTAAAAATTTACCTACACCATAGTCAGTTTTAACAGGTATAATTTTGCGAAATATTTTTAGGACAGGATTATTTTCTGGCTCAATTTCTTTATCTTTTTCTGTGACCAGTTTAATTCCGGTAAAGACTAAGAAAGCTCCAAAGATATACATTACCCAAGAAAAATAGCTTATTATTTGCACTCCAGCGACAATAAAGATTGCCCGCATTATCAGTGCACCTAATATTCCCCAAAACAGTACTTTACGTTGATAAATAGGAGGGACTTTGAAGTAAGAAAAAATTAAAACAAAGACAAATAGGTTATCTACACTAAGAGATTTTTCAACTAGATATCCTGCCAAAAAATTTGTTCCTGCCTCTACACCTTTCCAATAATAAACAAAGGCATTAAAAATTAGTGCAACAGTTATCCAAATACCGCTCAAAACCATTGCTTCTTTTATTTCCATTTCTTTTGACTTACGGCTGGCTACACCTAAATCTATTGCTAACAGCACAAAGACAAAAATATGAAATCCTATCCACGCTAAGACTTGCTCTGACATAGAATTTTCCTTTCCTAAAAACAATAACAGTTAATCTTATAAAACAACTGCTTAAAAATAAAAAGACCTTTTGCAGCATTGTTGCAAAAGGTCTTGATCTTTGGAGTCTTACGACCCAACTGGTAAACCAGGTTACTTACCAAGCAACCGTCTTGACGGTATTACCAAACCTAGAGGCGATCTACTCCCCTATTACACCGAACTTTTCTTATTTAGTGAGATGGCAGATTATAGCTTGCTAAAGTAAATCCTTCAAGTTTAGTTTCTGCCTAAGTTAGAAAAATTCGTCCAAAAGCTAAATCCTAAGCAAAACCCTAAAAACAAAAAGTAATTTTGCCTAAGCTACAATATATTTACAGCTTATCACCTACTTAACTTTCCTTACTGATACTACTAATATAATGGCCTCATCTGAACTACCAATATTAGCTGTACCAACCACTACTTTTTCGCCTTCACGTAAACTTAAGCCTGTTTTGATATTTGCATCTCTGTAATCAATTGAACTTGTACCATCTTTTTTATTAATAGCTACAGGTGCTCTTACCCCAAAGGAAAGGGTATTTATCTGTATTACTTCACTGCCAGAAGCATCCATCCCTAGTTGAATATTTCTTAACAAATAAGAATAGCCCGTTTTGCCTACTAGGTCAGGTGATGGGAAAAATGGATCTGTGGATCCACTTGATTCTATCGAATTTCCATCCTGAACCCGGTTTAGAATACTAGTAACATACCTATAATTACCATACTGTAAAGTGTTTTGTAGTTGAGTAATAACATCTTCTAGGTTTTTTGGGACTTGTCCTTTTTCTTTTCCACTACGTGAAGCAGCAATGATATGTAACTGAACCTCTAAATTAGCTGGAAGTTTTTCTGGTACATCTAGTTTAGCTATTGCTCGTTCCATTACAGCAATATTTTCTGGATAATCTCTTACAGTAATGGTCTTAAAGTCTTTATCAGGAGTTAGTTGTGTTCCTCTCTCATCGCTACTAAGACCATGTAAAACCTTTGCTAGCATTAATGGATCTCGATGTTTAATTTCAAAAATCTGTGTTTTTATGTCCTTATTTAAAAACCTTTCTGGCTCAGGAGTTGGGACGGTTGTAGTTGTTGGAGTTGGTCGAGATGGAGCAGATTGCCCATAAACAGTTAATGAAAAGAAAGAAAGTATTAAAAACAAAGTAATATAAATTCGCATTTTGCCTCCAAAATTATTTTTAGGTATGAAAAAAGCTCAAATTTTAAGATATTAATTATTGAGCAAGTTAGGGTTGTATGGTGTTAGCTATTAGTTGATTTTTCTGAAGTTTTTTCTTCTTTATTAACCAACCATATGATGCGGATATTAGGATTATTGGTTTGAATTTCCATTTTAACTGGGGTTTGTTGGCCTTGTACTGTTGCTGTTATGTTAGGCAATATTTTATTGTCTAAGTTAGCTGTTTCTAGTGTTTTTGGCTCGTTATCTATAGAGTTTATTTGCTTGTTTACTCTACTAGCTTTACTAACCTTATGTGAATATTTAACGACTTTTGCCTGATTATTACTAACTGCTATGACTTGATTAGCTGTTTCTGCTCTACCTTTAGTAGACGGTTCTTTTATATTGTTTAGTGGTACTGTAATTTTTTCTGTAACTTCGCTATTTAATTTAACATTTTGCTCAATGCTACTAGTGTTTTTACCCAAGAATAAAAAATAGGTTGGAACGCTTATCATCATAACTATAAGACTAGTTACTAAGGCATATCGCCATCCATAACAGAAATTGAAAACCTGTTGCCACCAAGTTATTTTTTCTGTTTTTACTGCAATTTCTGCTAGTACTGAAGCCCTTAAGCTTGTAAAAACCGCTTCTGATATATCTATTTGCCCAAACTTTACTAATGCTAATTGACTCTCCTGAAGTTCAACCATAAATTGAGTACAGCTATTACAAATAGACAAATGTTTTTCTACCTTTATTAACTCTTTTTCTGATAAATCTCCGCTAACATAAAGTGCTATTTGATTTTCAAGCTCTGGGCAATTCATGGAATTGTTGTTCCTTTTTTATAATTAAGAGATTAATTTATTAAGAAATTTATCTCTATATTTTTTAATTTTTACTCTAGCCATACTAATTTGACTACGTATTGTAGCTTCAGCAGTACCTAACATACGTGCAACATCTTTTGTTTCTAGTCCTTGAATATCTCTTAAAACAACTGCGGTTCTTTCTCTTTCAGATAAAGTCTCTAAAGCAGCCGTGATAATTTTTCTTTCTTGGACTGTATTAAATTCTTTTTCTATATCATGTTTACTAGCAATATGATCTAGTTTTCCACTCTCTTGTTCTTGTTCTAAAGATATAGTGTTACCACGAGAGCGTTTTTTAGCTATATCACGACAAATATTAACTGTCATTTGATAAAGCCAAGGTAGAAATTCCTTTTCTTCATCAAAATTGTGCAAGTATTTATGTAGACGAAGAAAAACCTCTTGAGAAGCATCTCTAGCATCATCTACATTACCTAGTAATCTTACTGCTGTACCAAAAACTTGTCTTTGATAACGAATCAATAACTGTTCAAAAGCTTGTACATCTCCAAGTTTAGCTTGTGCAATAAGTGATTGTGCTTGATTTACTGAAATAGCTATTTTATCAGACTCTTGCTCAATCATCATTGCAAAGCTTGTAAATAACTCCCCTTGCATTCACTTTACTCCTACTAGTCAGTCTCAGTCATTGTTTCTATAAAGGTATACTAAGTTAGTTATAAAAGCGTTTAAAAGTTTTTCCACATTAATTTAACTTACAAATAAATCTAAGCAAACTTTATTAAACACTGTGCATTGTACCTACCTACTTATCTTACTGAGGCTTTCCTCATAGGCAAAAATCCAGTTATCAACCATAGTTGGACAGCTATTTTTAGAAACTATAACTCACACAGGGTATTTAAAACTCATTTTTCAGATTATAAGGAGATTTTCAGATTATGATAAATAAATTTAAAAAAGGGGTTTTTGTTCTTATCATAGGGTTTTTAGCGCTTTTCTCATTTCGTTTGTCTTATGGCTATTTAGCAACATCAGAGTTTTCTTTTATTGATACAGTACAAAATTCCATTGATAACACTTTTGAATTTTCTAGAAAAAATTATGCTAGTGAAAAATTTAAAGTAGAGCGAAAATCTGATAATCAAAGCTATAGTGTTGATCAAAAATATGAAAAAGTGGCTTCTCTTTACACAAGCACAGCAACTTTTGATCAAGATGAAAATAAAGTTAGAGAAACCATTACCGCGTTCAAAGCACTTATTCAATTTGAGCAAAACTATGGATTAAAAGGCTCTCGTAGGCTTAACCTTGCAATAGGTGTTGCTCCTGAGTCATTTGACAGTTTAGTTGAAGAAATTAAAAAAATTGGAAAAATTTCTTCCCTTCATATTAACAAAACTGATAAAACCAATGAATATAAAGACTTAAACGCTAACAGGATTTCTCTAGAAAAAGCTCGTGATTCTCTTATCACCCTTAAAGGTAAAGGGGGTGAAGTTAGTGAGCTTATCAATTTAGAAGACCGAATATTAGCTATAGAAAAAGAAATCCAATCAATGGGTGTTAAACTTGGCGAATATGACCAAGAAAATGAGTTTTGTACAGTAAAATTTGGGCTAGAAGAAAAATTATCAATTAAGAAAGAGGTTTCTTTTATACATCGTGTTAAAGTAGCTTTAGAATGGACAATAAAATATTACCTTTTGCTCTTAGCCACAACATTTATAGGTAGTTTAACCATTTTAATATCTGTTACTTTACTAGAAAAATTACAGATTTTTCCAATCTTAGCTAATAACATTAAAAAACCAGAGTAGCAAAGATAACTTAATTTGTTGTGAATAAAGATTAATAGGGGCGAAGTGTTCGCCCTTTGTTCAAAGAATTAAAGAGGGCAGACACCTTGGTCTGTCCCTACAGTAAAACTCTTTAATTTTATGGTGTTTTAAGAAGCACGTTCAATAAAAAATCTAGCAATTTCTTCTAATGCCCAAGAGGGTTTTGACAAAGCTTGTACAGCTTCAATAGCTGATTTTGCTAGCTCATGAGCACGTTTTCGGGATTCTTCAATTCCATGTAAAGCCACATAGGTAGCTTTTTGTACATTAGCGTCTTTACCTGCGGTTTTACCTAGTTGCTCACTAGTAGCTAAAACATCCAAGAGGTCATCAGTTATTTGGAAAGCAAGCCCAGCCATATTTCCATATTTTGTTATTAACTCTAATTCATCTGGGTTAGCGCCTCCCATAATTGCCCCTACTCGTACACTAGCAGTAATTAGTGCTCCTGTTTTTGCGCTATGAATATAATCTAAGGTTTCAGCACTAACAGGTTTTCCTTCTGATAGAATATCTACTACCTGGCCTCCAATAAGTGCATTTATTGTACCGGCTGCGCTAGCAATCTCAGTAATAATTTCTATTTTATTAAGTTGTTTATTAGCAGGAACAGAGAGTTTAGCTACAACTTCAAAAGCTCGTGTTAGGAGTGCATCACCGGCTAAAATAGCTATAGCTTCACCAAAAACTTTATGACAAGTTGGGCGACCTCGCCTTAAATCATCATTATCCATTGCTGGTAAATCATCATGAATTAGCGAGTAGGTATGAATCATTTCTATTGCGCCTGCGATTGGATAAAGCAATTCTGGTGGAACTGCAAAAGCTTCGCCTGAGGCAACAACTAAAATAGGTCTTAAGCGTTTACCACCAGCAAACATACTATAACGCATAGCTTTATGAATATCTGATGGGGTAGTGTCTTCTGATGGTAATAAATTATCTAGAGAGCGATCTACTGCTTGTCCGCGATCGCGTAAATACTCTTCTAATGTCATGAAAAAAGCCTCAAAGATATTATAGATTTGAACTTACCAAGCTAGACGACTACGCCGAGCAATTAAATTGGCTAGTTCAAGTCCATCTTGATAATCTTCAATAGAAAAAACGATGGTGCTATTATTGCGACTCCTTACCACATAAACAAGGTCTGTTAGCAGACGGGTACGGCTACGGAAAGCTTTTAACTCAGTAACTTCATCCCAACGAATTACAGTAGAGCGTAAAATTCCTTGATAATGAATCCCTTCACTACCAGCAGTAATATTGATACGAGAATAGCTCCAACCCATAATTACTAGAAACAGCCCTATTAATCCAGCGGGCACAGTCCAAATTAAAATTTGTTTAACAAAAAGTACTATTGAGGCAATTAATAAAAGTCCACCTAATGAAAATAAAATATACTTAAATCGATTACGAAAGGGAAATTCCCTTTCTTCTATCAACATACTAGAAACAGATCCTCTAGAATTAGAATTGGAAATATAATCAGGAGTGGGTTTTTCTGGTGAACTTATTAATTCTCCTGCTTTAGGTGAAGATGCTACTAAAGGTGTAATCCTTGGATTAGAAGCCTCTTTTACACCAACTGCTTTAGAGCTAGATGGAGGCATAAGAGGATTTACTAGAGGAGATTCTTTGATTGTGGTAGGTACTTCCTCAATAACAAACTCAAAGCGTAATTTTGGCCCACCGACTCCAAACTCAACTACATCACCATTAACTAACTTAACTTGATCTATTCGTTTTCCACTAACATAAGTGCCATTAGTAGATTTCAAATCTTTTAAGACTAAGGTTTTTCCTTCTAGGACTACTTCAGCATGTCGAGTAGAAGCACGAGTATCATTAGCAGCTAGGCGTAGTTGTGAGGTAGGAGCACGACCAATAGATATAGGTAACGCGGTAAAAGTTTCGCGTTCATCTTGTTTTAAGCCAGAAAGATGCGTCAAAGTAAGTTGCACGCTAATCATTTTCAGAAGTAAAAGGCTTTGTCAGTATATTGCCATCCTGTCCTTTAACCAATAGCTCAACCTTGCGCTCAGCGTCATTTAGCTCCTGTTGACAATAACGCGATAAATGAATTCCCCGTTCAAAGAGTGCTAATGCATGCTGTAATGGCAAATCGCCTGTTTCCATTTCATTAACAATTTTTTCTAATTCTGCTAAAGAACTCTCAAAGCTTTGAGACATTGTATTCCTCTTTGAGTGATGACAAAATTTTTATCAGTATTGTACCTTGAAAAATAATGATTAGCACCTAGATCTTTTGTTTACTTAATCACCCCACGCTCAGAAGATTCAATAAAACTTATTAAATAGTCTATTTCTGTAATACCACCTAACTCTGATTTGATCTTTTCCAAAGCTTGAGAAGTGTTTAGTTTAGCAGTAAGTAGTAGCTTAAATGCATGTCCTATTTGTTTTAATAACTCATCAGAAAAGCCACGACGTTTTAGCCCAATAGTATTTGGCCCATAGCATTTAGCATGATTACCTACTGAACGAGCATAGGGTAAAGCATCTTTTACTACTACAGAATAAGCCCCTATAAAAGCATGTTTACCAATACGACAAAATTGATGAATACCGCTATAAGCTCCAATTGTAACATAGCTATCTACAACTACATGTCCGGCTAAAGAAGCACCATTAGCAAATATTACTTGATCTCCAACCACACAATCATGAGCAATATGAGATTGTGCCATAAAGAAATTATCATTACCTACACGAGTTATTGCACCACCGCCAGCAGTACCACGATGGACTGTAACAAACTCACGAAAAACATTTCTTTGGCCAACTATTAGCTCTGTATGTTCTCCTTTGAATTTAAGGTCTTGAGGAACTTGCCCTAAACAAGCATAAGGAAATAGCTTTGTACCACTACCAATTTCTGTTGGCCCTTCAACACAAGCATGTGCGCCTATTTCTACATCATCATGTAAAATTACCCCATCACCAATAATTGCATAAGGGCCAATATTTACAGTACTTGCAATTTGTGCCTGAGAACTAACTATCGCACTAGGATGTATTGCCAAAGTAAAATCCTCCTAACTATCAGAACCTAGTGATAAATAAGTTATTAAATTTTATTTACAATTAACTCTTTTTGGTTATTTGATTAATATCTAAGGGTTTTGACTCAATAGAAGCTCGGTCTACAATAATAGAGCTTACTTCAGCTTCGGCAGCTAATTTACCATCAACATGAGCTTCACCCCAAAGTCTACAGAGTCTACTTTTTAGTTTTAATAAAGTCATTTTTATTCTTAAAGTATCACCTGGAACAACAGGGCGACGGAATTTTGCTTTATCAATACCAGTAAAAAGCATTATTTTTGATTGAGGCTCTTCTATTGTACCTAATAAAACAAGTCCTCCTGCTTGTGCCATTGCTTCAATAATTAATACTCCTGGCATAACAGGTGCGCCAGGAAAATGTCCTTGAAAAAAAGGTTCATTAAAAGTCACATTTTTAATTGCAGTAATACTTTTACCTGGATCAAACTCTATAACTCGGTCAATTAATAAGAAAGGGTAACGATGTGGTAAGATTTGTTGAATCTGTGTTGAATCTAAGATTATTTCCATAAACACCTTTGGTAATTTTATTAGGCAATGAGAATTTTTTAAGCCACAATAAGAATTAATTCTCATTGTGGCTTAAAGGCTTAAAATTAAAGCCAGTTTTGCTATTTCTTTGGTGGTTCAGGTGGTGCGCTAGTGACAGGATTTACTTTGTTATATTCTTTAATAAAATCTTCTGTAACATTTATTGCGGGGTTCATAAATACTAAACCGCCTTGTGCTGCGGCAGGCAAGTCAAACATTACAATTATTTGGCGCTGACTAGCATAGGACTCCAAAAACTTAGAAAGTTTTTCTTGCACTGGCCCTAGTACTGCTTCTGAACGCTTTTGAACATCTTGTTGGTAATCTTCTTTATCACGTTCAAACTCTTTTTTAAGACCATTAAATTGTTCTAATTTTTGGTTATAGACTTCTGGTTTAATGTTACCACCAGAAGATTTAAGCTCTTCATCCAACTTTACTAGTTGATTTTGGATATCTTCTATTTTTTTACGACGTGGTTGAAATTCAGCTTCTAGTTTGTCTATCTGCTTTTTCATTTCTCCAACGCCTTCAGAGAAAGCACGAGAATCAATAATTGCAACTTTACCTTCTGTTAGAGGAGCAATTGAGCTACCGCCTCCAGATTTATTAGATTGAGCAGTAGATTTTACTGCTGATCCTTGTGCAAAAGCACCTACTACAAAAGTAAGCAAGATTAAAGTGGTCAATAAAAACTTCTTTAGCATATTACCTCTTAAGAATAAACTGTATTTTTAAAATCTCACCTAAAGTGAAGAAATACTATTTGTTAGCTGGTTCAGGAGGAGCACCTACTGAGCTTTGCTTGTTGTATTCCTTAATAAAATCTTCTGTGATATTTGTGCCAGGATTAAGAAATACTAGTCCGGCTTGTGCTGCAGGAGCAAGGTCAAAAACTACTACAATATCTCGTGTAGCAGCATAGCTTTCTAAGAATTTAAGCACTTTATCACGCAATGGGCCTAAAGCCACTTCAGAACGTTTTTGATAATCTTGTTGGAAGTCTTCTCGTTTACGTTCAAAATCTCTTTTTGTTGTTTGTGCTTTATCAGCTTTTTGTTGTTGAATACGAGGATCTTTTTCTCTTTTAATTTCATCGTCTAAGGTAACTAATTGCTGTTGAAGTCCTTCTAATTCCTTAAAGCGTGGTTGAAACTCTGTTTCTAATTTATCTAGTTGTTTTTTCATCTCTCCAATGCCTTCACCAAAAGCACGAGAGTCTATTATAGCAACTTTACCTGTAGGGATTGCTCCACCCTGAGCGGCACTTTTGACAGCAGAACCTTGTGCATAAGTCATTACTGTCAAAGTAAATACCATTAATATGACCGCAAATAGACGCTTAACCATAAACCTTTTAAAAACTTCCTTTCCAAAAGCGTTGTGTTATATAGATTTTCTCCTAGCAATAAATTACTAGGGTAAAATGTCCTTAATTTAAGACATAAAAATTTATTTAGATAATGTGTTTTTCTTTTATACCTAAATAGGTTAGAAAGAAAAATTTATGAGTTTTAGATTTACTTACTCTTTTAATATGACTCTA
>Ga0075163_10007561_pt1 | contig 14362 bp, 15 predicted proteins | sample JI1023141ADNA_FD_71478 | JGI IMG/M metagenome (GOLD analysis project Ga0075163, IMG submission 71478) | Wastewater effluent complex algal communities from Wisconsin, to seasonally profile nutrient transformation and Carbon sequestration -... | ecosystem: Engineered > WWTP > Effluent > Algae...
CTGGAAGCCGTGTTGTCCGGCGCGCATGAGCGCGTCGCCGACGACGACGCCCTGCTTGCGGAAATCAGCACTGTCCTCGACTCGCTCTATGCGCACTTCGAGCGCGAGGCCGGGCGCGGCAAGGACAACAACAAAGGAAACACACGATGACCGACGCAACACCGACCACAGAAGTCTCGGCACCCGCGTCCTACACCCTCTGGCAACTCGTGCGCTACATGCTGGCGCTGGGCACCTGGGGCTTTGGCGGCCCGGTGGCGCTGGTCGGCTACATGTACCGCGACCTGGTCGAGAAGCGGCACTGGATTTCCGAGGGCGACTACAAGGAGGGCATGGCCTTGGCGCAGTTGATGCCAGGCCCGCTGGCAGCACAACTGGCGATTTACCTCGGCTACGTGCACTACCGCGTGCGCGGTGCCACGCTGGCCGGACTGGCCTTCGTGCTGCCGTCGTTCCTGATGGTCGTGGCCATTGGCGCCGTGTACACCACCTACGGTGGCATCGCCTGGATGCAGGCGGTGTTCTACGGCGTCGGCGCAGCGGTGATCGGCATCATCGCGATGAGCGCCTACAAGCTCACCACGAAGAACATCGGCAAGGACAAGCTGCTGTGGGCGATCTTCCTCGTCAGCGCCGCGGTGACCGTGATCACCAAGTCGGAGATCGTCTGGATCTTCCTCGGCGCCGGCGTGCTGGTCTGGCTGGTGCGCGCGCCGCCGAAGTCGTGGTTCGGCGGCACGATGAACAGCTTCGCGGCGCCGATCGCCGCCTTCTTCGCGATCGACGCCATCGATTGGCACAAGCTCGGCCAGATCGGCGCCTACTTCGCCTACGCGGGCAGCTTCGTCTTCGGCAGTGGCCTGGCGATCGTGCCCTTCCTCTACGGCGGGGTGGTGCAGGAGTACCACTGGCTCACCGACCGACAGTTCGTCGACGCCGTGGCGGTGGCGATGATCACGCCCGGCCCGGTGGTCATCACCACCGGCTTCATCGGCTTCCTGGTCGCAGGTTTCTGGGGCTCGGTCGTAGCAGCGGCAGCTACCTTCATTCCTTGCTACCTGTTCACCATCCTGCCGGCGCCGTACTTCAAGAAGCACGGCAAGCGGCCAGGCATCGTCGCCTTCGTCGACGGGGTGACCGCTGCCGCCATCGGTGCGATCACCGGTGCAGTGATCGTCATCGGCCAGCGCTCAATCACCGACCTGGCCACGGCTGCGCTGGCGCTCATCACGGTCGGCGTGCTGTGGCGATTCAAGAAGGTCCCCGAGCCGCTGGTTGTCGTCGTCGCGGCGCTTGCGGGCTTGGTGCTATACCCGTTGACGTCCCACGCCTGACTGCTTCCCATGAAGCCGAACAGCGCCGCGCCAATGTCCCCGACTCCCGCTTCGAGGGCGCGCAGCCTGGCGTGTTTCGTCTTGGCGTCGGCGTGCCTGCAGGCCGTTGCCGACGATGCTTCGTTCAAGGAGCTGAAGAGTGCGCAAATCACCGCTGCACTGAGCGGGAAGCACGTCACCGATGACCATCACTGGGGGCATCACTACCTTCCCGACGGGCGGGTGATGCTGCAGGAGAGTGGTCGCGAGAAACTCGGCAAGTGGTCCGTGCAACACGACCGGCTTTGCCTGCTCAAGCCTCAAGTCAGCAAGACGGAGCCGACCTGCTACGCGGTGCAGCGCGGTGCGGGCCAGTTGCAGTATGTCGATGAGGCCCGCCGGGTCGTCTACCAAGGTTTCGTGCGCGGCCGTGCCGATGCTCGCTTGTTCGAAGGCGCTGCCAAGCGTTGATGGTGAAAGAACTTTCCAAGGAGTCTCCTCATGAAATGGGTTACACGTGCACGTCCGAAGATCGACCGTATCGCCTGTCCCTGGCTGATTGCGCGCTTCATCGACAAGGCGCCGGAGTTCCTCTACATGCCCGGCGACCAGGTATTGACCGTGGCCGCGCAGACCGGCGCCGTGCCCTACGACGTACCCGGCGTGGAGATGACGCACGAAGGCGAGATGTGCAGCTTCGACGCCTTCATCAAGAAGCACGGCCTCACTGATCCGGCCTTGCATCTGCTCGCGCGCATCGTGCGCGGCGCAGACACATCGCGCCTGGACCTGGCGCCCGAGTCGGCCGGCCTCTACGCCATCTCGCTCGGCCTGTCGCACAACTACGCGGACGACCATGAGATGCTGCGGCACGGGCTCGTGATGTACGACGCGCTGTATGCGTGGTGCCAGTCGCAGCAGCCGAAGTGAATCCACGGCCTGCGACCGGGCTCACCCCCCAAGGGACCCCCACGATGCAATCCAACCCAGCGTCCACCCGCCGCGAGTCCATCGCAGCGGCGACCGCCGGCTTGACCGCTCCGCTCGCCTCGACTACCGCACCGGCTGCCAATCCCCCAGTTCCCGCCAAGGAGACCGCCATGACTGCACCCGCCTTCCAGACCAGCGACACCCTCAAACCACTGAGTTTCGATCCGGCCAGGTTGAGTGGCCTGTCCGAACGACTGATCCGCTCGCACTGGGAGAACAATTACGGCGGCTCGGTCAAGGCGCTGGCGGTGGTGAAGAAGCGCCTGGCCGACGCGCTGGGCGATAAGGACCTACCCGCCTATGTCTACAACGACCTGAAGCGCGAGCACCTGCTGCGCACCGGCTCGGTCGTGTTCCATGAGCACTACTTCGACAACCTGGGCGGCAGCGGCAAGGCCGGCGCATCGGAGCGCCAGGCCATCGCGCAGGCCTTCGGCAGCTTCGACACCTGGGAGTCCGAATTCCGCAAGATCGGCGCAGGCCTCGGCGGTGGCTCCGGATGGGTGGTGCTCGGGTTCAACCAGCACACGCGGCTGCTCGAAAACTACTGGCTGGCCGACCATGCCCACGGCCCCGCCGCGACCACGCCGATCCTGGTCATGGACATGTACGAGCACTCGTACCAGATGGACTACGGCGCGGCGGCGGCAAAGTACATCGATGCGTTCTTCAGCAATATCCAGTGGGAGACCGTCGCTGCACGTCTGGCCAAGACCTGAATTGCGCCCGATGGCCGATGAACCACAAAGCCGACTGACCCGATCCGCAAGAGGCAGACCCTGATGAAACGTACGCAGTTGACGCGATCGATGCGGCCTGTGCCGGGATCCATTCGGTCGGCGACTTGCGGCGTCGTCGTTGCCTTGGTCCTCTGCCATGCTGCCTCACCGGCGCTGGCGCAGGATCGCAAGGCCGAAGAGGCGATCAAGCACCGCCGTGCGGCCTTTGTGTTGATGAGCACCTATTTCAGCCGCCTGCTGCAGACCGTCGAGGGAGGCCGACCATTCGACCCTGCGCAGGTGATCAAGGACGCGAGGCTCGTGGAGGAGATCAGTCGTCTGCCGTGGGAGGGCTTCGCACCCGGAAGCGAGCGCGGTGAGACGCGGGCAAAGGAGGACATCTGGCTTGATGAGGATCGCTTCAGGGCGTTGGCGACGAAGCTTCAGGCGAAGACCACCGAGTTGAACAAGGCGGCTGCCACGGGCAGCTTGCCGCTGTTGAAGCTGGCGTTCGAGCAGACCCGCGACGCCTGCGACGCGTGCCACAAGGACTTTCGAAAGAAGTAGGGGCGTCGTCTCGGCGCACCACCTGACGAAGACTTCAGAAACACTTCAGCCAGCCCAGGGAAGCTCTTGCTTAGGATGTTCAGGATGGCTCAGACCGTCCGTCCGCCGAGCGGGAAGCGGGCGACGCGGCAAGTACCGCAGTCGCCAATGAGTCGCAACTGATTGAAATCGAGGATCACCATCGTGTTCAGTTTGACCGTTATGCGCAGCTCTGCCGCAAGGCTGGCCCTGGTTTGTTTGCTGTCCGTGCCGTGGACCTTGTCCGCGCAGATGGTGGGCAAGGAAACTGTCAAACGCAGTCCGATCGAAGCGCTGGCGATCACGGGTCAAACCACCCGAGTCGAATCCGGACAGAAGTTCTTCGGCGATGCCAGGTACGTCGGCAGCGATAGCTGCAAGTCCTGCCACGAGAAGCAGCACGCTGAATGGGCGGCCACCTGGCACGCCAAGATGGAGCGCTTGCCCAGCCCCGACATCGTTCTCGGCGACTTCAACAACCGCGTCATCACCTACAAGGATGTCGCGGTCAAGGGCAAGGACGGCAAGGAAGAGAAACTCGCCTTCCAGGTGCGCACGAGCCAGCGCGACGGCAAGTTCTTCTTCACGGTGCTTGACAAGGACAACGCCGCTAACGACCAGACCTTCGAGATCGCCAAGACGCTGGGCGGCAAGTGGGACCAGCACTACGAAATCAGAATCGGCGAGAACTTCTTTCCCGCACTGGTCCGCTGGAATGTGGCGGCCAAGGACTGGAACATCGCGTCCTACCGTCCCGAGGACTGGGTGGCTGCCGACGGCACCCCCGACGGGCGACCGCTGCGACTCGACGAAATCAGCAAGAGCCGCGTCGCCGAAGCCAAGTGCTCGGGTTGCCACACCACCGGGTACGAGTTCTACAAGGATGCCGCGGCCGGCCACTGGAAGGCACGCGGCCAGGGCGAACTCGGCATCGCCTGCGAGCGCTGCCACGGCCCGGCCAGCAAGCACGTCGCCGAGGCCGAACAAGCCAAGGCCGGCGGCAAGAAACTGGCCGCCGACGCGACCACCATCGTCCACCCGCTCAAGGACCTGAGCCCGTTGCAGCAGACCCAGGTCTGCGCCCAGTGCCACGGACGCAACGGCAACAAGACGGTGCCCGACCTCGCGTTCCAGCAGGGCTTCCTACCGGGCGACATCGATATGACGACACGCTCGCGCTTCTGGAGCTACTCGGGCACGTCCAACCCAGACGAGTACAAGTATTTCTGGCCCAACGATTGGGCCAAGCGCAACCGCCAGCAATGGCAGGACTTCCAGAAGAGCACGCACTTCAACAAGGCCGGCCTGAGCTGCATCACCTGCCACACCTTCCACGGCCAGGCCGAAGGTGCGCAGTTGCGCCAGAAGCCGTCTGAGCTATGCGTGGGCTGCCACACCAGCGCCAGCTATGCCAAGCGCGGCAATGCGGAGTTGTTCACCGGCAGCCCGATGCACAAGGCGGGCGTGCAGTGCGTGGACTGCCACATGCCGAAGATCGGCTACCGGGCCGAGAAGACCGCCAGCGCGCCGCATCCCTGGGACGTGTCGTCGCACACCTTCATGGTGGCACTGCCTGCGATGGAGAAGGCCGAAGGCATCCGCAGCAGTTGCAGCAACTGCCACGAGGGGCAGGGCCGCAAGCTGCCCAGCGGCGTGCAGGCGCCGGCCTTCGACGTCAATACGCTCGACATGCTCGTCAAGGCCAAGCAGTCGGCGACCCGCTCCGAGATCGACGCGGTGGAGAAGCTGCTCGCCAAGGTGGATAACCGCGTGGCGGCCGCGGCGAAACTGGCCGACGAAGCACATGCCAAGATCAACATCGTCCTGCTCGACGGCAGCCTGAGCTTCCACAACCAGCAGAAGGCGATGGACTATGTGTCGCAGGCGCGTGCCCTTGCCGAAAGGGCCGTCAAGGCCGGCGCCCGCAAGTGAACCACCCAGGCACCGCCGTGCCGCGGCCCTTGCGCCAATCCGACGCCCCGCGGCGGCAGTGGCCGCCGCCGCGGCAGTGAACCCGCCACGCCGTGCGCATCCTGATCGTCGAAGACGAAGAGAAGATCGGCCTGGCGCTAAAGCGCGGCCTGGAGGGCGAGGGTTTCGAGGCGGACCTCGCGACGACCGGCGAGGACGGATTCTTCCTCGCCTCCTCGCAGGTGTTCGACCTGGTGATCCTCGACCTGATGCTGCCGGGCCGAAGTGGGCTCGAAATCCTCAAGGCCATGCGCGCGCAGGGTCAGGCCACTCCGGTCCTCATTCTGTCCGCTCGCGACGGCGTCGAACACCGGGTGCAGGGCCTGGACCTGGGTGCCGACGACTACCTGGTCAAGCCCTTCGCCTTCGAGGAGTTGCTGGCCCGCCTGCGCGCCTTGGTCAGGCGTGCACGAACGCCCGATCTGCTGCGGCTGGTCGTCGCGGATCTGGACCTCGACCGGGTGACGCGCAGGGTGACCCGGGCGGGGGCACCGGTCGATCTGACGACCCGGGAGTACGAACTGCTGGAATACCTGATGCTGCACCAGGGTCGGGCCATATCGCGCGAGATGCTGGCGCTGAACGTCTGGCGTGAGGGGCAACGCGCAACGCCGCTGGACAACGTCATCGACGTGCACATCGCCCGTCTGCGCAAGAAGATCGACGTCGACGGGAGACCCAAGCTCATCCACACGCTGCGGGGGGTGGGTTTCATGCTGCGTGTGGCGTCGGCGGACGAGCATGGTCGCGATGGCTGAGCGCAGAGTCGACCCGCATCGACCTGGACTGACGACCGCCTGGCGCGCCCTGAGCCTGCGCGCGCGCCTGTCGATCGGCTACGCAGCCACGCTGGCTGCGCTGCTGACCATCTATGCCGGGTTGGTCTTTCTGGTCGTCTTCCAACTGTTCAACGCGGAGGTCGATCGCCGCCTGGATCAGGAAGTGGAGATCGCCGAGCGATCCCTCTTTGTCGACCCTTCGGGCAATCTTGTGTGGCGGCCTCCGGCAGTCGGAGCCGTCGGTTTCGGGGCCCTGGCCAACATGCTGTGGGTCGATGTGCATCGCGCCGACGGCAGCCTGCTGCACCGCCAACTGGGCGGCTATGCACGCGGCGGGCCCGTCGAACCACTTGCTCTTGACCCCAGTCGATCGGGATTCTTCTCGGCCAGTCTCCCGAATGGAACGTCGCTGCGAGTCCTCCAGGGGAAGGTACAGGTCGCCGCCGGTCAAAGCGCCGTCATCCGTGCCGCGCTGGCCGAAGATCAGATCAGGCATGACCTCAGCATCTTCCTGCTCGTGCTCGGCGGTGGGCTGCCCGTTTCGGTCGCCATCGCGGGATTGACCGGCTACTGGCTCGCGCGGCGTGCGCTGGCACCGATCGACAGGATGACCGCGGAGGCCCGCTCGATCACGGCCGAACACCTGGATGCGCGCCTGCCCGTTGTCAACGAACACGACGAACTCGGACGGCTGGCAATTGCCTTCAACGAAATCTTCAACCGGCTGGAGCAATCCTTCAGCCAGTTGCGACGCTTCACCGCGGATGCCTCTCACGAGTTGCGAACCCCCTTGACGGTGATTCGCAGCGTGGGCGAGGTGGGCCTGCGCCAGCCGCGTTCTGGAGCCGAGTACCGCGACATCATCGGCACCATGCTGGAGGAGGTGGACCGGCTCACGCTGCTGACCACGATGCTGCTCGAACTGACACGCGCCGAGGGCGGCCGGGTCGAGTTGAAGCCTGAGCAACTTGACCTCGCAGACCTCGCGCGCGACGCAGCGAGCATGCTCACCGTGCTGGCCGAAGAGAAGCAAGTCGGCGTTCTTTTCGAGTTTGCCAATGCCACGCTGCCAGTCGTCGGTGATGCGACCACGCTGCGGCAGGCGCTGGTCAACCTGCTGCACAACGCGGTCAAGTACAGCCCTGTCGGTGGGTCTGTCCTGCTCACGGGGCGCATCGATGCCGCCTTCGTGGAAATCGGCGTCGAGGACCTGGGGCCGGGCGTTGCACCGGAGCACCGAGACCGAATCTTCGACAGGTTCTATCGCGCTGACGAGGCCCGCAGCCGTGCAGCCGGCGGTTTTGGCTTGGGGCTCGCGATCGCGAAGTGGGCCGTGGAAGCCAATGGCGGCCAGATCGCACTCATGCCCTCGAAGGAACTCGGCGCAACCTTCCGAATCCGCTTGCCGCTGGCCGCATCTGGCGTTCACAGGACGAGAAGCGCAGCATGAGCAAGACCACAGCACGCGTTGCGCTCGCCGCACTCTGCCCCGTTCGATGATCCCAAGTGCAGCGCCGCTGTTGTCGGTTCGATCGCTCAGCAAGCGCTACGGCGACGCGCAGGTGCTGGCGAACGTGGACCTGGAACTGCGTGCGGGCGAAATTCTCGGCATCATCGGCCCGAACGGCGCGGGCAAGACCACGCTGATGGAATGCCTGGTCGGGTTGTTGCCGGCTGACGATGGGACCGTCTTCTTCCAGGGTTCGGCGCTGCCGGTGTCGCGCCGCCGCGAGGCGATGTTCTTTCTGCCCGACGGCATCACGCCGTGGAGCGATCAACCGGTCTGGCGGGTCACCGGCCTGTTCCGCGAACTGCATGGGTTCGCGAAGGACCGCGAAGCCGAAGTCGTCCGGCGCCTGGAACTAGGCCCGGTGCTCGGCAAGCTGGTGCAGGCGCTGTCGAAAGGTTACCGGCGGCGGCTGTTGTTGGCGCTGGCACTGCTGACGCCGCAACCGATCCTGATCCTCGACGAGCCCTTCGATGGCTTCGACCTGCGCCAGACGCTGCAGGTCATGGCGCTGTTGCGCGAGGTGGCCAAGGATCGCGCGCTGATGCTGTCGATTCACCAGCTGAAGGACGCCGAACGCATCTGCGACCGGCTGCTGCTGCTCGATACCGGACGGCGCCTGGGCCTGGGCACTTTGGCCGAGCTGGCGGCGCAGGCGGGCGCGGCACGCGCCGATCTGGAGGAGGTGTTCCTTGGCCTCACGCACTGAGTTCCGACAGGTCGCCGCGCTATTCGGCCATGAGCTGCGGCGGCTGCTCACCGGGCGCGCGTACTGGGCCATGGTGCTGCTGCTGGCGCCGCTGGCAGGCTACGGCTACATCGAGGCGGTGCGCCTGTTCGGCGAAGCCAGCAAGACCGCGTTGTCGTTCCCTGAACTCGCGCGCGGCATGGCGCCGCTGGACGGCATCCTGGTGCCCACGCTCGGCGCGTTCTATCTCGGCACAACGCTGCTGTTCCCCTTCGTCGCCATCCGTGCGCTGGGCCAGGACAAGGAGAGCGGCGCGCTCAAGCTGTGCCTGCAGTGGCCTGCGTCGACAGGCACGCTGGTGGCGGTGAAGCTGCTGGCCGTCGGGGCCGCATGGGCCTTGAGCCTGGTGGTGCCGCTCTCGGCCGTCATTTTGTGGCGATTCTCGGGTGGGCACCTGGCTTGGGCCGAGACTGCCAACCTGTTCCTCGGCCACGCGCTGTATGCGCTGGCGGTGGCGGGCATCGCCTTCTTCGCGGCGGCGATCACCGAATCCGCCGCTACCGCAGCCATCCTGACGCTGGCCTTCACGCTGGGCTTCTGGGTGCTGGACTTCGCCGCCGCGGCGGGGCCGGAGTGGCTCAGGACTCTGGGCGAGTTGTCGCCGACGCAGGTGCTGAAGCAGTTCGAGCATGGACTGCTCTCGCCGCCGCATGCGCTCGCGCTGGGGGCCTTGGGGCTGGGGCTCGCGGCGCTGGCTGCGGTCGTGGTGCCTCCGGGGCTGACACCGCGCCGCCGGCTCGCTCGCGGTGGAGGTGCGGCGCTCGTGTTGATAGCGGTGCTGGCCGTGTCGCCTTTCATCGGCGGCGCGCGCGATCTGTCTGAAGACCGTCGCAACAGCTTCAACCCGGCCGACGAGGCCGCGTTGTTGCGCATGGATCAGGGGCTCACCATCACATTGAATTTGTCGCCCGAGGACAGTCGGGCGCGCGAGCTGTCGACCAACGTGCTGGGCAAGCTGCGGCGACTGGTGCCCAGGCTCGACGTGCACTGGGCACGAGTGGATGGCGCTGGCCCGTTCGGTGCTGCGCAGGGCGAGCGCTATGGCTTGATCGTCTACGAATACGCCGGCCGCCGCGCCGAGAGCCGGTCGAACAGCCCGCGCGAAATCCTGCCGCTGCTGCATGAACTGGCTGGGACGACCGTTGCGCCGGTGGATGCCGCGCCCTATCCGGGATACCCGCTCGTGGCCAGCACCCAAGCGGCCACGGTCTGGTTCTACGGCCTGCTGCCCGCAATCCTGCTGCTACTCGGCTGGCGCAGTTCAAGACCGGGTCGAGTTCCCCCACATCATTCCCTCCCCACCGAAGGAGTTCGATCATGAAATCTCTTGCACGCGTCGCCGTCGTGGCGGCATGGATGGTCTGTGGCGCAACCGCCACGGCCGCAGAAGTCGTCGAAACCTTCGAGGCCGAGACCGTCGGCGCCGAGCCCAAGTCGTTCTCGCCCCTGGTCGGCAACTGGGTCGTCGTGGACGAAAGCGGCAACAAGCGCCTGTCGGTCAATGGCAGCAAGTGGTCCAGCGGGCAGACCTCCGCGGGCCTCGCCGACAAGGCCCGCGCGCTCTACGGCGAGCGCTACGCCGAGTTCCTCGACAACGTTCAGACCTACGCCTACTTTCCCATCGCGGTGATGAATGCGGTCAAGGACTTTCGGGAGGGCAGCATCAGCGTGCGCTTCAAGGGCGTGGCCGGGCGCATCGATCAGGGGGCTGGCATCCTCTTCAACGTCCAGCCCAACGGCGACTACCTCGCGCTGCGCGCCAATCCCCTGGAGGACAACCTCGTGCTGTGGAAGTACGAGAAGGGCCGGCGCTCGTCGGTGGAATGGGTGCGCAACACGCCGACACCCACGGGCCAGTGGCACGAGCTGAAGCTCGTCGTTGCTGGCAAGAAGGTCGAAGGCTACGTCAACGGCAAGCGCTACCTGCAACACGACCTGCCGCAAGCAGTTTCGGGACGCGTCGGCCTATGGTCCAAGGCCGACAGCGTGGTCTACTTCGACGACTACCGGGTGCAGTAGACCAGGCAGGAAAAGTGCCTTGGTCCTGCAGCGAATGGACTCCGTTTGCCGACGTTCTTGATTCGCGATCTTGCGGCGTCGACGAGTCGGAACTTCAGACCTGCCACCTGCGCCAATGTGCGGACGGGCCGCATCGCGCATAGCCGGGAGTACTACCTGCGCTCGAACTCCAAGCCTTGCCGGGACAGGACAATTGACCAGCTCTCTCCCTAGGTGTGCTGGTTTGCTGGTTTGCTGATGTCGTGGCGTGCAACGCAGCTGTACATTGAATCCGCCTCTTCGCCATTGCTCTGTTCAATGAAGGGCGGCTGTCTCTACAACCCAGAGGACGGGCGCGACTACAAGGGATCGCTGCAACTGCGCTCGGGCGCAACCCTGGTCGTCAGCGGCCGCATGTTGGTAGTCTGCCCGTCTCTGATACGGCGACTCGGCACGGTGCCCGCCAGTGGCGTCGCCCCGACCAGCCTCGCTCGCTCATCGATTGGATTTGCTGGACCCCCAACCCCATTGGTCCATCAAACGCTGGTCACGTGCACTCTCCGCCTCGATCGAGTCCTGAGGCAACTGCTTGAGGCAATCCTCCAGTGCCTGGGGATCCGGTTTGACGGTCGGCTTGGCTTGTGCAGGCCCGCGGGCTGACTTGCCATCCCATGCAAACGGGTTGCTGAACCCCGGCGGGTCGGGCAGGCAGTCGTCCTTGTAGAGCGGGGGGCCGTCCGATGCGAAAGGCGAGAATGAGATGGTCTTCTCGAAGATCAAGGGTCTGCCGGTCGGGGTAGGAGGCCATTGCGGCATGCTGCCAATGGCCTGGCGGGCCAGCCTCTCGGCAACAGCTGATGTGGTCCACAGCGTTTCAAGCCTCGCCAGCGTGCCATCGGGCGCGATCTCCACCCGGAACCGGACCATGCCCTGGTCGGGACCTTCGACCGCCGTGCCCATCATGCTGCGCACCTGCTGACCCCAGGTGTAGCGGTAGCCCTTGCTGTTCTTGAGCTTGTACGTCGAGGCAAAGGCCCATTCTTCTGCCTTGGGCGTCGGCGGCGCCGCCATCGATGCAGCTTGGCGCGGCGTGACCGGCCCGAGCAACGCGGGAACTTCGGGCACCGGGATGGACGTATGCGGCACGGCGGGGGGATCGACTGCGCGTACCGGAGGCTCGGGCTCCGGCGCTGACTCCTCGGGTTCGGGCGGCCGGATGTACAGCACCGTGACCTTCTGTTCGCGTGCCGGTGGGTCCGGCTTGTTCGTGAGCCCGCCCAGGTGGTTGAAGGACATTGTGAACACCAGCGCATGCAGGGCCAGCGAGATGGCCAAGCCAACGACGGGTCGGACGCCGACGTAGGGCCTGGCATGGACGCGGACAGCCAAAGTCACTCCTGGCCGTGCAGCGGATCAGGCAGACACGGACCGGCCGAGTCCCGCGGATCCTGAGCCAGAACACGCGAGGACTGCTCCGCAGTCAGCTGGCGTACCGCTTCCCGCTTCTGATTCAGATCGGTGATTTGGAGTTTCACGGTACGGCTCATCTCAAAAAGGTCCCCGGCGTTGTTGATGACTGTCGCCGTGACGCTGCCTCTACGGGATGTGCCCCGCACGCGAACCAGGTCGAACACGAGGCCTTCGACCCGGCCTTGCGCCTTCGGTCTGCCGAAGTTCTGGTGAAACGGCGCCTGCCCTTCAGGCGTGAGGAACTCCAGCGCCCGCCGCTTGCCGATCAGTTCCTCATGCGTGCAACCGAGCCAACTCAAGGCGGTCGCGTTAATGGTTAATGTGCAGGAAGCGACCTTGCTCGTCGAGAGAGTGATATCCACAGGGTGCGTGGTTGTACAGGTCAAGCACGCGTGCCAAGGCTGCGACCAGAGCGGCCTCGCTCATTGAGGTCGCTCAACGACATCGCACCAGGCGCGAGCTGCCTGAATGAACGGGAGGTTCCAGTCCGCGGCGCCTTCGTTCGCCCCGCGACTCGAAACCTACGTTCCACGTTGAGCGCTTCGAATCACCGGCTTGCTCAGGTCGTGGAAAAGAGCCTCGATCTTCTGCGGGCGTTGCGGCCGGCTCGCGCCGAGCCACCAGGTCAGCAGCTGGAACAACGCGCCGCCCAAATAGTTCGACACCGCATGGGCATGCCACGACCGTCTGGCACCAGCAGGCCGTTCCTCTTCGACGAGGTCAACCAGGAGTTCGCGGAACCGGTCCTGCACATAGTGGCCTGAGCGCCGCTCGAGCATCGCCCGAAACACGAGCTGCTGCTGGTGCACATGCTCGATCAAGCCACCGACAAAGGCCAGCTGGTGCGGCGAGTCAGGCGTCCGTTGCTTCGCCTGGTCACGCAGCGCGATGCGCAGATCACCAAAGCCGCCCTTGAGCAGTTCTTCCTTGTTGGGGTAGTGCAGATAAAACGTCGAGCGTCCGATGTTGGCGCGTTCGCAGAGCGACTGGATGTCGATGGCGTCCCAACCGCGTTCGACCATCAGACCCAACAGTGCGCCACGGAGTGCTTCACGCGTGCGCAGGACTCGCCTGTCGGTTCGCGGCGATTCGTCCGGGGTTGGGGAGGTGGTCATCGTCGGTGTTCCTGCACATTCGGCCGGGCGGTGTCCAGTTGTGGACGACGGGCCCCGCGGTGGTCTTTTCGCATCTATTGCGTCCGCCGATGATTCCGGGCATCAGCTCTGCTATTGGACACGATGTCCACTTTCTGCGCCATCCTCTTTTGCCACCGGAGTCACGACGATAAGTTCAATCCGAGCCCGGTTCGACGGGGCGACCCGTTACCTGCTCTATCCATTGTTCGCAGCAGCCACGCTGACCTACCTGGCCTATGAACTGAACGGCCCGAGGGCTTCGATCGGGCATCTCTACGGCTGGTACGTCGGAGCCCTGGTCGTGCTGATGGTCCTGATCGAGTCGGCCCACGCACTTCGCGCCGAATGGCGCATGACCTGGGCCAGCTTCTGGCGCCGCGACCTGCCGTTCCTCGTGGTCGGCGCGTCGACCATCGCCCTGGCCAACTGGGTGGCGTTGCGGATCGTGACCGAGCACGCCATGACACCTGGGCGTGCACTGGCGCAAGTCGCTGTGGTGCCGGGGGTGATCGTGTCGCTGCTGGTGACCGACTTCCTGTGGTACTGGGTCCATCGTCTGAGCCACGAGGCACGTGGTCGGACCGGGCGTTGGCTCTGGCGCGTGCATGTGGCGCACCATCTGCCGAAGCAGGTCTACGTGCTGATGCACGCGATCGGCCACCCCATCAACGCAATCGTGGTGCGCGCGATCCTCACGATCCGGCCGTTCCTCATGGGGTTCTCGTCAGAGGTCGTGTTTGCCGCCGGTGTCGTCACCGAGCTGCAGGGCCTGGTGTCGCACTTCAATGTCGACAGCCGGGTCGGCTGGCTGAACTACCTGCTGGTCGGTACCGAGTTGCACCGCTACCACCACAGCGCCGATCCGGCCGAAGCGAAGAACTTCGGCGCGGTCGTGTCAGTCTGGGATCAGTTGTTCGGGACCTTCGTGTACCGACCCGTCGAGGCGCCACACGCACTTGGCATCGACGACCCCGCGCAATACCCGGCGGATACACAGCTCCTGTCGGTCCTGGCCTTGCCGCTGCGGCGATCACCGGCGACCGGCGCCTGATCCACACCTTGACCGTTGTCGGCTCAATGCCGATGCGCGTGGTGCTCATCCGGCACGTGCGGATGCGAGTGGTGCAGGGGTTCGTGCCGGTGCGC
>Ga0075163_10007562_pt1 | contig 14359 bp, 18 predicted proteins | sample JI1023141ADNA_FD_71478 | JGI IMG/M metagenome (GOLD analysis project Ga0075163, IMG submission 71478) | Wastewater effluent complex algal communities from Wisconsin, to seasonally profile nutrient transformation and Carbon sequestration -... | ecosystem: Engineered > WWTP > Effluent > Algae...
CGAAATGTTCTACAACCCGAAACGCCGCCACGGCTATGCAAACGACGTTTCTCCGGTAGAGTTCGAAAACCAGTATTTCAACCGGCTACAGAGTGTCTAGTAAAGCCGGGGCGATTCAGTTGTTTGATGAGTTTATTTTTCAGGCTCTGGGGATCAGCGTGCTCATGTGTTACCAAAACTATCCCCAAATTATACGGGGGTGGCATTTGCCCAAGCGCTCCGCTCCAACTTTCTTCGGAGTCATAATCTAACCTTAAATAGACCCCGTAAAGATCGTCTTTGTGCTTCACTAATTTTGTTCGAAGCACATCATCAATCTTAGATCTCGCTAATGCATCGTTGAAATCATCGGGGAGGGCTACCCGAGTGTAACTTCGCCCGAGCCACCCCGAAAATAGATCAAGCCATTGCTTGTCGAGCCAAGCGTGTTGCTGTTGTTTCGCAGCATCGATTACATGAAATTTCGATGGCGGTAGCTTTGTCAACAGAGAACGTGGCAACCATTTTCTCTTTTGGATATCAACATCGAGGCAGATTAATCCGTCCTCGGAAGACGCGACAACATGAATTTGGCGAGGGCTGTCGCCCTTCACCTTGTCGGGGCTGCATTTATCTATCTGCTTCGCGGCAACTACTTCAAAGACCGGGACAAGATCAAAGTTTTCGTTATATAGATTGCATGTCTGCGAAGCAATGATCCAATGGCTAACTTCTTTGCTCTCTCCGACTATGTGTCCCAAGTTGATTGCCGGAATAACAGAACCCTGCCACCACATTCTTGCCTCAATGGCTTCCAACAGTTCTTTTGCGTCGAGATTGCTAGCTGAGGTCTGCGAATCTATCGAACTCCGCAAGCGACGCATCGCCGGTATCTTTATACCTATTCCGTTCTTGAGTTTCTGTTGTAGCCAAGCGAGTAGCGAGTTCATTAAGTTTAGTGCTTAGTTTTGTTTTGAGCGTCAGACTGTCAAGTCTATCGTCATTAAGCACCGAAAGGAATGAGTCTCCGGCGACTGGGATGTTCCAAACAAACTTCACCCTCCGAAGGTCCATGCCCAAGGGGGCATTTTGCAAAACGTCAATCAGTGCTTCAATCCGATTGGCCTTGCTAGAGCGCGGCTCAACACCCTCGTACCAATCGTAGACTGACTTTCTTGTCACATTGAAAAGTTCTGCAATCTGCGTAACAGATAGCCCGAGAGTTTCTTTAATTCCATTCAGTCGCTCCCCAAGGTCTAAGGACTTGCTTGAGGCTACTATTTGTTCTTCTTGTGCAAAAATTTCAAATGAAATAGTTAAGCCATCACTCGAAAGCACATATTCATCATAGCTATCGTTACTGGCAGATCCCAGAGGCCGCTTTACAACCCTTTGAACTAACCAATTGTTGAGCTTTGAGGAAAATACTGGAGCCGACCCTAATCTCACAACATTGTCCGCACGCCTATGTTGAATAGGCATTGAGCTTCCATGAGGAGAAATATATGTATCCATTGGACTCATAGTTTTCCGCCCCAAACCTTGAATGCGTGATCAGTGCAAACCTTCTCATTACGGAAGAACGCATTTGCTTCGATATGTAGACGGTTTAGTTGCTCAAGAATATCTCGAGTATTGTCCAGACGAATGGGGCTTCCGTGGGTCTTTATAGCGTCAATGTCCAAGAACATGGCACCATTTCCAAGTAACTCCAACTGAAGTGGCTTGCCCGGCTCTTGAATCATTGCCAGCAAGCCGATCAGATCCTCCGGAATAGTCAATCCGTCTGGTTGGGCAACCACTCTTACACGAAGTTCGCACTCTGAAGTCTTGTATACCCCGAACATGCTACCGCCAACTTTATCAAGCCCTGAAATCGTCGGAGGCATTATGTTGTGGGTCAAATATTGATCAAGTTGCTCTCCTTCGCGAATGCGAATGTGATCAACATAACGAACTCCAAGACTTGTAAGGTCCACAAAACGCATTTCTTCAAGCAAAACGCGAAGCGTCCTTTCTAGCAAAGAAGCAAACTCAGAATATCTGGTGTATCTCTTTGAAAAGACAAGAACCTGGTCGGGTGCAAATTGAATGCCTTGCAGCCTATCCGGAGACATTAGCATCCACGCACCATGCGACGAATCCTCGCCTTGGCTAATGGCTTGTCCAGTAGCACTCACTTGGGTTATCTGAATCCGATTAATAATCGGAGTAATTTCCCTAAGCTTCTCGTGGATTTCGTCAATCCGCTTTGCCATCATCGGCCAAGATGCAAATCGGATTGAGGCGAGGGTGTAAGTTAGAGGAGAGTGAACAAGGATGCCAGTTCTATCGTTCATATTGATAAGGCGTCTTTATGCAAGTTAGCAAGTGCTAAACAAGTGTAACTATACAGCAAACTAAACACCTTTTTGCGTCAGCCGACTTGATTCGTTTAGCCCCAAAAGCCCTTGTGGTTAGCCTTCAATTCCCATCGCCCGCCCCACTCCCCGGCATTCAGCCCAGCAGTTTCCGCTGGCTCAAATACTTCTCCAGAATTTCCAACCGCGCCACCGGGTCGTCCAGTTCGAGCAGCTTCTGCTTGGCCAGGTTCTGGATCGGCAGGACTTCGGTGATCCGGTAGCCGACCCATTCGGCTTCGTCGTAGCGGTGTGGCTCGGGCATGCGTTCGTTGCCGAGGTCGCCGACGATGCGGCGGAGCAGGGGGAGCAGGCGTTCGCGTTCAGGGGGTAGCGGCGTCGGGCCGGTTTCGGCGAGTAGCTCGACGGTGGCTTCAAGGAGGTTGCCGGGGCCGGGCTGGCTATCAAGGATGCGAAAGCGCCGGCTGCCCTGGGCGGTGATCATCAGGATGCCGAGCTGTTCCATTTCCCAGCTGGCGATGTTGGCCAGCGTGCCGACCTTGTGCGGCACGGCGGCGTCGCCGACTTCGCTGCCCTTTTCGATCAGGCAGATGCCGAAGGGTGCGTTGTCCTTCAGGCAGGCGGCGGCCATGTCGAGGTAGCGTTGCTCGAAGATCTTCAGCGGCAGCAGGCTGCCCGGAAAGAGCACGGTGTTGAGCGGGAAGAGCGGGATGCGCAGCGTTTCGACGCTGGTGCCGGCCGGGGAGCGGACGAAGTCGAACCAGCCCATCAGGCGCCCCAGCGCTGCATCAGCGTGTGCGGCACGGCGAGCTGGTCGAGCACGCGGGCGACGACGAAATCGACGATGTCCTCGACGCTCTGCGGGTGGTGATAGAAGCCGGGGCTGGGCGGCAGGATGATGGCGCCGGCCCGTGAAAGGCGCAGCATGTTTTCGAGGTGGATGGCCGAGAACGGCGTTTCACGTGGAACCAGCACCAGTTTGCGGCCTTCCTTGAGTACGACGTCGGCGGCGCGTTCGATCAGCTTGTCGGCCAGGCCCTGGGCGATGGCGGCCAGGGTGCCCATCGAGCACGGGCAGACCACCATGGCGTCAGGCGGGTTGGAGCCGGAGGCGACCGGGGCGAACCATTCCTCGCGGCCGAACACGGCGAGCTTTTCAGGGACGACCGCAGGAAATCGGGCGACCAGGGCGGATTTGACTTCGGCTGGGCGCGACGACAGTTCGACATCCATTTCCTGCTTGGCGACGATCTGCGCCGCTTGCGAGTAGAGCAACTGAACGTTGCAGCCGCCCGCCAGCAGGCATTCGAGCAGGCGAAGGCCGTAGGGCATGCCGGAGGCACCGGTCAGCGCGAGGCAAATGGTTTTAGGCGTGGAGATTTCAGGCACGAGGGGCTTCCGAAAACGCGGGTTCATTCATCAGTTTAGCCGCGATCAGGCCGTTGATGGTGCCGAAAACCAGCGCTGCCCCGGCAAAGATCGGGGTGAGCAGGAAGACGCCGTCGTGCGGGATCAGCCAGGCGCGGGCGAGCAGCAGTTGGCCGCCGATGTGGGCGAAGGCGGCGAGGATGGACAGGCTGACCGGGCCGAACCAGCGCCGTGGCAGGTGGCGGGCGAGGCCGAGGGTAAGCAGGCTGAGCGTGGTACCGGTCAGCGACAGGAAGAAGCCGGGGGCGAGAAAGAAGCCGAGCAGCAGGCTGCCGGCCAGCACGCGCAGGCCGCTGACCCAGACCGCGGTGCCCCAGCCGTAGCGGGACAGCACGACCAGCGTGACGATGTTGGCCAGCCCCGGCTTGACGCCGGGCAGCGGCGAGGGGATGGCCGCATCGACCAGCGACAGGCCGACGGCCGCGGTGGCCAGCCAGGCGACGCGGCGGTCTTCCTCGGTGACGGTAAGTTTAATAACTGATCGAGTCATAGACCTTGGTCCGCCCGGTGATCTGGACGCTGACGCGGTTGGGGGCGCAGATGGCGATTTCGCCGGGGCGCATCAGCCAGCCCTGCTTGACACAATACTGCCGCGGGCTGGGGTCGGAGACGACGCGGGCGCGGCCGGGTTCGACGGCGATCAGTGTGGTGCCGAGCGGCCCGGCAACTTCAACCTGCTTGCGTGCCTTGAGGTCGATGTCGGCGTAGACGCGGCCTTCCTGACGGATGATGGCGCGGTCGGCCAGCCCGCCCTGCCAGAACATCGGGATGCTGGCGCCGACCAGTAGCGCGCTGGCCAGCATGATCAGCCAGTCGCCTGGGCGGATCAGCGGGAGCCAGGACTTCACGGGTTGGCAACCCGGTTAGCACCGGCCGGCCGGATTTCGATTTTGGCCATTTTTTCGGGGCGACCGTAGCATTTGGAGGCCGCGTAGCCCCGACGCGGGCGCCGATTCATCGTCAGTTGCAGGCCAGCGTGCGGTGGCGGACGAGAACCCGGACCCGGTCGCCGAAGGCGCGGGCCAGCCATTCGGCAATGTATACCGAGCGGTGCTGGCCGCCGGTGCAGCCGATGGCGACCGTCAGATAGTTGCGGTTGTCGCGGATGTAGCCAGGCAGCCAGGTGGCGACGAAGCGGTGGATGTCGTCGCGCATCAGGATGACTTCACCTTGGGCCTCAAGGAAATCGACGACCGGTTGGTCCTTGCCGGTCAGGGGGCGCAGATCGGGGTCGTAGTGCGGATTGGGCAGGCAGCGGACGTCGAAGACGAGATCGGCGTCGAGCGGAATGCCGTGCTTGAAGCCGAAGGATTCGAACATCAGCGTCAGGCCTCGGCCGGGCTCGACTTCGATGAATTGGCGTACCCATTCGCGTAGGCCGCTGGCCTTCATGCCGCTGGTGTCGATGCGGTGACCAAGGGTGGCGATCGGTTCGAGCAAGGCCCGTTCGGCGCGGATGGCTTCGTCCAGCGTCTGGTCCACCGTGGCCAGCGGATGGCGGCGGCGCGATTCGGAGTAGCGCTTGAGCAGCGTTTCCTCGTGCGAAAACAGAAACAGGAAGGTGACGTCGATGCCGACCGCTTTCAGCTTCTCGATCTTCGATGGCAGCAGGTCGATGCCGTGGCCGGAGCGGGCGTCGATGGCGACGGCAACCTTGGTGACGTTCTCGTCGCGGAGCATGCGAGCGAGCACCGTCAGCATGACGACCGGCAGGTTGTCGACGCAGTAATATCCGGAGTCTTCCAGCAGGTTCAGGGCGACAGACTTGCCGGAGCCGGAAAGGCCGCTGATGAGAACGAGTTTCATGGGCATGCAGCATAATCAAGGCAGCGCCCGGTATCAACCGCGGCATAATATAAATAAACAGGAGACCCCCATGCCCCCCCAAATTCCCCTGCTCGATTTGCCGTTTTTGGCCGAACTGACTGCGCTGCGGCGCGACATCCATGCCCATCCGGAACTGGCCTTTAACGAGAACCGGACGGCCGACATCGTCGCCCGCGAGCTGGAACGCTACGGGCTGGAAGTCCATTGCGGCCTGGCCAAGACCGGCGTTGTCGGCGTGCTGCGTGCCGGCACATCGCCGAGGATGATCGGCCTGCGCGCCGACATGGATGCCCTGCCCCTTTGCGAACTGAACGAATTTCCGCATCACTCCAGGCATCACGGCAAGATGCACGCCTGCGGCCACGATGGCCACACCGCGATGCTGCTCGGCGCGGCGCGCTATCTGGCCGAAAATCCGGATTTCGACGGCGTCGCCGTGTTCATCTTCCAGCCTGCCGAGGAATCGGAAGGCGGGGCGGCGGTGATGATCGAGGATGGCCTGTTCGAGAAATTCCCGGTCGAGGCGGTGTTTGGCCTGCACAACTGGCCGGGCATTCCGGTCGGCGAGCTGGCTGCTATGCCGGGGCCGGTAATGGCCGGCACCTGCGCCTTCGAGATGGTCGTGCGCGGCCACGGCTGCCACGCGGCGATGCCGCATCAGGGGGTCGATTCCATTGTCGCCGGGGCGCAACTGGTCCAGGCATTGCAGACGGTTGTTTCGCGCACGCTGCATCCCGGCGAGTCGGCCGTGGTCAGCGTCACCCAGTTTCATGGCGGCGAAGCCTGGAACATCATCCCGGAAGAGGTTGTGCTGCGCGGTACCATCCGCACCTTCAAGCCGGAAGTGCAGGAAACTGTCGAGCGCGCCATCGAACGCCTATGCAGCGGCGTTGCGGCGGCCAACGGGGCGCAGATCGGCGTCAAGTTCGACCACCGTTACCCGCCGACGGTTAACAGCGTCTCGGAAGCGAAGTTCTGCCAGCAGGTTGCAGCGGAAGTCTTTGGCAGTGAGCAAGTACTCACTGATATCCTGCCGTCGATGGGTGCGGAGGACTTCGCCTACATGCTCAACGAAAAGCCGGGCTGCTACGTCTGGCTCGGCAACGGACCGGGCACCGGCGGCTGCACGCTGCACAACCCGCACTACGATTTCAACGACGAACTGCTGACCCTGGGCGCCAGCTACTGGGTGCACCTGGTGCGCCGCTGGCTGGCGGCCTGATCAGCCAGCGACGATCATCCCGTCCTGCAGGCGCAGGGCACTGACTAGCAGCAATTCGCGTTCGACGCCGGAGACCAGTCGTTCGTCGGAGAGGCTGAGGAAGCGGGCGTTGACGTCGACGGCAAAGGGTAGTCCGAGCACGAAAGCCGGGAAATCGGCCCGGGCAATCTGGCGCTTTTCGAGCATGGCGAACGCGACGATGACCTTGATTGCGTGCCAGGCCAGTTGGCCGGCGTTGTCGCGGAACTGGTTGAGGCGGCGGAAGGCGCGTTCGAAAGCTGCGTCGACATCGCCGAACGGTCGTCCATGGCCGGGAATGACCGTGTCGATGGGCAGCCGGGAGAGCATCTCCAGCGTCGCTGCCGTGCTCGCGATGCCGTCGGCTTCGCCGAGCAGTTCCGGGAAGATGACGCCGAAACCGTTTTCCCAGAAGGCGTCGCCGGAAATCAGGATGCGCTCGTCCGGGCTGTAGTAGGCAAGCGCCTCCATGTCGTGGCCGGGAACGCCCAGCGTCTGCCAGACCAGGCCACCCATTTCGATCTCGCTGTCGGCATGGAGTACGCCGTCATGCTGGAAACGGGCGCCTTGCTGGCCGAGCGGCGAAAGCAGCAGCGCGTCTTCGTCCCACTCGGCGATGGTGGCATGGAGGCCGGACGGGACGATGATTTCGCTGCCGAAAGCCGCTTTCAGCGCCGCATTGCCACCAATGTGGTCGGAGTGCGAGTGAGTGTTTACTATTCGTGCGAGGATTTTACCATCGAGTGCATGGCGGACAAGCTCGACGGTTTGTGCGGCATGGGTGACGTAGCCGCTGTCCACTATCGTTGCCTGATTTCCGTCGAAACACAGGATGTTGTTGGCCGATAGCCAGCCGCGTTCGAGGACGTGCAGGGAGGCCGGCAGGTGGGCGGTCATTCGGGGGCGTCCGTGGCGGCCTTGCTGATTTCCTGCTGGTCGAGCGCGGGGGCGACCGCTTCGGCGACGATACCCGGCTCGCCCATCGGCGGCCTGCCGCAACCAAGGCAGTAGCCGGAATCGGGATCGGCCATGCAGACGCCGACGCAGAGATATTGGTCTTCTTCGTGGTTTTCCATGTTTTTTACCGGTCGCAGTCGCCGCGTAGTTCGCCTTCCCACGGGTCGTGGTCCTGGCGGCGCCGGGTGGCTGCGTGAATGATGGTGACGCGTTCCACATCGTCGATCCGCGTCCACCGGGTGATTTCGTCGAGCGTGCGGAAGCAGCCGCGGCACAGGGCGGTGGCCGGGTCCATTTGGCAGATGTTGATGCAGGGCGAGGCGATCATTGGATCAATCAGATGAGCATGAAGCGATGTTGCTGGTCGCGGACCATTTCGACGGCTTCGAGGGCTTCGTCACGGTTGATCCGGGCCAGCATGGCGAGGTGTAGACGCCGGTCGCGGGCCGTGAGTTCGGGGAAATTCAGCGTGTGGGCGTCGAGATCCCCATCGGGTTCGTCGCGGACGACACCCAGGCGGTCGACAGTAATGCTGACCGGCGTCAGGTGCAGTGCCGGTTCGGGTGCCTGAAGGTAATCGGCCAGCGCGGCGATCAGGTGCTCCGGTAGCAGCGATTCAGCACTTTGGCGCAAGCGGCTTGAAAGTTCAGAGAGGTGGCGAGTGCTCACTTCGTATTCGCGCCCGCCAGTGCTGCCGCGCAGCACCGTCAGGTGGGCGCGCTCTGCCGATACATCAGCACGCAGGCCTTCGCGTTCGTGCCTCAGTGCCGCGACGTGGGCGTGAAAGGTGTGGAGCAGGCTTTCCAGCGCCTTGCAGCTCAAGCCCTGCAATGTCGTGTCGAGCTGGCAACTGGGCTCAATCAGCGTTTGTCCGGAAAAATAGAGTACCAGCTGGGGTACGTCGCAGCGGATCACATCGCCCTGTTGCGCCATGCCCAACTGCTTTTTCTGCTGGCGGCGGGCGGCAAACATTGCGTAGAAATAGTCGCTGTCCCAGCTGCATGGTTCGGCCAGATAGTCGCGTATCGCCTGGCTGCGGCCGAGCATCTGGTCGATGTCGTCGGCCGTGGCGAAGAGCGCATGGACCAGCGGGTCGGTGGCGAAAGCCTGGCGGTTGATGTCGACCGGGCCGGGCAAGGCGGCGACCAGGCCGTCGCAATAGCCGAGGGCGTGCTGGAGCGGTCCGCTCAACTGCCTTTCGAAGCCGGGCGCCAGCCTGAGCAGCGGGTCGACCAGTTCGGCGACCCGGTCCAGCGCCTTGTGCACCGCCGGGTCGGGCGGTGGCGCGGGCTTGAGGAAATCGGCAACGGCGGAAAGTAGGCTCACGACGCTTTGGCGCAGAGTGCCCGGCCGGCTTTGGCACCGTTCGGGCGGTTGATGGCGCCGGAAATCCAGTCGCCGACGACAGCCAGTTTAGCCAGATCGACGCCGGTTTCGATGCCCAGGCCGTTGAGCAGAAAAACCACATCCTCCGTCGCCACATTGCCCGAGGCGCCCTTGGCGTAGGGGCAGCCGCCCAGCCCGGCAACCGAGCTGTCGAAGGTGACCAGGCCCAGCTGCAGCGAGGCGTAGATGTTGGCGATGGCCATGCCGTAGGTGTCGTGGTAGTGGCCGGCAAGCTTGCCGACCGGGATCGTGGCGGCGCAGGCATCAACCAGGCGGCTGATGCTGGCCGGGGTGCCGACGCCGATGGTGTCGCCGAGCGAAACCTCGTAGCAACCCATTTCATGCAGCGTCCGGGCGACGGCGGCGGCCTGTTGCGGATCAACGTCGCCTTCGTAAGGGCAGCCGACGACGCAGGAGACATAGCCGCGGACCGGGATTTCCAGCGAGCTGGCTGCGGAAAGAATGGGTTCGAAGCGTTTCAGGCTCTCGGCAACCGAGCAATTGATGTTTTTGCGCGAAAAAGTCTCGGAAGCGGCCGCAAAAATGGCCACTTCGCTGGCGCCAGCCTCGACGGCGGCGTCGAAACCCTGCAAATTGGGGGTCAAAGCGGCATAGACCGTAGCATTCTGCCGTTTTATGCCGCGCAGGACGGCGCTGTTGTCGGCCATCTGCGGCACCCACTTGGCCGAGACGAAAGCGGTTGCCTCGATGGCGCGCAGGCCGGCCGCGGCGAGGCGCTCGATCAGCTCGATCTTGGTCGCCGTCGGCACGACTTCTTTCTCGTTCTGCAGCCCGTCGCGCGGGCCGACTTCGACGATCCTGACGCGTTTTGGCAGGTTCATAGCTGGCGTTCCTCCTTCAGCCACTTGCTGACTGGCTCGGCGCGGTAGGCGGCCATGGCGTCGAGCAGGCGGCTGATGTCGGTCTCGGCCAGCGCCATCGCCCGGTTCTGCGGGCGCAGGAAGCCTTCGCGCACAGCATGGTCAAACAGCCCGAGCAGCGGATCGTAGAAGCCGCTGACGTTGAGCAGGCCCATCGGCTTGGTGTGGAAGCCGAGCTGGCCCCAGGTCAGGATTTCGCAGAATTCTTCGAAAGTGCCGAAGCCGCCGGGCAGGGCGATGAAGCCGTCGGCCAGTTCGGCCATCCGCGCCTTGCGTGTGTGCATGGAATCGACCACTTCGAGCCGGGTCAGCGTCCGGTGGTCGACGTGGCGGCCGGCCACTTCCTTGCCGACCAGGGCTTCCGGGATGACCCCAATGACCGTGCCGCCCGCCGCTAGGCATGCGTCGGCCACGGCACCCATCAGCCCGACATTGCCGCCGCCGTAGACGAGTTCGATGTCTCGCTCGGCGAGCAGACCGCCGAGTTGCTCGGCTTCTGCCCGGTAGCGCGGGGCGTGGCCGGCATTCGAGCCGCAGAAGACGCAGATTCGCCGCATGCTCAGAAGCCTCCGGTGGCCAGCCAGTGTTCGATCTGCGGCAGGCGGTCGGCACCGAAGAAGGGTTCGCCGTCGATGATCACGGTCGGCGAGCCGAAAACGCCCCGGGCCATGGCCTGATCGACTTCCTCCTTGAGGCGGGCCTTGATTTCCGGGGTCTGCACCGCCGCTTCAAGAATGCTACGGTCGATGCCATTTTTTGCCCCGATTTCAAAAATCGTTTCCGGGTCGGAAATGTCCCGGTCGTCGATGAACAGGGCGCGGTAGACGGCGTGCGCAAACCGCCGGGCCAGCGCGCAGTCCTGGCCGTGCAGCCAGTAATAGGCGCGGGCGGCCACCTGGGTCGGCAGCGGGAAGCGGCTAGGCGGATTGAACGGCACGCCAAGAAAACGGGCGGAACGAGCGAAGTCGCGCGTGTAGTAGTCGGCTTTCAGCGGCCCCTGCAGGGTCAGCGGGGCGCTGCCGGTGGTCTTGAAGATGATGCCGAGCAGGATCGGGTGCCAGCGCACCTTGCGGTCACATTTGGCAGCCAGGGCGTCGATCTTCTCGCTCATCAGGTAGCCGTAGGGGCTGGAGAAATCGAAGTAAAAATCGATCGGTTCGGCCATGTCGGGTCTCCTCATTAAGAGTGGCGGGTGGTCATCCAGACGCCGCCAATGACGAGCATACCGCCGAACAGGACCGGCAGGCCAAGGTGTTCATCTAGCAACAGCGCTGCCTGCAGGACGGCAAAGACTGGCACCAGGTTGATGAACACCGAGGCGTGGCCGGCGCCCAGCCGATGCACGGCTTCGGTGAACCAGGTGTAGGCGATGGCGGTGCCGAACAAGGCAAGGAACAGCATGCTGGTCCAGACGCGCCACGACCAGTCGGCCGGCGCGATGTCGCCCTGGACCAGCGCCGCCAGGCCGAGCAGCAGGGCGCCGGCCAGGCTGGCATAGAGCGTCGTGGCGAGCGGCGAGAGGAGCTCGGTCGCCCGGCGACCGATGAAGGTGTAGGCCGTCCAGGTCAGCACACAGCCGACGATCAGCCATTCGCCGATGCCAACCGTGCCGCGTAGCAGGGCCAGCGGGTCGCCATTGCCGAGCACGGTCAGGCAGCCGGCCAGCGCGACGGCGCAGCCCAGCGCCTTGCGGCCGTTCATTTTTTCCTGGCCGAGCAGCCGGGCGACCAGCACGACGACGACCGGATTGAGGGCGACGACCAGCGCCGCCCGGCCGGCCGGGAGATGCTGCAGACCGAAGAAGAAACACAGCCCGTAGAGGAAGATTCCGAAGAAGCCCAGGCCCCAGATCACGCGCCAGGCCTTGCCGCCCTGCGGCAGAGGAATCCGGCCGCTGCCCAGGCGGGCGACGATGGCCAGCGCCAGGGCGGCGACGAAGAAACGAATCGAAGCGACGGCGAGCGGCGCCGTGAGTTCGCGGGCGATAATCCTCCCGGCAATCCAGGTGCCACCCCACATGAACATGGCGCTGACCAGCTTGGCGTAGGTCAGCGACCGGGCTGTTTCGGGCACTAGTGGCCTGCTTCGTAATTGGCGGAACTGAATGAAAGCGATGGATTTGGCCCGCTGGCTAGGCGCTGAATTTTCCAACCCCGGCAGCGATAGCCGAAGCTATCGCGAGGATGAGCAACAATGCCAGCGGGGCAAAGACAAGCTTTCATGTTCCGGTAATTGCGAAGCAGACCACCGCTAGGCGTCCAGCGCCTTGAGCGCCGCGTCGTAGCGGGTCGGCAGGTCTTCCGGACAGTCGACGGTAATGCCCAGGTCGTGCATCAGACCATCCTTGAGGCCGTAGATCCAGCCGTGAATGGTGACCTTCTGGGCGCGCGCCCAGGCATCCTTGACCACCGGCGTGTTGCACAAGCTGACCACCTGCTCGAGGACGTTCAGTTCGCACAGGCGGTCGTGGCGCAAGGCCTCGGGCAGACCATCGACCATTGCCTGGTGGCGGGTATGCACTTGCTGCACGTTATGCAGCCAGAAATCGACGATGCCGACCCGCGCCTTCTGCAGCGCAGCTCCGACGCCACCGCAGCCATAGTGGCCGACGACCATGATGTGTTTGACCTTGAGGACGTCGACGGCGTACTGGATGACCGACAGGCAGTTGAGGTCGGTGTGCAGCACCAGGTTGGCCACGTTGCGATGGACGAAAACCTCGCCCGGCAGCAGGCCGACGATCTGGTTGGCCGGCACCCGGGAATCCGAACAGCCGATCCACAGGAATTCCGGCGTCTGCAGCTTGGCCAGCTTGTCGAAATAAGTCGGGTCGACTTCCTGCATGCGTTGCGCCCAGGCGCGGTTGAAATCGAACAGGTGGAAGAGGTTTTCGGTCCGGATTTCCTCTTCCGACCAGTTTTCAAGGTCGAGGGCGAGGAACATCGTGCCTTCGATCGGGGTCTGATAATAGCTCGGCGCCTCGGTGAAGCCCAGTTCGCGATAGAGCTTCACGGCCATGCGCATGTTGGGCAGGGTGTCGATGATCAGCTTGCGGTAGCCAATTTCCTTGGCGGCCTTGATCGCCAGCAGGGCCAGCTGGCGGCCGACGCCGGTGCCGCGGAAGGCCGGTTCGACGTAGAGGCGCTTCATTTCGCAGACGCCTTCGGTGTCGCTCAGCGGCCGGACGCCGACGCAACCGGCCGGCTGGCCATCGACCTCGGCGTAAAACAAGCGGCCTTGCGGCATCGCGTAGGCGGCCGGCAGCGAGGCCATTTCCTGCTCGAAGTTCTGGTAGGACAGATCGACACCCAGCCAGCCCGCGTAGTTGCGGAAGAACTGGCGGACGTGCTCGATGGCTTCGGAATCGGCGGCAGAAAGGGGGCGCAGGGTCAGGGACATGCTGTACAGCTCCATATTGCTTGCCCCGGTTCGGTATAGCGGCGGGGCGTGTCGTGCGGGTCAGTCGAAGGTTTCGCGCGGCCAGCCGACATTTTACGGATTTCGGTCGGCTTGGCCGCGGTTTCTCGGACCTTGTCGTTGCCGGAAAATTCCTTGCGCGGCATTTTTCAATTCGCTACCGTATGGTAACTTGTTCGCCCTCCGATCAAGAATCGACCATGTCCCTGCATTTTCCCCACGCTCATCCGCCGGCTGCCGGCGAACTGACCGAAGTGGCGCCCGGCGTCTTCTGGCTGCGCATGCCGCTGCCGTTCCAGCTCGATCACATCAATCTCTGGCTGCTCCGGGACGGCGCCGGATGGACCATAGTCGATACCGGTTTTGCCGACGAAGCAGTGCGCGAAAGCTGGTCGGCGATTATCGACCGGCTCGACGGCCCGGTGACGCGCCTGATCGTCACGCACTATCACCCCGACCATCTCGGCCTGGCGACTTGGCTGATGGAAAAGACCGGTGCGCCGCTGGTCATGACGACCGGCGAATTTCTGACTGCCCACGCAGTCTGGCAGGAGGTGGGAGGGCACGGCGCACGCTTCATGGTCGAACAATTCCGCCAGCACGGGCTGGATCAGGCGCGGCTGGACAAGTTCGCCGCCCGCGGTTCGGGCTATCGCAAGGCGGTGCCGGCCCTGCCCGAGCACTACCAGCGCCTGAAGGCCGGGGACAATGCTACGGTCGATGGAAAAAAATGGCAGATTTTGATCGGCCACGGCCACTCGCCCGAACACATGGCGCTTTACTGCGCCGAACTCGGCGTGTTAATTTCGGGCGACATGCTTTTGCCGAGAATTTCCACCAATATCAGCGTTTTTGCAGCGACGCCCGAGGCAGACGCGCTGCGC
>Ga0075163_10007563_pt1 | contig 14358 bp, 13 predicted proteins | sample JI1023141ADNA_FD_71478 | JGI IMG/M metagenome (GOLD analysis project Ga0075163, IMG submission 71478) | Wastewater effluent complex algal communities from Wisconsin, to seasonally profile nutrient transformation and Carbon sequestration -... | ecosystem: Engineered > WWTP > Effluent > Algae...
CGTGCCGACCATCAGTCGGGCAGGGAGCCGCGGAAGTAGTCGATCGTGCGGGTCAGCCCCTCGGCCAGGGGCACCGTGGGCTGCCACCCCAGGATCGTCTTCGCGCGGGTGATGTCAGGCTGCCGGCGCACGGGATCGTCGGTGGGCAGCGGGTGGTACGTGATGCCGGGGTCGGTGCCCACCTGCCGCAGCACCTCGGCGGCGAGCTCGGCGATGGTGAACTCGCCGGGGTTGCCGAGGTTGATCGGTCCGGTGACGTCGTCGGGCGAGGCCATCATCGCCACCAGCCCGTCGATGAGGTCGTCGACGTAGCAGAACGAGCGGGTCTGCTGGCCCTCGCCATAGATGGTGAGCGGCTGCCCCGTGAGTGCGCCGACCACGAAGTTCGACACCACGCGCCCGTCGTGCGGGTGCATGCGGGGGCCGTAGGTGTTGAACAGCCTCACCACCTTGATGCGCAGGCCGTGCTGCCGGTTGTAGTCGAAGAACAGCGTCTCCGCGGCCCGCTTGCCCTCGTCGTAGCAGGCGCGAGGGCCGATCGGGTTCACGTTGCCCCAGTAGTCCTCGGACTGAGGGTGGACCAGCGGATCGCCGTACACCTCCGAGGTCGACGTGAGCAGGATCTTGGCGCCCGTGCGCTTGGCCAGGCCCAGCATGTTGATCGACCCGTGAACAGCGGTCTTGGTGGTCTGCACCGGATCGCGCTGGTAGTGGATGGGCGACGCGGGACAGGCCAGGTGGTAGATCTCGTCGACCTCGACGTAGAGCGGGAAGGTGATGTCGTGGCGCAGCACCTCGAACCGCGGGTTGGGAAGCAGGTGCGCGATGTTGTCCTTGGTCGACGAGTAGTAGTTGTCGACGCAGAGAACGTCGTATCCGTCGTCGAGGAGACGCTCGCACAGGTGCGAGCCGATGAAGCCGGCTCCCCCGGTGACGAGCGCTCGGCCCTTGGCAATTGTCATGCTGACCTCCCGCGACGACGCCTAACGTATCGCGCCGCCTGCCGGGCCATGCCGGGGATCGTGGCCTCGAACACATGCCGTCGCGTCCACCGGTCGGCGGACTCGTCGATCGCGACGTCGACCTGGGCCAGCGGCAGGGCGATGGACTGCACCGGCCTGATGTAGTCCGGTCGGCGCACGGTGTGGGTCGCGTCCGCGCCGAAGCCGGTGTTCTCGACGAGGTTGACGTTGGGAGTGGCAGTGAGCATGCCGGTGCGCATGGCCGCGAAGACCAGCTGGCCGTCCCACGTGTCGATCTGGCGTCGCGCCAGCAGGTCGAACAGGGTCGACCAGTAGGCGGCGCTCGCCGGGGAGCCGCCCATCGCGCGCCAGCGTCGCGTGAACGGCAGGGCCGCGCGCCAGCCGGTGATGTCGAGCCGGTAGGCGGTCCACGACCGCCGCCACGTGGCCCAGCCCCAGATGTGCGGCACCTGAGAGAACCGGTAGGCGCCGTGCGCGGAGATGGCCGACGGCGGGACGTAGTTGCACCCCGACACCGCGAGCACGCGATCGTCGTTCTCGTACCTGTCGAGCAGCTCGGTGCAGTACGGGAAGAAGGAGGGGTCGGGCAGCAGGTCGTCCTCGAGGATGATGCCGCGCTCCACGTGGTCGAGGAACCAGGTGATCGCCGAGCTGACCGCGCGACCGCAGCCGAGGTTCTCCTCACGGAACAGGGTGGTCACCTCGCACGGCCAGTCGATCGCCGAGACTGCGTCATGCGTACGCGCCACAGTCTCCGCGTCGCGCGCGTTGCCCTCGCGCGGACCGTCGACCGCCACGAACACCCGGGAGGGGGCGACGTCGCGCAGTCGGTCGATCAGCCGGGCGAGGTCGTCGGGTCGGTTGAAGGCGATGAGCAGGAGCGGCTCGTCAGTCGCCATCGCGCTGCTGGTCCTTGAGTTGCTGCGTCAGCAGCGCGATCTCCTCCGCCAGCCGGCGGATTCGTGCCTCATGTCGGCTGAGCTCGTAGCTCAGCTGGACGCTGACGAGGATCAGCAGGACGACGGTGACGAAGAACAGGAGGTTGACCGGTTCGGCTACTCCGAGCACCGCGCTGATCCACACCAAGGCTCCGGGGAAGACGGCAAAGAACAGCGCAGCCCCCGAGAAGAACAGCCAGAGCACGGCGTACTTCTCGCGCAGGACGCCGCGCCGAAGGAGGCTGAAGACGAAGACAAAGGTGATGATGGCCGCACTGGCTCCAAGGAGCTGAGCAGTCACGACTGGTCCCCGCGTAGCGTGTATCCGCGGTTGAGGCTCGTGGCGATGATCGCCAGCGTCGCGCGACCGAGGTAGAGGGCCGACCACACCGCGTTCTTGCTGGGCCGGCCGGTCTGCCGGAAGTACATCGTCACCGGAGTCTCGTGGATGACTAGCCCGTGCCGGATCGCGATCGCTAGGGAGCCAACGGTGTCGCCAAGGTAGTCGGCCGGGTACTGCACCGCAAAGAGCTCGATCGCGCGCGGACCTGCGGAACGGAAGCCCGACGTGGGATCGGAGATGCGGCCCCGGTTCATTCGGCTCAGGCTCAGGGCGAGCAGGCGCATCGCCCAGCGCCGAGGGCCACCCACGAAGTACGTGGAAGCGGGGTGGAAGCGCGTGCCAACCACGACGTCGGCCTCCGCAAGTCCGTTGAGGACGTGCTCCAGGTCGGCCGGGTCGTGCTGGCCATCGGCATCGACCTGGACGAGGGAGCCGTAGCCCTCGCGGTGGGCGTACAGGAAGGCGGTGCGCATCGCCCCGCCCACCCCCACGTTGAATGGCAGGGACACAACGGTGGCCCCTGCAGCCCGGGCGACTTCGCCGGTTCGGTCAGACGATCCGTCATTGACCACCAGAACATCAGCGTCTGGCCGGTGCTCGCGCACGGACGTGATCACCTCGCCAATAGACCCCTCCTCGTTCCACGCCGGGATGGCGACGAGGGTCCTGTTGTGCACAGGTGGAGTCTACCGACGCGGCGACCGCGGTGCCCTGCCTCGCGGCGCAGTGGATGTCAACCGGTGACGTGATCGATCATGAGGAGCCGCTAGCATGCCGGAAGTCGAAGGGAGCGGAAGCGGCGTGGTTCGAAAGAAGTGGCGCATCCAGGAGGTCATGGTGGTGCCCGCCCAATGGCAGGGCTCCGTCGAGCACTTCTACCACTTCTTCCTCGGGTACTTCATGCCTCTGGTCGTGTGGCAGCAGAGGACGGGGACCACGGCCTTCAGCGTGCGCGACTGCGGCCCGATGAACCCTTGGTTCTCCCTGCTGCGCCCTGATACGGAGCTCACCTACATGCCCCCCGGGGTTATGCTGCAACGCGTTCTCACACGCCGTCAGACGATGCAGGTTCTCCACGGATGGGACGATCCGACACGCTTTCATCGACGAGCCCTTGACGAGTTCGTCAGCGCCGTTGTTCCACGAGTTGGCGAATCCCCTGCAGATCACGACACGAGCCAACGCAGGATCACTGTCCTGCATCGAGCTCCGAGTCCCGACTTCTACCTCTCGGCAGCCTCGGAGACGTACAGCTCGGGAGCAGCGTGGCGCTCACTGCCGAACACGGAGGACATCGCCACGCAATTGGAGCGGCTCGGCACCGTGCAGCTTCTCGACACGGCAGCGCTCTCGCCCGCGCAGCAGGTCTCGGCCCTTGCCGCCACGGACATTCTCGTCGCGCAGCACGGTGCTGGGCTGGCCAACATGGTCTGGATGAGGAGGGGGAGCGCCGTCCTCGAGATCAAGCCACCCCTGCCCCCGACGATCAATGAGATCTTCCAGAACCTCGCGGCCGCACGCGGACTTGACCACCTCGCCTCGCAGCAGCAGGACGAGCACTCCTCCGTCGATGTCAGCGCGATCGTTGAACAGGTGCAGCGCCTCATCGATCAGCGCGGGGCGTTCATCCCCCGAATGCCGGGCAAGGCCCCCGTCCGCCTGCTACGCCGACTGCCTCGGCGGCTCTGACCCTCGCGTTCCATGAGTCACCCCAACGGTTGCGCGACGGCGGCGGCGAAGGCCGCCCACGTGGGTACGGCGCCCGGGTCGAGGTCGTCGCGCAGCCCGCTCAGGGCGGACGGATCGCCGTACGAGGCGAATGCCGCCGCCAGGCCCGACTGCCCCATCCCCTCGATACGACGGGCGCCGTGACCGGCCATCAGGTCGCCCGCGGGCTGGATGCCGTCGAACAGGACGGGCGTCCCCAGGCGGACGGCCTCGAGGACCGGGATCCCGTAGCCCTCGGTGCCGATCGACAGGAAGGCGCTCGAACGCCCCACGAGCTCGCGCACCTCGTCGTCGCTGGCACCCTGCACCCACCGGACGGCCGGGTCGCTGGCCGACGCCCGCCGGACCGACTCGTTGATCTCCTCGTCGGAGGCGGACGGAGCGCCGATGAAGAGCAGATCGGCCTCGAGGCCCTGCGTCCTGCGCGCCTCCAGGAAGGCGGCGAGGATCTCGAGGGGGCGCTTGCGCGCCTCCATGGTGCCGAGCCGGGTGAACAGCGGACGCGCGGGCGGCCGGCCCTGCTGCACCTCGATGTGGTCGCCTCCGGGATGCGCCACCGAGATCGGCAGAGCCGGGTCGCGCCGCAGCCGGCCGAGGATGCCGTCGCGGGCGTAGTCGCTGATGCAGACCACGGCGTCGGCCGTGGCGAGGTGCCGGAAGTACTCGCTGACCCAGGCGGCCGTGCCCGGCTTGAAGCGGTAGTTGGCCGGGTCGCTCATGGGCAGCACGTCGTAGCCGATCATCGCGGTCGGCATGCACTTCGCGAAGAGCTCGAAGCGCTCGAGCACGGACGGGAGGTACGACACCTCCGGGAGCAGCCAGGCGTCGTAGATCGACAGGAGGTCGCCGGCCCTGACCCTCGTGGGGTCGAGCGCGACGAGGTGGTCGCGCACGATGTGCCGCAGGTCGGCACCCGGATCTCGGGGGACGAAGGCCAGGGTCAGGAGACCGGCCGCCTGCTCGGGCGTGAGCAGTCCGAACGCATCGTCGAGCGGCACGACGAAGTCCGCGCCAGGACCATCGGCCGGCCACTGGAGGGCGAGCTGCTGGAGAACGCGCTGGATCCCCGACCCGTACGGGTCGCGCACGAACTGCTCGATATCGATGCCGACGTGGGTCATCGGGACCCTCCCGCGGACTCGTCGAGGAGCGCCAGGAGTGCCTTGGCGTACCGCGCCGGCGACTTCCGATCGAGGTACTCGATCCGCTGCTGCTCCCGCACGGCATAGGGCAGCGGGTCGGCAAGGGTCCGCTCGATGGCCTCGGCCACCATCACCGGGCTGACGTCGTCGGGCAGTCGCTCCACGAAGCCGGGGGTGTCGACGTCGACCGCCAGCCCGTTGCTCGCGATGCTCGGGGTGCCGAACGCCGCGAGGTCGCTCAGGGGACCGCTCACCCCGAGGAGCGGGCTGATGCGCAGCTGGACGCCGAGGTCGACGGCGAGGAGGTAGTCGCGGAACTGCTCGTCGGAGAGGTAGCCGGTCACCTCGACATGGGCCAGGCCCGCCTCACGAGCCCGCTGGACGAGCACGCGCTCCTGCTCCGCGCTCGCGCCGCCGGCGATGTGCAGGGACACGCGATGACCCCACTGGGTCAGCCAGGCGGCCGCCTCGACGACGACGTCGGTCATCTTCGTGCGCACGTCGACAAAGCCGAAGGACGCCAGGTGGATGGTGCCGGCCTGCGTCCCGGCATCGAAGCCGAGCCGCGCCCGAGCAGCGTCGCGCATGTCCTCGGTCACCGCGCCGATGGGGGCGCGCTGGTTGGCGAACGGGAGCAGTCGCGGGGTGACGCCCGTCTCCGCCGTGATGCGTGCGGCCGCGCTGGGAGCGTGCATCACGAGCATGCGCGCACGTCGGGCGATCTCCCAGAAGCCCGCGTTCTCGAGCAGGCGCATGTCGTCGATCTGGTCGTCGAGCGGAGGGTCGAGCCGCGAGCGCCCCGTGCCCCGGAGCATCACCTGCTCGACCCCGCCCCGGCCGCGCAGAGCCATGTAGAGCTCCACCATCCTCGTGTCGTGGGTGACGACCACCGAGTCGACGTGGTCGATGACCTCGAGGAACGGCACGTGGAAGTGGCTGTTGCCGAGCACGGAGACGAACACGTCGTGGGGGGAGCCGCGATCGAGCACCTGCGCGATCGGTGCGCTGCGCAGGCGCACGTCGGACGGCCGGTCGAGGTTCGGGTCGGCGTCCGCCGTCGTGTAGACGGTCACGTCGCAGAGACGGGCCAGTTCGATGATGGTCGTGGTCGAGAAGTCCGCCACCCCCGACCGCTGCGGGACCCACGGGGTGGCGACGCCCACGCTGAGCGTGCGCCCCGACACGTGCACGGCACTCGGCGGCAGGTCGACGGCCGCGGGCCTCAGCCCTGCCCTCGCCCGCGCGCCGATGACCGACTCGAGCGAGTCGTGCCGATGACGCGCCAGCGCGGCGGCCTGCCGGCGTGCCGTCGCGGCCCGCCCGCGATGCCGCCGGATCGCCCGCTCGAGGCTGTGCGGTCGTCCCGGATCGGCCAGGAAGGAGCCCGAGCCGATCAGCTCCCGGTGCGCTGGGATGTCCGAGGCCACGACGGGTGCTCCCGCGCGCACGGCCTCGATCACCGGGAGGGACAGCCCCTCGTCGAAGGACGACACGACCACGAGGCTCGCGGACGCGAGGAGTGAGCCCATCTCGTCATCGCTGAGTCGGCTCGCCGTGACGGCCTCGCCAGGTCTCATCGCCGCCGCGATCGACCAGTGGTGGACGCGGTCGTCCTGGCCCGCCATGCCGATGACCACGACGTCCCGCGGCCCGGACTCCCCGGCCGTCGCCGCGCCGATGGCGGCCAGCGCACCGAAGGTGTTCTTGCGCGGCTCGTCGCCGGTCATCACGACGATGGGTCCGACCGATGCCGCCGATGCCGATGACGGCGCCGGGCCGCCCGCCGGCAGCACGTCGTCCGGCCACGCCACCGCCGTGCGCAGGGCTCCGTCGCCGGTCAGTGGCCGCTTCAGGTACTCGCCCAGCTGCTGCTCGGCCAGGTTCGAGATGCAGACGAACTCGTCGTAGAGGCGGAGGGCGTCCAGGGCCGCGGCGTACTCCGCCCGCGCGGCCACGTGGCGCAGGTAGACGGTCGGGTAGTGCAGCGGGATGAAGTCGAACACCACGGCGATCTTCGTTGCGCTGCTGTGCAGCAGCGGCAGGAGGGGCTCGGCGCTGGCGGTCATCGGCGACGGCTGCACCAGCACGCTGAAGGTGGGCAGGGTGCGCTCCGTGACCCTCCGCACCTGCTCGCACGACCCGGCGAGCTCGGCCGGCAGCGGCTCGAGGCCCGGATCGACCAGCAGGACGACGGCGTCGTCGCCGAGGGCTGACCGCAGTCCCACCAGCGCCGCTCGCGCGAACCGGCCGATCCCTCGAGCCCCGAAGGCCGGGCTCTGCAGGCTGCGGGCGTCGAAGAGGGCGCGGTTGCCGCCTGCCCACAGGGGGGCGGCCGGGCGGCCGGCGAGGCGGAGCCTCAGCCTGAGCGCGTCGAGCGCCCGGCCCAGCTCGTCGCCGTGGTTGTCGGTGCGACGGTCGAGGAGCGCGTCGGTGTCGTACGGACCGGCGTCGATCCACGCGCGGACGGCGACCGCGTCATCGGGCGTGAAGGCGTGCAGGTCGAGCCCCATGGTCGGAGCGTCGGGAAGCCCGTCCGGGGAGATCCATCCGACCGTGTCCGCGGGCGCACTGCCCAGGTAGGCCGGATCCGTGAGATGGCCCATGTTGACGGTGACATGACGAAGGTGACGCCGGCGCACCAGCGCGCGCTCGATCGGCGAGGGAAGATGCTCGAGGAGTCGGCGCCCCTTGAACACCGCCACCTTGCCGACCTTCGCGACGCGACGCGAGTAGGACCAGGACCGTGAGCCCTGCACGGCGACGAGCGCCTCGCGGAGCTCGGCGATCTGCCGCAGGTACTCGGCCGTGGGCACCTCGCTGCGGACGTCGTGCAGGATCGTCTCGCGCTGCCAGGCGCGTCGGACCGCGGCGCGGTCTGCGCGATCGCGATCGTGGGCGTGGTCGGCGAGGACCCACCCGTCGGCACCCGCGTCGATGGCGTTGAAGGGCACGGCCACCTGATCGGCGAGGTCGGCGTGCTCGTCGGCGACGTACCAGCGATTGACGCCGTCGAACGTGACGTAGCGGTAGCCGCGCGTCAGGATCCTCGGCTCCCACTCGTCGTGGCTCGGGGTGGTGGTGCCCGGAAGGACGGCTTCGACGCAGAGCACCCACGGCCGATGCCTCTCCAGTGAGAGTCCTTGCAGCACAATGCTTTCCCCGCCCTCGACGTCGATGGACATGAAGTGCACGTCGCCGAGGTGGTGGGCGTCGAGGATGGTGTCCAACTCGGCCGTCGGGACCACGACCTCGTCCACCGCGAAACCGCGCGCACGCGCGGCCTGGGCCTCCTCGGCGTCGAGGGTGCCCAGGCCCGTGCCGGGCACGCGGAAGAAGGTGAGCTCCCCGGCGCCTGCCGCAGCCGCGCACTCGACGACGGTGTCCCCCGGGCGGTGGATCCGCAGCTCCGCGGCGAGCTCCGGGTCGGCCTCGATGAGCAGTCCGCGCCAGCCGAGGTCGCTCAGGCTCGCGGTGATCGACAGGTGCCGTGGCTCGTTGGCCCCGACGTCGACGTACGTCAGGCCCTCACCGCGCGACGCGAAGGCGCGCCAGACGCGGACGTCCTCGGCGTTCTGCGCGTAGGAGACCTTGCGCGAGGTCACGGGATCTGCCAGAGGGCGTCCGCGTCGTCGAGGAGGGCCATGTCGTGGGCGACCATGAGCCCTGCCATCGAGTCGAAGTCGACGGTGTGCCGCCAGCCGAGCTCGAGGTAGGCCGCCCGGCTGTCGCCGACCAGGATGTTGGTGTCGCCCGAGCGGGTGCGATCGCTCGTGCTGACCACGTGCGGACGCCAGTCGTCGATGCCGGCGGCGCGGAAGGCCTTGGCCAGGAAGAACGACAGCCGATGCGAGATGCCCGTCGCGAGCACGTAGTCGTGCGGCACGTCGGCCCGCAGCATGAGCATCATTCCGCGCACGTAGTCGGGCGCCCATCCCCAGTCGCGCGCGGTCTCGACATCGCCGAGCTCCAGCACGTCCTGCTGGCCCGCGGCGATGCGCGCGACCGCCCTGCTGATGCGACGCGTGACGAACCCCTCGCCACGCAGGGGTGACTCGTGGTTGTAGAGGATGCCGCAGACGGCGAACGCACCACGATCAGCGCGCGCTCGGTTCACGAGGTCCATGGCCTCGGACTTCGACTGCGCGTAGGGCGTCTGGGGCGCCCGTCGGCTGCGCTCGGTCTGCGGGCTGACGTCGACGCCCTCGAAGATCGACGCCGACGACGCCTGGAAGAGCCGGGTGCCCGGCAGGGCCTGCAGGGCATCGAGGAGGGTTGCGACGGCATCGATGTTGATCCGCCGCACCTCCTCCTGGTGGTGCCACGACTCGCCCGGAGCGGTGAAGCCCCCCAGGTTGTAGAGCTCGTCGGGCGCCGCCTCGAGGACGGCAGATCTCAGGGCCCCGGCGTCGCCGAGATCGCATTCGACGATGGCCGTGCCCGGCGCGTACCTGAGGAGCAGGGAGGAGTCCGTGCCCGGCTTCACGAGCCCGACCACATCGGCCCCCTCGCGCGCGAGCAGCGTGGCGAGGATCGTGCCGTCCTGACCGGCGGCTCCGGTGACGAGGGCACGCATGGGTGGGCTTAGAACTGGCCCTCTTTGGCGCCCTCAAGACGGGCGATGTCGGCGTCGACCATGATCGCCGCCAGCTCGGGTGGCAGGACGGTCGCCTTCCAGCCGAGCGTGTCGCGGGCCTTGCTGGCGTCGCCGATGAGCTCGTCGACCTCCGTGGGACGCAGGAACTTCGGGTCGAACTTCACGTGGTCCTGCCAGTCGAGGCCGACGTGGCCGAACGAGAACTGCAGGAAGTCGCGGATCGTGTACGCCGTGCCGGTCGCGAGGACGAAGTCCTCCGGCTCGTCGGCCTGCAGCATGCGCCACATGCCGTCGGTGTACTCCGGTGCGTAGCCCCAGTCGCGGATCGAGTCGAGGTTGCCCATCCACAGCTCGCCACCGCCCGCCTTGACGATGGAGGCGACGGCCCTGGTGATCTTGCGCGTCACGAAGGTCTCGCCACGGCGCGGCGACTCGTGGTTGAACAGCTGGCCGTTGACGGCGAACATGTCGTAGGCCTCGCGGTAGTTCTTCGTGATCCAGTACGAGTAGACCTTGGCCACGCCGTAGGGGCTGCGCGGGTAGAACGGGGTGTCCTCGTTCTGCGGGGGCGGGCTCGCGCCGAACATCTCGCTCGTGCTCGCCTGGTAGAAGCGGATCGACGTGTCGGTGCTGCGGATCGCCTCGAGCAGGTTCAGCGTCGAGACTCCGGTCGCCTGCGCCGTGTAGGCGGGCTCGTCGAACGAGACGCGCACGTGCGACTGCGCGGCGAGGTTGTAGACCTCGTGCGGGTGGATCGCGTGGATGAGCTCCGACATCCGGGCCGCGTCCGTCACGTCGCCGTAGTGCAGGTGCAGGTTGTTGCCGGGGATGTGCTCGTCGTGGTGCAGGTGGTCGATGCGGCTGCGGTTGAAGGTCGAGGAGCGGCGGACGACGCCATGCACCTCGTAGCCCTTCTCGAGGAGCTGCTGGGCCATGTACGAGCCGTCCTGGCCCGTGACGCCCGTGATGAACGCACGCTTTGCCTCGGACAAGATTCCTCCGACCTGTGGATAACTTCGGCGACAGCCTACCGCCTCCCTAGACTGCGATCGTGAGCGTCGTCGTGGCCGTGATCCCGTCGTACCGTCCGGATCCCACGTCGCTTCACGCCCTCGTCGACACCCTCATCGAGGCATCCCTGCCAGTGCTGGTCGCCGACGATGCGAGCCCCTGCACGTTCGACCGGGCGCTCGACGAGGCGGCCGCGCACGGAGCAGCCCTCGTCCGGCACTCCGCCAACGCCGGCATCGCCCGCTCGCTCAACGCCGGTCTGACGTTCGCCGGTGAGGTCGGCGCCACGTGGCTGCTGACCGTCGACCAGGATTCAACGCTCGCCGCCGACTATGTGGCTCGACTGCGCATGGGCGCCGACGAGGCCGTGGCCCGGATGGGTGAGCACGCGGTGGGGGCGGTGGCGGCCGGATCGATCGACGATGCGAGCGGGCGGCTCGGCTACCCGTCCCGCGAGGTGTCGGGCCTGCCCGTCACGGAGGAGGTCATCCAGACCGGCACCCTGTGGTCGGTGGCGGCCATGGACGCCATCGGCGGCTTCGACGAGAGGCTCGGCATCGACGGCGTCGATGCGGCGGCCTGCGTGCGGCTGCGGGCGGCGGGCAGGCGCATCGTGCTCGTGCCCGGGCTGTCGGTCGGGCACCGGGTCGGCGACGGTCGACAGGTCTCCCTGCTGGGGCGCACGGTCCTCTCCAGCGGCCACGGGCCCGAGCGGCGCACCACCATCGTGCGCAACCGGCTGCGGCTCGCGCCGGAGGAGTTCCGGCAGTCGCCGGTGCACGCCTTCCGCACGCTGCGGCGCGTCGCCGTGAGCACCCTGCTCGCCGTGACCGTCGAGGACGACCGATGGGCCAAGGCGAAGGCGAGCGCCCGGGGCGCCCTTCCGCAGCGCCACGAGCGGTAGCCTTCGCCGAATGAAGGGGATCATCCTCGCCGGTGGCACCGGGAGCCGGCTCTGGCCGATCACCAAGGGCGTGAGCAAGCAGCTGCTGCCGGTCTACGACAAGCCGATGATCCACTACCCGCTGTCGACCCTCATGGCCGCCGGCCTGCGCGAGGTGCTCGTCATCACCACCCCCGAGGACTCCGAGTCGTTCTCGCGCCTGCTCGGCGACGGCTCGGCGTGGGGCATGCGCATCGACTACGCCGTGCAGCCGCGCCCCGAGGGCCTCGCGCAGGCCTTCCTCATCGCCGAGACCTTCCTCGCCGGCGACCAGGCGGCCCTCATCCTCGGCGACAACCTCTTCTACGGCCGTGGCCTGGGGCGCCGGCTCGCGACCCTCACCGACCAGCAGGGCGCCCACGTGTTCGCGTACGAGGTCGCCGATCCCTCGGAGTACGGCGTCGTCGAGTTCGACGCCGACGGCGTGGCCCTCTCCGTCGAGGAGAAGCCGGCCCGTCCGCGCAGCAACTACGCCATCCCCGGGCTCTACTTCTACGACGAGACGGTGGTCGACGTCGCGAAGTCCATCCAGCCTTCTGCCCGGGGCGAGCTCGAGATCACCGCCGTCAACGACCACTACCTGCGGGCCGGCTCGCTCACCGTCACGGTCCTCGAGCGGGGCACGGCCTGGCTCGACACGGGAACCTTCCGATCGCTGCAGGACGCCGGTGAGTTCGTGCGGGTCATGGAGGACCGCACCGGCACCAAGGTCGGCTGCGTCGAGGAGATCGCCTGGCGCAACGGCTGGGTCACCACCGACGAGCTCGTCGCGCTGGCCCAGCCCCTGCTCAAGAGCGGCTACGGCGACTACCTCATCCGGCTAGCCAGCCGCTGATCTGTTCTGGAGTTCGAACGAGCATCGCTCGATCCGCAGGAGCATCGCCGCTGACGGCGTCACCCTGCCTGTCGCGTACGTGCTCAGCCGGGAGGCCGAGGTGCCGATCTGCTCCGCGAACCGGCTGGCCGAAAGCCCGGAGTCGCCGATGGCCTGCGTGATCCGCCGGGCCACCTCGTCGCGATCACGGTCGTCGGCAGCCTGACGCGACTGGGCAATGGCACGCCTGAACAGCGGGGAGGCACCGGGCAGCTCCTCGTAGGACAGGATGCGCTCGACCCTGCGCGACACCGGACCCCACGGTTCGCGGCGGAGCTCGGCGAGCACCGGCCGCCAGTCCGGCACCAGGCCGCGCTCGAGCACGGTCGCCAGTGCCTCGTATGGCCACGTCGACACTGCATCTCCCGGCGCGACGTCGACGTTGCGGAAGGCGACGGTCATGACGCACCGTCCGCCAGTCGGAGGGCGAGCTCCTAACACGCCTCGACGACATCGGTCCACTCATGCCACCGTGGAACGAGTCCGCGATACCGGGCGAGTTCTCGGGTCACCTCGACGTCCCGAGGACGGGGCTCGGCGAGCGCGAGGACCAGCGAGGTGAGCACTGAGCCCTCCGTTCCCGAACGATCGACGTAGTAGTCATCGATACGGGAGAGCACGTCGACGGCTGTGTTCATCCCGAGATGCTCCACCAACGCGACGACATCCACGTAGTCGCGGACCTGATTGCGTTGCACCACGAGGTACGCCTTGACCCGCAGCGCCTCGGCGGCCGTGGGAGCGGTGACGGTGAGGCCCGGCGCCACCTCGACGATGACGGTCTCCAGCGGTCGGGTCCGCCGCATCTGCCGCAGGCCGGCCTCCACTCCGTCAAGGGAGCCGAGGATGGTCATGGGCGGTCGCGAGGCCCGGACCGAGGTCGCCCATCCCTCGCTGGCCTCGACCGCATCGAGGACGTCGGCATAGCGGTCCGCCAGATCGACGAGAACGTGATCGTGGTCGAACGACTCGCGATGACCGGCATGAAGGGCGGCGGCGGCCCCGCCCACCAGAACGGCGTCGGGGACGATCTGCTGCAGGTGGGCTGCCGAGGCGAGCACACGCCTCAAGGTCGCGCTCGCGTGGGGAGGAAGCGGGTCAGCCATGCCATCAAATTATCACTTCCGATAACTTCGGCCAAGGCCCACGCTGCAGCAGAGGTGGGAGAAGCGTGCACTTTCGGCCCGAGAACGCCCAGAAGTGCACGGTTGTCCCGTTCTACGGGAGAAGCGGACTAGGGCTTGCGTCGGCGGCTGAGCTTGCGCAGCGGCGCGGTGGCCCGCCACGTCCGGCTCGACAGCACTGCTGACAGCGCTGCGGCATCGGCCGCCGCGGAGTCGGCCCCGACGGCACTGGTGGCCACCTCGGGCATCCGGGTGACGAGTTCGAAGAACCCCACGAGGCGCTCGGCGAAGCCGGCCCAGGAGTGCCGGGCGATGGCCTCGCGCAGCGCGGCCACCCGGGCCTCGCGCGCCTGCGGGTCGGAGAGCAGCGCGACCAGGTCGGCGGCATGCTGGTCGGCCGACCACGTGGACGGCAGGCCGCGGAGGCCGGAGATCTCGCGCAGCGGGCCGAAGTCGGTGAACACGGTCGGCGTGCCGAGGGCGGCCGCCTCGTAGGGCACCAGCCCGAACCCCTCGGCGCTCGTCGGGTAGAGCACCACCTCGGCGTTGGCCAGCAGCCACGCGCGACTGGCCGACGACAGGTGTCCGACCGTGTGGACGCGGCCTCGCAGGTCGAGGTGACGGGCCACCAGGTCGTCCTCGTCGCGCTTCGAGCTGCTGCTCTTCACATGCAGGCCG
>Ga0075163_10007564_pt1 | contig 14357 bp, 13 predicted proteins | sample JI1023141ADNA_FD_71478 | JGI IMG/M metagenome (GOLD analysis project Ga0075163, IMG submission 71478) | Wastewater effluent complex algal communities from Wisconsin, to seasonally profile nutrient transformation and Carbon sequestration -... | ecosystem: Engineered > WWTP > Effluent > Algae...
GCGACTCTCGCACGCTGTCTCGCGACTCTCGCACGCTGTCTCGCGACTCTCGCACGCTGTCTCGCGACTCTCGCACGCTGTCTCGCGACTCCAGCAAGCTGACACGCGACTCGCGCAAGCTGACCCGCGACTCGCGCAAGGTGCCCCACGACTCCAGCAAGCTGATCCGCGACTCTCGCAAACTGTCCCGCGACTCCAGAAAGTGGACCCGCGACTCCAGCGAGGTGACCCGCGACTCCAGAAAGGTGACCCGCGACTCCAGAAAGGTGACCCGCGACTCCAGAAAGCAGACCCGCGACTCCAGAAAGCGGACCCACGACTCCAGCAAGGTGACCCACGACTCCAGCAAGGTGACCCGCGTCTCCAGCAAGGTGACCCGCGACTCCAGCAAGGTGACCCGCGACTCCAGCAAGGTGACCCGCGACTCCAGCAAGCTGAAACGCGACTCCCGCAGACTGAAACGCGAGTCTCGCGACGGGAATTTTCAGCGCAGCACGCTCCGCCGGCGCTCGATCGATCAAGATCCCCGTCGTTTCGGCGCGCCACTGCGTCGTAGCGGCATGGAACGCGACCGCAGTGACCTCCACCGGGCAAGCTTCGGGCCACGCTGAAGCTTGGGCGACCCGCGTGCCCCCCCGGGCGGTCAGTTCGGAGATCGCCGTCCGCGCGCCACCTGAATACTCGCGATGCACATCAGGCTGACGACAGGCAACCAGAGCGCGCGTTCCGCGGGACTCGGCGTGATCGCGTTGGCCACGATGCCGATGGCGCAGTAGGCGACGACGCCCCACACCGCGCGCGCAAAGCGCGGCGGGGACGCTGCACGGGCGCGTACTATATGGATGAAGACCGCGAGGAGCACGGCGGAGGCGAGCGCGACCGCGCGGGCGCCGATCGGGAGCGGCCCTTCGACGCGTCCGCCCTGCGTGAGGTGCCCCCATGGCGCGCCGGCGACGAGGGCGAGCTGGAAGGCGATGACGACGCCGGTGAGGGCGGTGAACGCGTGCGCGGAGATGCGTGCGAATCGCGTCATGATCCGAGTGTCCTGCGCAACTGGTCCAGATGGCCGATCTCGTGCTCGAGGATGCGCGTCGCGTAGCTGAGGACCGTCGCGTCGCGTCCCGCGGTGGTCCCGGTGAAGGTAGCGTGCCGTGACCAGTCGGCGCGGCCGAGCGTGCCAAGCTTCTCGACGAGGGCCTCGCGCTCCGCCGAGAAGGCGCGCAGCGAGTCGCGAAAGTCTCGCGTCAGGAAATCCGTGCGCCGGATCCAGCCCCTCGGCGAGACATACCGGATGGTGGGGCCGTCCTCGTCGATCATCCGGATGATGCTCCGGCCCCACACCTCCGCGCAGGCGCGCAGGTGCGCGACGATGTCACGTGCCGACCATGCGTCCGGTGCGGGCTGACGATGCAGTTCGGGGACACTGTGTCCGCTCGCGATGCGGGCGATCTGCTTCGGCACCGCCGACAACGACGCGAGGGTCCGCTCGGGGTCGGCTGGGACGGCAACGGTGCGCTTCGACACGGGCCTGCTCCTCCACTTGGCGTGCGTCACGTCCCGGATATGATACGGCCCGGCGGTCGGACCGCTACTCGGCCCCCTACTCCGCCCGCAGCACGCGCACCGGATCCGCGCGCGTCGCCGCCCACGCCGGCCATGCGCTCGCGCCGAGCGTCGCCGCCGCCAACGCCGCCGCGACCACCAGATACGCCATCGGCGCGGCCGGCGACACCTCGAACAGGTACTCGCGCAGCGCCCACGCCGTCCCGAACGCCGCCGGCACGCCGAGCACGATCCCGAGCACCACGCCGCGCATCGCATCGCCCACGAGGAGCCGCGCCACGCTGCGCGGGGAGCCGCCCACCGCCATGCGGATCCCCACCTCGCGCAGGCGGCGGGCCGCCGTGCGCGCGCTCACGCCGTAGAGCCCCACCGCGGCGAGCAGGGCCGCGAGCGCGCCGAAGGCCGTGAACAGGATCGTCCGGTAGCGCTGTGCGCCGTACGACCGTTCGATCGCCTCCGGGACGCGCGTGACCGAGCGCAGTACCATCTGGCCGTCGAGTTCCCGCAGGATCGCCCGCACCGTGGCTGCCGCGAGCGCGGCATCCTCGCCGCGCACGAGGAAGGTGGGGGCCGAGTTGGGATGCTGGTCGTACGGGATGTAGATCCCTGCGCCGTCGGCGACGGCGAGCGAACGACCGCGCACGTCCGCGGCGACGCCGACCACGCGACGCCACACGCCTTGGTGCTGCACGCGCTGTCCGATGGGCTGATGGGTCCCGAAGTCCCGACGCACCATCGCCTCGCTCACGATCGCGACGGGCTCGCCCCCGAACACGTCGCCCGGCTCGAACGCGCGCCCGGCGACGATGCGGACGCCCATCGTCTCGAAGTAGTCCGTGGCCACGGACTGTTGCACGGTATGCTGCGGCGTGCGTTCGCCCGCGATCGTCGGATCGAGCGCGACGGGGGAGCTGCTGCTGTTCCCGGAGTACGGCGGCGCACTGCTCACGGTGACGCGACTCACCCCGGGGAGGGCGGCGATGCGACGCCGCGCGCCCTCGGTGAGCGCCCGCACCCGGTCGTCCTCGTACTGCCAGGGCATCGTCACGCGGAGCGCGGTGAGACGGTCCGCCTGGAATCCGGGATCGACCGCGGTGAGCCGATAGAGGCTCTGCCCGAGCAGCACGCTCATCACGAGGAGCACCATCGACATCGCGATCTGTGCGGTGAGCAGCCCGCGATGCAGGAACGCGGCACCGCGCGCGGTCTGCCCCCCGCCGCTGCGCACCGCGGCCGCGGGGCCGCTCCGGCCGACGAGCCACGCGGGCACGACGCCGAACACCAACCCCGTCACCAGCGCGGTCAGCAGCGCGAAGCCGAGCACGCGCGCGTCGATCCGCACGGCATCGAGTCCCGGCAGCCGGTCCGGTGCGATCGCCAGCAGGCCGCGCAGCATCACCGCCGAGAGCACGGCACCCAACGCCGAGGCGACGAGGGCGAGCAGCAGGCTCTCGCCGAGGAGCTGGCGGACGAGTCGTCCCTGCCCCGCGCCGAGCGCCACGCGCACGGTGATCTCGTTGCGACGCGCGCTCACCTCGCCGAGCTGCAGGAGGGCGACGTTCACGCACGCGATCAACAGCAGGAGTCCCGCGGCGGCGAGCAGCAGGAGCACCGGGCCGCTCGCGCTGCGTCCCTGGTCCTCCTGCCACATCGCCACGCGCGCCACGAGCGTGCTGTCGCCCGTGACCTCGCGCAGCGCGGGCGTCGCCTGCTGCGAGGCGCCCACGAACGTCGCGCCGGCGCCGAGCCGGGCGATCGCCCGGTAGTTCCGGTTGCGCCGCTCGGCGAGGTCGGACGAGTCCTGCAGCGCGGGCACCCAGACATGCGGCGGCTCGGCGGTGCGATCGAGCCGGAATCCGGCGGGCATCACGCCGATGATCGTGTGCGGCGCGCCGCCGAGCACGATGCGGCGCCCGAGCATCGCGGGATCGCCGCCGTAGCGGCCGCGCCAGGCCTCCCAGCTCAGGATGCCGACGTCGGCGCCGCCGAGCGCGTCCTCGCCCTCCGTGAACGTCCGCCCCAGCGCCGGCGTGACGCGCAGCGTCTCGAAGACCGATTGGGTCACGACGCCCACCGGCACGGGCTCGGTGCCGTCCTCGGTGGTGAGCGTCGAGGCGCCCATGTTCCAGAGGCCGATCGACGCGAAGCCGCTGGTCGCGTCGCGCATCGCGTGGTACTCCTCGGTGCCGACCGGCGTGGCCTCGGCGAGGAAGCCGAGCACCGGATCGTTCGCGAGGGCGGGCTGGCCGATCCAGACCGCGGCGAGGCGATCCGGTTCGTGGAAGGGGAGCGGCCGCAGCAGGACGCCGTCCACCACGCTGAAGATCGCCGTCGTCGCGCCGATGCCGAGCGCGAGCACCGCGATGATGAGCAGCGAGGCCGCGCGCCGGCGCGCGACCATCCGCCAGGCGAAGCGCGCGTCCTGGATCGCTTCCGTGATGAAGCGGAGGCGGCGCGCGGTCCCTTCGCTGGCGCGGCCGATGCGCGTGAGTTCGGCGCGCACCCCACCCATGTCGCCGAAGGCCGCGAGCGCCTGCTCGCGCGCCTCGGCCGGGTTCACCCCGCGGGCGACGAGATCGCGTTCGCGCATCGCGAGGTGGAACGCCAGCTCGGCGTCCACCTGCTCGTCCACGGCCTTGGGGAGGATCTCCCGCTCGATGTCGCCCTCGCGCGGCTCCTTCATGGCACCGCCTCGAGCACGAGGGTGACCGACGCGGCGAAGGCGCGCCAATCCGCGGCCTCCTTGCGCAGCTCGCGTCGTCCGGCGGCGGTGAGCTGGTAGAACTTCGCCGACCGCCCGAGCTCCGAGATGCGCCAGTCGCTCGAGATGAGCTTCCGCTGCTCCATGCGATGGAGGGCCGGGTAGAGCGTCCCCTCCTCGGCGCGGAACCCCTCGTTGGAGCGCTCCTCCAGCCATCGTGCGATGGCGTAGCCGTGGCGGGGCCCCCAGGCGAGGGTGGAGAGGATGAGGAGCTCGATGGTACCGCGGAGGCGGTCGTGTCGTGGCATGGGGCGCCCTTTACATAGGTTTCTAGGTATCCGGATGATGGTAGGACATCGGGCCGGGCGGAAGGGTTTCGTGGCCGCGAAACACCGCTCCGGCGCGCGCCGTACTCCCTGCCAGCACTCGCTCGCTCCTCAGACCGCCCTGCCACGCCCCGGTGCCCCGCGCATGCCCCACCCAGAGACCGCACCAGCTGACGCCATCGCGGCGATCCGCCGCACCGCGCGCCTCGCGGGACTGTTCTATCTCGGCCTCGCCGTCACGGGACTGTTCGGCTTCCTGCTGATCCGTGCACGGCTCTACGTCGCTGCCGATGCCGCGGCCACCCTCGCGAACCTCTCGACGCATGCGACGCTGGCGCGCGCGGGGATCGGGATGGAGATGGGCATCGTCCTCACGCAGTCGCTGGCGGCCGTGTGCTTCTACCGCCTGTTCCGCCGCGTCGACGCGTTCGCCGCGGGCACCCTCGCGGCGTTCGGACTCATCAACGCGATCGCGATCCTGGGCAGCGCGGCCCTGCTCGCGAGCGCACTCGCGGTCGCCGGCGACGTCACGCTCGCCGCGGGTGGTGACGCGGCCGCCACGGTGCAGCTGCTCTACGTGGTGAGCGGGAAGCTCTGGAGCGTCGGCGCGATCTTCTTCGGACTGTGGCTGGTCCCGATGGGCCGGCTCGTGCTCCACTCCGCCTGGATGCCGCCCGCCCTCGGCCACGTGCTCGTGGTGGGCGGTGTGGGGTACGTGCTCAGTGCGTTCGTCGGCCAGACGGTCCAGGGGCTCGGAGCGGTCGCCGATGCGCTCACGATCCCGGCGACGGTCGGCGAGTTCTGGATGATCGGGTATCTGTTGTGGTACGGGGTGCGCGAGCGGCCGCCTGCTCTACAACGGTGACGTCCGACACCGCGCCGCCAAGAGGCCGCTGGCCGCGCGCAGGTCGACATCCGCCAGCAGCAGACCGGCGACCCCGTAGGGTTGCCAGCACTGCAGGGACCCATCCGGTCGCGCGATCGCTGACGTCGTCGGGGCGCCGTCGCTCGCGTAGTTGACCGACGCGAAGTAGCACGTGTTCTCGGCGGCCCGACAGAGCATCGCCTTCTCATGGAACGAGTTCGCGGGATCGCCGAACGCGGTCGGGCGAAACGCGCCGGGTTCGGCCCGACTGGCGTGCGGATGAAACACCACCTGCGCACCACGCCGCGCCGCCCATCGCACCGTCTCGGGATAGCGCCACCCCTCGTGGCAGATCACGACCCCGAAGGTCAGCGGACCGGCGGTGAACACGTGTCGGTCCGTCCCGAACGCGGGATACCGGTTCTCCTCGTCCGGATCGAGCTGCCCCTTGTCCTGCCACCCCGCGAGGGTGCCATCCGCATTGATGACACACGCCGTGATCTGCAGGCCGCGCTCGGTGCACCGCTCCGTGCCGACGATCACCGTGACGGCGGCCGCCTTGGCCGCCGCGGCGACGGTGACCAGCGCCTGCTCGAGGAACAGGGGGTCGGGCTCCGGGAGCCGCGTGTCCGGCCACCGATACCCGGGGATGAAGCATTCCGGAAAGCACAGCACGCGGGCCTGCTGTCGGCCGGCCTCGTGAATCGCGGCGGTCGCGAGCTGGACGGCCTCGGTGGGCGTGTTCGGCGCGTCGAGGTTGGCGAGGGCGATCCGCACGGTGGTCATGGGCAGCACGCTTCGTCAGCAGGCCGCGCGCTCACGGCGCACGACTGAAGACGAACGGCTGCACCACGCGCATACACGGCTGGCCGGGGGCCTTGGTCCACGGGTTGAACCGCATACGCGCGAGCCCGCTCTCCACCCGGCGCGCGAGCGCGGGCGTGGACGCGCTGACCAAGAAGGCGGACGACACGTCGACGCGGCCAAGGGTGTCGACGGCGAATGTGTAGTAGACGGAGCCCACGAGCGACGATGCGGCCCCGGCTCCTCTCGGCTCCACGCGTCGCGCCGAGTCGGGCCGAAGCGGAATCCGGAACGTCCGACTCATCGCGGTGCCGTCGCGGACACGCTCGACATCCCTCAGCACATCGCTGAGGCCCGACTGATGCATCCGAAGTCGAAATGCCGCGTCCTTGCTCAGGGCGAAGGCGAACGTGCCGTCGGTGCCCGTGACCGTCGAGTCCCGCGTGGTGCCCGCGCTGTCGAGGAGGAAGACACCCCAGCACGCCAAGCTGCGCCCGCTGGCTTCGTCGAGCAGGCGTCCGCTGAGTTGCGCTTGCGCCGCGACCATGTGGGGTGCGGCGAGCAGGAAGAGACCCATGAGTACGCGATGAATCATCGGAAGTCCCGCTGGCGTCAGGTTGTGCCGTGGCCGCCCACCTGCTACCCTGGACGGCCGTCAGTCACCAACGGCCGTTAGGTGGTGGCCCACCTAAGTCAGAATGCAAAGGTCGTCGATCCGAAGCCGAACCAGGATTGTGTCGCCCGCTCCGGGACGCAGCGGAAACCTCGCGGAGGCAGCACGATAGCCGATGGCTCGCACATGTATCGTGCAACGCTCCATCGAGTCCGCGTCCAAGCGCGCCCAGCCGGCAGAGTCAGTGGCAACGCTGAGCATCGGCGCGCGCGCGGTCGACTGCCCGGCTCTGAAGAGTCGTACGTTCGCGCCCATCAGCGGACCGTTGAGCGCCAGTTCGGGCGCATGATGGATGCTCACTCCGGGCCCCGGCGACTCACCGGCTCCCGCAAGCACATCCCGCTCGAACGACACCGACACAAAGGCGGCCGGCGCATTCAGCGCAGGCGTGCCGCTCGCCGGTCGCAATTCGAATGCTTCGCGACCCATCGGCCGCGTGCCGCAGTGCTCGCCCGATCGAGTCGAAGCGCAGCCGGCGAACACCGGCACCAGGCCGAAGAGGCATACATGCACGGCGCGCTGCAAAAGAGGCGTTCCCATCCACCTTACGTCTAGTTGTGCCGCGGCCGCCTTCATAACATGCAGGTGGGCGGCCGCGCCGTACCGAAAGGTAAGACAAGGCGCGGCCGCCCACCTGCTACCAAAGACGGCCGGGCACTTGCTCCACTTTCGTTGACAACGATAATCATGCGGCCGCGCGCTCGAACGCGACAGGGGAGCGATATCCGAGCCCGGAGTGCATGCGGTGTTGGTTGTAGTAGGCGAAGTAGTGCTGCAGCTGCCGTCGCAACGCCGCCGCCGTCGGGAACGTCTGGCCGCGGATCGCTTCGGCCTTCAGGGAGTGGAAGAACGATTCCATCCGCGCGTTGTCGCCGGGCCCCGTCTGCGTGGTGCTCTGCACGATGCCGCGCGCGAGCAGATGCGTGCCGAACGGCGCCCCCACGTACTCCGCCCCGCGGTCGCTGTGGAAGATGAGCCCCGCCGCGGGTGCGCGCCGACGGAGCGCGGCATCGAGCACCGCACGGGTGACACGAGAGTCGCGGCGACGGCTGAGCCGCCACGCCAGCACGCGGCGCGAGAAGTGATCCATCACCACCGCGAGATACTGCCACTGCCCGGCGATCGCGAGGTACGTGATGTCGCCGACCCAGATCTGATCCGGCGCCGTCGTCAGCGTCCCTCGCAGATGATTCGGATGCTGCCCATAGAACCGCAGGATCCCGGTCTTCGCGCGATAGCCTTGGACCGCGCGCGCGCGAAGGCCGGCCGCGCGCATCAACCGAGCGACGCGTCGGCGACTGACGGTCCACCCGGCCGCCACCAACTCGCGATGAATGCGAGGGCTCCCGTAGCGCCCGCCGTGCCGCGCGAAGCGCGTGGCAATCTCGCGGCTCAAGCACCGGTCCTGCTCCGCGTGCGCACTCGCCGGCCGCGCCCGCCAGGCGTAGAAGCCGCCACGCGTCACGCCGTAGAGCGCACACAGCCGCGTCACGCCGTAGGTGGCGCGCTCCGCGTCGATGAAGGCGAACGTCTCGGCCTTCGTACGGAACAGAACCGGATGGCTTTTTCTAGGAGGTCATGCTCCTCTTGCAACAACGCGTGCTGCTTCTCGAGCGCCTGCAACTGCGCGATCTCTCGCGCCGGGCCCGCCGGCGCGGCCTTGGGCAGACGCCCGCGCAATGTCCCGTCGCGCACGTCCTTGCGCCACTTCGAGAGCATGAAGGGATGGATCCCGAGCGCGCGGGCCACCGCCTGCACCTGCATGCCCGGGACTCGGCTGAGCCGCACGGCCGTGAGCATGAACTCCTTGGCGTACTTGTGGATCTGGCGCGGACCGCTCCGCGGCATCGGACACCTCCGGACTCGTTAGGTGGAAGTGTCAACCAAACTGGAGCAAGATCCGCCGTCGGTCACCAACTGCCGTTAGACTGCACGCGCGCAGATGCTACTTCCCGCGCCATCGCGAGGCGAGCGCACTCGCGACGACGATTCCGCCGAGAAGTCGTGATCGACTCCCTGAAGAGAGAACGGACTCTAACGCAGCGGACATCACGCTCGCTCCGGCGTTCTCGCTGGAGCGCATGCCCGCAGTCAAGGACACTCCTGTAAGAACGATTGCTGGGCAGAAGGAGCACTTCCCCGGCGCTGCCCTTCATTCTCGGCCAGAGATTTCCAATCCTACCGCAACACCGTCAGCGGCAAGCTCACGAGATTCGACTGGACCACCGAAGGGCCCGTTGACGGAGTCGTGAGCCTTGCCGACACGAGGTAAACCCCACCAGGAGCAGCGGCGAGCTCCGCAGGGGTAACGACGTGAGTCAACCGTTTGACACCGCGGGCCGGAACACGCACGCGCTCCGCGACGCGACTAGAGCCCGCTGGGCTCGTAGCGAATACACTGTCATCCGTCCGTCGTCGGAACTGCACGGAGAGCGGCGCTCCTTCGATGACTTCGATGAATCGATCGCCCACGCCGGGATTGCGAATCGTCATCTCCACCACCAAACTGTTCCCGTCAGCACTCGGAAGCATGGTGGTCGAATATCCCAACCCCTCCACGATCAACGCGTCTGGTGAGAATGGTGTTGTCCCGCTGGCGGCGCAGCCGACCACCGCGATGAGCCAAGCAATCGCTCTGTATCGTCGCATGTGCCTCCCCGTTGCGATGTGGGTCATGTGAAGTAGTACCCCCGAGCGCATCGCCACGTCACCAGTACCACCCATACGTGCCCGTGAGTTCGGACATGATATTGGTCGACGGGCTGTACCAAGTATAGTAGTAGTTGGAGCCGGGGCCGCCGTAGAGAATGCCGGCGAAGTACACCGTCGTGTCGGATCCGCCGTACCACTTGAAGATGGGGGACCCGCTGTCGCCCCCTTCGGACCAGATGTCGCCGTCGTCGCTACAGAGAATCCAATAGTCCTTTCCAAGATGCGGAATCATGTGATCGACGCAGGTTGCTGTCGTCCAGCCGTATGTCCAGCCCGAAGTGCGTCCCATCTTCTGCAGCTCTTCGTTCAGCATCGAATAGGGCCAGTCCCCCGCGAGCGTGAACTGACCGCTGATCGTAATGGAGCCGGCCGCTGCGTACGAGCGCGAGGTCGTGCGACTGATTGTGCCGAGACCGGACGTGGACGAGGTTCCATACTTGACGAACATCGCATCCGAGTACCTGCATCGGTCGCCCGTAGGACAGATGCCGCCGGTGAAGTACAAAGGGTCGTCCCACTCGGTTCCGACGAGCTTGCTCGCGGTGACATGCCAATCTTGGTAGTAGCTGGTGGTGCTAATATCCAGCTTCATGTAGCTGCGAGAACAGTGCGAGGCGGTCAAGAATCCCCGGTAACTCGAGGAGTAGCTCCACTCGCCATTAATTCCGACGCTGCAAGCAGTCCCTGACGTCCAAGTGAACTCCAAGCCACCCTTCACGGGCCGTACCGAGTCTTGCAGCGTCGTGCGTAGCTCGCCCGTTGGCGCCAGAACCACCTGTAGCGCGACATCCGGAACCCCGAGTTCGCGAGCATTCTTGGCGACTGCCGCGAGGCCATGTTCGTCACGCACCCCGAGCCTGATGCGGTTGTTCGCCTCGTCGAGGTCCAGGCTGAAGAGACTTGCCGCGGAGCGCGCGAACAGCGAGTCACGCCAGTCGGACAGCGTTCGATACGAATGGGCGACGACGCGAACCGCGACGCGGTCGGGCGCGCGGCGCTGACGCGGCAGATGTGCCCGCAGACTCGCGACGGCTCGCTCTGAGTCTGCCGGATCCGCCACGTACACGATCATGTCGCGTCCCTCGGACGCCGGATCGATGATCGCGCCCGCGAAACTCGTGACTTCGTTGGCGATCGCGTCGAAGAGGACTTCGACACCCATGGGTCGGCGCGCGCCGGGGAGAATCGCCGATGCCGGGGCGCCCACTAGAGCCGCTGTTGGGGGAACCCGGTCGCTGCACGCGACCGTCATGAGCGTGATTGCCAACAACAGAGACCGAGATTGAGTTGCAAGTAGGCGCATCTGCTACTCCGCAAAAGGATTGCGTGCGCATGTTCGAGAGTGCACGCGAACCGAAACTATCGCGCGGTACAGGCCGGCGCGACTAGAAGGACTGATAGGGGTTGCCGGCCTGATTTAGCCCGTGCTGCGGCTTCTGTTCGGCCTTCTCGCGCCAAGTCGGCCAGCCAGCGGCGGCCGGAACTGTTGCACGGCATGCTGACGCGCGATGCATCGGAGGCAACCGGAGTTAAGCCGGTCGGGTGACCGCGTTGCTCGCGACGCTGCCGCGCCGCCGTTCCGCCGATCCCTCGGTGGACATCTGCCTCTTCGTCCGGCGGTCGCTGCGCCAGCGCTTATGGTTCGCGCAGAAGCCGTGATGGGCGCGCCATGCTGCCTTCCTCGGTCGAGGGCGACTCGCCGCCAGCGGTCGACTATCCCGCGGTGTGAAGGCGCGGCGCACCGCTTGCGGATCGAGCACTCGCTCAGCGAAGCCGTGATGGGCGACCGCCTGAGCGGCGCGCGCATCGGAACGATGGTCGATCCCGGGACCGTCTACTCGCTCGTCGATAGGCCCTAGCGGCGCGCGACGGCGGATCTACGCGCACGCAGCTCCGCGCTCAGTCGACGCGAGCCCCCTCCAGCACTCACGATACCGATGACAGCGCCACGGCGCACCACAGCACCGGAGCATCTCGGAGCGGGACCCTCTCGCAGTTCACATTCGCGGTTCCGCTTCCCTTGTGGAACCGGGCAGCAAGAAGGAACACGAGCTGGCGCATTCACGACATACCTGCCGAAGGGGCGCAGCATGGAGGATCACGCGGGCTTGCCACACCGCGAGCACACGCGCGCCAAGCTCCCTAGGCGGGCGCACGATCACCGCACGCGAGCAATCCAAGTGACTTAATCCGGTCAGTCTAACGTGCATTGGACAGACCGACCACATTCGCTCCGTCCCAGGATCATACAGGTCTGCCGCGTCCGTCCTCGCCGCTGCCGCAAGGCCACGATCTCCCCGACGAGGAACAGACGCTCGAGAATGTGCACGACTTCGCTCCCTCGACTGGAGAGGCCGGTCACGGCCTCGACAGGTACAGCTTCTCGTCGGCGTAGTCCAGCTCGACGCGGAAGCCCTTGAGGACGTTGCCCGCGAGCGCGCCGACGATCGGCCCGCGCATCATGGCGCTCATGTAGCGCTCGAAGGTGCCGGCCCGCTGCGACGTGACGCCGACCTCGCCGAGCGGGAACGGTCCCCACTGGGCCTGCGGGAGCATCATGGTCTCCAGCGTCTGCCCGCCGAGTGTGGCCGCCTGACCGTACGCTCCGGGGTGCCGTGGCCAGTCGGGGTGCCGTTCGCCCCACGCCTTGAGGACGACCTCCGACACCATCGTGAACGACGCCCCGGTATCGATCAGCATGGCGTGGGTCGTGCCATCGATCTCCCACTCGGTGCGCGGGAAGCCCGAGCCCTTCCCCACCCGCATGCGCATCGACGTGCCACGCGGCACGAGGCTCCCCGGCGCGGCGAGCGTGAAGGCGCGCGCGGGGTAGTCGAAGATCACGTGGTACTGCGCGAGGACGTGGCCCGGGATCATCCCGTCCGCCTGCCCGGCGCCGGCGTTCGGCAGGATGTTGTCCTTCCCCACCATCACGGAGATGCGCTCCGGATTCAGCTTGAGCACCACGGCCCCGAGACTCGCGCGCACGGGCGACGTGACGGAGGCGAAGGACTGCCCCTCCTCGGTCATCGTCTCGCCCCGTGCGACGCCGAGGTCGCGCGCGAGGGCGTCGGTGAGCAGGAAGCCGCCGCCACCGGTGTCGAGCAGCATGCGCGCCACGCGCGTGGAGCCATCGGCGCGCTGGAAGGTCACCTCCACGTAGGGGCGATCGCGGTCGACGATTAGCGGGACCGTGACGCTGTCCGGGGCACGCTGGGCGTGGAGTGCGGGGGCTGTGACGGTGGCTCCGACGAGAGCGCCGAGAGCGAGGATCACATGCGCGTTGCGTAGGGTCATGGTGCGTTCAACTCCGGCCACAGAGAAGTTGCGATCAGGTCGACAGGGCCTAGCGGGGCTCCCCGAAGCCCGGTGTCACGCGGAACCGCGTCGCGAACTCCACGTCGTCCTCGTTGCGCGAGATTCCCCACACGAGATCCCCCCGCACGCGCAGGACGGTGGTCCGCGGCGGCACCTTCACGCGACCGAGGAGCGCGCCGTCAGCGGAGTAGACGTCGTACGCGACCGGTTCGCGCGTGGTCAGGCGGACCGGCGTCGGCACGACATCGGTGCGCAGCGGCGGAAGCTCGCTCTCGGGGATGACCTCGGCGGCCTGCGCCACGCGCACCCAGAGGTGACCGTCCTCGGTCACCGAGATGCTGCTGAACGGCGGCTTGGTCGCGGGGATGCCGGGGCCGGTCCAGCTGAAGCTCGGATCGGTCCGCTGTGGGTTCTGCTCGATCAACGCGCGGCGTTCGGTCGCCTCCGTCTCGGAGACCGGCACGGCCGCGACCTCGCGCATCACCTGGCGCGGCTTCGCGCCGGCATCGACGATCGTGAACGCGTAGCGATCCGCATACCCGCCCACGAACCCACCATCGCGCAGCAGCGTGGTGGTGATGCCCGGTGCGAACGGGATATTGAAGAGGGATCGCCTCGTGCCGCCGGGGCTGTCCACACGCAGGGCAGCCGGCTCGACGCTCGTCCACTGCGGATGCTCGACGGAATCGCGCAGCGCGCCGAGCGAATCGAAGCGGATGAACCCGGGGATGGGGAACGGTGGAGCGTTCGCGATCTCCCGGCGGCCGACCACCGCGCTCAGCGAGATGGTCCCGTCCGTGGCCACGTGCAGACCATTCACCATGAACATCCCGCTGACCGGGATCCGGAACGAGCTCTTGAAGGTGCCGTCCGGCGCATAGCGGTTGACGCGCGCGCCGGCACCGTCCCAGAGCAGCAGATCGCCACTGCCCGCGACGGCGAAGCCGTTCAGCTGGCCATACTCGCCCGGTCCCCGCCCTTCGCGCCCACGGTGCGCAGGTATTCACCAGTCGGCGCGTACATGCGGATGAGTCCGACCGTCTGGTCGGCATCGTAGACGAACATCGCCCCATCGCGGCCGACCGCGATGCCGCCGATGCGACCGAACGTCAGTTCGTCGGCTCCGTCCGCCTCACCCACGGCGAGATCCACCACGAGCGTGCGGACCAGGCTGTCGGGCACGTCGCCCGTGATGCGCACGCGTGTGGTATCGCCCGTTGAATCCACGGCAGTCGTCCACGGCAACGAGGCTGTCGCGACAGATTCACCGCAGGCGCCGAGCATCAGCGCACTCATGGAGGCTGCCGCGAGCAGGACGCGCATCATTCCACCGTGGCCAGGGTGATGAAGCTCCGCGCATCCGCATCCGAGCCGCGGTGCCGTGGAGACGGGACG
>Ga0075163_10007565_pt1 | contig 14357 bp, 11 predicted proteins | sample JI1023141ADNA_FD_71478 | JGI IMG/M metagenome (GOLD analysis project Ga0075163, IMG submission 71478) | Wastewater effluent complex algal communities from Wisconsin, to seasonally profile nutrient transformation and Carbon sequestration -... | ecosystem: Engineered > WWTP > Effluent > Algae...
ACACACCGAGAGCAACGGCGTAGTGAAAGCCTTCGCGGCGATCCTGCAAGTTGCCTTCGCCCCCATCTGGCCGCTCGTCATCTACAAGATGTCGACCGAGGCAGCCAACAAGACCGAGTAGGATCGGCCGCCAAGGCCGAGCAGAAACGGAAGCGCCACGAGCGCCTGCCAACCCCTCCCTCCGTGGGGGTTGGCGGCGCTCGCTTCCATTTGTGAGATAATTGATCTATGAAAATCGGCATATTTGATAGCGGGATTGGTGGCGAAGCAGTCGCTCGTGATCTGAGGCAGCATTTTCCGCAAGCGACTATCGTCACAGTTAGTGATCGCGCCAATCTTCCCTATGGTTCGAAAACTCCCGAACAAATCATACATCTGACCGATGCTGCGATTCGGCCGCTACTCTCGACAGGCTGTGACGTCATCATCATCGCTTGCAATACCGCGACTGCACTGGCACTGCCGACACTACGATCGCGTTACCCTGCCGAAAAGTTTATCGGTCTCGAGCCGATGATCAAGACGGCGGCATCGCTGACACAATCAAACATCATCGCGGTGTGCGCAACGCCAGCGACACTACACAGCCCACGGTACGCTGCACTCAAATCGACCTATGCGACTGGGTTCACCGTCTGTGAGCCGGATTGTTCGACGTGGGCAATGATGATCGAAAATAACGACGTCAACGAGCAGACCATCCGCACGACTATCGAATCAGTTATCGCAGATGGAGCTGATGTCATCGTGCTGGCGTGCACGCACTATCACTGGATACAAACGTTGGTCGAAACGATCACAAACGGCCGAGCAGTCATCATCGAGCCGACTGATGCGATCGCACGACGTGTCAGTCAGTTAGTTGCGTAACGGCCGCCATAAACTGATCACCGCGATCAGCGTAACTTTTGAACATATCGAAGCTAGCACTTGCTGGACTAAGTATCACGACAGAGCCAGGCTTCGCGACGCGATGGCATGCGTCGACGATCTGCGTCATCCCGCCCCCTGGCTCGACGACTTCGACACCCATCTCACGGCACAAATCGGCGATACCCGCACCGGTTTCTCCGATCGCGACAACCTGCACATCATGCGACTTGCATTCCTGTACGATAGTACCGTATATCGAGCCTTTCTGAGAGCCGCCGAGGATGATCGTCGTCGGTGCGTCAAATGATCGGATGGCGGCAATAGCCGATCCGGGTGTTGTAGCAATGCTATCATCATAATACTTCACCCCACTGACCTCGCGGACGAATTTGAGGCGGTGCGGAAGTCCTTCGAACGCACGTAATCCTTTCGCGATAGCGTGATTATCCAGTGTAAAGACACGAGCAGTCGAGATCGCCGCGCAGGCGTTTTCGAGATTGTGCGCTCCGGGTAATCTCAGCTCGCTCGTCGCGCAAATTGTCTCACCATCGACGCAGAACATACCGTCTTCGATGTATACGCCACTAGATTCGCGCACGCCGTAGCGGATATGGTCGCCGAGCACGGAGCTGGTCGCAATTTTGGCACTATTGGGATTGGTCGGGTGGTAGAAACAGACATCATCGGCCGTCTGATAGCGGCGAATGTTGCTCTTGGCGCGAATATAATCTTTGAAATCAGCGTGCACATTGAGGTGATCTGGCTCAATCATCAGCACCACCGCAACATGCGGACTGCGCTCCAGATCCCAGAGCTGAAAACTACTCAACTCAAAGACCACGATATCGTCAGGCGTGATGTCCGCTAGCACATCGAGTGGCGGCTGGCCGATATTGCCGACCAGATGTACCGTGTGACCGGCCGCGCGCAGGATACTCGCGATAAGGCTGCTCGTTGTCCCCTTGCCTTTCGTACCGGTGACGCCAATGATCGGTGCTGGACATTGCTTAAAAAATTCGTTGGTACTCGACCATACTTGGCCCTCGGTCACGATAAAATGTGGCGGCAACCCCGCCGTTCGCACGACGAGATCAAAATCCTGCAGCTCGCGAAACTTTCGGGGTCCCAGGATAGTTGTCGCGTCCTTTGGGATTGGCCTCGCCGGCTTCTCAGCCTCATCGACGATGGTGACATCGTGGCCGAGCTCCGTCCAGTAACGGTAGTTCGACTCACCCTCGACCCCGTAGCCAGCAATTGCAACTTTCATTGTCTATAAGTATGCAGTACGGAGTATGGAATATGCAATGCCTTCTCTATTTCTCAAACAACGGCGCGAGTCTGGTGTGCAGCTCGTCGACAAATGCCTTGTCGACATTGCCGATACCGCCGAGGAGCCAACAGTCGGCGTTGATGAACTCACGGGCGGTTTCGACGATGCGCTCACGCGTGACAGCCTGGATACTCGATGGTTGCTGGTCATAGTCGCTGATGAAGCCGTCGAAGAAATAGCGATCGGCGTACCAGCGGTTGATTTGACCAGCCGTCTGCGCGCCCATCTGGTGACGGCCGAGGGCGTACTGTCGCGCGGCTTCGACCTCCTCGTCGGTAATCTCGCCGTTTATGACCGCGCGTAGCTCACGGGTGATCAGCTCAAACAGTTCTGGCGCATTGGCAGCTTCGAGTTCGGTACCGAAGTCCCACGTGCTGTTATGCTCGTTGGCGCTCGTACTACTCCAGATGCCATAGGCCAGGCCTTTTTTGCGGGCGCCACCGAAGATACGTGAACGAAATGTGCCGTTTAGGATATGATCAGCAAATTGCATAGCGTCAACTTCGGCATCGCTCAGTCGCCGTGGTACTACCATGCTGAGGCCAAAGGTAAATGTCGTGGCTTCTTTGCGCTTGATCACCAGTGGATCGGCGCGGTGCAGCTCATCGACTGGCACGCTCTGTCGCTCGCCTTCTGGCAAATCCCAGCTCTCCAGCATCGAAGTGATCTGTGATTCGCGGCCGACGATATTGCCCGCGATGACAAAGCGCATGTTGGCAAGCGTATGAGTACGGCGATAATGTTCGCGGATGTCGGCGACGGTGACATTGCCAATCGTCTTGACGCGCTCTTGCCAGGTCAGGACGTCTTCGCCCAGCACCTGCGCCATCTTCGACCAGAGCACCCACATGTGATTGTTCAGATAGCCATTGAGCTCGTTGCGGACATTGCCGGCTTCACTCTTGAGCTCTTCGTCGATAAAGCGCGGCTTGGTGATACTGAGCTGCTGTAACTCCAAGATGCGATCCCATTCAAAATCAGCACAATCAGTCATATAGACCATGCTGTAGTCAGCCGTCGTGGCGTTGAAATACGCGCCATTTTTCGTAAATTCGGCGTCAAATTCTGCGGCGTCTTTGAAGCGAGCATTGGCACCAAACGCCATGTGCTCCATGATGTGCGCTGTCTCCTCGATCGATTTGTCGCGGACGTAGCGCGTGCCAGCACGAAACTGGATGCGACTACTCATCACCTGTGCGCCTGGCACATGGATCAGCAAACCGCGAGCCCCGTTCTTTAGTTGAATTTCGGTAACGGTATGTTTCATACCGGCTGTATCACTTACGTTTCCTAGAGGCGCGAGTCGCTTTGCGCTTCTTTTTGGCAGTCTTTTTCTTGTCGCTTTTGAGCTTTTGTTCGGCGGCTTTTTTGATCTTGAAATCTTCGTCATGAATATGCGTCGAGGCATCGCCAAGCTCATTGACGCCCTGCTCGATCGCACTTGAAGCGGCTTTGGTCAGCTCTGACTCGTAGACATCGTCTTCGAGCTTGGCAGGACGCAACTCTTCTTTGCGAACGTGGAAGATAGTACGCAGTACTTCGTCGCGTAGCGTGCGCTGCAAGCTTTCAAACATCTTTTGTGACTCGCTACGATACTCGACCAGCGGATCGCGCTGACCGACACTACGCCAGTGGATACCTTCGCGCAAATGCTGCATGTTCTCGAGATGCTGCATCCAGAGGACATCGAGCACCTGCAGGTAGACATCACGCTCCAGGCCACGCATCAGCTCTTCACCGAAGTCTTTTTCGCGTTTTTTGTAGAATTTTTCGACCGCGTCCTGCGCCATCTTCGCGCGAGGTCGGTCTTTTTTCTCAGCGCCGATCTTCTCGATCTCGCCGGTCTTCACCGGGATGATCGTCTCGAATTCTTCGACAAATTTCGGATTGTTCTTAGCCGGTAACAGCGTCAGATCGTGGACTTTGTCGAGCAGTAATCGGCTGATCTCATCGCGGATGTCGGCACCCTCGAGGATCTGACGGCGAATCTTGTAGACAACTTTGCGATGACGGTTGATGACATTGTCATACTGGACGACGTTTTTGCGCGTATCGTAGTTGTAGCCTTCGACACGTTTCTGAGCGGACTCGAGCGTCTTGCTGACGGCGCGGTTTTCGATCGGCATGTCCTCTTCGACACCAAGTCGGTCCATCAATGACGCGATGCGCTCACCCTGGAAGATGCGCATCAGGTCGTCTTCGGTACTGACGTAAAACTGCGTCGAACCTGGGTCACCCTGACGACCACCACGACCACGCAGCTGGTTGTCGATACGACGGGCTTCGTGTCGCTCCGAGCCAAGCACGGCCAGACCACCGGCTTCTTTGACACCCTCGCCGAGCACGATGTCGGTACCACGACCGGCGATGTTGGTCGCGAGCGTCACCGCACCTGGCTTACCGGCCTCGGCCACGATCGCTGCTTCACGCTCGTTGTTTTTGGCGTTTAGAAGTTCGTGTTTGATACTCGCTTTGGTCAGCGCTTTGCTGATCAGCTCGTTTTTGGCGATACTGGCGCTACCGATCAGGACTGGTCGGCCTTGTTTTTGCAGCTCTTTGACATCGGCGACGAGCGCTTTGATCTTGCCTGCTTCGCTCTTGAAGATCTTGTCGACATGGTCTTTACGAGCCAGCGGACGGTTTGGGGGGATCTGGATGACATCCAGGCCGTAAATCTGCTGGAATTCTTCCGCTTCGGTAAATGCCGTACCAGTCATACCGCTCAGTTTTTCATAGAGGCGGAAATAGTTCTGGAACGAGATGGTCGCGAGCGTCTGGCTCTCTTCGCGGACCTGGACTGATTCTTTGGCCTCGATCGCCTGGTGCAAGCCTTCGTTGTAGCGGCGGCCATGCATAAGTCGTCCGGTAAATTCATCGACAATGATCACTTCACCGTCGGTCGTCACGACATAATCTTTGTCACGGCGAAACAACGCCTGGGCGCGCAGAGCTTGGTCCATATGGTAGACACTACGGACGTGATCAGGGCTGTAGAGGTTTTTGACACCGAGTAGTTTCTGGACTTTTTCGACACCTTCGTCAGTCAGACTCACCGAGCGACGTTTTTCATCGAGGATATAATGGTCCGGCTTGAGACTTGCGGCGACTTTGCTAAAACGGATGTACTGCTCAGGGTTCTCGGCAGCTGGTGCGGAGATGATGAGCGGCGTACGCGCTTCATCGATCAAGATAGAGTCCACCTCATCGACGATAGCGAAGTTGAGCTCGCGCTGGCGTAGCAGATCAGTCTCATTGACCATGTTGTCACGGAGATAGTCAAAACCAAACTCGTTGTTCGTGCCGTAGGTAACATCGGCAGCATAGGCTTCTTTGCGAGTACAGGGGCGCAACTTTTTCATGCGTGGATCGCTGTGATCAGGATTGTCGAACGTGCCATCATAGAGGAACGATTGATCGTTGATGATACAGCCCGTCGTCATGCCGAGCGCATCGTAGACTTCGCCCATCCAGCCACAGTCACGCTGCGCTAGATAATCATTGACCGTGACGACGTGCACACCCTTGCCCGACAGCGCATTTAGGTAGACTGGCGCGGTGGCCATCAGCGTCTTACCTTCACCGGTCTTCATCTCGGCCACATTGCCTTCGTGCAGCGCGACGCCGGCGACCAGCTGGACGTCATAGTGTCGCTGCCCGATGACGCGGTCGCTCATCTCGCGGACCAGTGCGAATGCATCAGGCAAGACAGTATCGAGCGTGGTGCTCTTTTTCTTGAGACGATCTTTGAGGACCTCAGTCTGTTTCTTGAGGTCGGTCTTGTTCATATCATGGTATTTTTCAGCCAGCGCATTGACCGCTGCGACACGCTTGGTCAATCGTTTGATGGTGCGTGCCTGCGGGTCACCGAAAATTTTAGCTAACGCTTGTTTCATTGTTCGTCTCACCTCTCATTTACAGCAATGTTTAACTCATTTCATTATACTGATATGAGGGGAGAAAACCAAGTCAATAACACTAGGCTTCGACGGGTTCGGTGCTGAGACGGACTCGCTCTTTGAGTGATCACAGCAGTCGCTGTGCTCGGCCGCCACGATGCGCGTGTTCATCGTGGTATTTCTTGAGCTGTGTCGTTAGTTTGGCCTCGACGATATCGACGGCGGCGAGCATGTTGAGCGTGCTGTCTTTGGCATTGATCTTGCGCTGGGGCACGGTCACCAGGATATCGCATTCGTATTTGTTGCCTTTGGCGCGGTTGACTTCTTTGAGTACAACTTCGACCTTGGCTGTCTTGCGCGCATGACGCGGCAAAAACCGATCGAGTCGTCCGATTTTTTTCATAATATATTTCTTGGTGACGTCGTCGACGGTATAGCGTACTCCGGTTATATCGATATGTGTGATCATAATGACCTCCTTTTTCCCGCATTGCTGCGGTGCTGATATTACCGTGATGGTACTTCTATTATACTACGTTTGCGCAATCCCTACCGGGCAAATCACCTATCTGCCCCGACCGCCTGTGAAACGTTCGTGAAACCATCGCGCTGGAGCAGCATGGCAAGATCATGATTGATCTCGCCGATCAGCTGCGGACCCTCGAAGATCATGCCGGTGATCAGCTCGACGAGGCTGGCGCCAGCCCGGATCTTGGCGTAGGCATCTTCGGCCGAGAATATACCCCCGACCCCGATGATAACGAGTCGCTCACCATATTCACGATAGGTTCGAGCGATCAGCTCGGTCGAAATATCACGCGTCGGCAACCCACTGAGGCTGCCTAGTATATCATCAGTGAGCTCATCTATCAGTGTCGCCTGCTGGCGATCTTTGAGGAGATTACCGATGGTCACGCCAGCGATATCATGTCGTACGATCACATCGAGCAGTGCTGAGGTATGTGTCCAACTAAGCCCGATCGGCATCTTGACGATCATCGGCCGTGACAGCTTCAGCCCATCGATTCGATCGAGGAGACGCTCCAGCCGATCAGCGTCCGTAAATGGCTGACCGCCAAACGCATTCGGACATGAGATATTGAGCTCATACATAGCGACCGCCCTACTCTGCTCCAGTTTTGTGAGACTCGCACAGTAATCATCGATCGCCATATCGTCGTGAGAGGTAAACTCAGCATTGGTCTTCGCCACGCTGACGATCAGTGGGAAATCAGCGAACAAACGGCGCTGGTAGGCCTCGATCGTCTCGCTTATTTTCACCACGCCGAGATTTGGCAGGCCGGCATGTACCACCAGCGATCGACTACGTGGAAGCCGGTGAAACCACGGCCGTGGGTTGCCATCCGAGGCAACTGCCGTCACCGATCCGCCCGTCATAAACCCAAAACCAACTGATTTCATCAGCGGAGACAGCTCGATATTTTTGTCGAAGCCAGCGGCGAGGCCGACGGGATTACGAAACGACAAACCCATCACCGTCTGACGCAAATGCTTGCTGTCATGATACGCCCAGGCCCGTGGAATCGCCCGCATACCACGCATCCGTGGTAATAGTTTACCGAGACGCACGATATCGGTATGTACCGCATCAGGATGACGCCGAAACATCAGCGGCTTTGCAACCCGCGCATAACCAGCGCGAGTCATCGATCGAATAATACGTCCCATGCAGTAATAATTAGATCTGGCTACGGCCAGACATATAAGGTCGCAGCGCCTCTGGTACCGTCAGCGTGCCATCGCCGTTCTGGTAGTGCTCTAGCATCGTGACGAGGCCACGAGCAAAGCTGATCGCGGTACCATTGAGCGTATGGACAGCCTGGATCGATCCGTCAGCACGGCGTACGCGGATATTGAGACCGCGAGCCTGAAAATCAGTACAGTTACTGCAGCTCGTCAGTTCACGATATTTTCCATCAACTGGCGACCAATACTCAACGTCAAATTTCTTGGCCGCAGGAGCACCAAGGTCACCGGCGGCAATGTTGATCACGTGATATGGAATGCCGAGGGTTTGCCAGATCTCCTCTTCGATCGCTAGGATCATCTCATGCATTTTCGGTGAGTTTTCTGGCAGACAAAATACATACATCTCGAGCTTGTTAAACTGATGAACCCGGAAAAGCCCCCGGGCATGTTTACCGTACGTCCCCGCCTCTTTGCGGTAGCACGGACTGTAGCCAGCATAGAGTAGCGGCAAATCTTTTTCATCTATGATCTCGTCTGCATGATACCCGGTGAGCGGCGCTTCGGCCGTACCGATCAACGTCAAATCTTCACCATCGACAAAATACTCATTGCCACTCGCATCACCTTTGGGCGCAAATCCCGCCCCTTCGGCTACGCGCGCATTGACCATGTGCGGCACCGTCATATAGGTAAAACCTTTTTTCGTCACCATATCGATCCCGAACTGCAGCATGGCATTTTCAAGTAGGGCAAGATCACCGGTGACATAGTAAAATTTCGCACCAGCTACCCTGGCGCCGCGTTCAAAATCAACCCAGCCACGCTTCGTCGCGAAGTCCAAATGGTCCACCGCTCCGGTCGTTTGTTCGCCCCATTTTTTGATCTCGACGCTATCATCTTCGCCACCAAGTGGCACATCGTCGAAGATGATATTTGGCACGCGCTTCAACAGTAGATTGCATTCACTTTCTGATGCGTTCAGTAAACTTTCGCGCTCTGCCAGCTCAACTTTGAGCTGCTTGCCCTCATCGATGAGTACCTGCTCCGGCTTGCCGCCTTTCATGTGCGTCGCAATCTCGTTGCGTCGTGTCCGTAGCTCATCAACCTGCTGTTGCAAGAGACGACGATTGTCATCTAGCTCAAGTAGACGTGCCACGTCGACATCTTTATAGCCTTTTTGCACTGCTGCATTTTGCACGCGATCAGCGTTATCGCGGATAAAACGAATATCTAACATATGCCTTCTAGTATACACCTACTCCGTACGGAGCGCATCGATTGGATCGAGGCGAGCGGCTTTGCGCGCCGGGAACCAGCCAGCGGCGATAGCGACGAGGATGAGCGCCGTGATGAGACCAATGATCTGCCATGCATCAAAGATCAGGATGCTATTGCCACTGCCGAGGTTGAGCGTCTTTGTCAGCCACGGGTTGATCAGCGTTCCGATCAGCAGCGCCAGCCCCGAGCCAATTGCCCCACCGAGCAGACCGATCCAGGCCGCTTCGATCCGGAACAACCAGCCGACATGTCGGCCGCGCATACCGAGCGCTTTCATAAGACCAATCTCACGCGTTCGCTCAAGGACCGAGATATACATGGTATTCACGATACCGAAGATGCTCGCGATCACCGTGATGACGCCAAAGACCGCAACGAGAATCTGCAAGATATCGACGAACTGACGAATCGTCTTCTGGATGTCTTGGCTGGTCACGACGTAGTAGCCGCGGGACTGGAGATCGTCTTTGGCGCGATTGGCGACAGTGACATCGGCACCATCTTTGACGCGAATCGAGACATAGCTGTATTTTCCATACTGTGACGTGCCTTTCGTCGTGTAGTCATACATGTCTTTAGCTTTGGCCGAGCCAACATACAGCGACAAGCCTGCTGACGACAGCGATGCGGCGCCCTTCTTCGAGACAGCGCTAATCGTCAAGGTGATATCTTCGGTATTTTGGATAGGTTGACCCTCTGAGACTGCCCCAGCGAGCGACTTCATGACGAATTCTTGGAGTGCCTCTTGGCTATACGGCTGCTGGATAGTCACGGTCACTGTCTTGCCGAGCGCATCTTTGGCATCGCGAAATCCCAAGAGCGACACGTAGCCTTCTGGTAGCACGACATCATCCCCGGCGAGATCTTTGGCGGGCAATGTCCCGGCGACGAGCTCAGGCTTCTGGCCGGGGTTGTACGCTTCGAGACTGAGTGTATATTTTTTGGATCCTTCCCTGGTCACATAGCGCGGGCTGATCTGGTAGTTGGGCCGGACACTCTCGACATAGGGCAATTTCTCAATCTCGAGAATGTCGGCATCGGTTACCTGTTTGATCTGGACACTGCCGCCCGAGCCACCAAAGCTAAGGCTCGTGACCGAATCATCGTATTCTTTGGGGCTGCCATCCGGCGCACCGGTATTTGCGATTTCTTTGTCCCGTCCGACGATCGACTCCGATGGATCAAAGTTATTGGCGACCAATCGATCAGTATAGGCCCTAATACCGTTACCCGCCGCCATCGTGATCGTCAGCGTCAGTGCGCCGACGGCGATCGCGAGACTCGTGAGGATCGTTCGGCCTTTGGCCTGGCGCAGACTCCGCGCCGCGCGGGCAATAGTATCGGTAATCCTCATGACGCCACCACTTTCTTCTTGGTAATTTGTGTGATACGACCATCTTTCATATGTATCTGCATGTCGCATTTTGCCGCCAGGTCATCATCGTGTGTCACGATCACGAGCGTACTGCCCAGCTTGCGGTTGAAGTCAAAGAGTAATTTTTCGATCTTTTCGCCTGTCGCGCTGTCGAGATTGCCCGTCGGCTCATCGGCAAAGATGATCTTCGGCATGTTCACGATAGCTCGCGCGATCGCGAGACGCTGTTTCTGTCCGCCTGATAAATTTTTAGCCTTTTGATCGATCTTGTCGGCCAGCTCGACTTGCTTCAGAGCGGCCTGGATGCGAGTACGACGTTTGTTGCCGCCGATGCGAGCAATCTCGAGTGGTAAGCTGACGTTGTGATAGCACGATTCGTTGGCCTGGACGAAAAATGCCTGAAAAATAAAGCCGATCTTCTCTGCGCGAAACCTATCAAGTGCTTTGCGCTTGAGTGCGGATATATCTTCGCTATCCACCACAATCGCACCTTTGGTCGGGTGATCAAGACCACTCATGATATGCATCAGCGTACTTTTGCCTGATCCACTTTTGCCGATAATCGCTACACTCGCCCCATCAGGCACCGTGAAACTGACATCGGCCAGTGCCGTAAACGCTTGATCTTTTTTGCCATACACTTTGCCAACTTCAACAACGTCGATCATATATACGTACTAGTATAGGGGTTCTCTACTAGAAAATAAACTCTTGTGCTTCAGTAATAGCACTAGTATAATGGCCAGTAAGGTCTATAGAGAGACAAACATGAAAAAATTAACAGCGTATCCCAAGTTTTTTGCCATACTTGTCATGGTTGGTTTTGGTATGGTCATCGCACCACTTGTGGCCGCACAGAGTAGCACGATCAATCTCTGGCTTGGACCACCACCTGTCGATGTCTGCCCAAACATAGCCGGCATGCAGATATCACCTCCTTTGGGCATGATCATTGATGTCAATGGTGACTGCGTGACGCCCGCACCCCCTCCTGTCGATGTCTGTCCAAACATAGCCGGTACCCAGACAACTATCCCGAATGGCTACTATATAGACGGCAATGGCGATTGTTCATTGCAGCCTATCCCTCCTGCCGATGTCTGTCCAAACATCTACGGCCTACAGATCACCGTCCCGTCCAGCCTGATCGTTGACGGTAATGGTAACTGTGTTACGCCGCCCATCGATGAATGTCCGAATATCGCTGGTCCTCAGGCCGTCGTACCCGAAGGAATGGTCTTTGAAAACGGCGAATGTTTTACCCCACCTGGTACCGTCTCGCCGCCCGTTGCACCGACAACTCCCACCCCGCCCGAATACACCCCAGCCCAGACGGACAACCGCACATACACCGGACCCGACTATAAAAACATTCCTGAGGTACTCGATCCGATCGTCGACCCCATCGTCAACATCATCCCACCATCCGTCCGCAAAGCCCTGCAGTCGGTACCGCAAGATGTCGCTCGTACCGTGCCCTACTATATCATCGGCGTCCTTGGATTTGTGGCCGGTCTGGTCATCGTTCAATCAATCCTAGAGATATTTGCTGCCCGCACTCTGATGGCACTCCTCAAGCGCGACAAAGGCATCGCCGACCAGAAAGATAATTTCATTGCCCTCGCATCACACTATCTCCGAACACCACTGACCCTGATGCGCAATGGTCTCGATACCGTCATTGCCCTCAAAGAAGTCGATGCAAAGCACTTAGAGCCACTCCGTAAAACCGTCATGACGCTCGATAGTAATATCAAAAGCATCCTCGAAGATGTCGAAAACAACGATGCCCTCAAAGGCATTCGCAACCCCGACGTCCACACGACCAAGATCAGCGTCCTACATTCAGGATTTTTCTGGATACCGATCATTACCGGTATTGTCCTGACATGGGCGGCAAACTTCCTGCTCGGCGTCGTCGGTGATGTCGACCTCGGTACGTCCAACCTTATCTTTCAGGGCGTCTGTCTGATTGGAATTACCCTTGTACTTTACTCATCGATCCGCAACCATTTCATCCGCCGCGCAAAGCGCCTCCGCCAAGAACAGCTCGTCAACAACGAACACGTCGTCGATGCAGCGCGCAACGCCTTCATACAGCGCTCCACCGCCGTCTTGCAGCAAGGCTTGAGTGATATGCATGTCCTGCGTCCAACGCTCGAGAGCGCCCCATCAGCACGATTCTTCGATGAAGGATACCAACGCTTCTCCGAAATATTACAGAAATTCCTTCTCCTCAGCCAAATCCAAACCGGCACGACCACCACAAAGACCAAGATTGATCTTCATACCATGATCGACAATGTCCTCGAGATCATGAAGGACGAGATCAATGCCAAACGACTTACGATAGTCAACGAGATACCTGAGGGCCTCACTATCGAGCAAAATGGCTCACTCTTCACCTTTGTCATCCAATCACTGATCGACAACGCGATCAAGTTTAACAGCGAGAGTGGTACGGTCGTAATCAAAGCCAACCCCGCCCATCATACTCTCCGCATTACCGTCTCCGATACCGGTATCGGCATACCCAAAGACAAACTCCCACAGCTCTTCAAGCCGTTTTCACGCGCTGGCAGTGCTATCGAGTTCAACTACGAAGGCCTCGGTTTCAGCCTCTTCCTAGACAAGATTATCACCGACTATATGGGTGGCACGATAAAGGCCGTCGCTCCCGAAAAGGGTGGTACCCAATTGACAGTTACGACGGCCAAAGCCTAAGATTTCGTACGACTATCTACGATATCGTGTATGGTTTTTTACCGAATTGGTGCTGCAAGTGAATGACCTGCAGGCCAGTACCGACGACGATCATTGCGATAAAGCCAAGTACGTTGAGGATAGGTATTGCAAGTACGATACCGAGTGCGAGCGCACCGACAGCCGCGACAAGCAGCGCATTGGTAGCTCGTTTTTTGAGTATTGTCATACCGAGATAGTAGGAGAAGAACGCGCCCGATAGTGCCAGATATACCATCCAAGCGGCAAGTAAGAGGAGCCCAGCTGGGATACCGACAACCGTTGCTATGAGCACGAAGGCGAGCATCGGGACTAAGACGACTGATGCAAATCCGGCCAACAAGGCGATCAGGACGGTCTTAAACGATACCGCGGCAGCCCCGTGGACGTATTTTGGAATCACTAGCGTGACGAGTAACGCCAGCACGATCATCGATGCGAGCAAGCTGAGGAAGGCGACAAATGGGTTGACTGATCCTGCGCCGTTGTTTTGTACTTTGTTGAATTTTGTCTCCCCGGCTACAACGCCAGCGGGTACGTTACTTTGAGCTGTGCTGTCGTACGTGAGATTGCCCCCGATTTTTGCGCCACTCGTAAATGTCAGCGAGCCGATACTTGCTGAGACATCTCGTCCGATCGTACCACCGATCGTCGTTCCGTCAGTACCAGCCAGCATGTCGCGCCCAATAGTGCCATCGATGATGAGCGTTGCAGCACCACCGGTCAGATCGCCGCCGACCACCGCACCTTTACTGACATTGACGACGCTACCGGCGACAGTTGCACTGCCCTGGACCGTTCCTTTTAGCGTGACATTGCTGCCCGCCAGGCGTACATCACCCATCACCATCCCGCCAAGTGTGACATTTTGGCCAGCACAGAGTACATCGCCCTCGACGGTACCATTGACGATCAGGTCGTTACCCGCACAGAAAAGATCCCCTTTGACCGTACCCTCGACAAGCACACTCTTGCCGGCAAGATATGCCGACCCATCGACAGTGGTATCGGCCGAGATGACCGCGTCGCCATTATCATTCGTAACAAACAAGCCCATGGCACTCGCTTGGCTCACGCATAGCCCCGCAACTGCTAGCGTCATGACGAGAAACGCTATTTTAAATTTTGACATAGTTATGCCCCCTCCGGTCTT